>Ga0075423_10005584_pt1 | contig 11767 bp, 7 predicted proteins | sample SoiMethybrSBSTD2_FD_80114 | JGI IMG/M metagenome (GOLD analysis project Ga0075423, IMG submission 80114) | Bulk soil microbial communities from a Populus tree surrounding site in Tennessee, USA - Soil MetaG P. TD hybrid SBSTD2 | ecosystem: Environmental > Terrestrial > Soil > Tree plantation...
GTCGAAACTCTTGTCGGTCGCCCCGTCACCGCCCTCGGTCTCGGTTCCCTCCGTAAGGATCGCGTCCTCCTGCACGCCGCGTGGGTTTGAAGAAAACACGTACGCGTGGCGGCCATCATGGAAGGTGTCGAGGTACATGGAGACCTGATCGTCCTCCTCGATGTCTTCGCGAGGCGCCAGCCGTCCGCGGATCTTTGCCGGAGTGTCGTGACAAACAAACACGACGTACAGATTTGCATCATCGTAAAAGAGATATGCCGACGTCTCTTGGGTCACGGGATCGCCATCGCCGGGTTCACGCTGACGAAATCCCGTGATGTGAACCCCAGGTTTGTCCGGAGAGTCCCCTAGAAACGGCTCGAGGCCAGGAACGGTCGAAACTCGCGGAATCGTGACGCTCGGCGGTAGCGTTCTGACCGTGGACACCCTCTCGGTCTGCACATCGGTTTTGTCCTGTCGCCTCAAGACGTCGGGGTGCACCGATGCGCGCGCCTGTCCAGCCAACGCCGGTCCTCCGCTGGCAGGCACGGGCCATTCGACGACCGCTGTAACAAGTAGCGCTCGTGTCAGCATCCGCAAGGGTTCACGTACGTGGCGCATCGCCGAGATCGTGAAATGATCGGAGAACGATGCCGTATCGACGAACGGTCGTGCGAATCTTCGGGTCGCACAGCGCCTTGACTTCCAACGCGCGCTCCCGGCGGTACATGCTCTTCAACCCTTGGCCATATCCGGGATGACAGCCGAGTTCCGTAATGCCGGGCCGTAGCCGCTCGAGAACCCGCTGAAGCGCCGCTGGACGAATCAAGGAGGGGCACGGGCGTCCGTGGCTGTCCTGACCATAGAAGTCTCCGCAGTACCGAACCGCGCGACTGCAGCGCCGGAGGGGCACGTTGAGGCGCGAGGCGAATTCGAGGAACAGCGGGCGCAGTCGCTTCTGAAGGTGAACATGTTGGTGAGAGTCGATGTGGGTCGGATTGCAATCGACGAGCCGCCGAAAACGATCCAGTTGAGAAGTCAGCGCGCGCCGGACGGCTCTGAGATCGTTGGACGGCACCACCTGATAGACTGACTGCCAACGACCTCGCCGGAACATCCACTCCTCGAAGTCGACGTGGAGCCCGAGGCTGAGGTCTCGATGACGTCGTGCGTAGGCCGCACCTTCAGGCGCCGCAGGCCATCGGACCATCAGACTCGCACTTGATACGATCCCGTGCTCATGCGCTTCGATGATGCCGCGGTTGATCCCCGGCGTCTGACCGAAGTCGTCGGCATTGACGATCAGGTGCCGGGGTGCTCGCCCAGCCATCGTCAGACGCCCACATCCCGAATCAGCCTGCCCAGGACCGTCTCGGCGCGAAAATGCTCTTCCGCGATGGCCCGGGCCGCGCGGCTGTGTCGGTCATAATCGCGCTCGACGCAGTCAAACGCCTCCAGAATGTCCTCGAGCGTGCGGTACGCGAAGAGGCCTGCGCCGATCGGAAGCGTGGCACCAAACCCGGTGTCCTGAGTGATCACCGGCTTCGACGCGGTCAAGTACGAGGCGCTCCGCTCGCTGAACCACCCGCTTCTGAGCCGCACGTTCTGGTCCTTCGCCACGCTGAACTCGCCACGAGAGCTCACGACGTAGTCGCGATATCGAAGAATGTCCATCGTCAAGCTGATGGCGTCTCGAATCCGCCAGCCGTTGTTCCTGAGCAAGTCGAGAACAGCCTGCTCGTCGCACGCCAACGCGATCTCGAGAGGCTGAGACACCCGGTGCGGCAGATCGATGAACTTCAGAAATTCAGTGTGCTTGCTCCACGTGTACAGCTCGCCGTTCCACTCGATATCGTTCGTCGTCTGCTGCCAGCTTGATACCGTTGTAAAAGAGCAGCGGTTGGAGTCGCCAGCGGCGCGGTCACGACTGGTGAACCACTCGAGCACGATCGGCTGCCGGGTTAGCCGAAAACAAAAAGACTGTGGAATCGGGAGACCGCAGTCGGCGCCTCCCAGATTTTCGGCGAACGTAAAGTGGTGTGTGTGGGTGGCCAGCAGCTCGTGCATGGATCGATCGCCTTTCGCCAACTCGATCTCTGGCAACCCTGGGTCGGTTTCCACGTAGACGCGCACCGGCACCCGCAGGTGCTGGTCGCGGAGCGTCGTCGCTCCACAGACGTTCACCAGCACGTCCGCCTCTTCGAAGACTCGACGAAACGCCGCGTCGCTCAGGCCATAGACGCGGTCGTTCTGCGCGACGCAGCGGTACGCCCACCTGTCGGCCAGGCCACACCAGGCGAGATTCCGGGCGATGAGGTTGACGGTATACGTGGGATCGGCGGTAATCGTCCGTTGCTCGGCATCGAACGGCCAGTCCTGACTGTCTTCAACGTAGTACACCTCGTGACCGAGGCGACTGAACCCGCCGAGATAGTGCAGCACTTCCCAGACGACGCCTGCGAACGGAGTCCTCCCCATGATGCCCAACACCACAATCCGCAGTTTCCGTTTCATCGTGAATCGCCGGCACGAAACAGGAGCCGCACTCGATCCGGCGCGCGTCGGCCGCCCGCGACGTTACATGCCGACGGGAACGGCTTTGACGCGTTTGGCCGCACGCACCACATCCTTAATTGCCGACACCACGCGGTTCACGTGTTCCTCGGTCATCATCGGATACAGCGGCAGCGACACGAGTCGGGGGTACAGCGCGAGCGCTCGCGGACACGCATTCTCCGGACGGTTGGCGTAGGGTCGAAAGAACGGGTGCAAGGGGATCGGGATGAAATGCACGCTCGCGCCAATCCCCCGTGTCGTCAACGCATCGATGAAGGCCTTCCGATCGATCGTGAGGGCCTCCAGCTTGAGACGAATGGCGTACAAATGCCACGAGTGGCGCACGTCACCGCGAGTCGGCGGCAACTCGATTTCGTCGACCGTCTCGAGGGCGGTTCGATACAAGTCCGCGAGCCGCGCGCGCGCGGCGATGAACGTCTCGAGCTTCCGCAGTTGGTGGATTCCGATCGCCGCCTGGATGTCACTCAGGTTGTACTTGAATCCTGACTCGAACACCTCGTAGTGCCACGAGCCGCGATCCGCATACCGGTTCCACGCATCTTTGCTAATCCCGTGCAGGCACAAGGTCCGCATCGTTTCCGCGAGCTGTTCGTGGGGCGTCGTCACCATCCCGCCCTCACCAGTGGTCATCGTTTTCGTCGCGTAGAAACTGAACGCGACCGCGTCGGTTTCAGGATCACCCCGCCGCGGGGCGCCGATCGGCACGCCGCGGTAATGGGAGCCGACGGCATGTGCGGCGTCTTCGACGACGAACAGGCCACGCGCGCGCGCAAGAGCCCCGATCGCCGCCATGTCGCACGGCAGCCCCGCGAAGTGCACCGGCAGAAGACACCGAGTCCGTTCCGTGATGCGCTCTTCAATCGAAGCCGGGTCGATGTTGCCATCCCGATTCACGTCGGCCAGCACCGGTGTGGCGCCCACGTGAAGAATGGTGTTCACCGTGGCGCAAAACGTCAGCGGTGTCGTGATCACTTCATCGCCCGGACCAATTCGGAGCCCGGCGAGGGCCAGGTGGAGACCGGCGGTGCAGGAATTGACCGCAAGCGCGTGGAGCGCGCCCACGTACTCGCGGAACTCCTGCTCGAATTGTGCGGCACGCGGACCGCTGGTCAACCACCCCGACCGGAGGGTCGCCACGACCTCGTTGATCTCCTCCTCGCCAACGCTCGGGACGTGGAACGGAATAAACGCCTTCACTGCTTCTGAAACGCTTGATGCCCCCACAGCCACTGGTCCTCCCAGACTGGACGGAGACGCCGCAGCGCCATCCTCTCGAACACTGGCCCGAAGTCCCGCACGATGTGCTCGGGACGCTCGTCGTCGGGCTCTGCATTGAATCGGCCGAACAGAAACGCTCCCGGTCGCAGCGCATCAGCCAACCGATCGGCCGCCTGAATCGGATCGATCAGGTGCTCGAACACATCCATCGCCGTGATCAGATCGAATGCTTCCAGTGGTAGACCCTCGAGCTTGAGGTCGAGAAACCGCGCGTGCAGCGCACGTCGGGCAAAACGCCACGCGCTGAACTGCAACAGGCGTGAACTGATGTCTGCCAGCGTGACATGCAGCCCTGCACGCGCAAATAACAGCCCGCCGGATCCGATCCCCGCGCCAAAGTCCAACACGTCGCGACACACGTGTCGCTGAGCGAAGTGCAACGCGACAACGTAGGCAAGCGGTGAGGCATCGTCATGCAAGGTGTGCCACCAGACCAGCTCGTACAAGACGCGCTCACTCGTTTCATAGAAGGACTCGATCGACTCCGTATCCGCGACCGGCACCTTCTCGTGCCACTCTGCGTCGATGCCATCCGAACTGCGCATGCACCGCGCCCGGAGATCGGCCAGATCATCGAGGTCCAGATAAGCCCCGAGCTCGGTGATGAGGCTGTCCTCCAGAGGCTCACCATCGCGAAACCGGAGCGCCTCTTCCCATTCCCGACGACAGCGCTGCACCGCACGTGTTTCCTGTGCTGAAAATTCGTCGGCCGTCATCCGACCAGATTCGACCGACTTCCATAACATCCGCAAGTAGTCCGGGAGGAGCGGTGCGACGGTCATACGGCGCTCCCCACAGCGGCGCATTTCCACAAGGACGGATCGTGTGCAACGGCCGGTGGCGCGGGCTGATACTCCGGAACAAGCCGGGCGAGATGCGCGATCACCGCCGCCGTATCACGGTTCGTTATCAAGCGCTCCAGCTTCGCGATCCAGGAGGCAATCGTCTCCTGGCTCACGCGCGGCCCTTCGAAGATCTTGATTTTCTCGTGCTCCGTCGCGACCACGTTCTCGACGTCGGTCATCAATTCTTCGTACATTTTTTCTCCCGGCCGCAGGCCCGTGTACCGCACCTCGATGTCGCGATCGGGTTCAAATCCGCACAACCGAATGAGATTGCGCGCCAGATCATCGATACGGACCGAGGCGCCATATCCAGCACGAAAATCTCCGACCCGACGCCCATCGTCGAGGCCTGCAGCACTAGCTGGACTGCCTCGCGCGTCGTCATGAAAAACCTGCGGACGTCGGGGTGCGTCACAGTCAATGGACCACCCGCGGCGATCTGCGATTGGAAAATCGGAATGACGCTTCCGTTGCTGCCGAGCACATTCCCGAACCGGACGGAGACGAACTTTGTGCCCCAATGGCCGGTCGGGACAGGCATCGACGATGCGAGCAGTTCGGCAACACGTTTCGTCGCGCCCATGACGCTGACGGGCTTCACCGCCTTATCCGTCGAGATGATCACGACATCGCTCACCCGATTCGCCGCGGCTTGCACGACGTTCCACGTTCCAAGCACGTTGTTCTTCACCGCCTCCAGGATGTGCGTTTCCATCATGGGCACATGCTTGTAGGCCGCCGCATGGAAGAGCAGGTCGATCGAGTACGTATCGATGATGTCGGCGATTGTCGGCCGATCGCGGACGTCTCCGACTGTCGGCACGCATTTGACCTCGGGAAACGTTCGCCCGAGCTCCAAATCGAGTTTGAACAACTCGCTTTCAGCCTGATCGCACAAGACGATTTGTCGCGGCGCGAACCGGGCGAGTTCGCGACACAATTCGGACCCAATCGAGCCAGCCGCCCCGGTGACAAGCACCGACCGACCTTCCACGCGATCGGCGATCACCTGCTCGTTCAACTGCACCGGGGGACGTCCGAGGAGTTCTTCGGCGGAGATGTCCCGAATTTCCGCGCTCGTCATTTTTCCGCTGATCAGGTCACCCAGACTCGGCACGGTCTTGCACGACACGCCAGCCCGACGGCAGCACTCGATGACGTCTCGCTGCTGTGCCGTCGAGGCGGAGGGAATCGCGACGATGACATGCCGAACGGTCGGCGCACGCCGATTCCGCTCCGCGATGATCGTCGGCAGATCGCGGCCGGTTCCGATCACTGGCACACCCATGAACACGGCGCCTTGTTTGTTGGGATCGTCGTCCACGAACCCGACGATGTCGTACGGCAGGTGCTGGTTGCGAATGTCGCGAACCAAGAGCCGGCCGGCGATCCCGGCGCCGTAAATCAGGATTCCGGCGCCACGCTGTCGAGCATGACGACGAAAGATGCCGACAGAGTTGCGGATGCCGGGCATGGCGGACGCCATGACCGCAAAGGTCACCAGGAAATCGATGGCGTACCACGACGCCGGCCCGACCGGGCCGATCGTCAGCGTCACCGTTATCGCAAATGCGGTTGACGCCACGACACTTGCGGCAAGGACGTGCACGAAATCATCAGCATCGAGCACGCGCCAGGACCAGCGTCGATGCACGCCGAGGACCGCGAACGTCATGACCTTGATCGGGATGCCAGCGAGCATTGACACAGCTGTCATCCGGAACAATCGCGTCGCCGGTACAAACTGCCCGACGAGAAGGAGCGCCACGATGGCGGCCATGACGATGAGGCCGGCGTCCATCAGGCCCGCCCGCCACTCCGCACGCCACCGCGCACGCGCAGCGTGAAGCCACCGCGAGATCATCCCGCCACGGTCCCGCAGATCCAATGCATCGGCGAGCACGGAAGGCGTGTCGGCCCGACTTGCAGGGACAGTGACACCAGCGGTGGCGTGCAGCGCGGCGACCGTTTCGTTGCACACGCCGATGATCACCCGTTCCATGTTGTTGGCATGTCTGACCACCGGCACGGCGAGCACGAGCGAGCTGGCCAACAACACGCCAAACGCCAGCGGCTGGCCGGCGGCGACGAAGCTGCCGATCGTCAGTCCCGCAATCATCCATTGGAGGATTGGGACGGGCTGAATCGTCGCGGCAAACCGGCCGAGGCGACGTGGGCCGCCATGGTGCTCGACGACCATCCTGAGTTCGGTTGTCGCGAGCGCCCCCCGTCTCGCTCGCAAATCCCAAGCTTGGTCGTCGGGATTCCACCCGACGGCGCAGCCGACCGCGAGCAGGTTGTCGGTCAACCGTGTGAGGAACGGATACTTGTCGAGCGGTACGCCACCCGGGCACGTCCAGCGCACGACGCGACGAACCGGAAGCAGGCACCGCCACCACGGGGTCACCGCGGGACACTCGTTGCGCGGAAGCCGTGCGGCGCGCCACGGCGTCAACCCCCCTTTCAAGCGTCCCCAATCTCTGGCAAGCGGCTCGAGGAAATTCAGCCATGCGATCATCGCGCGCGAGCGGAGACGGATGAGGAACGGCAACGCACTGCCGCCGAACACGTCCAACCTGGCTCGAGACGCGCAGACGACGCAGTAACAAGTCGTGTACGCCAGCCCGACGGCGAACGCGGCGAGCGCCCACCGCGACGTCATCGTCCCGAGGCCAAGCAGCACGAGCAGTGCAAAGTGCCATTCCATGGCCCTTGGGAGGAACGAGAGGACGCCACCGTGGCCAGCGGCATACATCGGTTGAAACCCGGCCGATCCCCACAGCCCCTGGTAAATCACGGAGCGTTGTTTGAGCCGGAAAAACGGGTATGGCGCGTAGATTCGACCTGCCCAGAACGCATGCCCCCACGGATTGAATTTGTTCGGGAACTTCCGTTCCAGAATCGACTCGGAGACGCCATACCCCACTTGCTGCCGCCAATACGCTTTCACTGATGGCCGACGGTGATGCCACACGACCGCCGAGGGACTGAAGCCCATGGCATAGCCGGCGTCCAGTAGACGCCAGCAGATATCGACGTCATCGGCGGCAGCCCGGAATCGCGGATCGAACCCCCCGATGGCGTTCAGGGCGGCGGCGCGAAAACTCATATTGCAGCCGGGAATGTGCTCCGCGTAGCAGTCATCGAGCATGACCTGCGTGGGCCCGCCGGGTGCCCGATACACGCATTTGGCTACCCACCCGTCCTCGGCCGGGACGATATTCGGCCCGCCGACACCGGCGACGTCGAACTTGAGATAGGTCGTGACCAGATAATTCAGCCAGTCAGGATCGGCTTCGGCATCAGAATCGATGTACGCGATGATCTCGCCGCGCGCGACGCGTAATCCTTCATTGCGCGCTGCGCTCACGCCTTGGTTACCGGTTGTGATGCCGCGAAACTCGGCGTACCGCTGCATGATCGCGGCGGTGTCGTCAGTGGATCCATCGTCGACGACAATCACTTCGTAGTCCGGGTAGCGGAGCCGCTTGAGAGACTGCAAGCACGCATCGAGCGTGCGGCCGGCATTGTGTGCCGCCACGACCACCGACACGCTTGGCCATTGCCGGTCTCGCGCAAACGGCAGGCCCGCGAACTGTCGAGCGACCGCGGTATACACAGGTTTCGGGCGACGCTGGGCGTCGACCAGGCCGAACCCCCAGTCGGTGACGAGGCAATGGTCCTGGTAGAACGGGTCTGTCCAGCCGAACACGACTGCGCCAGCGAGGCCGTGGTCGAACGCTTCCTCGAGTTGCCAGTCGGCGAACTCCGCCTGTTGTTGTTCGCCATGCCGGAGGCTGCAGATCCCAAATTCAGACAGCACGAGGGGTAATTCGCCAGCCAGATGTTGCAGGTGCGAGAGATACGCGCACATCTGCGACCGCTGGTGCAGGTAAACATTCGCGGTGTACACGTCGACGAAGGGCAAGTCGAGGTATTCCGTCGTCGGGAAGTTCGTGTACGTTACGAGACTGTCGGGATCTTCCTGCTTCGCGACGTCGTACAGCTCCTGCAGGAAGCGTTCGACCTTCCGGCTGCCGTGCCACCGGACGATCGCGGGCGGGATCTCTTTACCGACGCAAAACATCATGGCCGCGGGATGGCGCCGACACGAGGCAACAGCTTCGCGGACCTGACGGCGAATGTTTCGACGCGTCGCGGTGCTCTCGAGAAAGCAGGCGTACTCCATCCACGGGATGGTGATGATCGCTCGCAGTCCGTGGCTCTGCGCCTGATCCAGCAGGGAGATGGGCGGGACGGTATACGTCAGAATGGTGTTGATGCCGGCCCCGCGCATCAAGGTGAAATCAACATCCACCATTCCAGGTTCTGGAAATTGATGCCCGGAGCGATTCGGTGCAAACGCTCCGTATGCGGTGCCTTTGATCCAGAACTTCTCGTCGCCCAGATAGAGGAACTTGGCTTTGACGATCGGGCGACCGCGGTATGTGCCGCTGGCGTCGTGGTGATCAGCGGATTCCTCGGTCCGCTTCGCCCCTGACGTACTCATGGTAAAACCTCACCCGCTCCCGTCCTGTCCATGCCGACACGACGGGCTTCACGACCACCGAATCCCGGTGGCACGTAGCTGACGAACGAGTGAAAACCCTAGGCGACCGAGCGGGGAGGCCCGCGGGGTGAACGCGGCGAGAGAACGGCTATAGGCCCCTGCGGTGTCTCGACGCTGCGGAACCGCCTTGCGTGGATCCGCGGTGTCAGCGAGAACGGGCGCAGAGAGAGTGATCCTCGAATGGTCCGAACGCTGACGTACGAATGCGAGCCAGCGCGTGTGTGTGGGGAGCGAACCCTCGAGGCTGCGTGGAATGGATCGACGAGTCGCGTCAGCCCGTTGTCAATCTCAGGCGTAGAGGGCGCATGTGCGGCCCCGCCTGCGCTCTCCGGCCGTACCCATTGGACAAACTGTGGTTGACCGTCTTGAAACAGAACAAGCACATCGGCGGTGCCGTCGAAATTGACATCGATAAGCTGTTTCCAACGCTCCCCGGTCGCGGTTTCGAAATCCTCGACCATGTCGATGGATCCGTCGAAATTCCGATCGACCTCTCGCCGCACGAGCACATCGTTCTGATAGGACTCCTCGATATCAGGGAGACCGTCGAAGTTTGAATCGATGGAGATGCCCAGCAATCTCCCGGAGTCGTCATAGACGCGCCACACGTCGGATTGTCCATCGTGATTGCGATCTTCAACTCGGAAACGCGAAGGCACCCAGCAAGAGAGCGCGACCGCAACAATCGCGAATGCAGCTGAAACGCGCTGCGAACGTCGGCCCCGTCGTGCGGCCCGACGGCGGTAAGAATAGTCAAGTGAAAAAAGTGTGTGATCATTCGCCCGCGGCGCCCGTGGTGAACAAGGCGCTACGGGTAGAACAAATGCCGAGGGTCGCCGTCGGCTGATGACCGACATGAACTAGGGGAGCGTAATAAAGGCGCCACGCCTTTCACAAGAAAAGAGATGACAACGAAGTAATCAGTAAGTTATGGGTAGATCTGGAGTCAGTTTTGCTCAGCCGTTACTAGTCAAAGCTGTCACTCACCTTCGCAACCTCTTGAGTAAAACAGCTGGACCGGCCAGCTCAGCTGAACGCCTCTCGGCGCCGCATCGTCGGTCGGCGATCCTGCCGCTCCAATGATCTGAACGGTCAGCAACGCATCAGCCAGCGATCAGGGCAGGCGGAGCGAGGGAAGCAGTGCCAAGCGGCGTCGATGCCGAAGATGCCACGATGGAGAAGCCGGACCGCCGCGACCCATTCGGATCCGTCACCGCTGTGCATCGTGGGTTTTTGCAAGCCGATGTTCGGCGATCCACTGAGGGCTGACAAATCCCAGATCCGATTGCGAACCGCGCTCTCGTGGCCACACAACTCTCTTCACAATCGCGCCGAGCGCAGCAACGGCAAGGACAATCCACACGAGGTTCATCGACAGCAACCGGTGGATCTATATGTATAGGGCATATCACGTCCGCTCCTGCGCGGCCGCAGCGAGGCCCGCGGGTTCGTCTGGTGTGCCGGACGCTGACGTCAGCGAGGACGGCCGGTGAAGACCGGGACGAGCAGGTATTCCGAGAGCGCATCGGCGTCGGTGAACACCTGCCCGGTGCCCTGGTGTTTGAGATGAAGCACGTCACCGCCGTTGGCGCTGAACATGAACTCGAGGCGATCTTCGCGCGGCGGCAAGCCGTCCGTCGGTATGAAGCGATACGTGCAGCTGATTGACCCTGCCGAGAGATGCGGCACGATGCTGACAGCGGCGGTCGGATGCTTCGGTTTGCGCACCGCGAAGCCTCCGTCGGCCTGAACGGCCTCGAAGAGGATGTCGCGGGGCGTATCACCCGGAAACTCGGCCCGAAACGTGTCGATGTCACGGATGACGGCCGTCTGCAGCGCGTCGAGCCATTGCTTTCCTTGCACCGCTACGAGCTCGGCCTTCCGAACCGCCGCTTCCTGCGCGCGCGCCCGCACGTCATCACGCTGTCGCTCGTCCTCCGCCAGTCGCGCGATCCATTCGCTTGGCATAACCACGATCTCTCGGCCGGCTGCACGCAGTCGTGCAGAACGACGCTCAGGAGACACGCTCAGGCTGCGTCAGGGTCGGAACACGCCTTTGTTCGCGGTTCGCGCCTTGGCTGCGGCGGTTCGCGCGTCGTCACGTTCTTTCTGCTGCCGCACGATTTCCCGTCGCGGCGCTTCCTGATCGTCGAGTCGGAGGGCTTGCGCTTCCGCCGCCCGAGCGAGGCCTTCGAGACGGACATCGGTCACGACCAGGCGGAATGTGGCGCTGTACAAGAGGGTTTGGAACAGGACCACGGCATGGTCGGCATCTCCCCACCGCGCCACCGGCGATCCGGACTCCACTGCCAGCCGTGACGCCACTCGGTCCGGGGCTCGAGCGGTCCGCGGCAGGGCCGTTCCATAGACGGCAGAGATCGCTTCGATCATGTCGGCGCCGGTCATCCCCTCGGTTCGGTCGCGACCGTAATCGACGACCACCCGGAACAGTTGGTCGTTGTAGAAGCTGAAGAGGATCTGCTGGACGGGATCCGTTGAAGCCGCCATCGATCCCGGA
>Ga0075423_10005585_pt1 | contig 11765 bp, 13 predicted proteins | sample SoiMethybrSBSTD2_FD_80114 | JGI IMG/M metagenome (GOLD analysis project Ga0075423, IMG submission 80114) | Bulk soil microbial communities from a Populus tree surrounding site in Tennessee, USA - Soil MetaG P. TD hybrid SBSTD2 | ecosystem: Environmental > Terrestrial > Soil > Tree plantation...
AGAACACGAGGGTGGACGCCACGCCGATGTTGGAGACGATGAAGAGCATCAGCGCGTAGAACCAGGCGCCGCTATCGATCGTGCCCATGAGCAGCGTCGCCACGACGCCGACGATCAGAAAGAAGCCGAGCAGCGGCTTCTTCATCGCGCGCTGGTCTGCAATCGTCCCCAGGATCGGCGCCATGATGGCGACGATCGTGACCGCAATCGTCGTGGCCCAGGCGAAGCGCTGCGTCGCCTCCTGCGGATCGAGACCTTTGGCGGCGTACTCGCTGAAGAACGGCGGAAACACTGCGACGATCACCGTGCACCAGAACGCCGAGTTGGCCCAGTCGTACATCGCCCACGCGCGAAGCTCGCGGCGGCCGAGTCCAATACGATCGAGCCAGCGAGTCATCAGAAGGTCTTTCGCGCCACCCACTCGCGAAATAGCGAATCGACGACGACGTACTTGGAGCCTTCCTTCATCACCAGGTCCTGCTTGGCGAGCGCCGCCAGTGACTTCTGCACGCTCGATGCGCCGCCGAGGCGATGCCGCGTGCGCGTGTCCACCGACAACAGCTCGCGTCCTTCCTGCAGCACCACCGCGCGGAGAGCGGCGCGCTGCACCAGAGTCAGACGTTGCCAGACCGCTTCGAACAGCGTTTCCTGCTCCGCCAGCAGGCGGGCGAGCGTGGTGTGGAGGTGCTCGAGCGTGGCGCGCCGGCCACCCGCATGCTTGATGTCGTCCCACGTTTCGTGCGCGAGCCGCTGGACGTCGTAGGGAAGATTGCCAGCGAGCTCGACGATCGCCGAGCCGAGTCCGGCCTCGGCGCGAATGCCGCTGCGCGCGAAGCGCGATTCGATGAAGTCCGAGAAGATATCCGGCGGAATCTTCTCGAGGCGCATCACCGGACCGGCCTTGTAGAAGGGCCGCTTGGGCCCGATCATCTTCTCCATCAAGCTGGGTTCCGAGCCGGCGAACACGTATCCCACTCGCCGCTGCTGCTGGACCGCGGCGCGAAGCGCGTGCTCGACGCCACCGCCGTTGAAGCTCTCGACCGCCTGGAATTCGTCGAGGGCGACGATGACGGCGCGTTTGCGCTCGGCGGCGAGGCGCCCGGGCAACGTGAACACTTCGTTGGCCACGCGGTTGACGTCGCGTTCGGACTGCACCAGCGGAAATGCGACGGTGAGCCGGCCGGGGCCCGACTCCTCGGGCTCATAGCGCACTTCTGGACGAGTCGAGGACATGACCTGCATCAGCCAGTTGCGCGCCCGTTCCCACCGGGTTTCGACGGTGGCGAGCGCGCGTGCGTACCCCTCGAGAAAGGAGAGGTACGAGCTGTAGCTGCTGACCGTGATCTCGACCGTCAGCGCGCCGTGGCGCGCCAACGTCGCGAGCGCGTGGCGGATCAGCGAGGACTTGCCGTACCGCCGCGGCGAGATCAGGAACACTTTCTGGCCGTCGTCGAGGTCGCTGGTGAGACGGTCGAGCTCGGTCTCGCGGTCGACGAATGCCTCGCCGGGGACGACCTCGCCGTAGACGAAGGGGTTCTGTGCCATTACGTTGATCGGCGTAATGATTACGCTGATTAGCGTAACACGGCGGTGGTCCGTCGAGGCGGGTCTTTAGACCCGCCGTCGATCTACCGCTCCAGCGGCAGCTGTCCGGTGTAGATCGCCATCCCGACCACCGCGTCGACGCTGGCGGCATCGAGCCGATCGATCTCGTCCCACGTGGTGATGCCGCCGGCCGCGGTGACGCGGCGCGTGGTCGCGCGTCGCACGGCCATGATCGCGTCCATGTCGGTGCCCTGCATCAACCCTTCCGTGTCGACATGCGTGTAGAGGAATTCGCCGCAGAACGGTTCGAGGGCACGAACGGCATCGACCGCGCTGATCGGCAGCGGCGTCTTCCATCCGTGAATGACCACATGCCCGCCGCGGCTGTCGACAGCGGCGATGACTCGCTCGCGGCCCACGGCTTCGGCCAATGCGCGCGCGAACTCGACGTCGACGCGGCCGTCGCGAAAGAGCGCCGAGCTGGCGATGACGGCATGCGCGCCGAGCGCGAGAACCGCCGCCGCCCGCTCGACGCTTCGAATGCCGCCGCCGACTCGGCACGGGAGCCGACCGCAGATGTCGGCGACCATCGCGCTGTTGTCGCCACGGCCGCGCGCCGCATCGAGGTCGATTAACTGGACGCGAGGAAAGCGCGAGAAGCGCTCGATCCACGGCTCCGGGCTCGCGGCCTCAATCGCCAGTGTCTCGCCTTGCACGAGCTGAACGACGTGGCCGTTCTGGAGATCGATCGATGGGATCAGCACGTCACATCCGCATGGGAATGCCGCGCGCGCTCAGGTGCTGCTTCAGGTCGGCGACGCTCGATTCAGCGTAGTGGAAGATCGACGCGGCGAGCGCGGCGTCGGCATGGCCGCCGGTGAAGACGTCGACGAAATGATCGAACGTGCCTGCACCGCCCGACGCGATCACCGGGATGTTCACGGCATCGGACACGGCAGCGGTCATCTCGCAATCGAACCCGGCCTTCGTGCCATCGCGATCCATCGACGTCAGCAGGATTTCGCCGGCACCGCGATCCTCGGCTTCGCGCGCCCATGCCACGGCGTCGCGCCCGGCGTCGGTCGTGCCGCTGCGCACGAACACGGCAAAGCCGTCGGTGCTGCGCTTGGCATCGATCGCGACGATCACCGCCTGACTGCCGTAGCGGCCGGCAAGCTTCGTGATCAGATCCGGCTGACGCAGCGCCGCCGTGTTGAGACTGACCTTGTCGGCGCCGGCCTCGACCACGGCGTCTGCATCAGCCTCAGTGCGGATGCCGCCGCCGACGGTCAACGGGAGAAAGATTTCATGCGCGACGGCCTTGATCGTCCGGGCCAGGGCCTGGCGCGACTCGAGCGTTGCCGTGATATCGAGCACCACGACTTCGTCGATCCCCTCGACGTTGTAGCGGCGCGCCAATTCGGCTGGATCGCCGGCGTGACGCAGCTGCTGAAACTGGACGCCCTTGACTACCTGCCCGTCGCGCACGTCGAGACAGGCGATGATGCGGCGGCTCAACATCAGCGGACGATTTCCAGGAAGTTGCGCAGGATGTGCAGTCCGACATCGCCCGACTTCTCGGGGTGGAACTGCACGCCGAAGATGTTGTCGCGCTCGACGACCGAGGAAAACGTGTTCGCGTGTGTAGTCGAGGCGACGCAATCCGCGGTCACCGGCGCCGCATACGAATGCGTGAAGTAGACTTGCGACCCTGCGGCGAGCCCCGCAAGCAGACGTGCTGGGCGCGTGAACGTAAGCGCATTCCAGCCAACGTGCGGCACCTTCAGACGTTCGTCGACATTGCCATCGAGACGTGCGATGCGGCCCGGCATCACACCCATGCCCGCGACGCCAGGCGCTTCGTCACTGCCCTCGAAGAGCCACTGCATGCCGACGCAGATGCCGAAGAGCGGCGTGCCGCTGCGAGTGGCGTCGCCAATGGCTTCACGCCAGGGTGCATCGAGTCGAGCCGTGGCTGCGAAATGTCCAACGCCTGGAACGATCACCGCGCTCGCACGGCGGCATTCATCGGGGGCTGACGGCACGACGAACGGGGCGCCGAGCGAGGTGAGCGCCTTCTTCACCGACGTGAGGTTGCCCGCGCCGTAGTCGACGAGCGCAATCACAGCAGCCCCTTCGTGCTCGGCAGCATCTTCGCCAGCCGGGCGTCCTTCGCGCAGGCGACCCGCAGCGCGCGGGCAAACGCTTTGAATACCGCTTCGATGTGGTGATGACTCGAGCGTCCGTACAGCACTTTCGCGTGTACGTTGGCGCGCGCACCCGACGCGAAGCCGTCGAAGAAGTCGTGCACGAGCTCGCTTTGCAGATCGCCAACCACCCGCGCCCGCATCTTCAGATCGACGACAGCGTGAGGCCGCCCGCTCAAATCGATCGCGACGACCGCCAGGGTCTCGTCCATCGGCATCACGAAGTAGCCGGCGCGGTTGATGCCTTTGCGATCGCCGAGCGCTGTGAGCACCGACTCGCCGAGCACGATGCCGACATCTTCCACGGTGTGGTGCTGATCGACGTCGAGATCGCCGGTGGCGTGCAGGGTGAGATCGAACCCGCCATGGCGGGTGAACAGCTCCAGCATGTGATCGAAGAAGCGGATGCCGGTGCGAACGTCATAACGTCCACGACCGTCGATGGTCAGCTTGCCACTGATCTGTGTCTCGGTGGTCCGCCTGTCGAATGAGGTCGAGCGGCTCATCACGCCTGCCTTCCCGCGACCACCGACTCGAGCGCCTCGATGGCCGCGTCGGTGTGCTCGGTCATACCAGCCGTGATACGGATGCATCCAGGCGTCGCGGGATCCTTCGACCGATCGCGCACGTGCACGCCGCGTGCGGCCAGTGCCTGCACGAACATCGCGACCGCGTCGCCGACACGCACCATCACGTAGTTCGCGGCGCTCTCCCAGAACTCGAGGCCGAGTGCGAGGCACGCGGCATAGAGCCGCTGCCGCGACTCTGCGACCTGTGCCGCGTAACGAGGCAGGAACTCGGGGTCTTCGAGCGCGGCCTGCGTCGCCGCCATGGCGACGGCATTCACGTTGAAGGGAAGCGTGACGGCGCGAACGGGATCGAGCGCCGGCGCCTGCCCGATGACGATGCCGACGCGCATCCCTGCCAGCCCATACGCTTTCGAGAACGTGCGGCCGACGAGCACGTTGGGAAAGTGTGTCAGCTCGGGCAGAAACGTCTCGCCCCCGAACTCGATGTAGGCCTCGTCGATCAACACAATTGCCTGCGGTGCCGCAGTCGAGATGCGTTTCAGATCGGCGATCGAGATCAGTTGCCCGGTCGGATTGTTGGGCGTGTTCAGGAAGATCATGCGCGTGCGCGGCGTGATCGCCGCGATCACCTCGTCGGTCTGAAACGCGTATCCCGGGCGGGGCGGAATGCGGATCGCTTTTGCCCCCACAGCTGCAGTCGAATTTGGATACGGATCGAACGCTGGCTGCGGAATGATGGTTTCGGCGTCGAAGGTGCGTGTGCGGGCGATGTGGCCGACCGCGGCCATCAGGATCCCTTCATCGAGTCCATTGGTCAGCAGGACCCATTCGGGATCGACGTTGAAGTGACGCGCGCACGCAGCGACCAGCGATGGATAGGACGGGTACGTCGAGACGTCCGCCGTGCGTACGCGGCGGATCGCCTCGAGCACGCGCGGCGAGCAGCCGCCCGTGTTCTCGTTGAGATGGAGCCGAAGCCCCTCGCCCGGATCGGGATAGCCCTGAATCTTCATGTCTTGCCCGCCAATCTCGTCGCGATCGACGCCGCATGCGCGGTCAGGCCTTCTGCCTGCGCCAGCGCGATCACGCTGGGGCCGATCGTCGACAGGCCTCGGCGCGTGAGCCGCTGGACGGTGATTTGCTTCACGAAGTCGGCGGCCGAGAGGCCGCCTCGCACGCGCGCGGCGCCGGCAGTCGGCAACACGTGATTCGATCCGATCGCGTAATCGCCGGCAACCTGCGCCGACCAGCCCCCGACGAACACCGACCCAGCGCTCCGTACTTGCCCCGCGACCGCGTCATCGTCGACGACGAGATGTTCGGCGGCAGCGCTGTTGGCGAGCGTCATCGCGTCCTTGATCGATTTCGTCACGATGATGCCGCCGTGCGCGCGAATCGATTCCGCGGCGGGTCCAGTCGTCGGCATCGTCTTTTCGACGACGCCCGCCACGTGTGAAGCCAGCGACTGACTTGGAGTGATGAGCACGGCGCGCGCGTCGGGATCGTGTTCGGCCTGGGCGATGAGATCGGCCGCGATCCATGCCGCCGAACCTTTGCTGGCGACGATCACGATCTCCGTCGGTCCTGCATAGAAGTCGATGCCGCAGTCCGCCGCCACGAGCGCCTTGGCTGCCGCGACGTAGCGATTTCCCGGCCCGACGATCTTGTCGACCCGCGGAACCGACTGCGTGCCATAGGCGAGTGCGGCGATCGCCTGGGCGCCGCCGATCCGAAAGAGACGCGACGCGCCCGCTTCGAGCGCCGCTGCCATCACCACCGCATCCGGCTTCGGGCACGCGACGATGACCTCCTTCACGCCGGCAGCGGCGGCTGGAATCGCGGTCATCAGCAGCGTCGACGGCAACGGATAGCGGCCGCCAGGCACGTAGCAGCCCACGCGCTCGAGCGGCACCACGCGCTGTTCGACGGTGATTCCCGGTCGCACGCGCATGCGCCAGCCGCGCGGCACCTGCTTCTTGGCGACGGCCCGGATGTTCCGCGCGGCGACGCGAATCGCTCGCCGTACTGCCGGCGCGACGGTTTTCGCGGCCGCCTGCATCTCGTTCCTCGACACCTCGAGCGCCTCGTCCAGGCGATCGAATTCGCGGGCGTAGCGCAGGAGGGCGGCTTCGCCATCGCGGCGAACGTCGGACACGATCGCCGCGACTCGCTGCTCCGTCTCGCCATCGCGATCGCGATCGGGCCAGAGCAGATCGCGAACGGCCGCCGTGTCGCTGGCCTCGACGATTCGGATCGCGCTCATACGACGATCTTGTTGAGGGGATACTCGACGATCCCCTGACCACCGGCCGCTTTCAGCTTCGGGATCAAATCCCTCACTGTTCGTTCCTCGATGATCGTGTTCACAGCGACCCAATCGCCCTCGCTCAACGACGAGATCGTTGGACGCTGCAGCGCCGGCAGCAGCGCCAGCACCTTCTCGAGATCGGCACGTTGCACGTTGAGCATCAGGCCGACCCGCCCCTGCGCCTCGATCGCGGCCTTCAGCAGCAGCGCAATGTTCTCGATCTTGGTCCGCTTCCACGCCTCGGAGAGCGAGCCGCCGTTGGCGATCAGCTGCGTGTTCGACTCCATCACCGTATCGAGGATGCGCAGTCGATTGGCCCGCAGCGTCGAGCCGGTTTCCGTGGCTTCGACGATGCCGTCGGCGAGCACCGGCGGCTTGACCTCGGTTGCGCCCCACGAGAACTCGACGCGCTTGACCTTGACGCCGAGTCGTTCGAAGTAATTCCGCGTGACGTGGACGAACTCGGTGGCGACGACAGCGCCGGCGAAGTCCTGCGGCGTTTTGAACCGGGAGTCTTCGGGCGCGGCGAGCACCCAGCGCACTTTGCCGAAGCTTTGTTTCGAGTAGACGAGATCGGCGAGGCTCGTCACGCAGGTGTGGGCGTCGCGTCCGTAGCGATGCTCGGCCACGCAATCGAGGCCGGTGAGCCCGGCATCGAGCACGCCCTCGCATACATACCGAGGCATCTCTTGAGGGCGAATCAGCATGCACTCGATCTCGGGATCGTCGATGGTCGGGAAGTACGAGCGGGTGCTCACGTAGACGTTGAAGCCCGCCCGTGCGAAGAGCTGCACGGTGGCCTCCTGCAGCGAGCCTTTTGGCAACCCGAGTTTGAGCGTCATGGAATCGTGATCCCTTCGGCGCGCTGGAAGAAGCACGTGCGCTCGCCGGTGTGGCAGACGTTGCCGTCCCCGAGCCGCTCCGCCTTCACGAGCACGGTGTCGTCGTCGCAATCGATGAAGATGTCGCGGACGGCGAGGCGATTGCCAGAGGTCTCGCCTTTGGTCCAGAGCTTCTGCCGCGTGCGGCTGTAGAACGTCACGTAGCCGGTGCGGCGCGTGGTGTCCCAGGCTTCGTCGTTCATGAAGCCAACCATCAACACTTCGCCGCTCTTGTGGTCTTGCACCACCGCGGGGATCAGGCCGTCGAGTTTGGAGAAGTCCATACAGTTCGAAGTTCGATGTTCCGGTTCCTGTTCCGGTTCGGCGCGCGGCGCGCGCCGTACAAAACAAAGCCCCGCGCGATCCGGCGGGGCTGCGTGGTTTGCGACCTGAGGTGATAAGTGCTTGGCGATCAGTCCTCTCTCGCGCGCAGTCCGGCCGGCCGGCCGTGATGGCCGTGGCGATGGTGATGCGCGTGATGGAGAACCGCAACCATTCCGATCAGCCTATCTGAAAGCAGCATTGGCCCGCAAGTGGGCCACGAAGCGCACGAAGATCACGAAGGAAGAACATTGAGAGAGGGCCTCGAAGACGTCTGAGACGGCGCCCGTCGTCTTCGTGTTCTTCGTGTTCTTCGTGGCCGTTGACAGCGTCTCCTGGTCGAGTCACTCTGTGGCGATGACAATCCGTCGCCCTCTGCTGCTTCTTTTCCTGTTGTCAGCTGTCAGTGCTGCGGGATGCCGGCAGCCTGATGGCGCGTGGCCCACTGAAAGCAGCGGCGATACGCCCAACCGGCTGCACGACCTCACGCGCGATCTCCAAAACGTCGCCGGAGGCGACGCCGAGGCGCCGAAAGAATTCTCCGACGACCTCGCGGTCTTTGCCGAAAAGCCCCCAGGAGCTGCGGCCGCGAGAACACTTGCCGACAGCGTAACCATTGCGATTCGTAAGCGGAACGCCAGCGAGGATGCATGTAAACAGATGGCCTCGATCCTGTGGAAGGCCGTGGCGGCGCGAGAGATCAGCGCGCGTCAGACCGACAGCCTCAAGGACGACATGCGCGGCGTGCTGACGTCGCTCGGCGTCGCGCAGGCCGAGGCCAATGCCGTGGCCGATCGCATCGATCAGACGCAGAAGGTTGTCAGCGTGAGACCGCGGAAATGGTATGAGCGTTACTGAATGGGCCAGGGAATAGGGGGGAAGGACTGTCTCAGGAAGTAGGCCCGAAACAGCCCTTCTAGGATTCAGGAACTAGCGAGCGACAGCCGCAGCCTTCTCCACGGTCTCCCACGGAAGGCCGGTCCGGCCGAAGTGACCGTAGTTGGTCGACTGGCGATAGATCGGGCGAAGCAGGTTCAGCTTCTCGATGATCGCGCGCGGACGGAAGTCGAAGTTGTTCATCACGAATTCCGCGGCCGCCCGCTCGTCGCCGGTACCGAACGTATCCACCTTCACCGAGACCGGCTTCGCCATACCGATCGCGTAGCCGACCTGAATCTCGGCCTTCTTCGCGAATCCCGCCGACACCACCTGCTTGGCGACGAAGCGGCAGAAGTAGGCGCTGCTGCGATCGACCTTCGACGGATCCTTGCCGCTGAACGCGCCGCCGCCGTGACGGCCCCAACCGCCGTAGCTGTCGACGATGATCTTGCGGCCGGTGACGCCGGCATCGGCCGACGGTCCGCCGTGAATGAAGCTGCCGGTCGGGTTCACAAACAGCGTGAGGTTCTTGTTCCACCACTGGCCAAGCGCGCGCGGACCGAGATCCTCGCGAACGTACTCGGTGATCTTCTTCTGGTCGGCGGCCGCTGTGTGCTGGGTGGAGACGACGACGGCGGTGACGTCGAGTGGAGTGTTGCCGTCGTAGTTGAGCGAGACCTGCGATTTGCTGTCGGGGCGGAGCCACGCGACCTTGCCGGCGTGACGATCCTCGGCCATCGCTTTCATCAGCTTGTGCGCGAGCAGAATCGGCAGCGGCATCATCTCCGCTGATTCATCGGTGGCGTACCCGAACATGATGCCTTGGTCGCCTGCGCCCTGGTCGCCGCTCTGGCTGGTGGCCTCGGTGACGCCCTGCGAGATTTCGTTCGACTGCTTGGTGATGAGGGAGATCAGCTTGAGCGTGGTGTCGCAGAACGGTTCGGACGTATCCGTGTAACCGATTTCCTTGACCGCCTGACGCACGATCTTGTCGAAATCGAGTTTGGCGTTGGTCGTGATCTCACCAGCGAGGACAACATGGTCGCTCTTCACCAGTGTCTCGCACGCGACGCGGCTCTTCGTATCCTCTGCGAAGCAGGCGTCGAGAACCGAGTCGGAGATGTAATCGCAGACCTTGTCGGGATGACCTTCGGACACTGATTCAGACGTGAACGTAAAACGCGACATGTTGCTCCTCAAAAACAAAAAGGCCCGTCGACATCGTCGCGGGCCCGGGTTCGCGACTTAGATAGATCCCGCCGGAGCTTCCGGCTAGGCGCGGCCCATCAAGTCGGTGAAATCGCCGCGCGCACGAAACGGACAAGTATAGATCACTTTGCCGGGTGCGCCTGGCAAATCCCACTTCGTCAGGCGAAATCAGCGTTTGGCCGGATGCTCTTTGATGTAATTCGCGGCGAATTCCTTCAGCTGCGGATTCTGGAGCCCAATGGCCTCGGCCTCAGTCTGCGCACGCTCGACGGTCCATCCATCCTGCAGGGCGCGCTTGATCATCCACATGGCGCCGACGCGATTGGCGGAGCCGCAATGAATGAACACGGGCTGGTTGCTCTTATCGGCCACAGCGCCCAAAAAATCGCTGACGACCTTGGCGTCGGGCATCGCGGCGTTGAAGGGCAGATGGATGTATTTGAGACCGGCGGTCTGCGCTGCCGCTCGGGCGGCGTCGATGTTGGCGCCCTCTTCGGTCGGCAGACGCAGATTGATCACCGACACGTAGCCTTCCTTCTTCAGTCCGGCCATGGCGCTCGGGTCCGTCGCTCCACCGCAGCCGACGGTGGCGTCGACGCGCGAGTAGTTGCGAATCCCCGCCATGTCCTGCTTCTTGACCTGTGCCGCCGCGGGCAGAGCCACTGCGAGCACGAGTGCGACGATCACCAGAAATCGCGTCATGACGAAACCTCCTAGCGAGTCGCGATCTTACTCCTGTACGCACGAACGGCGGGTCTAAAGACCCGCCTCTAGTACGGCCTCGGTCATAGAGGCGGGCCTTCAGCCCGCCGACGATTCAGGACGGGAACTACCGCTCGACTGTAACGGTGACCGGCTCTTCGAGTCGAACCGTGACAGATGATCCAGATGCGAGCGCGGCGTTGTTGCGGCCTCCGGTCATCACGGCCGCCGTGCCGGCGCCGGCTCCGACCGATCCGCCGATGGCCGCGCCTTTGGCGCCGCCGAGGATGCCGCCGATGATCGCGCCGCCGATAGCCCCGCCGCCGATCTTCGCCGAGCTCTCTCGGCCCGGTGATTCACCCTCGCGATAGATCGTCTCGGTGTCGACGGGGAGACGCGTGCCGTCGGCCAGCACGATCGACGTGAAGCGGATGCCGAGCCGCGCGCGTTCACGCACGCGGCCGCCGCGTTCGACAACCGTCACGTTGCCGTTCGCTTTCGCGCCAGCGGGAATCGCGACGCGATCGCCGACCTTCACATCGCGCGTCACACGCGCGACGACGGGATCTTCAACGCGTGCGTGTTCGCTCGACACGCTCGATTCCATCTGCAGACCGATGACCGACTGCGCGGCGACCACGAGTTCCTCATATACGGGTCCTGGCGGATCGACCGACTTCGATGCCTGATTGTCGGTTATGGGCGCGGGTGCGATCGCAACCGGCGCCTCTTCACGAGCGGGAGGCGCCGAAGGCGACGGTGTGGCTGCAGGTGCAGGCTCGTTCCGTCGTGGTGCAACGGGAGCGGGTCGCGACGGTGCGGGAGACGCGGGCCGGGTAACAGGCGCCGCCTCGGCGCGCGGGGACGGGGCTCGGGTCGCCGCTTCACCGACGACGCCCTCGGACTGCTCGACCGTTGCGGTTGGCGTGGGATCTTGAGTTGCGGCAACCTGCGCGGGGGCTGGGGCTGGACTGGTGGACCTCACGATCATGTAGGTCCCGCCGGCGCCGGCCGCGACGCACAGAAACGCGAGCAACGCCTTGCTCATCATGGCTCTTTCCTCTCAACCCCGCTGCGGGAGCAAGGGCTATGCCTGCAGAGATTGCGAAAACTCGAACGAAATCAGCGTGTCTCCCCCGCGCCCCTGGCCTGTTTTTCGGATCATGTCCTCTTGAGAGTTAAC
>Ga0075423_10005586_pt1 | contig 11764 bp, 10 predicted proteins | sample SoiMethybrSBSTD2_FD_80114 | JGI IMG/M metagenome (GOLD analysis project Ga0075423, IMG submission 80114) | Bulk soil microbial communities from a Populus tree surrounding site in Tennessee, USA - Soil MetaG P. TD hybrid SBSTD2 | ecosystem: Environmental > Terrestrial > Soil > Tree plantation...
CGGCTCTCGATCTGGAAGTCGCCGACAGTGTCGGCCCGCTGGATCTCGGCAAAGACCTCCTGGTCGTCGAGCGGGATACGGGAGAGGTCGATCGTCGTGCCTCGCAGGCGGGCAATCTGGTCGACACAGTCCTCGACGGCGGAGAGCATCCCGAGGCCCAGCAGGTCGATCTTCAGGAAGCCGGCGTCCGCGCACGAGTCTTTGTCCCACTGGCAGATCTGCCGCCCCTCCATCGCCGCGGGCTGCACGGGGACGAGCTCGACCAGCGGCCTGCTGGAGATCACCATCCCGCCGGGGTGCTGGGAGATGTGGCGGGGAAGGCCGGCGATCTCGTGCGCCAGCGCGCCGAGCGCACGCCAGCGGGCGGAGGCGTGGTCACCGGGGAGCCGCTCGACCTCCTCGGCCACCCGGTGCGGGTTCCCCTCTGTCACCCGGGCGAGCCGCTCGAGCTCCGCGGCCGGCAGTCCAAGCGCCTTGCCGAGGTCGCGGATCGCCCCGCGGGAGTGGTAGGTCGAGAAGGCGGCGACGAGGGCGGCGTGCTCGTGGCCGTACCGCTCGGTAACGCGGACGATCAGCTTCTCGCGGATGTCACGGGGGAAGTCCAGGTCGATGTCCGGGGCGGAGACCAGCTCGCGGTTGAGGAAACGGCCGAGCGAGAGGTCGGCCTCGACCGGGTCGACGTGGGAGAGGCCGGTCAGGTAGCAGACGATCGAGCTGACGCTGGAGCCGCGGCCGCGACCGGGCGGCAGCACGTTGCGGGCCGACTCGGGGCCGCGAACCTCCAGCGCCACCTCGCGGGCCAGCTCGAGCAGGTCGCGGTGGAGGAGGAAGAAGCCGGCGAGGCCGAGCTTGGCGATCGTCGCCAGCTCGGCCCCGAGGCGCCGCTCGGCCTCGGCGCGGCGGGGCGAGCCGCCGTAGCGCTCGGCGAGGCGCGCTTCGCAGACCCCGCGCAGCTTGGCGTCAGCGGCCGGGTCTTCCGAACCCGGGTAGCGGTAGCCGAGCTCGGCTGTCAGGTCGAAGCGGAGCCGCTCGGCGAGGCGCACGGTCTCGGCGACCGCCCGGGGATGCTCGGCGAAGCGCTTCGCCATCGCTTCCGGCGATGCGAGGGCCGAGGACGAGTTGCCGCGGCGCCGCGGCTCGCTCGCCTCCAGCGTCGTCCCCAGCCGCACGGCGACGAAGGCATCCTGCAGGCGAGCGCGGCGGCGGGCATGGGAGTGGACGTTGCCGGTCGCAACGCAGGGGACGCCGAGCCGCTCGGCCAGGTCTGCGAGCCAGCGGTTGCGGGCGCGATCGTGGCGCCAGTAAGGACGCTGCAGCTCGACCCGAAAGCGCTCGCGGCCGAAGCAGGCGAGCAGGCGGCGAGCGAGCGCCGCGGCGCCGGCCGGATCGCCCCGTGCCCAGGTCCCCGCAACGGCCCCCTCCCCCGCACAGCCGGACAGACACACCAATCCCTCCGCGTGCTCTTCCACCTGCTCCAACGTCACACACGGCTGCCCGGCGGTGCGCCCGGTGTTGTCCCGAGTGTGCGAGTGGGCGGCGGTAAGCAAACGGCAGAGGTTCCGGTATCCGACTGCGTCTTCGACTAGGAGGGTGAGGTGAGGTAGATCCCCCGAATTGCCGCGGGCGCACGACACGGTCACCTCCACCCCGGTGATCGCCCGCACCCCGAATCCCTGGCAGGCATGGGCGAATTCCATCGACCCCCAGATACCGTCGTGATCGGTGAGGGCGAAGGCCGGGTAGCCGTTCTCGGCCGCGGCGGCGGCCAGCTCCAGCGGCGTCGAGGCCCCGTCAAGGAAGGAGAAGGCCGAGTGGGCGTGCAGCTCTATGTACTGAGCGCTCACCGCGGCCCCCGTCAGGCCCGCTGCCGGTACCAGCGGCCGGCGCTGTTGCGGAAGATCACGACGTCGCGGCCGTCGGCAAGGACCAGCTCGAAGTAGTGCCGCCACATCCGCCGCGGCGTCCACCAGCGGTCCTCGATCACCCACTCCTCCCGCACCGCCGCCACCCCGACCCCCTCGACCGCCACCGGCACGCCTTCGGCGTCGACCTCGACCGCCACCCGCCGCGGCACATAAAGCCGCCGAATCCCCGGCGTCATCTGCCCGGCGCCGGAAACGGGGTCAGCAGCGCGCGGCGCTCGGGGACGCGGGAGGCGGCCTCGACCGGCAGCACCTTGAGCAGCGAGTCGGCGCCCTGGGCGGCGCGGACCTCGCGCAGGGCGGCGGCGAGGCGGCGGCGGTGCTCGTCTCCCCGCACTGTCAACTCCAGCTGCTCGGCGGCGCGCTCGCCGAGCCCGACCGCGCGCAGCCAGAGCGAGACGGCGGGCACGGGCAGCTCCTCCAGCCGCGGCAGGAGCACTCCGCGCAGGGCCCGTGCCGACGCGGTCGGCCGGCCGAGTCCCTGCGCGACGCTCCAGCTGCCGCCGTCACCGAGCCGGGCGCCGAGGCGAATCCCCAGCAACGTCCGCCCCTTGCGCCCCGGTGCGGCGAGCAGTCGATCGACCAGCAGCTCCAGCGCTCGCTCCAGCCGGCTGCCGGCAGTCCCCTCGGGCAACTCGATCTCCTCCACCAGCTCCTCCCAGGCGCCGTGAACGGTGCGAACGAGCAGCTCCTCCTCGCCCCGGGCGAGCCGCAGCGCGCGCAGCCCCGCCGGCCCGAAGCGGTCGGCGACGTGGTCCGGCGAGAGCGTCGCCAGCTCCCCCAACGTGCCGATGCCGAGCCGCTCCAGCGTCTCGACCAGGTTGCCCGCCTCGCGCTCGGGCAGGCCAAGGCGACCGGCGATCGCCGAAACCGGGAGATCCGAGAGGAAGGTCGTCATGCGAACATATGTTCGTATCGACTGCGACGGAAATCAAGCGACGAAAGATTTCTTTTCGGCGAATTTCAGGTCCGCGAACCCCGCCTCATCCATGAACCGCGATGTTTAATAGGAAACACTTGCGCTAATCGCTCCGCTGTGAGAGGGTCGCCGACGGATGCTGGCTCACATCGCGGGGATTCCAGTCGAGGAGACGGCGCTGAGCCTGGCGCCGGCGGCCTTCGCCGCCGCGGGAATGGCCGGGCTCTACCTGCGCCGCCTCGCCGCCCACCGCCGCGCGCCGGGCCCGCGGCAGGCGGGGGCCCGCGCGACGCTCGGGAGGCGGCCGTGACGGTCGCCTCCCCCAGCCCGACCCGGGCCCCGGTCCACCTGCGCCACCGGCGCAGCGTCCGCCGCCTCAGCGAAGGGCAGCTCGCCGACCTGCGTCAGGCGATCGTCCTCGCGCAGGGGATCAAGGACGACCGCGGCTACCAGTACTGGGCCGGGATCCACGGCCTGCCGCTGCCGGTCTCCTGCAAGCACGGCAGCCCCTTCTTCCTGCCCTGGCACCGCGCCTACCTCTACTTCTTCGAGAAGGAGCTGCAGGACCGGCTGCCAGGAGTGACGCAGCCCTGGTGGGACTGGACGCAGAACCACGCCGAAGGCCTGCCCGCCGCCTACAGCCGCGCCCGCACCGCGGCGGGGACGAAAAACCCGCTCGCCTCCTCGCCGATCCAGCGGGCCGGCCGGCGCGACCCGAAAGAGACCCGAACCTGGCGCCAGTTCAACCGCGCCAGCCGCCTACCGGCGTCCGCGGAAGTCGAAGCCGTGCTCGAAAACCGCGACTACTTCACCTTCCAGAACCAGCTGGAGAACATCCACAATGGGGTGCACGGCGAAGTCGGCGGGACGATGGGCGACATCTCCGTCGCCGCGTACGACCCGATCTTCTGGGCGCACCACTGCACGATCGACCGCCTCTGGTACCTCTGGCAGCTCGACCACCCCGGCGCCCAGCTGCCGCGCGCCTACCTCGACACCGCGCTGGCGCCGTTCCCGATGACCGTGCGCCAGACGCTCGACATCACCGCGCTCGGCTACGACTACGCCGCGGCGACCGCCGCCGTCCCGGGGACGCGCCGTGGTTGACCGCTACCGCAGCAAACCGCTGGAGCTGCCGGCGCCCGAGCACCACTTCGAGCGCGCCGACCTCGCCTTCTACGACGTCGACCACTCCGGCCCGAGCTTCGAGGGCCGCATATACATCGGCGCCGGCCGCGGCCTGAAGCGCGACGCCGGCCTCGACCACCCCGCCTACGCCGGCTCGCTCTACGTCTTCGGCCACGGCAGCTGCCACGGCGACCCCGGCCACTGCGACATCCCCGAGGAGCGCGACCCGTTCGACTACCGCCTCCCCCACCACCTCGAGCCGGCGCCGCGGATCGTCACCGTCACCGCCGCGATCGAGCGCCTGGTCGAGGCGGGCAAAGCGAAGGCGAGCGTCGACGTCTTCGTCCACGGCCCCGAGGGCGAGCCGCTGAAGACGCTCGACTTCTCCCGCCTGCGGTTGCTGACCTACGCCTGAGGTGTCGCGCCCGAAAGCGTCGCGACCAACTCGTCCTCGAGCTCGGGCAGGCGAGCGGCCTCGCCGGCGACAACGAGCTTGCCAACCAGGGCGAGCATGCCGGCGGCGGGGATCCAGCCGGTGCCGAGGCGCTCGGCAAACGCCTCGACCGTCACGTCGTGACGCTTCGCCCCCTCCGGGCCGGCGGCGAGGATCTCGACCGTCAGCAGGCGGGCCGAAGGCGGGTCGGCGGCGAAGACGGCGAGTGCCCTGCGGATTGCGACCTTGGGCCCGCCCCCAGCCTCCTCTTCGACCGCCCGGTCGACCTCCTCCAGCAACCGCCCCAGCAGGTGCCGGTGCGCGGCGAGCAGGCAGTCCCGCTTGTCGCCGAACTGCTTGTAGAAGGTCAGCGAGGAGACACCCGCTCTCTTCGCCACCGCAGCGACCGTCGCCTCGGCATAGCCCTGCTCGGCGCAGACCTCGGCCATCGCCGCGACCAGCCGTTCGCGCTGGTTGCGGGCAACGACGTCCGCCGGGATCCCGTGCGACCCCGGCGGCAAACGCCGGGCCGCGGATCTCTCCTCGATCTCCACAAGGAGAAGGTTACTCTCGTACCCGAAAAGAAGGGCACGTTTTCAGCGCGCCCGCGCTGGAGGCACAACTTCATCCGGATCTATCTGGAGCGCGACATTCCCCAGCTCGGCCCGCGAATCCCCGCAGCGCAGCTTCCTGCTCTACCCCGGCAGCGAGCGCTATCGCCTCGGCCCGAGCGTCGAAGCGATCGGCCTGGGCGAGCTATGCGCCGAGGTGGCCGGGGGCTGAGCGGCGCTGCGTGACCGCGCGGACGTCACAGGGCGGGGCGGGGCGGTCACGGAGGCCGATGACGCGGAACGTCTCGATCCGGGTTGGCCAAGCTGGCCAACCAGTGTTATACTGGCCACATGGCGACGCGCAGCTACTCGATCGGCGAGGCGAAGACGAACCTCTCCAAGCTCGTCGCCCTGGCCGAGCGGGGCGAGGCGGTGGAGCTGCGGCGCGGCCGGGAGCCGGTGGCGCGGTTGGTGGCGGTCGAGCGGCGCGCCGAGGCGCGGCGCCGGCCCGGCGCGCTGGCCGGCAAGATCAAGATCGCCGAGGGCTTCGACAGCTTGCCGGCGGACGTCGAGCGGGCGCTCGGGATCCGCGACTGAGGAGCCGGCCTGCTGCGCCTGCTCGTCGACACCCACTCGGCGCTGTGGTGGCTGGCTGACGACGAGCGCCTCTCGGAAGCCGCCCGGGAGGCGATCGCCGGCGCCGAGGAGCCGCTCTTCAGCGCCGGGACGCTGCTGGAGGTCGCGATCAAGGCCTCGCTGGGCAAGCTGGAGGCGCCCGAGGAGTGGGCGGAGGAGCTGGTCGCGGAGGGGTTCGCGCCCCTGCCGATCACCCTCGCCCACGCCGGCGCCTACCGTGCCCTGCCCTATGTCAAAGCAGGCGGCAAGGTGCAGCGCGACCCCTTCGACCGGCTGCTCGTGGCGCAGGCCGAAGTGGAGCATGTCCCGATCGTCACCGGCGACCCCGGCATCGCCTGCCACGGGGCAGTGACCCTGTGGTGAGGGGCTCGCCGGGGACGCGGATGAGGTGGGGCCTCACCTCAAGCCCCGCTTGCGGTGCTTGTGGCGGCGGTGGTGGTCCTGCCTGCCTATGTCCCTGGCCGATCACGTCCTACTCCTCCTGCCTTAGCCCTTGCCCTTGCCTTTCTTCCCCTTCCCCCCGCACGACGCCCCCACAACCGAGCCGAATTCGTCGAGCTTGCCGTTCTGACCCCGCAGTTCTGCATCGGCCTTGTGCGTCCCGCGGCAGATGTCGGTCGAGTTGACGATCAGGCCCTTCTTGGCGCCCTGCATTTCGAGGACGAAGCGGGACACCGGGGCGTCGGGGATCGCGGCGAAGGTGCTTCTGATCCCGCCTTTGACCGAGTCGATGCGCGAATCGAGGTCGATGTTCACGAGGCCGTGCAGGGCGACGACTAGGTCGGGCAGGTTGTGGTTGGAGGATCTGAGGAAGACCGGCCCTTCGAGCGCTTCTTCAAGCAGCGGGCTCCAGGCTTTGGCCCTGCCATAGATCGAGGCCGAGGGGCATCCCGCTCCGTTGCCCCCGTTTGCGTTGAACTGGACCCTGGTGCAGATCGTGCGGATGTGGGCCTGATCGAGGAAGGCGGAATGGGGCAGGGTTACCACCGCCCGGGAGAAGTTGGCGTCGCCTTTCCTCGGCGTGACGATCGCTTTCAGGGCCGGGTGCCCGCCTCGCTTGGTGCCACCCTTGAGCTTGATCTTCAGCTTCGGCTTGAAGCCCAAAGAAGCGCAGCCGGCGGCCTGGAAGCGCGATCGGAGGCCGACCGGGGTCTCGGAGGTCGGGAAGAGAGCGGTGCCGCCTCCCCACAGGGTCGCCCTGGTCGAGGATTCCTCACAGCTGGTCGGGTTGAGGGTGAAGTTCGGCCGGTCGGTGAAAACCCTGATGTCGCGGACGTTCAGGGGGATCCCGGCGAGGCTGTGGGGCAGGGGATCCGATGCCGAGCCGTCGACTTCGACTTCGGCGGTCACCGGGTTCAGGGTCAAGGCCTCCTGGACGACCACGTCGCCGACGTCGAAGGGACCGGCGACGGCGGGGACGATCGCGACCACGCTCAAGGGATCGCCGTGGTAGGGGCCGCCGAGGTAGAGCTTGCCCCCGACGTAGACCAGGGTGCTCCCCACCCCCGCTCCCGCCCTGGTGGTGCCGATCTGCGAGGAGGCCGGGCAGGAGGGGCTCGCCAGCTCCCGGCGACCCGAGATGTGCTTGGCGGCTTCGACGCTCGCCTGCGGGCATTTGGCCACCCCGGCGATCTTGCCGACCATGCCGGGAGGCAGGATCGAGGAGAGCTTGGTGATGTCCTGTTCGCCGTCTTTGCGGGTGATGTGCAGGACGAAGGGGCTGTATGAGCCCGCCTGGTTGTTGAGCGAGCCCGCTTCGAAGCCGGGCCGGAAGGGGGCGGCCCCCTGCGGGCAGGGTTTTCCTTCGGGCCCTTCGGTGATCTTGAAGGAGCTTTCCTTGTGCACGGGAGCGCTCGGGTTCGACCACGGGTAGAGGTCCGCTTCGACCGTGAAGGTGCCGCAGGCGGGCGGGGTGATCAAAGGGGCCCGCTGGCCCTGGCGAAGGGCGATGCGCAGGTGAGAGAAGGGCAGCTGGGGGATGTTGTCTACTTCGGTGATCAGCCGGCCGGTCTGCGGGTCCGGCGTTACCTTCAGGGCCTGTTTGACGAGGATGCCGAGCTCTGCGTTGCGCAGGACCAGGTAGAGGGTCGTGAGGTTGTGGTAGGGGTTGTTTTGCTGTTCTGCGACGTAGAGGGAGCCGTGGATCACCGGCTTGACCAGCGGGCTTTCGGCTTCCACCTCGCCGACCTTGGAGGTTTCCGGGCAGCCGCTGCCCACCGCAAGCGTCGAGGCTTGGTATTGGGCTTCCGAGCAGACGCCCAGGCCTTCGGCGAGGGAGGCGTTGATCGTGAAGCCCTCGGGCAGGGTGACTGCGGCTTTCTTGAGATCGGATTCGGCGTTGCCTTGGGCGTTGGTCAGCCCTTCGTTGGAGAAGTTGAGGTCGAAGCTGAGGCCGGTGGGAGAGGTGGCCGCGTTGGAGGTCGGTTCGGAGTGGATCGTCGGGGCGAAGGGGAGCTGGTTGCAACCGTCGAGGGTGGGAAGCGCGGGGCTGGCGGGAAAGGAGAGAAGGCTGTGGGGTTCGAGCCAGGAGTCGATTTCGGTGGTGCTCTGCAGCGGGCCCGCGCAGGAGGTGGGGAGGCGGAGGAAGGCCGGGGGGTGGGCTGCTTCGGAGGGCTTGCAGGCTTCGCGCTGGGCGAGTTCGCGCGCCTGCTGCTGGCAGCCGAAGCCGCGGGCTTCGTCGTGGCGGGGATCGCCGGGGACGCCCCAGAAGGTGACGATGCTGGAGAGCAGGGCGGCGGTCTGGGAGATGTTGGTGGCCGAGGCGGTGATGTTGTATTCGGGTTCGGGGCCTCCCGAGCGCACCGCGGTGTCGATCACGATCGGGGTGGCGGGCAGGACGAAGCCGAAGCGGGCCGGCTCGCCGAAGGCGGGCTCGAGGTTGAAGACGGGGGCGGTGAAGGTGGTGAGACCGAGCTGGCCGGGTTCTTCGACGGTGACGAGGGTGGCGCCGACCGCGGTGTCGGCTGGGCAGATGTCTTCGCCGAGGCTCGGGACCGTGAGGAACTGGGCGAGGCTGCATGTGGGGAAGGGGATGGGGTCGCCGACAAAGCCGGGGGGCAGATTGGTGTGGACGTCCTTGGCCAGGGCTGGCGAGTGGGCTTCGTATTTGCTTTTGGTGACGGTGGCGGCGTCCTGGTTGAGAGTGAGGACGACGGTCTGCTGGAAGGGGTGGGAGCCGGCCTGGGTGATCGGGCCGCCGCCGGCTTCTTCGTAGCCCAGCTCGTAGGCTTCGAGGCCGAAGGGGACTTCTGCTTCGGAGAGGGAGATCGGGCGGGAGAGCTGTTTGACGGGCGCGCCGCCGCCGGAGACGCTGACTTCGTTCAGTTCGCCGGATTCGGCGCCCGCGAGGGCTTCGACTTTGACCCGGACTTCGATCAGGTCATAGGTGGGCAGGGTGCCGCCGAAGGTGCAGGTGAGCTGCGGGGTTTTCACGCATTCGACTGGGCCTCGATCGCCGAGAACGCCGGGGGGCTGCCCCGCGGTGGCTTCGATGGAAAGCGCCTTCAGTCCCGGTGGCAGCTTGTCTTCGATCACGATCGGATCGGTTTTCCCGTCGGCGGCGGCGGTGCCGAGGTTGGCGGCGACGGCGACGATGTCGCCTTTGGCTTCGGGCTGCAGGTTGGTGGGGCGGGAGGCGGAGGTCAGATGCCACCAGGGGGAGTTGGCGGCGGCCGGTCCGGCGATCAGGAGGAAGGCAGTGGTGGAGAGGGCGGCCAGGAGGGCCACTCGGGTGCGTGCGGTCATCGACCTGCCCTCCGGTGGTTCTCGGCGGCTCGGTGCTTCTTATGCGCCTTCTTCTTGTGGTGTTTGGCGACGCATTTGCCGCGGCTTTTGACCCTGCCCTTGGCGCAGCGGGGCTTGGTGGCGCCTTCGGAGAGGTTGCCGGCGCCGTGGAAGGTGAGGGATCCGGGAGTGGCGTCGTTGGGCGGAGTGGCGGGCGCCTGGCAGGCGTCCCCGGAGCATTCGACCGGTTTGACCGGTTCGGCTTCGCCCCCGCCGACCCTTGCGTCATAGACGTCGAGGGCGGTGTCTTCGTCGCGGGGGGTGAGCCGGGCCGCGCTGAGGAAGAAGACGTCCTCGCCGGTTTCGGAGGCGTCGAGGAAGGCGGATTCTTCGGCGGAGGTTCCTTTGGAGATCAGGTCGACGCAGCCTTCCGAGGCGGGGTTGTAGGTGGGGGACTGGATGGTGCAGGTGTCGCTCGAGGGCGCTTCTTCGACGCTCTGCGGCGGCTCGTACTGATAGACGTCCTCGTTGCCGTTGGTGTCCTGGGGGACGAGGGCGTCGGAGGAGTTGAAGAAGAGGCGGCCGGAGTTCGAGAGGTAGCGGGACTGGTAGAGGGCGCAGCAGGTCCGATACTCGGTCCAGCCGGGGAGATTGGCGGCGAGCCACTGATCGCCCGGCCAGACCCCAGCACCGCCGGCCAGCGGCAAGCTCCGCTCGATCGTGCCGGGCTTGTTGTATGGGACGCCATGGGGACGGGCGCCGCTGGGGTTGCAGGAGGCGCAGACCAGCTTTCCTTCGCCGCCGTTTGCGGCGGCGTCATAGAGGAAGACCTCCTCGTCGCGTTCGCCACTTGCGGCGTCGCGGTTGTCATAGCCGCTGAGCGGGCGCTGCGACATGAAGGCGAGCCGCCGGCCGTTCGGGGAAACGCGAGCGGTGAGGCCCAGGCCCGCTAGCCCCGGGGTAAGAGCCCAGTCGGGAAGGTCTGCGCCGGAGAGGACGGCGATGAGTTTGGTAGTACCGGCGCGGCGGAGGTAGAGATTGCAGGCCTGGGTCGAGTTTTCTTCGCCGCCACCGTGCGGGCCCAGGGGACAGTTGCCGGAAACGGCGCCGGGGGCGAGGATGCGTTGGCGACGAAGTAGAGCGATTCGCCGTTTGCGGAGGCGCCGATGACATTGCCGCGGACGGCGCCCGGTTCGGCGCCGGCGGTGAGGTCGACGAGGCGCTGCGCGGCGGGCCGTTCGAGGTCGTATTCGTAGAGGTCGGGCTTTGCTTCGGCCGCGTTGGAGTCGGCGGTGAGGCGGCTTTCGTCGGTGAAGAAGACGCGGGAGCCGTCGGTGGAGGCGAGCTGGAAGTGGGCTTGTCGAGCGTTATCGCTGCCACCCTGGAGGGCGTCGAGCTGCAGGGTGCAGGCTTTCGCGGGTTCGGTGCACTGGCTGCCGTCGACGGCGCCGCCCGTCACCACGCTCTGTTCTTCTCCGGCGTTGAGGCGAAGGTAGAGATGTCCGCCGCTGCGCGATTCAGACCAGACGACGCGGGAGCCGTCGGTGGAGATCGCGTTGCGGGCGACTTCTTTGTTGTCTCCGAGTGCCGCTTCCGAACCAGTCGGCAGTTTGACTTGGCCGTCGGGGAGGACGCTGATCAGGCGCAGCGATTCGGCGGGCGATGCGTCTGCCGAGAACTCGTAGAGCCCTTTTGCGACCGGGGTCGCGGTGAGGGCCGCCTTGGAGGCGATGACGACGTGGGAGAGGTCGGGGGAGGCGCCGAGGAAGAGGGGGCCGCAGATGCCCTGCGGCCCCGGGCACTGGCCTTCTTCGCCGAAGAGGGTGCCTTCGGGCACGTTGGCGAAGCCTTCGGCGCCAGTGACCAGTGGCCGGTAGCAGGATTCCTCGCAGAAGGCGGTGGGCTGGCCGGGGGGGAAGTCGGTGCGCAGGAAGGGGGTCTGTTCGGAGGCCTGCGGCGAGAGAGCGGGCTCGAAGGCGCCGAAGGGCTGTAGGACAACCTGGGAGAGGTCCGCGGAGAAGTAGCGGTACTCTTCGCCGACCCCGACCGCCTGACCGGTGGGCTTTGAGTGGGAGATGGCGAGGTCGAGGGAGGACCAGCCGCCAGGGCCGCGGGCGGAGAGAATCTGTGAGTTAGCGGCATTTCCCTGGGGCTCCGATTCGGGCGGGGCGTTGGCCAGGTAGGCGATCGCGTCGCCGCCGGCGGCGGCCTGGATCACGGTGCTGCCGCCGATCGGGAAGATCGAGGCGCCGTGCTTGTCGGGCGGGGAGACCAGCTCCCAGCCGCGGTGATCGGGAAGGGCGAAGGGGGCGGGGGTCTGGGTGGTGAGGAGGAAGGCCTGGCCTTCGGAGGTGCCGAGCGAGTTGGTGGCCACGACCCGGTAGCGGTAGGCGGTGTGGGGGGCGAGGCCCTGCAGGTGCTGGGAGACGGAGACGTCCGAGCCGCCGGAGCC
>Ga0075423_10005587_pt1 | contig 11763 bp, 12 predicted proteins | sample SoiMethybrSBSTD2_FD_80114 | JGI IMG/M metagenome (GOLD analysis project Ga0075423, IMG submission 80114) | Bulk soil microbial communities from a Populus tree surrounding site in Tennessee, USA - Soil MetaG P. TD hybrid SBSTD2 | ecosystem: Environmental > Terrestrial > Soil > Tree plantation...
TGGATGTTCTGAAGCGTGGTGGTAATGCGGTGGACGCTGCGATCGCGATGGCAGCAGTACTGAATGTCACTGAACCCATGATGACTGGGATCGGCGGCGACATGTTTGCTCTCGTTTATTGGGCCAGGACGAAAGAGTTGAAGGGGCTGAATGGGAGTGGGCGTGCACCGAAAGCGTTAAGCCTGGATTACTTCGCGAAAAACAACATTAAGACGATGCCTCAAACCGGAATGGGAAGCATTACCGTTCCCGGAGCATTCGATGGTTGGGTAACACTTAGGGACAAATACGGCACCATGAAGTTGACCGATTTGTTGGCGCCGGCAATCGAATATGCCGAGCATGGATTTCCAGTGATGGAAAAAGCGGCCGAAGACTGGGATGCAGAAGTTCGTAAGTTGAGTCGAACGCCGGCTGCCGCAACCAACTATCTGGTAGATGGACGGGCGCCGCGGCCCGGCGAGATCTTTCGACAACAAAATCTTGCGCGGACTTTCCGGACACTCGCAGAAGGTGGTCGTGACGCTTTCTACAAGGGACCGGTCGGACAGGCTATTGTCGATTACATGAAAGCGAACGGTGGCTTCATCACGATGGAGGACTTGGCGGCGACAAAGGCAGACTGGGTTGAACCGATCTCTACGAATTATCGTGGTTACCAAATCTACGAGATGCCACCAAACGGGCAGGGAATCACCGCACTGATCGCTTTGAACATTTTGGAAGGATTTGATTTGGCGGCGTTGCGTTCAGACCCGTCGCAGTTTTACCACACGCTGATCGAGGCGACGAAACTCGCCTTTGCAGATCGCAACCGTTATATCGCGGACCCAGCCGTTGCGAAAGTGCCGGTTGCCGAGTTGTTATCCAAGGAATACGCAACGAAACGTCGTGGTCTAATTGATCCGCATAAGGCGCTCGACTCTCCTCCGGCTGGAGAGGTGAATATGGGGAGCGATACGACATACCTCACCGTCATTGACAAGGATGGGAACGCAGTTTCATTCATCAACAGTCTCTTCGACGCGTTTGGCTCCGGTATTGTCGCCGGAGATACCGGGATAGTTTTTCAAAATCGCGGCAGTGCATTTTCCCTGGATCCAAAACATCCCAACGCAATTGCTCCCGGCAAGCGACCCTTCCACACACTCATTCCGGCGATGGTGTTTAAGGACAATCAACTCTACATGTCCTTCGGAGTGATGGGTGGCGCAATACAACCGCAGGGACACGTGCAGGTACTGGTAAACCTAATTGATCTGAAGATGAGTTTGCAGGAAGCGATCGACGCACCTCGTTACCGATTTATGACCGGTCGCGGCGTGCTGATGGAAGACGAACTTGGCTCAGCAATAATCGATCAGTTATTGAAACTGGGCCACGTAAGAGCTAAACCACCCGGCGTGTTACGTTCTTCAATGGGTGGTGGCCAGGCAATTATGGTCGATCCGGTCAATCGAACTTTAATGGGCGCGTCGGATCCTCGTAAGGACGGCATGGCGTTGGGTTATTGATGTCTGCTGGATCGTTGACGGCCCAGAACTCTCCAATTATCTTTTCGCCCATGGAAATCAAAAGAATAAGTACACCAAATGCACCCAAACCGGGTGGCCATTATTCACAAGCGGTGGTACACAACGGCCTTGTTTTCGTGTCTGGTCAGTTATCAATCGATTCACAAACAGGCGAGAAAAGAATCGGCTCTATTGAGGAACAGACCGAACAAGCCCTGACTAATGTGCATGAAATTCTCAAGGCCGCTGGCAGCGACTGGGATCGTGTGCTGAAGATGACTGTCTTTGTTGCCGACATAAACCTTTGGGAAGCAGTTAATAAGGTCTACATGCGAATTCTCGGTGAACACAGGCCGGCCCGCGCAGTGATTCCAACGGGGGCGTTGCATTTCGGATTTTTGATTGAGATCGAGGCGGTTGCCGCCACCGGAGATTAGTTGAGACTACAATTGTTTGTATCACGCAGGTCGGGGCAGTAGCCCGACTGTTAAGGAGGGCTCATACCTACTGGGCAGCATCCTCAATCGTGAGCCCTCCTTGACAGTCGGGCTACTGCCCCGCATCTTGCAGGATATTTCGCTTGTAAAGCAGCGCCGATTTCATTAGTGTACGGGCTTCGCAAACTGCGAAAGTTGCTTTCATAACGGTTTCAAAGGAAAGGCAGATTATCCCCTGAATACGCAAATGAGTTCACCCCTGAAAGCGGAAAACAGCTCCGTCGTTTCCCCAGTCAACCCTAAAGGACCAGCCGATGGCGGGAGACTAATCGTACTAACCGCGCCGTTGACGGAGGTTATCGATCACGCCGGCTACTTCATTCAAATGGCGATGGCCTCGTTGCCGATTTGGATGGAAGGTGTCATGAACCGGAAGTATCCGAAGTGGAAAGAAGTTGAGCACAACGAAGATGGTTCAGCGAAGTTTATGCCGGCGGGTGTTCGTTTAGTTGAGAAGTCCTTATCGAGGGAATACAGAAGTGACGACCTCGTTGCTTGCTTTCCAGATGATCTCGACAAGTTTATTGGTCCCCGAACACGCGTAGTCGCAGTCTCAACCCACAACCCGCTCGGCGTTACGTTTGCGGCTGGTGTTTACACCTCCATGTTCGGCTCGTCGAAGATGCCGATCAACTCGCACTACGCGCGCCAAATGTTCGCCAGGATCAAAGCAAATCCATTCAGGGAGAATTTCAAGGTGATTGTGGGTGGTTCAGGCGGTTGGCAAATTGTTCAGACGGATATGTACGACGAGTTGAGCGTGGATTGTGTTGTGGAAGGACGAAGTGAATCTGAAGACACACTCGAACTTTTCAGAAGAGCCGTAAAAGGTCTGGAACTTCCTCGACAAGTCGATGTGAAGCATCCGATGGATCGCGAAGGAATATTGTTTCCCGACACGCGAACTACCTTCGGCGTCGTGGAAATGACAACTGGCTGTGGACGTCGCTGCAAGTTCTGTGTCCCGGATCTTAATCCTCAAATTGATTTACCCAAAGACAAGATCATGGGAGCAGTGCGCGCCAATGTTCGGCACGGAAACAAACAAATCTCGTTAGCGACCGAGGACATGTTTATTTGGGGTCAGGTTCATACAGACACGCCGTTTTATTTTCCAAACAGGGAGGCGCTGGTTGATCTGTATTCCGACATCGTCAACACACCGGGAGTAGAACAACACGTACTGAGTCACAGCACCATCGCACCAGCGGTCGTTGATCCTTTACTTATAAAGCAACTGTCAGATGTTTTATTGCCAAAGAGTCCAATTCATTTTCCGTATTTAAGCAGTCACCCGGAGAAGAAGGCACTGGCCCCTTTGATTGGATTGGAGACCGGGTCAGTGCGAATGGCCAAGCAAATAATGTCGAGCAAGGGTGTGCCGTTCGCGATTGAAGACTGGCCGAGTGTAGTGCTGGAGGGACTGCGGGTTCTTAACGAAAACAATTGGTTCCCGGCAATGACTTTGATCGTGGGTAATCCCGGCGAAACCGACGAAGATGTTATGGCAACGCTCGATCTCGTTTACGAAATCGAGCGACGCGGATTATTTGGTTTCCTGGTCCCATCGATCTTCACGCCACTTCATGACACAAGAATGGAAAAGGAAAGGGGAGTCACACAAACCCGTCAGTTGACGCCGTTGCAGTGGCAACTCATGATGAAGTGTTGGAAAATGAACCTGCGCCCGGGACAGTACAGTTGGTGGGGACCGCTGGCCTGGCGTGTCGGCTCGCTCGGCATGTGGCTATACAAACTTCGGCGACTTAACGGACCAAATTTCACGTGGCCGCTGCTAATGTTCTCAGGCGCTGTTTCCGAAAAGAACTTGCAGCGCATGGGCAAGATTTACGAAGGCAAACCCTTGAAAGTTAAGACGCGGAGAGAACTGATCGCTTCGCTCAAGCCACGAGATTGGCAGTATCTGCGCGCGGACAACGGCGACACGCCCATCGATTACGTACCGCAGGTACAATCGCGCGCGATGGTTGCGGATATTGCTTGAGACAACGCAGGTCAGTAGTGACCGCTTCTAAGGTCCCAAACCGTAGGCATCATTCAGTAGTTAAGAAGGTGAGATATGAATCGCTATTTGCTTCGCTCACTGGTAGCTCTTTCGACCTTCCTCTTGAGTATTGCTGTCAACGCAGTAATCCATCCTTTTGGATTCCGCACTTCGACTCATCACGATAAGAAGGCATTTACCTATGTTTATCGGGACCGCAGCTGTCGTCGGAATATGTCGTACCCAACGCCCTCGTTGTCAATCGACACTGCGGCATCTGATCCGGTGAAACTGGTTTACTCGGAAACTCGCCCGATCCCAAACTCAAGCAGTCAGCAGGTTATTCTTTTGCTCGATAACCAAACCCAACGCGCTATCAGCACGGCGGTAGTTAAATATAGCTCACAATGGCGAGCGGCCAGCGACGATGAGAATGGGTCGGCTCGGGTTTCCTACTTTGCCAGTTCAATCACTGCAAGCGCGCGCGAGTTGGAAACAATTTCTATTGAATGCGGCTCCGACGAAACCCTGTTTCTTTGGATTTCGAGCGTTGAATTCAAAGACGGCTCACGCTGGATCAATCCACGACACCCGAATGAGCAGTCGTTTTGATGATAGTCTCGGAGCGTTTTTTAGCAGCTGTTCGCTCGCGGCTGTGCCTCAAAAGTGTCAAGCTGATTCTCAAGGGCTTCGGCCTGGTATCGCGGGCTTTGGTTCGTATTAATTCGTGTGAATTCGTGGATCGCTCTTCTTTCGCATGGTAGCCGATCCACGAATTCACACGAATTTAATACGAAGCCAAGGCACAAAGACATGGAGCTCCCTTTAACTCCGCTCGATTTTGCGCGCCGCACCCGTAAACTTTATTCCGACCGAGAAGCTGTAGTTGACGAAGACCTGCGACTAAGTTACGCGCAGTTTTTCGACCGTTGTGATCGCTGGTCATCGGCGTTGCAATCGATGGGCGTTCAGCAAGGCGATCGCATTGCTTATATCTCACCAAATACTCACGCGATGTTGGAGTCGTTCTACGCGGTCCCTCAGATCGGCGCGATCTGTGTACCCATTAATCACCGATTAACTCCAAATGACTTCGTCTATCTCATCAACCATAGCGGAGCGAGAGTGGTTTGTGTTCACTCTACTTTTCTGGATGCCGTCGACAGTGTTCGCGGCGAATTGCCGGACGTGATGTCTTTCGTCGCTTTGGAAGGGAACAAATCCGGTTGGTTGGATTATGAGGGTTTGGTAAAAACGGCTTCACCAGACTTCGCGCCAGCACGTATTGCAGAGACTGACCTGATATCGATCAATTACACGAGCGGTACAACTTCACGACCCAAAGGCGTGATGATTACTCATCGGAACGCCTATATGAATGTCATAGGAACATTGATTCATCACCCAATGTCGGTCAGCGATCGGTATCTGTGGACCGTACCGATGTTTCACGCCAATGGATGGACTTTCATCTGGACTGTCACTGCAATGGGTGGGACCCACATTTGCCTACGGAAGGTAGAAGCTTCGAAAATATTTGAATTGATAAATCGCGAATCCATCTCGATGTTGTGCGCTGCGCCGACCGTTCTTATCAGCATTGCAAATGCGCCCGCTGAGATTCGTAAGGACTCGCGACCTGGCCTACGTGTAATAACCGCAGGCGCTCCACCAGCCGCCGCCACTATCGAACGAGTTGAAGATGAGTTGGGTTGGACCGTTATGCAAGTCTATGGTCTGACTGAGACTTCCCCTTTCATAACGATTTGTGAGCCGCGACCAGAGCACGAAGCCTTGTCGACGTCCGAACGTGCGGTGATCAAAGCTCGGCAGGGAGTCGAGTTGTTGACTTCCGGTGACCTGCGCGTCGTCGATGAGAATGGAAACGAAGTGCCGCGTGATGGCGAGACCTTGGGCGAAATCGTAGTGCGTGGGAATGCGGTAATGAAGGGTTACTACAACGACCCAACGGCGACTGAAGCCGTCATGGGTGATGGCTGGTTTCACAGCGGTGACGCAGCAGTTGTTCATCCGAACGGTTACGCTGAAATTCGGGATCGATTAAAGGACGTGATCATCAGTGGCGGTGAGAACATATCGTCCGTAGAGGTTGAAGGAGTGTTGCTTCGTCACAAAGCCGTGCAGGAAGTAGCCGTCGTTGGACTGCCGCATGAACGTTGGGGAGAGGCGCCGCACGCGTTCGTGGTGCTGAAGTCCGGAGCGACGGCAACAGAGCCAGAACTCGTGGCATTTGCCCGAGACAACCTCGCGCACTTCAAAGCGCCGCACGGCGTAACGTTCATCGAGGAATTGCCAAAGACGGCAACCGGCAAAATCCAAAAGTATGTACTACGTGGTCGGCCCGCTATCGCAAAGCAATGAAGACAGAGAAGAGTCTCGGTTCACCGGGAAAGCAAGTGGCAGGGTTTATTGCGAAGTTCGATCCGGCAATCGCTAAGCTCACTCGCAACTGTCGATCGGTTCTGCGCCAACGTTATCCCTCAGCGATTGAGTTGGTCTACGACAACTATAATGCTCTGGCGATCGGTTACAGCCCGACTGAAAGAACGTCAGATGTTGTGTTCTCGCTGGCCGTCTATGCCCGGGGCGTGAATTTATATTTCATGTACGGCCGATCGCTTGATGATCCTGATCAGTTACTTCAGGGTAGCGGAAGCCAGGGGGCATTCATTCGTCTGGCAGACGCAAATACACTTGACGATCTGAAAGTAAGGAAACTGATTGAGCGAGCAGTGAAACGACAGCGTCCAACATTTGCGACCAACGGGCGAGGTTACACTATCGTAAAATCGATATCAGCAAAGCAACGGCCACGGCGCACACATTAAGATACTGGGATCGCAGGCGTCCTCGCCTGCTGTGTAACCCACATGGGCCATATTGTCACCAGCAAGCGAGGACGCCTGCGGTCCCAGTACAACGGCACTTGATATGTTTTTGAAGGCGATCATTCTGGTGATGCTTGTGTTTTTTACTCCGGGGAGAGACGTGCTTGGACAACAGCCATCGGACCATCCGAGCGACCACAGGTGGCCTGAACGATCTGCACGGCCTGATCAACCGAAGCAGCCACTTGCACGCAGAAACGTTTGGGTATCCGAATATCGTTTTACATCCGACGAGAAGCGATTGTTAGCGCCTTCAGCCGCTGATGAGCAACGTTATGCATCATTTCTGACGCTTGACGATACTGGTCTGATTCGACTCTATCCCTGGCGCCGCCGCCCTAGTGTTGTTTCAATCGAGGAACTCATCGATCGACGTTCTCCTGAGTTCAATGCTCATGCTTGTCTTTACTCGTTTTCGAAAGAAAGACACGGCAATGGACTGAATGGCTTCGTCGATCCGCGTCTGGGATGGGCGGAACTGAAATTGGGCGACGGAAAATTTTTCACTGGCTTTACTGGAGAGTCTCTGGGAGTAATCGTAGCGTTGGGGGATACACCACTGGAAACTGTGACACCCGCCGCTGATGGCGTCAGCGGGTTGACGAGGATAATTCCTCCGGCTGATTACCTGGAAGCCTCCGCACTCAGTAGACGAAATCGCGCTGGCTTTGAGATGGACCGATTCAGATACGGCTCCTCACTGCCCGTTGTAGCGAACACGACTTACGTGTTGCGCTCGACAAGCAACAAACGCGCGGATGTGTTAGTCGCGTTTCGTGTCGTCAGACTGGCTGGCGATGGCAGTATCACCATTCTGTGGCGCAAGTTGAAAACATACCCAAAGCCATCGTGGAGACGAAGGGAAGTAGAATAGGCTTTTGCTCAACTCAGTTATGATTTCAGCACTTGTTCTTTTGCTTGTCGGGTCGTCGATGCGGTCATCTGCGGGCAGTTTTGATAAATCCTGTCGCGAACATCCCCAATTGATCTCGCGTTGCTTTACAGTTCGTGGCCGACTGGCGGTTTATAATGGCGCGCCAGCTTTGCGCATCTGGAAAATCGGAACGAAGCGAATGCTCGGCGTGTCGGAGCAACGCTTTGCCATTGCCGGCTTCCGTAACATTCCCGAAGAAGTACAAGCGAAGATAGATCAGAACAAATTTCTTTACGGCGATTTCGTCGTCTGTCCATTTACTGCACCCCGATCAAACGAAATGCAGTTAGTCTGTATTGAGAAGGTCACAAACATTCGAATAAAAGAGCGATGAGGGCGCCGAAAGTTCTATGTGGCAAAAAGCATTTCACGTGGTCCTGGTGACGTTCCTGGTGGTGTTCACCGCTGCTGCGCTTGTGCTTTTGGTAGCAGGGCTAAGCGCGTTCATTTTTCCAAGCGGCTCGCACAATGCTGTTTTTGCCTATTCGGGTGGAGTGACTATTCCGGCTTTGAAATTCATCGGACTCTTGGTTCTCTTTAGTAGCCTCGTCGTTATTTCTGTCGTGGCGCGCAGAAGAAGACTGCGCTAGAAACGGTGTTCAGAATGCAGGCCGGAAGCCTGTGACCCAGCACAACTCGCTGCCTCATCCAATGAAGAACTACCTTGTACGCCGTCGGGAGTTCCTGGCAGACCTGACTGGCCTCGCTGCCTTGCCAATATGTAAAAACCTTGCCTGGCACCAATCATCTGATCTCCAAAAGAAGTTTGAAGAGATCAGGGAAAATCTACTTCGATTAATCAACGAAGAACGTGAGGTGGAAAAAGTCCCAAAGCTGGAGATTGACGATTTGGCAACGACGGTTGCGACCCATCATGCTGAGGACATGGCAACTGGAGAGTTTGCGAGCCACTGGGGCCGCGATGGATTGAAACCATATCAACGTTATTCCTTCGCCGGCGGATATCATGCTACGCAGGAGAACGTTTCGGCCGCTGACAGTACGTGGTCAGCTAAACTGGAGGATCTAAAGCAAGACACTTCTTATCTGCATGTTCGGCTCTATCAGGAGACTCCTCCAAATGATGGCCATCGTAAGGCCATCCTGGGGTCACAGAATACGCACATTGGATTTGGACTAGCGCTGAATAAGCTGCGGCTGCGAATGGTCGAGTTATTTGTTGCCAAGCACGTTACGTTGGAGCCAGTTGCACGTTTCGCGAGACCCGGTGCGGAATTCCACTTAGCGGGACGGTTACTGAAGTCGAGTTATTTACTGAATGCTATCGAGGTTTGTTACGAGCCTCTGCCAACACCGCCTGAACTGAGTTGGTTGCGCCAGCGAAGATCATATGGTTTACCTGATGAATCCAGGATTCTCAAGCCAATTCTTCCTCGGCCCTATGTTTATGCTGACAAGGTTCCGGGCGTCATCGCTGTTGATTCAAATGGCGCCTTCCGAACGCCCGTCAGGCTTTTCAAGCAAACACCGGGCATATACACCATCGTCTGCTGGGTTAAGCGCAACCGAGACGAGAAACCTTTTCCTGCAACTGAACTCTGCATTCGAGCGGAATAAAAGGGAGCCGGCGCAGTAGCCCGACTGTCAAGGAGGGCTCGGCATGAGTTGAGGCGAGCGCCCGGTGAATGAGCCCTCCTTAACAGTCGGGCTACTGCCCGGTCATCTGCTAGATCGACGCACGCTGGCGAGCGGCTTCGAACAATACAATTCCTGCAGCCACGGAAACATTCAGGCTCTCCACTTCGCCATACATCGGAATCGAGATGATTTGTCGAGCCGCACTAAGTTCGCTCTCGAGTAGTCCTGTTGACTCGGGACCCAAAATTAAAGCCGCAGACTTTTTCCAGTCGATAGCCGTGTAAGGAGTGTTACCTGAAGCATCGGTACAGATGGTGGGAATGTTTCTGTTGTGACACCATTCGATTACGTCCATGTACTCAGCATTACGCCAGATGGGCAAGCGAAAGGCGGATCCCATTGCGCCGCGAAGTGATTTAGGTGAGAACGGATCACTTGTATGTTTCGTTGTGACTAATCCGACAACGCCCGCAGCTTCTGCCGTTCGCAAGATGGCTCCGACATTTACCGGGTTGTTTATTTGATGAAGAACAACAATCAATGAAGCGTCATCGAATGCGTCGACTAATCGCTGCACTGAGCTGTCGGGACGTTGCGCCAAAACAACGATGCCTTGCGGTGTCTTTGTAAACGAGACGGACTCGAGCAGCTTTTCACTGACGGATGCGACTCGATGAGCAACTGGGGAAACAGCCTCGATGAACTTCGCGGCGTGCTCTTTACGAGCGATCTGGTCGGAATAGATGACTGCTTCAATGATCAGTCCCGATCGGAGTGCTTCATACGCCAGTCGCAGACCTTCTATGTAGATCAGTTCATCTACCTCGCCGTCACGAACTGCGCGGGCCTGGCGAAGCAGGGAATTGTCTCGACTCGTAATATGCATCACGTGTTAACGATCGGTAGCCCTCCTTGACAGTCGGCTACTGCGCCGAGTGTACCGCGTGGCCGGGCATCGAAATCTCGGCCCAGACCGGCCAATGGTCAGAAACATTCAACGGCTTAGCAATTCCCCACCTGTTTACCAAAACATTTTTTGTGAAGATCCAATCGGCGTGCAAGCGAATGCCGGCGCCTCGCCAGGTTGCGGTACCCGTGGGAAACGCGCTGTTGTAACCGCGTGACTCCAGAAAACGACGAGTCTCGCGACATTTCTTTTCAGATAGTGTGTTGAAGTCGCCGAGAATAATCGTTGGTAAATCGGTTACCTTGGCATTGGCAACGATTGTCTCCAACTGTTCCAGCTGCCCGTTTGCAGCTGCGTGAGGATCGACATGAGCATTGAAGAGCCGAATTTTGTCTCGCCCGAGATCGATGGTTGCTCCCATGGCCAGACGTGGTCGCCAGGGACATTCGTGCCATGGGAGATCGATACGAAGTAAGTCTGTCATCGGCAAACGGCTCAATAGCGCAATGCCTGTGTCGCCTTTGTCGTGAAGATCTATCGGCTCTTCGAAGTCCAACCACCACTGTCGCGTTGCTGGTTTGATCCCACGGGGAATTCCTGCTGGAACGTGCACCCAGTTCATGTGTAACGCATGCGCTAGCTCGGCGGCTACGTGATGCCCACCTGATCGTACGGTGCGTTTGTCTGCCTCCTGGAGAGCGAGGACGTCTACCTGAGGAAGGAGTTGGCCTGATGAAAACGCCTTAGCTGCCGTCTTGATATGAGATTCAACGAGGTTGGGTCGCGAAGACAGATTAAGCAGCCCTGCCTTACGCGCAATCCCTCCAGAGATCAGGTAACGACCGCGAGCGTACCTGATGTTGTATGATGCGATTACGAGTTTGGAATGCGTGGCCGCGAGCGGGTGCGTGCTGTTGTTGCTTCCAAATTCGAGTTTTTCCGAATCTCGTAGCGGGGGTATTGCGGTTACCATGCAGCTACTTATATTAGCAGGCCGGGAGCTAACGACCGAACAATGACTCGACGCGTAGTGGCAATTGTCGACGACATGTTCTTCGCATCGAAGATTCGGGCGACGGCGGAGGCGCTTGGTGTCGAAATCGCTTTTCCAAGAACGAAAGAAAGTGCACTGGAGAAGATCAGTCAAACCCAACCTCAGCTCATCGTTGCTGACTTACACAACCAGCGCTTTGATGTCGTTGAGTTTAGTTCTACGTTAAAAGCGAACCCGGAGACGCAGTCGATACCGCTGTTGGGTTTCTTTTCGCATGTTGAGGTGGAACTGCAAAGGAAAGCGATGGGTGCAGGATTTGATCAGGTTGTTCCACGTTCAGTATTTGCTCGAGATCTAGGTTCGATTCTCGGTGGAGACTAACATCCAATCGCGGCTCGGCAGAA
>Ga0075423_10005591_pt1 | contig 11760 bp, 13 predicted proteins | sample SoiMethybrSBSTD2_FD_80114 | JGI IMG/M metagenome (GOLD analysis project Ga0075423, IMG submission 80114) | Bulk soil microbial communities from a Populus tree surrounding site in Tennessee, USA - Soil MetaG P. TD hybrid SBSTD2 | ecosystem: Environmental > Terrestrial > Soil > Tree plantation...
CATCGCGTCGATCTGGCAAAGAGTCTGAGCGAACGCGATCCAGCGGCCGTGCGGTCGATGTTCGACCGCGTCGCGCGCCGCTACGACGCGGTCAACACGGTTCTCTCGGCGGGCACCGACGGCGGTTGGCGGCGACGTGCCGCAAACGAGACGGGACTGCATGCCGGTGGATCGGCGCTCGATGTCGCATGTGGCTCGGGCAAGCTCACCGCCGAGCTGGCCAGAATTTCGCCAGGCGGCCGCGTGGTCGGGCTCGACTTCAGCGCGGAGATGCTCGAGGTGGCGCGCCGCTCCCATCCGAAGCTCGAATTCATCGAGGGCGACGCGCTGAAGCTGCCTTTTGGCGACGGGACCTTCGACGCCGCCACGATCGCGTTCGGACTGCGCAACCTGGCCGACCCGGTCCGCGGCCTGCGCGAGATGACGCGGGTCGCCCGACGCGCCGTGGTGCTCGAGTTTGTCAGACCCCCAACGGGCATCGTGGGCGGCGCGTACCGCCTCTACCTGAAGACGCTGTTGCCCACCATCGGGGGCGTGATCTCAGGTGATCGCGCGGCTTATCGCTATCTCAGCGACACGGTCGACTCGTATCGCACGCCGGACGAGCTCGTGGCCATGGCGAAGCAAGCGGGGTGGTCGGACGTGCGGTTCACTTCCCTCGCGATGGGGACCGTCGGGATCGTGTCAGGAGACGCGGTCGACGGCTGAGCGTGCGATGTCGACAAGCGTCGGCCGCAGCCCGTCGAGCTCGACCGTTTCGAGCTCGCGTACGGCCTCCTCGACCAGCGCCTCTGCCTCCCGGCGGACACGCGGCAGGGCGTCGCTCTCGGTGACGAGCTCGGTGACGCGGCCGATCTCGGCGTCGCCCAGCGCGCCCGCCAGCAGCCGGCGCACCTCCGGCCCGACCATGCGGTCCTCGGCCGCATAGATCAAGGGCAGCGAAAGCACCTTCTGGCGCACGTCCAGGCCGACCGGCTTGCCGGAGCTGGGGCTGAAGTCGACCATGTCGTCCGCCATCTGGAACGCGGTGCCGACCAGGTCGCCGAAGCGGCGCAGCGCGCCGACCACCTCGGGCGCGGCGTCCGAAAGCAATGCACCCGACGCGCACGCTGCGGCGAAAAGCGAGGCGGTCTTGCCCCGCACGACGCGCAGGTACGACTCCCGGTCGCCTGGATACGCGCCTCGCAGCGCGACGTCGTCGATCTGCGCCGCGCAGATCGCCTCGAGCGCTTCGGCAACGGCCGAGGTCACGCCCGGGTTGCCCATCTCGGCGATCAGCCGCGTCGCCTTCGCGAAGTAGTAGTCACCGACGGCGATCGCGCGTTCTGGCCCTTCGGCCGCCGCCACGGTCGGCCGTCCGCGCCTGTGCGTGCTCTCGTCGACGTAGTCGTCGTGGATGAGCGTGGCGTTGTGGAGCAACTCGACCGCCGCCGCCAGCTCGGCAGCGCGGAGCGCGTCGTTGCGCGGCCCGATCCCGGCCGTGAGCTGGACGAGCTTCGGGCGGATCCGCTTGCCGCCGGCTTCGACCAGGCGCCGCATGGGCGTCGCCACGGCCTCGGGATCGACCATCAGCTGGCGTGCCAGCTCGAGCTCGACAAGCGCCTCCGCCGACTCGCGTCGCCGCGCGAACTCGCCCTCCACCTGGACTGCGACCTGCCGGCGCCGTGGCCCGTCGAGCTCGACCGCGAACACCGACTGCCACCGCCCGAGGACCAGCCGGCCCTCCTCGACCAGCAGCGTGGCGAAGGCGCTCAGGAGCAGCTGGCGGCAGTGGGCGTGTCCATTGACCGGCTCGTCGGTCTCGATCTCGAAGCGCCGCGTGAAGTCGTCGTGGTCGTAACCGGCGCCCTGCGGCGCCAGCCGCTCGAGCAGGCTCTTGAAGTCGCCGAGCAGCAGCGGCTCGTTCTCGTTGATCGCGATCCCGAGCGTCGTGTGCAGCGACTGGAGGTGGACCCGTCCGTCCCGCAGGCCCGCGCGGTCGATCTCGGCCTGGATCCTGCCGGTGATGTCGATGAACTCGGTCGCGTGCGTGCTCGCCAGCTCGATCCGGTTGCGCACGCTCAGCGAGCCCCGAGGGAGGCCTGGAGGAGAAGGCGCGTGACAGGCGCGGGCTGCTCGGCCGCGGCGGCCGAGGACACCGATTCGATGGCCCTGGCGAAGGCGACCTGCACCGCGAGAGGGGCGTGGTCGGCCAGCAGCCGGGAGCCGCGCGCAAGACAGAGGTCGCCCATCAAAAGAGTCGTCGCCGGCGCTGCGCGACCGCCGAGTCCCTGCAGCCGGACGCCGATCTCGATCAGCGCCGCCGCCAGCGCGAGCTTCGGCTGCACGTCGTCAGCGAAGCGGCCGACCGAATCGACGTAGACGTGGTAGGCGTCGGACAGGCCGTCAGCCCACAGGCTCTCCAGGCGGTCGAGCTCGCGTTCCGGGGCCTGGACTGCGCTCATCAGGCAGGCTCGATGACGCTGGACGCGAGCTGCGTAAAAGCGGACAGCGCGCGCACACATGACTCGTCGTCTCGGGTGACGACGTAGTAGAGCCCGAAGCCGAGCACCGTGTTCAGGACAAGCGGCACCAGCACGTCACGCGGCACGGTGAGCCGGATCCGGCCGTCCTTCTCCAGCCTGTCCAGCTGCTCCTGGATGACCTCGCGATAGCGCGTGAACAGCTCGGGCAGGTAGGCGCGAAGCCGCTCGGTCCGTGGCGCCTGGACGAGCAGGTCGAACGCGGCCAGCTGAACGTCGCCGAGCCGGCGCAGGGAGTCCCAGAGGGATTCGACGCCGATCTCGAGCACGACCAGGGGATCGGTGAGCTGGTTGAGCGTCGTGCGAAGCTCCTCCACCGACTTGGCCGTCAGGTAGCGCCAGGCCTCGACGAGCAGCTCGGACTTGGTCGGAAACCAGTACTGGAGGTTGCCGATGGCGACGCCGGCCTTGGAGGCTATCGCCCGGACGCTCGTTCCGGAGTAGCCGTTCTCGAGGAGCGACTCGGCCGCCGCATGAATGATCTGGTCGCGGGTGCTTTCCGCGGCGGTCGTGGCCCCGGTCATACGTATGTACCAGTGTACTGAGGCCTCGAAGTGGCTTGGGGCGTGGGCGATAATTCCGGGCGGCGTGCGCACCCTCGCCGAGCTTTTCCCCACCCGAGTCTGCGGCGTGCTTCGCACCGAGGACGCCGACGCCGGCTTCCAGGCGTGCCTTGCCGCGCTCGAGGCGGGCATCGGGACGGTCGAGATCACCAAGACTGTGCCCTCCTGCTTCGAGCTGATCAAGGGCCTGATCGCGTCCACAGGGGGCAAATACCCCGTAGGCGTCGGGACCGTGTGGGACCCCGGCGCCGTCACGGAGGCCAAGCAGGCGGGCGCGTCGTTCGTGGTCACCCCCGTGCTCCTGCCCGAGGTCGCGGACGCCTGCCGGAAGGAGGACATCTTCTGCGTCCTGGGCGCGCTGACGCCCACCGAGATCTACCAGGCGCGCCTGGCCGGCGCCGCGCTGGTGAAGGTCTTCCCGGTGGCGCCAGTGGGTGGCCCGAGCTACATCGAGGCCCTCAACGGCCCGCTCGCCGGCGTGCCGTTCTGGGTCTCGGGGGGCGTCCAGATCGACGACATCGCCGCCTACCTGAACCTCGGCGTCAAGGCGGTGGGACTGACTTCGGCGGTGTTCCCGGCGGACGCGCTCGCCCGGAAGGACTACGACACGGTCCGCGCCAACGCGGGGCGGGCGGCGGCTCTAGCGGCTCAGCAGCCGACCCTGTAGTTGCACATCGTCGCGGTGATGTTCGAGTAGAGGTTCATCACCTGGCCGCCGGTGATCAGCAGGGCGACGATGACGACCAGCACGACCAGGGCCAGGATCAAAGCGAACTCGACCATGCCCTGGCCGAGCTCACGCCGGCTGCCTTCCGTCAGCACCCCACGTGGTAGTTGCACATCGTTGCGGTGATGTTGGAGTAGACGTTCCTGAGCTGGCTGCCGGTGGCGATCAACGCGATGATCACGATGAGGGCGATGAGCGCCATGATGAGCGCGTACTCGACCATTCCCTGGGCGCTTTGCGGCTTGGTGTGCGGCAACGTGGCGTTCATTGGCCTGAAAGCTTAACCACTGAACCCAGCGTTTCGGTCGCTGCACGCTCGAGGGCCTGCTCCACCACCACCCGCACCATCCGCTTCCGCCAGAAGTGGCTCAGGTCGGCGTTGTCGAGGGGTTTTGCCGGCTTGGCCGCCAGCTCCGCGGCCTCGCGGATGGCGTCCGCGTCCAGCCGCTTCCCGTTCAAGAACGCCTGCGCCGCCTCCGCCTCGAGGGGGTGGCTGGCGACCGCGGAGAGCACGATCCGGCAGCCTGCCACGATGTCGCCGTCGAGCGCCAGGGCGACCGCCGCTCCCGCGATCGGGAAGTCGATCGAGCCGCGGCGCCGCAGCTTGACGTAGGCGCTCCTGGTACCGGGGGCCGCCCGGAGGCGCAACTGGGTGACCACTTCCGCGGGCTGCTTGGCCATGTAGTCGATGCCGTCGTCCCGGTAGAGCGCGCTGACCGGCACCTCGCGTTCGTCCTCGGGTCCGACCAGCGTGACCATGCCCTCGAGCGCGATCGCCATCGGCGCCGTGTCTGAAGACGACACGGCCCAGCATCGCGGGCTCGAAGGTGCGACCAGGCAGATGTCGCCGTCCTTCTTGAGGCAGAACCCTGCAGCCTTCCGCCACTCGTACGTCATGTCGTAGTAGTTGCAGCGCGTGTCGACGCAAAGATTGCCGCCCGTCGTGCCGGCATTCCGGAGCGGGGGAGAAGACACGAGCCCCGCGGCCTCCGCGTAGCCGGCGAATCCCTGGCGCAGGTGAACGTCGCGTGACGCCGTGGCGAGCGTGACCCCCGCATCGATCTCGCAATCGGTGGTGCCGTTGCGGATCTCACGCGCAAGGAAGTCGAGTCCGATGAGCGTGTCGATCTCGAACTGACGGCGCTTGAGCTTCGGCAGCAGGTCGGTGCCGCCGGCGACGAACATCGCGCGGGGCCCGAGCTCGACGGCCAGGCTCGCCGCCTCCCGCGCGGTCTTCGGCCGCAGGTACCTAAGACGAGGCAGCCTGAGCATCCAGGTCCTTCGGCGGCGGCTCGACTTTGATGACAGGGGGATAGGGGATGTCAGGGAAATGCGGCGGGCCGTACCGCGCCGGCTCTCCTTTCTCTTTGCGTCGCAGCGCCTCGATGACCTTTTCCGGCGTGACCGGGATCTCATCGATCCACACGCCGAGCGCGTCATGCACCGCCGCACACACCGCCGGCGGAACCGGCAGGAGCGGACCCTGGCCAGCCTCCTTGGCCCCGTACGGGCCCTCGCGGTCGACGGTCTCGACGAGGAACGTCTCGATCTCGGGGACGTCGAGAAACGTCGGCGACTTGTACTCGAGCATCGACGGCCATTTGTGCAGGCCTTTGCGAAAGACCTGCTCTTCCATCAATGCCTCGCCGAGGCCCATGTACACGCTGCCCTCGACCTGGCCCTCGACGAGCAGCGGGTTGATGGCGCGCCCGACGTCGTGCGCGATCCACACCTTGTTGACGGTGACGATCCCAGTTCGCGCATCCGCATCGAGATCGACGACACAGGCCGAGTAGCTATAGGCCGGGCTGGGGCCGACGCCGGAACCCTTGTACGGGCCGGCGATCTTCGGCGGCGTGTAGCTGCCCGCGGAAGTCAGCGTTCCGAACCGTGCCTCGCCGAGGACGCTCGCCTCTTCGAACGTGACGTCCTCGTACCTCTTGCCGCTCGCCTCCACCGCCTCGACAAGCAGCGCGCGCATCCTGCGCGCCGCCTCGAGCGCCGCGTTGCCCGCCATGAATGTGACTCGCGACGAGTAGGAGCCGAGGTCGATCGGCGTCGTGTCGGTGTCGGCGGTGACGAGCCGGACGTCCGCGGGCTGGAGGCCGAGCTCCTCGGCGATGATCGTCGCCAGCACCGAGTCCGAGCCCTGGCCGATGTCCATCGCGCCGCAGTACGCGGTCACGCCGCCGCGGTCGACCTTGATCTGGACCTCCGAGTGCGGCATGTCGTTCCAGTAGATGGCGGTCCCCGCGCCCGAGAGGTAGCTGGAGATGGCGAACCCCATGCCGTGTCCCGGCCGCGGCTTGCGCTCGCGAAACTTCGATGCGTTCATCACGAGGTCGGTGCACTCGTCGAGTCCGCACGACGTGACGCGGAGCCAGTTGACAGTCCGCGTGTCTGGCTTGACGAAGTTGCGCCGCTTGAGGTCGACGGGGTCGAGGCCGGCGTCATCCGCGAGCTTCTCGAGGTGGAGCTCGAGCGCAAATCGCGGCTGCGGCGTGCCGTGGCCGCGCTTGGGCCCGCAGGGCGGCTTGTTCGTGAAGACCCGGCAGCCTTCGAACCGGTACGCGGGGATGTCGTACGTGACCGTCTGCAGCGCGCCCGTATAAAAGGTAGAGGCGACTCCGTACGAGCCGTAGGCGCCGCCGTCGAGCGCGCTCCGGAAATGCATGGCGGTGATGAGGCCCTCGGCGTCGATCCCGGTTCTCACCCACATCAGCACCGGGTGGCGGCCGCGGTGCGCGTAGAAGACCTCTTCGCGTGTGAGCGTGCACTTGACCGGCCGGCCGGTGAGCATCGCGAGCTTGGCGACGATGATCTCGTGCGCGAAGGGGTCGGTCTTGCCGCCGAAACCCCCACCATGCGCAGCGCCGATGACGCGGATCCGGTGCATCGGCAGCTCGAGCACCTTGGCCAGGGCGCGGTGCACGTAGTGCACGACCTGTGTCGACGACCACAGCGTCACCCGACCGTCGACGTACGTCGCGACGGCGCTGTGCTGCTCCATCGGGAGGTGCGTGTTGCCCTGGTAGAAGAAGACGTCCTCGCGCACGCGTTCCGCCCGCGCGAAACCGCCGTCGACGTCGCCGAACTCCAACGTGACGAACTTGTGGACGTTGTTCGGGCCGCCGTACTCATGGATCCGCTCGTCTCTTGGAGCGCGGAGCGCTGCATCAGTTGACATGACCGGCTCGAGCTCCTCGTACTCGACCGCGATGGCGTCGCAGGCGGCCGCCGCGATCTCCTCCTCGGTGGCGGCGACGGCTGCGATCGGGTCGCCGACGTAGCGCACCTTCTCGTGCTCGAGCGCGCGCTCGTCCTGCGTCACTGGCAGGATGCCGAACTTCACGGGCAGGTCGGCGCCGGTGATCACGGCAAGCACGCCCGGCATACGCTTCGCGGCCGACGTGTCGATGGAGAGGATTCGCGCGTGCGGGTGCTGGCTGCGCAGGATGCGGCAATGCAGAGTGCGCGCCGGGAGCATGTCGTCGGCGTATATCGCGCGACCGGTGACTTTGGTCGCCGCATCGACCTTGGGCAAGGGTTTGCCTACGACCTTGAGTCCATTCACTTCCCCACCATGTGGGGAGGTCGGCGGCGAAGCCGCCGGGTGGGGGTGTTCCCTCATCCCATGCGGTCCGCAGCAAGCTCAATCGCCTGCAAGATCTTCGTGTAGCCAGTGCACCGGCACAGGTTCCCGGCCAGCGCCTCGCGGATCTCGTCGCGCGTCGGCCGCGCGTTCTCCGTAAGCAGCGACTGGGCCGACAGCAAGATGCCTGGTGTGCAGTAGCCGCACTGCGCCGCGCCGAGCTCGGCGAACGCCTGCTGCAGAGGGTGGAGCTCCGAGCCGTTCGCCATCCCCTCGACGGTGGTGATCGGGCGCCCTTCGAGCTGGATCGGAAGCAAAAGGCAGCTCAGCTCCGGCCTGCCGTCGACGAGCACCGTGCACGTTCCGCACTCGCCCAGCTCGCAACCGTGCTTCGTGCCGGTGAGGTTCATGTCCTCGCGGAGCACCTCGAGCAATGTCTTGTGCACGGGGACAAGGAGCTCGAACCGCTCGCGATTCACGTCGAGCGTCAGCACGACGCGCTCGACGTCGCGTGCGAGCTCGTCTTTCATCAAGTCCTTTCGAGCATATCCTTCACCGCCACGGCGCATGCCCACAGGTCGGGCACGACCGCGTCGGCGCGGCTGCTCGCGGGTTTCGGGTCGTCCGGGTAGACGAGGATTGCGTGCATCCCGAGCTCGAGCGCGGGCGCGACGTCGTTCTCCTCCTTGTTGCCGATGACGACGCACCTGTCCGCGCTCACGCCCGCGCGATGCCTCGCCATCTCGAAGACCGCCGGGTGCGGTTTCAGGTGGCCTGCGTCGACCGAGGTGACGATGTCGTCGATGTCGCCGGCCATCCCGAGCCGTTCGAAATCCTCCCAGTAGCTGTCGGCGTCGCGCCAGTAGGTGTTGCTGGCGATCACGTTGCGCATGCCCAGCCGGCGGATGTCGCGGAGAAGCTCAGCCGCGCCAGGCAGCGGCTGAAACGACTCGTCGATCGGGATGGCCATGGCCCGGCGGATGTCCCTGATCGTGGTGTCGTCGCCCGGCAGGCCCTGGCGCTCGAGGCAGGTGGAGATGAGCACCTCGGCCGGCGCGATCAACGAGACCTGGTGCTCCGTCGAGATGCTCCGGGCCTCATCGCCCGGGCGGCTGCTGGCGATCAGGTCCTCGCCCAGCGCCGCGACGACCGCGGCGGCGAGATGGGGCAGCGCCCTGGCCAGGCGCTGCAGGCGGCCCGCGGCGTCGGTCGCGCGATAGGGCCACGAGTTTGGCCACAGCGTGCCGCCGACGTCGATCAGCGCTACGTCAAGGGCCCGCGGCACCGCCGTCTATCATCGCCTGAGTGCTCAGGTTCCTGACTTCCGGCGAGTCGCACGGACCGCAGCTCACGGTCATCATCGAGGGCTTGCCGGCCGGTCTCGAGATCTCGGAGGAAGATCTTCGCCGCGATCTCGCGCGCAGGCAAGGCGGTCACGGTCGCGGCGGGCGGCAGAAGATCGAAACGGACGTCGCCCGCATCGTCAGCGGTGTCCGCGGAGGGTTCACCATCGGCAGCCCGGTGACGCTCGTCCTCGAGAACAAGGACCACGTCAACTGGACGGCACAGATGACCGCCGGCAAGGAAGGATTCGAGCCCAAGGTCGTCACACGGCTGCGCCCGGGCCACGCCGACCTCGCGGGCACGCTGAAGTACGGCCACACCGACATTCGCAACGTCCTCGAGCGCTCTTCCGCCCGCGAGACGGCGACGCGGGTGGCCGCGGGCGGCGTCGCCCGCCAGCTGCTCGGCCAGTTCGGGATCGAGGTCATGAGCTTCACGCAGTCGATCGGCTCGGTCGACATCGGCTTTGAGGGCTGCGACCCCGACACCGTGCGCATGGACGAGATCGAGGCTTCGCCGGTGCGCTGCCCTGACGTGGAGGCGTCGCGGCGCATGGTCGAGGCGATCGACGACGCCGCGGAGCGTGGCGACACGCTGGGGGGCACGTTCCGGGTGATCGCTCGGGGTGTGCCGGTGGGGCTCGGCAGCTACGTGCACTGGGACCGCAAGCTCGACGGCCGGCTGGCGCAGGCAGTGCTGTCGATCAACGCCGTCAAGGGCGTCGAGTTCGGCGCCGGGTTCCAGGGCGCGGCGCGTCCCGGCTCCGACTTCCACGACGAGATCGACTTCCAGGGCGGCCGGTTCAAGCACCTGACCAACCGCGCCGGCGGCCTCACCGGGGGTGTGACCAACGGCGAGCCCATCGACCTGCGCGTGGCCATCAAGCCCATCTCGACGATGAAGAAGCCGATGCGGTCGATCGACCTCAACACGAAGGAGAAGACCGAGGCGCACTACGAGCGCAGCGACGTGTGCGTCGTCCCCGCCGCGGGCGTCATCGGGGAGGCGGTCGTCGCGATCACCGTGGCCGACGCTTTCCTGGAGAAGTTCGGCGGCGACTCGATGGCGGAGCTCAACCGCAACTACCGTTCTTACATGGAGTCGATCCTGCAGTAGCCAAGATCATGTCGATGGCGCAGGCCATCGAACGGTTCGTGCCCGACGGTTCGACCGTCGCCATCGGAGTCTCGCTCGAGCCGTTGATCCCGTTCGCGGCGGGCCACGAGATGATCCGCCAGGGTCGCCGGGACCTCGAGCTGGTCGGGCCGATATCGGATTCGCTGTTCGATCAGCTGATCGGCGCCGGCTGCGTGCGGCGCGTGACCGCCGCTTGGATCGGCGACGTCTCCGAGGGTCTCGGCCACTGCTACCGCCGCGCCACGGAGAAGGGCGTGCCACGCGCGATCGAGGTCCACGACCACTCCAACTTCTCGATCTCGCTTGCGCTTTGGGCCGCGGCCTGGAACTCGCCTTACATCCCGACGAGGACGCTCCTCGGCAGCGACATCGTGCGCGTCAACCCGGGCCTGTCGCTCGAGGCCGGGCTCGTCCAGGTGAAGGCGGTGAAGCCGGACGTCGCGATCGTGCACGTGCAGCGGGCGGACGAGCACGGTCGCGTGCAGGCGTGGGGCCCGCTTGGGATCGCCGAGGAGGCGGGCCTTGCCGCCGGGCGCGTGGTCATCACCTGCGAGGAGCTTGTCGACGAGACCTCGCTCCTCCGGCATCCGAACCGGATCCTGTTTCCTGAGACGAAGGTCGTCGCCGTCGTGCACGAGCCTGGCGGCGCCCATCCCTCGCCGGTGCAGGGTTACTTCAACCGCGACCACGCTTTCTTTCGCGATTACGCGGCCGCGTCGCGCACCAGGGAAGGTTTCGATGCGTGGCTCAAGCGTTGGGTTCTCGACGTGCCCGACCGGTCGTCGTACCTCGAGCACGTCGACTTGCGCGCTCTGCGCATCGCCGATGGCTGAGGCGTACACCGCTCAAGAGATGATGGTCGCGGTCGCTTCGCGCGAGATCCGCGACGGCGACCTGGTGTTCGTCGGCATGCGGCTTCCAATCCTCGCCTACGCGGTCGCGCACGACTCGCACGCCCCCGGCGCGCGCGGGCTTTTCGAGGTCGGCCTCATGCGCGACCAGCCGGCCTCCTCGTTCCTCGGCACGATGGGCGACCCGCCGAACGTCGTCGGTGCGCTGTGGGCCACACGCATGTCCAACGCGATGGCGTTGCTGGCGCAGGGCAGCGTCGACCTTGGCTTCATCGGCGGCGCGGAGGTCGACCGCTTCGGCAACCTCAACACCTCGTACATCGGCGAGCCGGCCCGCCCGACCGTCAAGTTGCCGGGGAGCGGGGGAGGCGCTGACATCGCGATCCTCAGCCGGCGCTGGGTGACGCTGATGAGCCACGAACGCCGGCGCCTGGTCGAGCGCGTCTCGTTCGTGACCTCGCCGGGCCACGGCGACGGCTCGGCCGGCTGGCGGAAACGAAACGGCCTTCTGGGCGGAGGGCCGGCCGCGATCATCACCACGCTTGCCGTGCTCCGATTTCCCGAGGGAGGCGGGGAGGCCTACCTCGCATCCGTCCACCCGGGAAGCACGGTCGACGAGGTCAGGGCCAACACGGGCTGGGATCTCAAGCTGGGCAGCGATCTGACGGAGACTTTGCCGCCGACCGAGGCCGAGCTGGCGGCGATCCGGCGCTTCGACCCCGATGGTTTCTGGACCCGATCCTGATTACACAAACCTGATCGCCCACCGACCGGCGTCTGACATCGCGCGCCCAGGCTGTTTTCAACCAACCCTCGGGTGAGGTGAGCAGATGAAGAAGCGAATCGGGCTTGCGGCCAAAACAGCAGGCGCCGTCGCGGCGGCCATGCTCAGCGTCGGTGCGGTCACCGCAGTTGCGTCGTCGCCTTCGATCAGCCCGGCGCAGGCCGCCAGCATCTCCGATACCACGAAGGCCGACAAGCACTCGGGCCGGCGTCCCGTCGCTCGCGCCGTGATCGAGTCCGA
>Ga0075423_10005594_pt1 | contig 11758 bp, 9 predicted proteins | sample SoiMethybrSBSTD2_FD_80114 | JGI IMG/M metagenome (GOLD analysis project Ga0075423, IMG submission 80114) | Bulk soil microbial communities from a Populus tree surrounding site in Tennessee, USA - Soil MetaG P. TD hybrid SBSTD2 | ecosystem: Environmental > Terrestrial > Soil > Tree plantation...
CGCTCGCCGGCGACTGGACGCTGGGCACCTTCGGCGAGCGGGTAGCGGAGCTCGATCTCTTTCCCGCTGATCCGGTCCGCGAGGTGTCGCGCCTCTACCGCCGCTGGGCGTACGAGAGCGCCGCGCTCGACCTCGCCCTGCGGCAGGGCGGCATGTCGCTCGCGCAGGCACTCGGCCGCGAGGCGCGCCCGGTGACGTTCGTGGTCTCGCTGCGGCTCGGCAAGCCGGCGACGCTCGATCCGGTGAGCCGCCGGCTGGCCGCGTATCCCACGCTTCGCTTCAAGCTCGATCCGACGAGCGAGTGGACGGACGAGCTGATCGCGGCGCTGGTCGATACGCGGGCGGTCGACTCGGTGGACTTCAAGGGCCACTACAAGGGCACCGTGGTGGACCAGCCGCCGGACCCCGATCTCTACCGGCGGGTGGTGGAGGCCTTTCCGTACGCCTGGATCGAGGACCCGGCGCTCACCTCCGAGACGCGCGCCGTGCTCGCCGGGCAGGAGGACCGCATCACCTGGGATGCGCCCATCCACTCGATCGCAGACATCGAGGCGCTGCCCTTCCCGCCCAAGATGGTGAACGTGAAGCCTTCGCGGTTCGGCAGCCTCCAGGCGCTCATGGACGCGTACGACTACCTGGACGAACGCCGCATCCAGGCGTATGGAGGCGGCCAGTTCGAGCTCGGGCCGGGCCGCGGCCACATCCAGTACCTGGCCTCGCTGTTCCATCCCGACACGCCGAACGACGTCGCGCCCACGGGCTACAACCTGCCGGACACGCCTTCGGGCCTGCCCTCGAGCCCGCTGCCGCCGCAGCCGAGCGAGACGGGCTTCCGCTGGGGCGAGTAGCTCCGGACCCGCGAATCGTCCTCATAGAATCAACCTCATGGCCGGCCACTCGAAATGGGCGCAGATCAAGCGCAAGAAGGGCGCGGCGGACGCGCGGCGGGGGCAGCTCTTCACGAAGCTCGCGCGCGCGATCACGGTCGCGGCCCGTGACGGCGGCGGCGATCCGGACGGGAACGCGACGCTCGCGAACGCGATCGAGAAAGCCAAGGCGCTCCGGATGCCGAAGGAGAACATCGAGCGCGCGATCGCGCGCGGCACCGGGGCGGGCGCCGACGCGGCGGCGATCGAGAGCGTCACGTACGAGGGCTATGGCCCGGGCGGCGTCGCGATCCTGATCGAGTGCCTGACCGACAACCGCAACCGCACCGCGGCGGACATTCGCCATATGTTCGCGCGCGCGGACGCGAGCCTGGGCGAGCCGGGCTCGGTGTCGTGGATGTTCGACAAGAAGGGCGTGCTGCTGGTCGACGCCGGTCGCTGGAGCGAGGACGACCTGATGCCGGCGATCGACGCGGGGGCGGAGGACCTGGCGGACGAGGGCGACTCGATCCGGATCACGTGCGAGCCGGGTCAGCTGCGCGACGTGCGCGAGGCGCTCGAGGCTGCGGGAGTGGAGGTGCAGTCGACCGAGCAGACGCTGGTGCCGAGGTCGGTGGTCGAGGTCGACGCCGGCGATGCGCGCAAGCTGCTCAGGCTGCTCGATGCGCTCGACGAGCTCGACGACGTGGACCAGGTCCACGCGAACTTCGACATCCGCGCGGACGTTCTGGAGGAAGCAACTGCGGCTTGAAAATCGCGCCAGGAAGCAACCGCGGCCTAAGGGCGAGCCCAGGCGAGAAGTGGCCGATCCCTCTCCTCGCCTGAAGCTCCCTGTCGCGTCCGTCCGCAATCCCCGCGGACCCCTCTGAAGAAACCCATCCGTGGAAGGCGAGCCGAGCCTAACTAACCCGGTGGTCAGCGTCAAGTGCGGAATCTGACAAGCAGATACGAGACGTGCTTGTCTTATTCTTACGGGGCAATTGACCGATGAGATGCCCGGCAATTGACCGTCGTCGCGGGCCTCTCGGTGTGTGAAACTGGACGGCGAAGATTCGAAGCAGGGGAGCATGAACAAGACCGGGGCCGCGTCGGGCACAAACACGAGAAGGCGGCGCCTGCGCGCTGAGGAGCGGCGGGAGAGCATCCTGAGCGCGGCCAACACGGTGTTCGGGCAACGCGGCTATGACACCGTGCGCATCGACGACGTGGCAGCTGCGGCCGGCATCTCGAAGGCGCTCATCTACGAGCACTTCCGCAGCAAGCAGGAGCTGTATGCCGAGCTGATGAACCGCGCTGCGCTCGAGATGCTCGATCGCATCGTGAGCGCCGGCTCGGAGCCCGACGCCGAAGGCGTGGCGCGCCTCGAGCGGGGCGCGGTTGCCGGCTTTTCGTTCGTGGCCGAGAAGCCCGAGGCGTTCCAGATGTTCGTACGCGATGTCACCGATCCCGAGGTCGCGAAACAGCAGGCCGCCCTCCGCCGAGGCGCCGTCGCGGCAATGGTGGGGTTGATGGAGATGGAGCCCGCCAACACCCGCACGGGACTCGAGCGGCGCAACCTCGAACAGCTCGCGGAGATGGTGGTCGGCGGTTTCTACTCGCTCGGCGAATGGTGGCTTCGCAACAGCGACGCGGACGTGTCCGAGCTGGTCTCGATGATGGTGAGCTTCATGTGGCTCGGGCTCGGCCGCATGCAGCAGGGTGAGCGGTGGGGCCCCCCGTCGATAGGTGGGAACCACGTCGCGAACGCAGAACACGACTCCCATGAGAGTCTCGCCTCGCCCGGCCCGCCGGTTTGATCACGGCTCCGTCGTTCTCGGCATAGATCCAGGCACCGCATCGACCGGCTTCGGCGTGGTGGAGCGGCGCGGCGGGACGCTCGTCTCGCGCGGCGGCGGCGTGATCTCGACCAGCGCCGACGATCCGCCGGAGCGTCGCCTGGCGGCGATCTCGTCTCGCATCCAACAGCTGATCGCGGAGCACCGCCCGGCCGCACTGGCGGTCGAGGACATCTTCTTCGGCCGGAACGTGAGGACCGCATTCGCCGTCGGGCAGGCGCGCGGCGCGGTGCTGGCGGCCGCCGGCGCCGGTGGCGTTCCGTGCTTTGCCTACACGCCGCAGGCGGTGAAGCTCGCGGTCTGCGGCAGCGGCCGGGCGGGCAAGGACCAGGTGCAGCGCATGGTGACGGCGCTCCTCGGTCTCGGCGATCCGCCGGCATCGGATCACGCCGCCGACGCGCTCGCCCTCGCGATCTGCCACGCGAACCAAATGCCGTTGGGGGCGGAGGCATCCGCCCTCGGGGCCAGAATCTCGAACACATGATCGCTTCCGTCTCGGGCACCGTCCAGGCTCGCCGTCCCGATCACGTCGTGATCGACTGCCAGGGGGTGGGGTACCGCATGAGCGTCTCGTCCAAGACGCTCGAGCAGGTGCCCGGCGCCGGTCAGCCCGCAAGCCTGCTCGCGCACCTGATCTTCAAGGACGACGGCATCCAGCTGTACGGGTTCGCCACCGAGGCGGAGCGCGAGCTGTTCCTGCGGCTCATCTCCGTGTCCGGGATCGGCCCGAAGATGGCGCTCACGGCGCTGTCCGGCTCGAGCGTGAGCGAGCTGCGCAAGGCAATCGCGGGCGGCGACGCCAAGCGCTTCCAGGTCGTGCCCGGCATCGGCCGCAAGACCGCCGAGCGCGTGATCGTCGAGCTGCGCGACACGATCGCCGCGGAGCTCGAGGGAGAGGGGCGGGATGCTCCGGGCGCCGTCGACTCGCCGCGCGTCCTGGCGCGGGACGGCCTCGTCGGTCTCGGCTACGACGCCGCCGAGGCGGAGAGCATGCTGGAGGCTGCGGCGGAGGCGACCGACGAGGGCGCGGGCCCCGAGGCGCTGATCCAGGCCGCACTCCGTGAGGCGGTAAAGGCGGCTTGAGCGCCTTCACGCCCGCCGACATGAGCATCCATGTGCCGGCCACCAAGCCCGGCGAGGAGGAGTTCGACCGCACGCTCCGGCCGCGCACGCTCGACGACTTCGTCGGTCAGGAGCAGCTCAAGGGCCAGCTCGCCCTGTTCATCGAGGCAGCCCGGCGCCGCGGCGAGCCGCTCGACCACCTGCTGCTGGCCGGGCCGCCGGGTCTGGGCAAGACCTCGCTGGCGCACATCACCGCGCGCGAGCTCGACGTGCCGCTCGTGCAGACGGCGGGCCCCGCGCTCGAGCGCAAGGGCGACGTGGCCGCCTTCCTCACCGCGCTCGAGCCAGGTTCGGTGTTCTTCATCGACGAGGTGCACCGTTTGGCGCGGGCGGTCGAGGAGACGCTCTATCCGGCGATGGAGGACCGCCGCCTGCCGATCGTGCTCGGGCAGGGCGCGGGTGCGCGCACGGTTACCCTCGACCTGCCGCCCTTCACGCTCGTCGGAGCGACCACGCGCACCGGCTTGCTCACCACGCCGCTGCGGGAACGCTTCGGACTCTCCCACCGGCTCGAGCACTACCCGCCGGTCGAGCTGGCCGAGATCGTGCGGCGCTCCGCCGCGATCCTCGGTGTCGCGATCGACGACGCCGGCGCGGACGCGATCGCCTCCCGGGCCCGCGGCACCCCGCGCGTCGCGAACCGGCTCCTGAAGCGGGTCCGCGACTTCGCCGAGGTTCGCTCGAGCGGCACGATCAGCGGCGACGTGGCGGCGGACGCGCTCGCGCTGCTGGAAGTCGACGCCGAGGGCCTCGAGCGTCTCGACCGGGAGATCCTCCGGGCGATCGTCGAGAAGTTCGAAGGGGGGCCGGTCGGGCTGTCGACGCTCGCGATCGCGGTCGGTGAGGAGCAGGACACGATCGAGGACGTCTACGAGCCCTATCTCCTCCAGCGGGGGCTCATCAAACGGACCCCGCGGGGCCGCGTCGCCACCGCCCGCGCCTACGAGCACCTGGGTCTCGACGCGCCCGAGCGCAGCGGCAGCCTTTTCTGAGCTCATTCGCCGACGCCGTTGCCCGATATAGAGAGTGGAGGCCGCAACCGAATGCGTGCGCGGCCGGGCTATCTAAACTCGCACCATGCCGATCTTCATCTGCCCGAACTGCGGATCTCGGAGCACTCCCGCCGAACGCACCGCCGGCTTCAGCAGCGCCCCCCGCGGTTGCCAGAAATGCGGGTTCGGTTTCCTGTTCGAGCTGCTCGACGACTACTACCCGGACCCCAACGCGGCCTTCTTCGTCTGCGACGCCGAGGGCCGCGTGATCGGCTGCGGGCGCGGCAGTTTCGAGCTGACGGGTCTCAAGGACGAGTTGACGGTCGGGCGTCCGGTGAAGGACGTGCTCGGACTGAGGTTCGCGGACGGTGAGGACCCGATCGACACCTCGCTCGAGTGGGGCGTGCGGGTGCTGGGCCGCTCCGTGCACGTGGAAGCCGAGGGTGACCTGCCGGCTGAGGCCACGGCAGACGTCTTCCCGGCATACGACGAGGACGGCGGCCTGTTGCTCGTGCTCACCCCGAAGCGCTGATCGCCGCCGGGCGGCGCGTCTAGAATCCCCCCGGGACGAGAGATGACGTCTGAATGACCTCGCGCCGCCGCAACCTGTTCGTAATTCTCCTGATGCTCGGCCTTTTGGCCGCGTCCGGTGCCGTGATCGCGCTCAAGCAGACGCGCCTCGGCCTCGACCTCAAGGGTGGCGTCGAGCTCGTGTACCAGGGCGAGCCTACGCCCCAGAGCTCGGTGACGCCGGAGGCGATCAACCGCGCGATCGACATCATCCGCACCCGCGTCGACCAGCTTGGCGTGGCGGAGCCGGAGATCCAGCGCCTCGGCTCGAACCAGATCTCCGTCGGCCTGCCTGGCATCAAGGATCTCGACCGGGCGAAGAAGCAGGTCGGCACCACCGCGCAGCTGCAGTTCTACGACTGGGAGAAGAACGTGATCGGGAACCCGCGCACCCCGATCAACGGCCTCTACGAGGCGGTCACGAAGGCGGCGGCTCAGCCGCCGGTGATCGACTCGAACAACACCACCAATGGCCAGTACTACCTCTTCAAGCCGAATCATCAGCTCGCGGAGGGCCCGGACGCGCTGCGCAAGGACACGCTCTCCCAATACAACGGGAAGATCCCGAGGGGTTACCAGCTGATCAAGATCCCGCCGGGCACCGTCGTGCTCCAGGGCGAGAAGCCGACCGGCTTCCCCGACAACAAGGTGTGGGACCGCTGGTTCGTCCTGCACGACAACCCTGAGCTCAAGGGCACGGACCTCAAGAACCCGAAGCAGAACTACGACCCGCAGACGAACGCCCCGATCGTCACCTTCGAGTTCACAGACAAGGGACGCACGGCGTTTCACGACGTCACCAAGCGGCTTGCGCAGCGGGGTCAGCTGAAGCAGGTACCCGGCCAGCCCGTCGAGAACTCGTTCCAGACCTTCGCGATCGTGCTCGACCAGAAGGTCGTGTCACGGCCGTTCATCGACTACCGCGAGAATCCCGACGGCATCGACGGCCGCACGGGCGCCCAGATCTCGGGCGGCTTCACCCTTCAGGAGGCACAGGACCTCGCGGACGTGCTGAAGACCGGTGCCCTGCCGATCACGCTCAAGCCGATCAGCGAGGTGCAGGTCTCGTCCACGCTCGGGAAGCAGGCGCTCCACCAGGGCCTGATCGCGGGGATCGTCGGCTTCGCGCTGGTGCTGCTCTTCCTGCTTTTCTATTACAGGCTGCTGGGCGCGATCGCGGGGTTGGCGCTGTTCACCTACGCGATCCTCTTCTTCGCGCTGATCAAGCTGATCCCGATCACGCTCACGTTGCCTGGCATCGCCGGCCTGATCCTGACGATCGGCGTCGCGGCAGATACCAACATCATCATCTTCGAGCGCATCAAGGAAGAGTTACGCGCGGGCAGATCAGCGATGGCCGCGATCGCAACGGGCTATTCGCGCGGCATCAAGACGATCGTCGACGCGAACGTCGTCACGCTGATCACCGCATTCATCCTCTTCATCGTTGCCACGTCCGGCGTGAAGGGCTTTGCCTTCACCCTGGGTGTCGGGACGCTCGTCTCGCTGTTCACCGCGGTGCTCTTCACGCAGGCGGTGCTCGGGTCGATGGGACGTTCGCGGATGCTGCGCAGCCGTGCCCTGCTGGGCGCGGGCGAGCGGCACCTCCGGTGGAGGTTCGACTTCATGGGGAAGAGCCGCTACTTCTTCGCGATGTCGGGCATCATCCTCACGATCGGCTCGGTCGCCGTCGCCACCAAGGGACTCAACTTCGGCATCGACTTCCGCAGCGGCACGCGGGTCACGGCAGACCTGATCAAGCCCGCGACTGTCGAGAACGTGCGCAGCGCGATCTCGCCGATGGGCCTGAAAGACGCCAAGATCCAGCAGGTCAAGAACAAGGACCTCGGGCCGCACGCGGTCCAGGTCTCGACATCCGAGCTCGGCCCCGGCGGCGTCAAGAAGCTCGAGGACACGCTGCGCTCCAACTTCGGGGTGACGACCAACGGCTTCTCGAGCGAGAGCGTCGGCCCGACGTTCGGGAAGACGGTGGCGCGCAGCGCCACGATCGCGATCATCGCGTCGCTGTTCCTGATCATGGCCTACGTGGCGCTCCGGTTCGAGCCGAAGTTCGCCGTCCCGGTCCTGATCGCCCTCTTCCACGACATCCTGATCACGGCCGGCGTGTATTCGCTGACGGGCCGCGAGGTCACGACATCGACGGTGGCCGCCTTGCTGACGATCCTCGGCTTCTCGTTATACGACACCGTGATCGTGTTCGACCGCGTGCGCGAGAACGCGCCGCGCATGCCGCGCGCGACCTTCTCCCAGATCGTCAACCGCTCCATGAGCGAGGTGCTGACCCGATCCCTGGCAACCTCGTTCTGCACACTGCTCCCGATCGCCTCGCTGCTGTTCTTCGGCGGCGAGACGCTGAAGGACTTTGCGTTCGCGCTGCTGGTCGGCGTGGCGTCGGGTGCGTACTCGTCGATCTTCATCGCGAGCCCGGTGTTGACGGAGTGGAAGGAGCGCGAGCCGACCTTCGTGCAGCGCCGCCACCGCATCATCGAGCAACTGGGCCACGTGCCCGCCTACGCGGTCGCCACGCGTGAGGGCGTGCCCACCACCGCGGCTCCGGCTGAGGCGGAGCTCGAGCCGGTGGCCGCCCGCACGTCCGTGCGACGGGCCGGCGCGGATGGCGCGGGACGCCGGCGCCCCGAGCCCGAGCCGGTCCCGAACGGCGCCGATTTCGACGGCGAGCAGCCGGAGGACTTCGAGGTGGACGGCGCCGAGGAGGCTGGCGTGGAGCCCGCCGAGGAGGCCGCCACGGTGCCCGGAGGCACGCGGCCGTCCGAGCCCGAGGCGCGCCAGCGCGCCCTCGACGCGGTCAGAGCGGAGCGGGCCGAGCGAAAGAAGCGTGCGCGCCAGCGCAGCCGGCGCAAGCACGGGAGAAGGCGATGAAAACGGCAGGGCCGAGATGAACTTCCTGGTCTGGCTCATGATGGGAATTGCGATCTGGCACTTCGCCGTTTTCGTACCGGATCATTTCTGGGGCGGCATCGTCGGAGCGTTCGTGTTCGCGGCGACGGGGGCCGTGATCTTCGGACTCGCGCTGGCCGGCGGAGCGGTCGACAACGCCACGCTCAAGACGGCGCTGGAGGCCGTGCCCGGTGCGCTGATCGGGTTGACCGCATCGTGGCTCATCGGCAGACGCCGGGAGGACCCGCGGCTGTCGCGCTCCCGGTAGCGGCCGCAGCTCCAGATACAGGTTCCGTCCACCGGCCTTCCTAGCATCGGCCGGTGACCGTCAGTTGTAACGGCCGCTGGCAGGCCGCTCCGTACTCGTACGCCGAGGCGCACGAGCTCGCCCGTGAGTTGGCGCTGAGCGAGACGGTCGCGACCGTGCTCGTGCGTCGCGGGCTCGGGGACCCGGCGGCCGCGCGCGCGTTTCTCGATGCCACGGAGACGCATGACTCGTTCGCGCTCGCCGGCATGCGGGATGCGGTCGACCTGGTGCTCTCGCATGTCTCGCGCCGGAGCCGGATCGTCGTGCACGGGGACTACGACGTCGACGGCGTGAGCTCCACCGCCCTGCTCGTGAGCGCGCTTCGCGATCTGGGCGCCGATGTGAGCACGCGGCTTCCGAGCCGCTCCGAGGACGGCTACGGGCTCTCCCGACGGACGGTCGAGGAGCTGCACGCCCGCGGTGCGGCGCTGCTCGTGACGACCGACTGCGGCATCGGCGCGGTTGAGGAGGTCGCACTGGCGCGGTCGCTCGGGATGGACGTGGTGGTCACCGACCATCACCGGCCGGGCGAGCGCCTACCCGACTGCCCGATCGTGCATCCGGTCGTGGGCGGCTATCCGTGCGTGGATCTCTGCGCGACGGGCGTCGCCTACAAGCTGGCGCAGGCGCTGTTCACGAGCGTGGGCCGCGATCCATCCGCGCTCGAGCGCGAGCTCGACATCGTGGCGCTCGCCACGGTCGCCGACCTCGTGCCCCTCCACGGCGAGAACCGGACGCTGGTGCGCGCCGGCCTGCGGGCCCTGCACGGCGCGCAGCGGCCAGGCTTGAGGGAGCTGATCCGAGTTGCCGGAGTCGACCCGCAGAGCGTGACCGAGCAGACGCTCGGCTTCGCGTTGGCACCGCGCATCAATGCCGCCGGCCGGCTTTATCGCGCCGATGCCGGGCTCGAGCTGATGCTCACCGGCGACACCGGCCGCGCGCGCGAGATCGCTCGCGAGCTCGATGCCGTCAACGCGGAGCGCCAGTCGGTCGAGACGGGCATCCTGCTCGCGGCCGAGGAGCAGCTGGCGAGCGCCCCCGAGCGCCTCGCCGATCCGGTGCAGGTGCTTGCCGGTGAGGGTTGGCATCCCGGTGTGGTGGGGATCGTGGCGTCGCGCCTGGTCGAACGGCACCACCGTCCCTTCGTGCTGATCGGGCTCGACGGCGCCGGGCGGGGGCGCGGATCGGCGCGCAGCATTGCGCCCTATGACCTGCACGCCGGCCTCGCGAGCGCTGCCGAGCACCTGGAGCGGTTCGGCGGTCACCGCATGGCGGCGGGCCTCGAGCTCAGCGAACAGAATCTCGCCGCCTTCCATGCCGCGCTGCTCGCGCACGCGCGCGCGGCGCTGAGGCCGGAGGACCTGGTCCCGGTCGAACGCGTCGACGCAATCGTCCCCGGAGGCGCCGTTGGCCTCGAGCTCGCCGAGCAGCTACAGGCGATGCGGCCCTTCGGAATGGGAAATCCGGCCGTGCGCCTGCTCCTTCCGGGCGCGCGGCTGGCCGAGCTTCGCCCAATGGGCGAGGGCAAGCATGCACGCTTCACGATCACCTCCGCAGGCGTGCGGGCGCGCGCGGTCGCCTTCGGGGTCGGCAGCACGCTGACCGAGACGGTTGGAAACGGCGGCCACCAGCCCCCGCGCCACGACGTGACGGCGCGCCTCGAGGTCAACGAGTGGGCGGGATCGGTGGAGCCGCGGCTCGTGGTCAACGCCGTGCATCCGCTGGCGGCTCGCGACGGCGAGGAACCGGGCGCCTGCGCGGACTGCTCGTGCCGTGCGCGGGGAGAGGATTGGTGGGACGCCGTCTTCGCGGAGCTCGAGGCGCCGCCCGGCCTGCCCGCGGTTCCACGCGTAGAGCTGCCGAGAACGGTTGTCGACCGCCGAGGCGATGGAGTGCTCGGCACTCTGTCGGAGCTGCTCAGCACCGGCGAGCCGCTGCTGATCGCGTGCGCGGACATCTCGCGTCGCCGGGCTCTCTTCGCCAACGAGCTGGCCGCGGAGCGTTTCGGGCGACCTCCGGTGGAGTGCGTCTCGGCGCGGTGCGCTCGCGACTCGGTCACCGAGCTCGGCCCGTTCGGCGCCACGGTGTGCGCCGTCGAGCATGCCGCGCTCGCGTACGACCCGACCCTTCCGACCCGTTTCAGGCACGTGTTCGTGCTCGACCCGCCGCCGTTCGCGCATATCGAGGCACTGCTCACGGAAGGCCCCGGTGGGGCAACTGCCGGGTTTCTGCACCTGGGCTGGGGCTTGGCCGAGCTCGATTTCTCGCGCAAGGTGCTTGAACACGAGCTTTCGTTGCGCGGGTCGCTCTCCACGCTCTACCGGGCGCTCGCCGCCGCCGCCGGTGGGACGCTCGCGGGCGATGCGCTCGAAGCTGCGCTGACCGGCCCGGGCCCTCACCCCAGAACCCCCGCGCACGCGGCCCGCTGTCTGCGCGTCCTGGGCGAGCTCGGCCTCGTCGCCGTCGAGCGCTCAAGCGCTACCGTTAGCTGCACGATCATCAGTGATGAGCGGGTGGAGCTCGAGCGCTCGCGCGCGTTTTGCTCATATGCCCGCACCTGCGAAGAGGGCATTCGATTTCTGAACGAGCTGACACCACCAGCGGCACCCCTGACGGCAGCGCCAATGGCGCCCGCGAGCAGGGAGCAGCAAGCGGCGTAGCCGGCAACGGCGGCAACGGCGCGGCTGAGGACGCGAAGCTGCGCGAGGCCCGCGTGCGGGTCGGCCTCATCGATGAGGCGCGTCCGGCCGCGCCCACCGACGCCGAGCTGGCCGAAGGCCTTCAGGACCAGGAGCGCGAGCTCTTGATCGACCTGTTCGCGCTCATCACCGAGCACGCCGACGACGCGGTCGAGCCGGTCGACAAGGTGCGCGTCGCAAACGCGTTCCGGTTCTCATGCGAACGTCACGCCGACCAGCAGCGCAAATCGGGCGAGGACTTCATCACGCATCCGGTGGGCGTGGCCAAGATCTGCGCCGGCATGCGGCTCGACACGGACACCATCTGCGCCGCGCTGCTGCACGACACGGTCGAGGACACGAGCGCATGTCTCGAGGACGTGCAGGCGCAGTTCGGCGAGGAGGTCGGCCAACTGGTCGACGGCGTGACGAAGCTGACCGGCATCAC
>Ga0075423_10005595_pt1 | contig 11757 bp, 10 predicted proteins | sample SoiMethybrSBSTD2_FD_80114 | JGI IMG/M metagenome (GOLD analysis project Ga0075423, IMG submission 80114) | Bulk soil microbial communities from a Populus tree surrounding site in Tennessee, USA - Soil MetaG P. TD hybrid SBSTD2 | ecosystem: Environmental > Terrestrial > Soil > Tree plantation...
CTCGCGGTAATCGACGCCCACGGCTTCGAGGACTCCGATCTGTGGTTCAACGGCCGCATCGAGGCGCTCGGTGAGGACGGGGTCCGGCGGATCGTCGCGGCACGCCCCGACGCCATCGTGCAGTGCCCGGTCGACTTCCTCGCGCCGCTGGCGCTCGCTGCACCCGAACACGCGTGGGACACCATCAAGCTGCTGATCAGCTGGGGCATCAACCGCTTCTCGGTCAGCTGGGCCGGGGAGCACGCCCGCGCGCTGCTCGAGTGTCTCGAGGACTTCGGTTGCGAGGTCAACCTGTACGCCGTGCCCGACCTCGAGGCCTTCCTCCGCGCCGCGCTGATGCTGCCGACGTCGATCACGACCGACTTCAACTTCCCGGCGTGGCACTACTTCGGGCGCGGCGCCGGTGAGCATCACAAGTACCACCGCTACAAGGTCGACACCCTCGTTCCCCCCACGACGGACGTCGCCTAGCCCCAGCCGGAGCTCGCTCCCTGCACCATGCCGAAGGGGCCGGTGGGCCAGCGGAAGCAGTCCATCATCAGCTGGTCCACGTCCTCCGCCGAGGCGATGCCCTCGTTCACGACCTTCTGCGCCTCGGCGACCATGGCGAAGTAGACGCGGTTGGTCACGAATCCCCACGCCATGGGCGTGTCCCGGATCACGACGGGATTCTTCCCGCACGCGGCCGCCACGTCCGTGACGGCCGCGACCGTCTCGTCGCTGGTGTCGCGCGTGGAGACGATCTCGGCCAGACGCATCACCGGTGCCGGTGACGCCCAGTGCCAGCCGATCACGCGATCGGCGCGGTCGGTCGCTGCCGCCAGACCTGCGATCGCGAACCCGGACGTGTTCGAGGCCAGGATCGTCTCAGCGGGTGCGGCCCGATCGAGGTCGCGAAAGACGCGGACCTTCAGCTCGAGACGCTCGGGCACGGCCTCGACCACGAGATCGGCCGCGGCGGCGTCGTCGAACGAGCTCGTGAACGTGAGGCGAGCCAGCGCGGCATCGGCCTGCTCACGCGTCACCTTGCCCCGCTCGACCCCTCGCTCCAACCCATAGCGCCCGGTCGTGACGTGCTCCCGCCCCGTGTCGAGCGCACCGGCGTCGACGTCGTAGCAGACCGTCTCGTACCCGGCCGTCGCAGTCACCTGCGCGATCCCGCTGCCCATCACGCCCGCCCCGAGCACGCCGACGCGCTTCACCGTGTTCACCGCGGTCAATCCGAGACCTTGACGATCAGCTTGCCGGTGTTCTCACCGGTGAACAGCCGGCGGAACGCGGCGGGGGCGTTGTCCAGGCCTTCCACGATGTCCTCGGCGTAGCGGATGCGCCCTTCCTGCACCCACTGACCCAGCTGAAGAATGGCGTCGACGAACCGGTCCCGGTAGTCGAGGAGGATGAACCCCTCGACCCGGCCGCGCTGCGGGATGAGGTTGATGAAGTTCCTGGGGCCCGGTGCCAGCTCGGCCGTGTCGTACTGGGAGATCGCGCCGCACAGGGCGATGCGCGCGTGCAGGTTGATCTGCCCGAGCACGGCGTCGAGGATCTCGCCGCCGACGTTGTCGAAGAAGACGTCGATCCCGTCGGGACACGTCTCGCGCAGCCGCGCCGCGACGTCCTCCGACTTGTAGTCGATCCACGCGTCGAAGCCGAGCTCATCGGTGATCCATGCGCACTTCTCGGGACCGCCGGCGATGCCGACGACACGGCAGCCGATGATCTTGCCGATCTGTCCCGCGACGGACCCGACCGCGCCGGCCGCCCCCGACACGACGACGGTCTCGCCCTCCTTCGGCTGCGCCACGTCGAGCATGCCGAAGTAGGCGGTGAGCCCGGTGACACCGAGCACGCTGAGGAACGCGGTGATCGGCTCCTGGCGGGGGAGGGTCATCATCCCGTCGGGGCCGGCGCGGGCGATGCAGTACTCGGACCACTGCATCATCCCGAACACGAGGTCGCCTTCCGTGTACGCGGCGTTGCGCGACTGCACGACCTCGCCGAGCCCGCCGGCGCGCATGACGTCGCCGACGTGGATGCCGGGCACGTACGTGTCGATGCCGTTCATCCAGACCCGGATGGCCGGGTCGAGCGACAGGTACAGCGTGCGCACGAGTGCTTCGCCGTCGGCGGGCTCGGGGACGGGCGCGTCGACCAGCTCGAAGTCGTCGTCCTCGAGCGCACCAGAGGGATGCGACGCCATCTTGATCACCCGCTGCGTCGTCGCGACCGGCGCGTCGGTCACCTCGACTCCTCGGGGAGCTCGATCCGGGCGAGCCACAGGCCCGGCGCGTCGAGCTCGGCCGGCGTCGGCAGCATCCGCTCGGCCTCCCACAGCCGGTTCAGTCCGGCCGGGCCGGCGCGCTCGACGACGCCGCGGCAGAACGCCGCTCCCTGCTCGTAGTGGTGGCGTTCCAGCTTCAGCCCGAGCAGACCTTCGATGAACACCTCGGCCTCGCCCCGCTCGACCCGGTGCCGCTGCATCGCCTCGTGAATCTGCCGGAACGAGGGGATGAGCTTCTCGCCCACGCGCTCGAGCACCGAGTCCGCGTAACCCTCGAGCACGGCGGTGAGCAGCTGCAGCTGCCGGCGCGGCTCGTCCTGGCGCGGCGAGTGCATGGCGCCGAGCAGGGCGTCCGGATCCTCGGCGATCGATCCCAAGGTCGACGGGTCGTTGGGATCGACCGACCCGAACCTGTCCTCCAGCGCGCTCTGATCCACCTCGTAGGCCGACACGTATTCGGTCGACAACCGCACCAGGCGGTCGCGCAACCAGGGCACCGAACGTTCGGCAGCGTGCACGACCTCGTGCACCGCGACGTAGAAGCGCAGATCCGCTCGTTCGAGCGACCACGCCTCCTCGAACGCGTCGATGTTCTGCACGACGAAGCTGAGACTGGGCTCGTCGCTCGTCGGGAGGGGCAGGTCGTAGCGACCCAGCGCGTGCTGCGCCAGGTAGCCGATCATCGAGCCCGCCTGCATGCCGAGCAGCGCCGGCGCCAGCATCTGCATCATCCCGCCGAGCATCTCGGGCCCGAACGGGCTCGCACCGGGCCCGCCGGGTGCGCCCTGCTCCCCGGATTCGAGCTCACCCGGCTCGGGTCCCGTGTCCCGCATCACCTGCCCGAGCGTCGTCGCGAGCGCCTCGAGCACCGGCCGCAGCGCGTCCAGATGGAGGGCGGCCCAACCCTGTGGGCCGAGCGTGCGGAGCGGCGCGACGAACGTGGCCGTCAGATCCGTCTCGGCGACCACGTGTGTCTGCGCGGCGCGCGCGAGCTCTTCGAGCTGCTCTTGCGCAGCGGGATCGATCGGACGCTCCGTCCCACCGTCGACCGCGACCCAGGCCGCGATCTGCCGCGCCACGTCCCAGTTGATCGGCCCCTGCGACTGCAGCATGCGCATGAGCTGGGCGAGATCGAATCCGCCGCCCCCGAACGGCATTCCCGGAAAGCCGGACGACGACTGCGGCTGGGATTCGTCGCGCTTGTCGGGTTTGCCGGGCTCGTCGGGGTCGCCAGGTTGAGGCTGGTCCGTCACGCGGCCAGTCTATGGACGTGGTTGCGATTGCCGTCACCGGCGCGTCGGGGCTCGTGGGACAACAACTGCTCCCGCGACTGGCCGACGAGGCGCAGGTGACGCGCCTGATCGGCCTGGACGTTCGGGACCCTCTACGCCGCGTCCGGAACCTCACCTTCCATCGCGTCGATATCGGCGGCGCCGAGCTCAAGCCGCTGCTGGAAGCGGCCGAGGTCCTCGTCCACCTGGCCACCGTCGTCGACCCGATTCCCGACGAGGCGCTCATGGCGCGCGTGAATGTCGAGGGCACACGCCGGGTCCTCGACGCAGCCGCCGCCGTCGGCGCGCGGAAGGTCATCCGGGTGTCGACCGCCGCCGTCTACGGCGCGTGGCCCAACAACCCCGTCCCCCTCACGGAGGATGCCACCCTCCGGCCCAACCCCGGCTTCGCACCCGCCGTGCACGCCGCCGAGGTCGAGCGCCTCCTCGCCGAGTGGCGCGAGGAGCACCCGGCGGTCACGGTCACGACCCTGCGCTCGGCCCCGGTGCTCGGCGCCGGCGCCGAGCGGCTCCCTTCGCGTCTGCTGCTGGGCCGGCCGCCGCTGCGCGTCCGGGGCGCCAGCCCGCCCGTGCAGGTGGTCCACGTCGACGACCTGGTCGCTGCGCTCGTGCTCGCGGTCCGGAACGACCTCCCGGGCACGTACAACGTCGCCGCCGACGGGTGGTTGGGCACCGACGACGCCCGGGCGTTGCTACCCCGGTCGCTGTTGCCCCCGCTGCCGGCCGAGTTGCTCGAGCGGGTCCTGGCGCGCCTGTGGGCGAGCGGCCTCGGCGACATCCCGCCGACCGTCGTGCCCTACCTCGTCCACCCGTGGGTCGTCGCCAACGACCGCCTGCGCGCCGCCGGCTGGCGGCCGCAGCACACGAACGAAGAAGCCATCATCGAAGGCCTCGACTCACTTCCCTCCCCCAGATACGGGCGCGCGCTCCTGATCGGTGGCGCAGGAGCCGCGCTCGCGGGACTCGCAACCGGCGTCGCGTTGCGCGTGCGGAGCACACGAAGGCGGCGTCGGGACTAAGCGCCGGCCGGTGTGAGGTTCGCGCGGCGCCAGTCGCTCCACTCGTCGGTGAAGTAGCGCACGCGGGTCTTCTTGTACTCCTTGATCGACCACAGCAGCGCATAGTCGTCGACGCCGGTCTCGGCCTGGATGGCGGCGATGGTCTGCTCGCAGTCCCGGCCGTTGTGGCCGTGCACCATCGTGAACACTGAGTACGGCCAGTCGTCGTACGTGGGTCGCTTGTAGCAATGACTCACGAACGCGAAGCCGGCCATCCGCGGGCCCATCTCGTCGAGCTCCTCGTCCGGGACCGCCCACACGCCCATCGCGTTGGCCTTGTAGCCGGCGCTGCGGTGGTTCATCACGGCCGCGAACCGGCGCATCAGCTTGCGTTCCTTGAACGAGCGCAGCATGGCGAGGAGCGTCTCCTCGTCGGTGCCGATCTGCTCGGCCTCGGCCGCGAACGGCCGCTCGACCAGCGGCAGGTCTTCCTGTGAGATGCGGATCGCCGCGACCTCGAGGTCCGACAGCTCGGGCGCCTCCATGTGCTCCCGGCGCTCGGGCCGCTCGTGCTCCTCGACGTCGACCCGGGCGTCGGCGGGCGTCTGCCCGGTCATGTCGAGCTTCACGCCGATCTTGTACAGCTTGAGCGTCGGGAGCTTGCGGGTGACGAGCGCCCCCGAGGCGCGGTGCAACACCTCGATGTGGTCGTCGAGCGAATCACCGGGCGGGACGGCGATCGTGTACCAGAGGTTGTACGCGTGGTTGCGCTTGTAGTTGTGGCTGACGCCCGGGTGCGCGCTGATGACGGCGGCTGCTTCGTCGACGCGGTCGGGGTCGATCTTCGCCGCGACCAGCGACGAGCCGTATCCGAGCGCCCGGGTGTCGAAGATCGCCGAGAGCTGGCGCAGCACGCCGAGCTCCTTCACGCGTGCGACACGTGCGCGCACGTCTGTTTCTCCGATGCCCAGTCGCTCCGCGAGCACGGCGTACGGACGCGGCTCGAGTGGGAAGTCCCACTGGACCGCGTTCAGCAGCTCGCGATCGGCGTCCTCGAGTTGGTCGACGTGCAACTCGCCGGCACGCGGCTCCTCGAGCAGCGGTTCTTCGCTCACGCTCACGTACTCCATCGTGCCGAGGCCCACCGCACCCGGCAAATCATGGCGCGCTCCCGGGCTCGGCCGGCGCTGTGCCCGCGGTTGCGCTCGCATCCTTTTGGTCGCCGAGCTCGAGCCCCACTCGGCGTTTCCCGCTGTCGCGATACAGCGTGACGTTGAGCTTCTCGCCCGGCTTGCGCCGCCCGACCTCGCTCATCAGCTGGGAGACGCTCGAGATCGCGGTCGTCGTACCCGATTTCCCGACGTCGACGATCACGTCTCCCTGCACCAGCCCCGCATCGGCGGCGGGGCTGCCGGGCACGACGCCCTGGACGCGCGCCCCGCCACCGGTCCGGTCGGTGTCGTCGGTGGCCCAGACGCCGAGCCAGCCGTGCTCCGCGCTCCCGCGCGCAGTCAGCTGCGAGGTGACGTCGCGTGCCTCGTCGATCGGGAGCGCCAGCCCCGCGGTGGAGGAATCCGGCGGCACGACCAGGATCCCGACGACCTCGCCCCGGGTGTCGAGGAGCGCGCCGCCCGAGTGCTCGCCGCCCGCGGTCATGTTGGTCTGAATCAGACCGGGCACCGAGACGCCCTCACCCCACACGAACGCGCGGTTGAACGATCCGATCTCGCCGACGTCGACCCATTGGTGCCGTGCTGATTCGGACGCCGCCACGCCGACAACCTGTTGACCGACCTGGAGACCGGCCGACGCCCCGAGCTGCGCGGGCTGCATGCTCGTCCCGTCGACGGTCAGGACGGCGAGGTCGGAGACGGGGTCGCTGGCGTCCACGGCCGCGGGCAGCGTGCGCCCGTCCGACGTGACGACGGCCACTGCGTCCGCGCCGTCGACCGCGTGGGCGGTCGTGACGATCTGCCCGGCCTGCACGCACACTCCTGACGCGCGTCCCGTCTCGTCACCGCGCGCCGTCCGCACCGCGACCACACTCGGCGCCAGGGTTGCCACGATTCGTTGGATCGCACCGCTGCGGACGCGCTGCGTGGGCGCGCTGGAGTCGTCGACGGTCATCAGAGCGACCACACCCGCCACGGCCGCCACCACGGTCAGGCCCGCGGCGAGCGCCACCCACCGACCGCGTCGCGACGCCCGCGGGCGGGTCGTCGCGACGAACGACGTCATCTCGGTGGGGTGAACCCAGATCCGATCAGATGGGTCGGGCGGCGGCCCGCCGGAGTTCTCGTCCTCCGGCTCGTTGCCCGGCATGGCGTCGAAGTGTACGACCGCGTTCCTTGACTTCGGTCGCGGCAACTGCCGCCGATGCCGCGCCTTCCCGGCCGTCAATGAGGTGCCGCAGTACGATGATTTTCGTGCTCGCGCCCCCTGACGGACGCGACTGGGTCGCCCTCACGTCGCTGCCGCTTCCCGTCGATGCCGCCAACGCGTGGGCGACCACACCGAGCAGCGGCGCGGTGGTGTCCTTCCTCGGCGTCGTCCGCGAGCACTCCGATGGCCGGCCCGGCGTTCGTGGGCTGACCTACGAGGCGTACGAGGAGGAAGCAACGCGCCGGCTCGCGGAGATCGTCGACGAGCTGCGCCGGCGCTGGCCCGATGTCGAGCGCGTCGCGCTCCTGCACCGCGTCGGCGACCTCGCGCTCTCCGAACCGTCCGTGATCGTGGTGGCCTCGGCGCCGCATCGCGCCGAGGCGTTCGAGGCGGCCCGGTTCGGCATCGACACGCTCAAGGAGACCGTGCCCATCTGGAAGCGCGAGCACTGGGACGACGGCTCGGAGTGGGCCGAGCACGCCAGCCCCGTCCGCCCGGTCCGTCCGTCGACCAGGGCCGGGTGATCGGCGCTGGCCCGGGATCTCGCCATCGACCTGGGGACCGCCAACACGCTCGTCTACTCGCGGGGCGAAGGCATCATCGTCGACGAGCCCACCGTCATCGCGCTCAACAGCCGCACCAACGAGGTGCTCGCGATCGGTCACGAGGCGTGGCAGATGATCGGCCGGACGCCGGGGTACATCGTCGCCGTCCGGCCATTGCGCGGCGGCGCGATCACGGACTTCGAGATCACCGAGCGTCTCATCCGCATGCTGTTCCAGCGCGCCGGCGTCTCGCGCTTCTACCGGACGCGCGTGCTCATCTGCGTGCCGTCGGCGATCACGCACGTCGAGCAGCGCGCAGTGCTCGAGGCCGCCCGACGCGCCGGCGCCGCCCAGACGTTCCTGATCGAGCAGCCGATGGCCGCCGCCATCGGCGCGTCGCTGCCGATCCACGAGCCGCTCGGCAACATGATCGTCGACGTCGGCGGCGGGACCTCCGAGGTCGCGGTCATCTCGCTGGGTGGCGTCGTCGCGCTCGAAGCGGTCCGCGTCGGCGGGTTCGACATGGACGCTGCCATCCAGGCCTACGTGCGGCGCGAGTACGGCATGGCGATCGGCGAGCGCACGGGTGAAGATATCAAGGTTGCGATCGGCTCGGCCTTCCCGAGCGGCGACGACTACAAGGCCGAGGTGCGCGGACGCGACCTGACCACCGGCACCGCCAAGGTCATCGTGCTGAGCCCCGAAGAGGTGCGCGAGGCGATCGACGAGCCCGTGCGCGCCATCCTCGAGATCATCGTGCGGGCCCTGGGTCAGACGCCGCCCGAGCTCGCGCAGGACCTCATCCTCCAAGGCGTCCACCTCGTCGGCGGGGGCGGGATGCTGCGCGGCATGGACGAGCGCATCTCGAAAGAGACGGCGCTCCCCGTCCACCTCGTGGACGCCCCCCTCGAGTGCGTCGTGCACGGCGCCGGTCGGTGCCTCGAGAGCTTCGACCGGCTCAAAGAGATGTTCCTGGACCGGCCGCGTTCCTAACCTCGCGTGCGCAGCGCCGCCGCTATCGCCGTCGCCCTTATTCGGCGAGAAGGTCCTCGGCCGCTTGTCTCACTTGCCAGTCGCGGTCTTCGAGCGCGGCGCGCAGCGCCTGCTCGACGTCGGGGCCGTCGAAGGGCGCCAGCGCGAGGACGGCGCGACGGCGTACGGCGGGCTTGTCCCGGCACGCGGCGAGGACGGCGGGAAGGCCGGCAGGGTCGCCGAGGGCGCCGAGCGCGGCCACTGCAGCTTCGCGGGCGAGTGGGTCGTCGTGGGTCTCGGCGACGGCGGCGAGCGCGGGGACGGCGCCGGCGTGCACCGCAGTCGGGCCGAGCTCGCCGAGTGCCCACGCGCTCGCTTCGATGACGGTGACGTCGTCGTCGCCGAGGAGCGTGAGCAGGGGACGGGCGGGCGCGCCGAGCCCGGGGGCGACGTCGGCGGCGCGGCGACGCACCGCCGGCTCGGGATCGGCCAGCGCGATCCGCCACGCCGCGGTTGCCCGCCGCCGCCCACCGGCGCGGGCGAGCGCGCCGAGCGCGGCCGCCCGCACGCGCGGATCGGGGTCTTCCCGGGCGGCACGTTCGAGGTCGGCGGGCGCGCCTGCAGGGAGGCGGGCGCGCAGGCCGAGGGCCGCCGCGTCCGCGGCTCGCTCGACCGCCGTTCGCCGCTCGGCGCGGTCCCGGGTGGGCACGCCTCGACGATAGGGACCCGCGACCGGCGGCCGGGGTGGTGCATGGCAGGCTCTGGCGATGAACGAGGAGCGGGGCGAACCCCTTCCGCCTTCGGCCCCGGTCATGCCGCCCCCGCGCCGGCGGCGCCCACTCGTCGCCGCGGGCACGATCGCCGGCGTCGTGGCGGTGCTACTGCTCCTCGCCGGAGCTCTGATCCGCCTGCCGTACGTGCTGATCGCACCGGGGACGGCGAGCTCGGTCGACCGCGTCGTCAAGGTCATGGGCGCGCCGACGTACGCGCACCGCGGCCAGCTGCTGTTCCTCACCGTCTCCGTGTCGAGCGACCGTCCCAACGCGTTCGCGGTCCTGTCGGGCTGGCTGGACGACAACACCGACGTGGTCCCGGAGGACGAGGTGCTCCAGGGTCGCTCCCGCGCCGAGGACGCTCGGCTCAACAAGCTGGAGATGGCCGACTCGCAGATGACCGCCAAGCAGGTCGCGCTCGAACGCCTCGGCTACACCGTGCCGGTGAGCGGGGCCGGCGCCGTCGTCACGGCGGTGCAGAAGCGCTCCCCGGCCGACGGCAAGCTCCGGATCGGCGACGTCATCACCGCGGTCGACGGCCAACCCGTCACGCTCGCCGAGCAACTCGGGCCGATCGTCCGGAGCCGACCCCCCGGCGACCCGGCCACGTTCACCGTGGATCGCGGCGGCAAGAGCACGATGGTGGCGGTCGTGAGCCGCGCCGCGTCGCAAGGCGCCTGCCAGGGTCGCGCCCAGGTCGGCGTCCAGACCTCGACCCGCAGCGAGAAGTTCGACTTCCCGGTGAACGTCCAGATCGACACCGGCCGCGTGAGCGGCCCGTCGGCCGGGCTCGCGTTCACCCTCACGATCCTCGACGAGCTCACTCCCGGCGACCTGACCGGCGGCAAGAAGGTGGCGGTCACCGGGACGATCGGCGCCGACGGCAGCGTGGGGCCCATCGGGGGCGCCCAGCAGAAGGCGGTGACGGCCAGGCGCGCGGGAGCGAAGCTGTTCCTCGTCCCGACGGAGGAGGTCAAGGAAGCTCGGAGCCGCGCCGGCGGGATGAAGGTCGCGGGCATCGGGACCCTGGACGACGCCCTTCGGGAGCTGAAGAACTTCGGCGGCCAGGACACCGGCCTTCCGCCCGCGCCACCCTCTACAGCCTGCCCTTAGCCCCAATACAGTTGCGCCGATGTCCACCCTCGAGCCTCGCCCGGCCGGCTCGGACGCGCCCCGGCTGACGCCCGCCCAGATCGAGCGGCAGGACTTCCCGAAAGCGCGGAAGGGCCTCGACGAGCGGGAGGTGCGCGGCTTCCTCCGCGTGGTGGCCGACGAGTTCGACGCGATGCACCGGCGGCTCGCCGACCTCGAGGGTCAGCTTCGCCATCCGCCCCTGCCGTCGCGCGACCAGCTCGTCGAGCAGGTGGGACAGGAGGTCGCCCGCACGCTGCGTTCGGCCGAGGAGTCGGCCGAGAAGGTGGCGCAACGAGCGCGTGAGGAGGCGTCGAAGGTCGAGCGAGCGGCGCACGAGGAAGCGGCGCGCATGCGCACCGAGCAGCTCGACCAGGCGAACAAGGATTCGCGCGCCATCGTCGAGACCGCCCGCGAGCGGGGAAGAGAGATGGTCGCCGAAGCCCGGGCGCTCCGCGAGCGCGTCCTGTCGGACCTGAACCGCAGACGCGACACGCTCCGCGCGTACATCGATCAGCTGCGGGAGGATCGCGATCGCTTCGCCGAGGCGTACCTCGTCGTGCGCGACACGGTGGCGGACGCCAACGAGAAGCTCTCGCAATTCGGCTCCGGCCGGCCGTTCCCGCCGGTGACCGCCGACGCCGGACCGCCGATCACGTATCCGTCCGACTCGGAGGCGGCGCCCGACCATCCCGTGGCGCGCAGCAGTTTCACGCCGCGCGTGACGCCGCCGCGCGCGTCCGCACCCGAGCCGCCGCCCTGGGTGCAGCGCGAGTCGTCGAAACCGGAACACGAGCCGCCGTCGACGCAACCTCCGGTCCCGAAGCCGCGGCCCGCGACCGGTATCGGTCTGGGTGAGTTGCCCGGCCGGCCGGAACCGGAGCCCGCGCCACCAGCTCCACGTTCCGAGCCTGAGTCGGAGGCAGAACCCGCGGCGGAACAGGCGTCGATTCCCACGCCGGAACCGGAGCCCGCGCCCGCCCCCGAACCCGAACCGGTCGCCGAACGCCAGCCCGAGCCCGAACCCGAACCGGTTGCCGAGCGCGAGCCGGAGCCGGTGGCACCCGCCGCGTCCGAGCCCGACAGCGAAGTCGACGCCCTGTTCGAGCGTATTCGGGGCATGCGCGGGGAAACCGTCGAGGAGCCCCGGATCGACTTCGACGACGTCGGCGCGACCGACGACGGTGGGGGGGCAGGTCGCGAGGCGAACGCGGCGGACGGTGCTGTCCTCGTCGATTCGGCGCCCCACCCGCGTCCCACGGCAACCGACGGGGACCCCGAGCTGCTGGCGCGGCGCGACGACCTCCTCACGCCGATCGCGCACGAGCTCGTCCGGCACTGCAAGCGCGTGTTGCAGAACGAGCAGAACGAGATCCTCGACGC
>Ga0075423_10005598_pt1 | contig 11756 bp, 9 predicted proteins | sample SoiMethybrSBSTD2_FD_80114 | JGI IMG/M metagenome (GOLD analysis project Ga0075423, IMG submission 80114) | Bulk soil microbial communities from a Populus tree surrounding site in Tennessee, USA - Soil MetaG P. TD hybrid SBSTD2 | ecosystem: Environmental > Terrestrial > Soil > Tree plantation...
ACGGCTTTTGGCAGCACCATCACTTCCTTCAGCATGCCATCGATGCGGTAGCGGACAGCAATGCCATTCTCCCCGGCCTCGAGATGAATGTCACTGGCGCCGGCAGCGATACCTTCGGCCACGATGTGATCGACGAGCTTGATTACCGGACGCTCGGCGTTCGTTTCGTCGATCTGCTGATCGTTTTCATCGGACGGCTCGATTACCGCCGGCGGCGCTTCCGTCGACGCCTGATCCAAGAGCTTGCTGACGCGGTCGAGGGGTGCGTAAACCTCTTCGATCCGCTCGGCGATACGATGCGGCGGTGCCAGCAGCATGCGGATTCTGCGGCGAGTTGCAAAAGCGAGGGTCTTATCGCAATCGAGATCGAACGGATTCGAGGTTGCGATGTCCAGCGTCGAAGTGGAGATGGCGAGCGGGAGGACTCGGAATCGGCGTGCGAATCGCTCGGGAACGCTATCTCGCGCTTCAGCGCTGACGACGAGGCTGTGAGCGATTGGAGTCCCCGTTTGCGCTGAGACTGATTCGAGCAAGTCTTCGTCGGAGACGACGCCACCTTTCGTGGCACTCGTCCAAAGCGCGTCGGAATTCAGAGTGACGCCGATCACATGGACAACGTATGACGTGCCGGGGCGGCGACATCGTCAAATCAGTTGCGATAACATCTCGCGAACGCCGACACCGTCAGAAAAAAAAGGCCGTCGAAGCGACGGCCTTTTGATTCACACCGTACCTTCTCAGAACCCGAGTCGGGCGCGCATGGAGAAAGTGTACCAGTGATACTCGCTACTGGTCGTCTGTGCCGGTCCCGCGACATTGGCGTAGATCCCGGAGGCGCTTATCTCGTGCGCGGGATCGAATCGATAACCGAGCGCCAGTGCGCCACGCTCCGTCGCGCGCGACGTGGCGCTCGATCCAAAGAATTCGAGCCTCTGCTGGCCGACGGCGAGTTCGCCGTCTGAAAACCAGCCCAGGTTCGCGCCGACATGGCCACGGGTGCTGACTTCGCCGAGTGTGTAGGTGCGTGGCGAGAAGTAACCGTCGCTGGATGTGGTGTCGTATCCAAAGTGGCGACCACCCACAGCAACGCTCCAGTTGCGGCTCTGATTCCAGCGAAGCGTACCGTTGAATGAGTTGCGCGTGTTGTCACGGCTACCGCCCGTAAGACTTGCATGCGATCCGGCGCCGGACAACGTGAGGCGGCCCGGCAGTGCAACCGCTGCATCGCCACCAAACTCGGTTATCACAACGCCATTCGCGATCAAAAGCGCCGTTTCGTCGAACGGCGTGCGAACGCCGCTGGCGCCGACGGTGAGGTAGCGTCCAAGCTTACCGGAAATGCCACCGCCCGCGCTCCAGATATTGCTCCTGGTTGGAACAACAAATGTCGACGAGTGGTTGGTGATTCCACCTTCACCACGCACCTGCCACGCCGTTCCGAGCGGCTGCCATCTGCCGAACACGCTGAAGGCATGCGCGCGTGAATCGATTGCCGCGAAATTGGCGCTGCGCTCGGTATACCGCGCTCCTACGTTGCCTTGCCACCAAAGGCGATCGGCGTATTCGAGTGACAAGATGGTCGAGCGATTGTTGTCGCTGTCGTTGATGCCGGTGCCAGTCATCGTGACGCTCGGACGCAGGTCGGCACGCACCCAGCGCATCAGCGCGCGGGCGTCGCCATAAGACGGGTTCGCGCGCAGCGCGCGGTCCAGAGCAGCCTGAGCATCAGTCTGACGACCTTGCCAGCTGAGTACCTGAGCGAGACCGGTCAGCGCTTCGGGATCGTTAGGATCCGTTTCCAGAACCCGACGCCACGTCGCTTCACTACGATCGAGATCGCCGCGCCAGCCAATCACGCGCGCCAGTCCCTTTGTAGCAGCTGCATTGCCAGTTCGCGAAAGCTCGGCGTAACGCGCTTCCGCCTCGTCGAGCTGTCCGTTCCAGGCGAGAGTGCGAGCGTAAGCAATCGCCGCTTCACGATCGTTCGAATTCTCGCGCAGCCAGCCTTTGTACGCGTCGAGCGCCGGCTTCAATTGACCGGACCAGGCCAGCGTTTGCGCGCGATCGAGCGTCGCATCACGAAGGCGTTTCTTGGCTGCGATCAATGAGTCGTAGATGGCGATCGCCGAATCGTAGTGAGCACCCCACGCCAACGTACGAGCGAGCGCGATGCTTCCTTCAGCGTCCCACGGCTCCTGCTTGATGTAGCGACGATACAGCCCGGTTGCTTCGTCGAGCTCGTTATCCCACGACCGCAACGTAGCCAGCCGGAAAATCGCAATCGAGGCCGGCGGATTGTCGTGAGTGACAACCCACTCGTAAAGACTTGCCGCCAGTGGATAGGCGCCTGCTTTGTAAGCGCTGTCCGCTCGGGCCAGCGCGTTTCGGCCAGGATTGGGCTGAGGATTGTTGGCGTAGGTCGAAGCGACGGATCCGCGATTCGCGGTGGCGCAGGCGACCTGTAAGAGTGCGATGAGCGTCAGCGACGCCCGGCGTGGATTGAAAGTCTGCATGACTGCGAGGGCTATTGTCGGTGGGGATCAAAGGCCTGGAACTACCAGGAATTCCCCTAGGAAGAAGACGATATAGCCGGCTTTGAATAACGCCTACAGGACGCTCCAGAAGTCGCGCCCTACGTCCACCGAGAAGGTCCACCGCCCGTTGCGCAGCCCGCGCGCGACGTCGAGGCGAAGCACGTCGAAGACGGTGAGCGCACCGAGCCCGAAGGATGGATACCAGCCCTGTGTGGCCGGCTTGAAAGGAGCCGACCGATTCACCCACACGGCAGTCGCAAAAGGCGCCAGCGTGACCGTTCCGGGCGCGGTTCCGAAGCGGCCGAGCGGTATCGGAACAAACGGTGACAGAAAGCGATACTCGATGCGTTGACTGATCCCACCACGCCCCACGAACTCGTGGAAGTCGTAACCCGGCCCAGTGGTGGGTCCACCGAGGTAGACCAGATGCTGTGCGGGAACGGTGTCGTGGCCGAAGACACCGGCGGCGACGGTGTGCCAGATGAAACGCGACGATCCGACGGGTTTCTCCAGATCGAGCATAACTGACGGTCGCAGTAGATCGGAGCTTGGGACGACTCCGGATTTGAAACGCCTGATCCCACTCACGCCGAGTCGGGCACCGAGCTCATAACCCGCCCAGCTGAGACTGGTCGGACGATCGAAAGAGATGGTGAATCGCGCCTCGTGCAAGCGCGCGGCGGGGATAGTTGGCTCGAACGCACCATTAGCGGGACGCGCGTGCACGTCGAGTGGAGCGTGTTGCTCGTACGCGATCTCGAACGACGGGCGCCAGCTGAGACCACCAAGCGCACCGGCGAAAGACCCGACGCGCGCGTCATAGGGGTCGGTGTAGTCACTGCCAAACTCTTGCGCCGCGATGCTGTTCTGGATGAGGGACGTCTCTTGTTCCTCGCTGACGTCTCGATATTCACGCGACGCGGCAAGCGTGAGCGACGATCCGGCTCCAGTGCGATACTCGAGAGCGGCTCGTCCCTTCCCTTCTTCGTCGCTGAATCCGTATCTGCCCGAAGCGGCCAGCGCGAAGCCGGCCCCGAGACGTTGCAAAACGCCGGTACCGAGGGCAAGGCCCTCCACACGGTTGAATCGAACCATGTCAGACAGGTGGCGGGCTGAAAGTGCGAGACTCTTGCTTCGCTGGAGAGCCTGCCCACGAACCAGCGCCCGCGCTTCCTCCTGCACTTTCTTCACATCGGCGTCCGTCACGGCGCGCACATCGGGTGGAAGCGAGTCGAGCACGTGACCGGTGAACGGAAACGGCTTCGTTGCGCGTTCGCTAGCCGGTGCCATCACGATCTCGGGTCCGGCGAAATAATTGGCGGGAATTCCCTGGTTGATCTCGTAACAGCAAATCTCCCAGCGCCCGCGAATGATTCCGCGCGCCGGATAGTCCATCCACGAGCCAGTGCGGCGAATCTCGATTTCCTGTCGGCGCGGAAGCCAGTAACGACCTTCGATCAGTGCGTTCTCGAGCACGACAGATACGTCCTCGAGCTCCTTATCGATCAACGCGGCGCGAGTGAAGCTGAAAGTCATGCGCACGACGTCGCTCGATTCACGATCGATGTAAACGGAGCCGACCGTGCGAGGCTGTCGGTCATCCTTAGGGCGGACGCGCACTTCATAAACATCGAGCACGCGATCGCCGAGGCGAATTTGCAGCGAGTCGCGGATTGCGAAGTCGTAGGACTGCAGACCGGCCGGCGATAGCGGGTGAGGTACATCGCGCACCTCGTCACCTTCGCCGATGCGGATGATATTGCGGAAGTTGTTCTGGACGATGCCGAGGTGGTCCCGGTGGTAGTTGATGTCGGTCGGCAACAGCAGTGTATCGCGACGACCCATGATGCGCTGCTTGCTCAGATCAGGCGCGCGCCAGTAGACTTCCAAACCCAACTCGTCCGCCTTTACGATCTTCGGTGGCTCTGGAAACCCCTCTCCAAATTGCGCGAGGAAAGTGACGTAACCATGCGCAGTCGCTTTGTAATCAACGAGCGTGGTGTCGGCGATCTGACTCGCCCTCCGTTCCGTCGCACGGGTGACGAGCGCGAGGGTGCGGGGATCGTTCCACATTTGTTGTGCGACGAGTGCGCTCCCGTTTATCGCGAGCGCAGCGCCAACGACGAGCAGTTTCATGTTAGAAAGTTAGTCGCCGCGAACATCGCTGGCGCGATTCGTCCCGTGCGCGCTCGATGAGCTTCGAGGAGTTCGAGCGGCGAGCGCGGGACGCGACGCTGGTGCCGGTCTGGAAAGATTGTCTGCTCGACACTGACACGCCGGTGACGGCGTTTGCAAAAGTCAAAAAGGGGCCGTTTGCTTTCCTGCTCGAGTCGGCTCCCGCTGGTGGCGAGACATGGGCACGCTATACCTATCTCGGCACCGAGCCACGCGCTGCCTGGAGATTTGCGAACGGCGTGGTTGAAGACTGGAGCGCGCCACTCGGCTGGCACAACGCGCGTCGGCCGTCCGACCCCTTGAGCGACCTCGCCTCCCTCATAAACGACACGCGTCCCGCGGATGTGCCGGAGCTCGGGCAGTTCTGGGGCGGTGCGATTGGCTTTTTCGCGTACGACGCGGTTCGATTGATCGAGAAGCTTCCCAACCGCCCGCCGAACGGAATTGCCGCACCAGATGCGATGTTCATCTTCACGCGGTCGCTGGTGATCCTGGATAACCTGCACGGTCGGGCGCGCGTCGTCGTGTCGGTGCCGATCGATCCGCACGCCAGCGAGCAAGATCTGCACAACGAGTACGACAAGGCGATCGCGGAGCTCGACGATCTGCTTGCGCGTCTGCGCCAGCCGTCTTCGCTCTCCTCCATTGCGCCCGATTTCGGCGCCAGAGCGCCGGAAGGCAGATCGAGCTTCAGTCGGCCGGACTTCGAGGCAGGTGTCGAGCGCATCAAGGAGTACATTCGGGCGGGCGATTGCTTCCAGGCCCTCATCTCGCGACGCATCGACGTACCGGCGGATTTCGCCGCGCTCGACCTCTATCGTGCGTTGCGCGCGATAAATCCGTCGCCGTACATGTACCATCTCATGCTCGACGGTCTCGAGATCGTCGGAAGCTCACCTGAACTTCTGGTGCGCGTCTCAGACGGAAAAATCACCCTGCGGCCCATCGCGGGCACGCGTCCGCGCGGTCCGACGGCAGACGATGATGCGCAGCTCTCGGCCGAGCTTCTCGCCGACGAGAAGGAGCGCGCCGAGCATGTGATGCTCGTCGATCTTGGCAGGAACGATGTCGGTCGTGTCGCGAAGTACGGGACCGTGAAGGTGACGGAGCTGATGAAAGTCGAGAAGTATTCGCACGTACTGCACATCGTCAGTCAGGTCGAGGGCGAGCTCAACGATGGAATGTCGGCGCTCGACGTTTTTTGTGCGACTTTCCCCGCCGGGACGATGACTGGTGCGCCAAAAATCCGGTCTATGGAGATCATCGACGAGCTGGAGCCGGTAGCGCGTGGTCCGTATGCGGGCGCAATCGGTTATATCGCAGCCGGAGGAGCGCGCATGGACCTCGCGATCACGATTCGCACCTGCGTCATCGCCGGCGGCGTCGCGTCTGTACAGGCCGGCGCCGGAATCGTCGCCGACTCGGTACCCGCGCGGGAGTGGGATGAAACGACGAGCAAGGCGAAGGCTTTGCTGAGTGCGATCGCCGCTGTGCGCGGAAAATCGTAGAAGATGCTCGTCACGCTCAGCATTCCGTCGTACGAGCGGTTCGAGGTCAACGGAGCGCGGGTCGTTGCTTCCAAAAACTGCTCGGCGAGCATACGACAGGTGCTGGAGCGAGAAGCGCTGTACGACTACGCGGCCCGTCAGCCCGATGCGGTGCCGCTGATCGGCAGAGCGCCGGTGTTCGCGGTGAATCTTCCAGGGTGTGGCCGTGCGGTAGTGAGGCACAACATGCGCGGCGGGTGGATGGCGAAATTCTCCAAGGACCTGTTCCTGCTGCCGACGCGAGGATTCCGCGAGCTGCTCGCCTCGCTGCGACTGCGGGCGAGCGGAGTAAGCACGCCCGAGGTCATCGCCTACGTCTCTTACCCAAAGAACGTCCTCTTGCGCCGCGCCGATGTAGCAACGCGCGAGATCCCAAACGGACACGACTTGTCGGTCGCCCTCGCCAAAATAACCGATCATGTCCATCGGGTAATGGTGCTCGATGCAGTTGTCGCATTGCTCAAAGGGCTGACTCACGCCGGCGCACACCATCAGGACCTCAACCTCAAAAACATCCTGCTGACCGCGGGCGAAGGGCCGGGTCTCGATGCGCACGTGCTGGACGTCGATCGGGTGCGCTTTAGCTCGCCGGCCTCGCCGCTCGTTGCGCAGGCGAATCTCGATCGCCTGATACGATCCCTGCGCAAATGGCGTGATCTTCACGAGCTGCCATTCTCTGCCGAGGATGAGGAGTATCTGCGATTGCGGAGCGTGGAGTGAGCGCACAGGTCGCGGCAGTCGTGCCCGACAATATCTGCATCGTGATGATGAGCGCCGTCGGCGATGCAGTGCACGTGTTGCCGGTGATCAACGCATTGAAGCGAGTCAACCCCGGCGCGCGAATCACCTGGATTCTGCAGCCGGGCCCTGCCACGCTCGTACGGGGCCATCGGTCGGTCGACGAAATAATCATCTTCGACAGAACGCGAGGATTACGCGCGTTCGCGCACATGGCGCGACAGTTATCGCGACGCCGGTTCGATTTGGTGATCAACCTGCAGGTCTACTTCAAAGCTGGCATCGTCACCGGTTTCACCAATGCGCCGGACAAGCTGGGTTTCGATCGTGCCCGAGCGCGCGACATGAACTGGTTGTTCACCAACCGGAAGATTCCACGACGGGCAGTGCAGCACGTGCAGGATCAGTACTTCGAGTTTCTCACTGCGCTCGGCGTGTCGCCGGAGCCGGTGGAGTGGGATCTCGGCCCGTGGCCGGAGGAGCGTCCATGGCAGCAAAGCTTCGTGGAGTCTATAGATCGGCCGATCGCGTCCATCGTCGCCGCGACGAGCAAGCCGGAGAAGGATTGGCCCGCGGAAAGGTGGGCAGAAGTAGCTGACTCGCTACGCGGTGATTTTGGGATGCAGGTCGTGCTCGTTGGCGGACAGTCCGACCGCGAGGTCCAGGCGGAGCGCACGATACTCGAGCGGGCTGTGCACAAGCCGCGATCGGAGCTGGGAAGCGGCCTACGCAAGCTCGTTTCGATATTGGACGCTTCGTCCCTGGTGTTGTCGCCCGATACTGGTCCGTTGCACATGAGCGTTGCGCTCAATCGACCCGTGATCAGTCTGATCGGATACACGAATCCGAAGCGCACGGGACCGTACCGCCGGTTTCACGATCTGATCATTGACGCCTATGGTGAGCCTGGCGAAGACTATCCGATATCAATGGAAAATCGGCCGGGACGCATGAAACGGATCGAGACGCGGGATGTGCTGGAGAAAATCCAACTCTGGCGTGAACGGTACCGAGAGGGGGCGCTATGACGCCGCGGAAATCGAGGGAGTCGAAAGCGAAATCGCCGGTAATCAAGGTCCCCATCCGCGATCAGACTTCTGCCGGCGGCGTTGTTTACCGCGAGCTATCAGGACGGATCGAAGTCGTAATTATCGCTGTTGGGCCGAACAATCGCTGGCAGTTGCCCAAGGGCCTGGTCGACAAGAACGAAAAGCCTGAAGTCACGGCGGTGCGCGAGGCGCGCGAAGAAGGCGGCATCGATAGCGAAGTCGTCGAGCATATCGAGACGATCGAGTATTGGTACGCCGGTTTGGAGAACGGAATCCGGGTGCGATTCCATAAGCGTGTGCATTTCTTTCTGCTTCGCTACATCTCAGGCGACACCAAGGACCATGACTGGGAGGTCAACGAGGCACGCTGGGTGCCCATCGAAGACGCATCGGCGCAGCTTGCATTCGACAATGAAAAACGGGTAATGAAGCGCGCAGCTGAACTGATCAGCGAGGAACGGGCGAGAATTTCAGGTTGAGGTAGCGTCCCTTGGCAGTGAAACACGGCCGCGCTTACATCGGTATCAGCGGCTACGAGTACAAGCGATGGCGCGACCGGTTTTATCCGAACGCACTACCCGCCCGCAGATGGTTGGAGTACGCGAGCCGCTGCTTCAACTCCATCGAGATCAACGGAACCTTCTACAGTCTGAAATCGCCGTCAGTGTTCGAGCGGTGGCGCTCGGAAGTGCCCAAGCGCGATTTCATTTTCGCCCTCAAGGGTGGCCAATTCATCACGCACAATCTGAAGCTGCGTCGCTGCGAAGTGGCTCTGGGAAACTTCTTCGCCAGCGGCGTGCTTGCGCTTGGGAAGCTGACGGGTCCGGTACTTTGGCAGTTGCCGGCGACGTATCGCTTCGACGCCGAGCGGATGGAGCAGTTCATGAAACTGCTGCCGCGCAACGCACACGAGATGGAGACGGTCGCCAGCTGGCATGACCATCGATTGAAACGTGGGGCGCTCATGGAAGCTGCCGCACCAGTCAGGCTACGGCATGCTTTCGAAGTGCGGCACCCTTCATACTTTCACGACGAGTTTTACGACTTGCTCCGCCGGCACCGGTGCGCATTCGTCATCGCCGATACAGCCGGCCGATTCCCCTACGCGGAGGAAATTACGGCCGACTTCGTTTACGTCAGGCTGCACGGCTCACAGCAGCTTTATGTCAGCGGTTACACTGAAGCCGAGCTGTCCGACTGGGCGGTGAAGCTCCGCCAGTGGACGTCGGCGGATTTGGGCGGGAAGCCGCGCGATGTCTACGTGTATTTCGACAACGATGCCAAAGTCCACGCTCCGCACGACGCTCTCAGACTAACGGAGCTCGCCATCTCCGCGGGCGTTGCTGTTCCCGGAAAAGCTCAGTCGGCGGGGACTGTGTCCAAGCGGCCAAAGCGATAGCGGACGCCCAGATCCCGCAGCAAGGTGACGAGGCGCGCCAGCGGCAAGCCCATGACCGAGAAGTAATCGCCGTCGACGCATTCGACGATCGTCGCGCCAAATCCCTGAATGCCGTATGCACCGGCTTTGTCCATCGGCTCGCCGGTCGCGATGTAGGCGTCGATCTCATCCTGACGCAGCCGCCGGAACTTCACTCTGACCTCCTCGACCGCCGAGCGCAGCTTCCGTCCGCGCGCAACTGCAACCGCGGTGATCACCGTGTGCTCACGCCCGCTCAACATGGATAGCATGCGTCGAGCGTCATCCTCGTCGCGGGGTTTGCCGAGCACCTTGCGATTGATCACCACGATGGTGTCGGCGGCGATGGTAATCTTGCCGGCCTCCCGTGTCGCGACTGCCGACGCCTTTTCGCGCGCCAAACGCTCGGCGTGACGACGCGGCGTCTCGCGAGGGCGCAGCGTCTCGTCGATGTTGGAGGGCAAAACCTCGTGTTCGATTCCAATAAGCTCGAGCAGCTGACGGCGACGTGGCGAGCCTGACGCGAGAACGACCGTAACGCTCATCGATCGAGCCAGAGCGTCACGGGACCGTCGTTCACGAGCTCGACGTCCATCATCGCCCCGAACTCTCCGCTCTCGACGCGCAGGCCTTTACTGGCCAGCGATGACTTGAATCGCTCATATAGCGGAATCGCTTCCTCGGGGCGAGCTGCGTCGATAAAGCTGGGTCGTTTTCCCTTCTCGGAATTCCCGTACAGCGTGAACTGCGAAACGACAAGAACGGCCCCGCCGATCTCGGCGAGGCCAAGATTCATCTTGCCTTCGCTGTCGCCAAACAACCGAAGCCCCGAACACTTTTCCGCCATCCAGTCGACTTTTTCGGGCGTATCGCCATGGGTAAAGCCGACGAGGAGTAGGAATCCCCGCTCGATGCTTCCCGCGACTCGATCACCAATGCGGACTTCCGCCCGCGAGACCCGCTGCAGCAGGACTCTCAGTACTTACTCCACCGTCACTGACTTGGCGAGATTGCGCGGCTGATCGACGTTGGTTCCGCGCTTCACGGCGATGTAGTACGCGAGGAGCTGAAGCGGGACCGATGCGAGCACGGGCGTCAGCATGTCTTTCGTTTCCGGAATGCGAATCTCGTAGTCGACCTTCCCTTCGAGCGCATCCTCATCTCGCGTGGTAATCGCGATCACCCGGCCGCCGCGTGCTTTCACTTCCTGGACATTGGAAACGACCTTGTCGAATACCGAATCGTGCGGCGTGATGAAAACCACCGGCATGCTCGCGTCGATGAGTGCGATTGGGCCGTGCTTCATTTCGGCGGCGGGGTAGCCCTCGGCGTGGATATAGCTGATCTCCTTCAACTTGAGCGCGCCTTCGAGAGCGGTCGGGAAGCTGTAGCCGCGGCCGAGATAGAGGAAGTTTTGAGCGTTCTTGAACTCCTCGGCGATCTTCTCGATTTCAGCGGCCCGGTCGAGGATATTCTTGATCTTCACAGGTAGGGCCTGCATCTCCTCGATGATCGCTTTGCCATCAACCATCGAGAGATTGCGCAATCTCGCCAGCTTAAGCGTGAAGAGCAGCAGCGCGATGATCTGACTGGTGAAGGCTTTGGTCGAGGCGACTCCGATTTCGGGGCCGGCGTGCACGTAGATGCCGCCGTCGCTCTCCCGGGCGATCGTCGAGCCGACGACGTTGACGATTCCATACGTTCTCGCGCCGCGCGATTTGGCTTCGCGCATGGCAGCGAGCGTATCGGCAGTCTCGCCCGACTGTGAGATTACGATGCAGAGTGTCTTGTCGGTGACGATTGGATTGCGGTAGCGAAGCTCCGAGGCGTACTCCACCTCGACCGGAACGCGCGCCAGGCTCTCCAGCATGTGCTCGCCAATCAGCGCGGAATGCCAGCTGGTACCGCATGCGGTAATGAGAATGTTGTCGAAGCGCAGCAGCTCTTCATCCGTCATGTTGAGGCCGCCGAGCTTCGATGTTCCCTCTTCCGGTAGCAGTCGTCCGCGCATGCAATTCTCGACTGTCGCCGGCTGCTCGAAGATCTCCTTGAGCATGAAGTGGTCGAACCCACCACGCTCGATCTGATCGAGATCCCAATCGATCTTGCTGACACGGCGCTCGAGCTCCTGCGCGCGCTGATTCAGGACCGTGTAGCCGTCGCGAGTGAGAACCGCAACGTCACCATCGTCCAGGTACACGACTTCGCGGGTGTGGGCTAGAATCGCCGAGACGTCGCTGGCGACGTAGTACTCGCCGTTGCCAAGCCCGATCAGGAGCGGACTTCCCTTCCTTGC
>Ga0075423_10005600_pt1 | contig 11756 bp, 12 predicted proteins | sample SoiMethybrSBSTD2_FD_80114 | JGI IMG/M metagenome (GOLD analysis project Ga0075423, IMG submission 80114) | Bulk soil microbial communities from a Populus tree surrounding site in Tennessee, USA - Soil MetaG P. TD hybrid SBSTD2 | ecosystem: Environmental > Terrestrial > Soil > Tree plantation...
CGACCGGCGTGTCGACGACGAGGTGCGCGTTTTTCAGAACCCGCAGGTGCTGTGAGATCGCGGGCCGGCTGACGGGGAACTGTCGCGCCAATTCGCCGACGGGCAAGGGCCCCTTCACAAGCCGCTCGAGAATCGCTCGACGCGTCGGATCGCCCAACGCGCTCATCTGCGCATGGTGGTGAAGGGTGCGGAAACCCTGTCACGCCGCCACCAGTTCGTACTCGTGAATGACACCGCCGAGACGATTACGCCGCTGAATGCGAGCATGATGGCGTGGTGACGCCGTCGCGCCTCGCCATCGTGGAGCCGGTGGGTTCAGCGACAGCGCGCGATGGGGCCGGTGCCCGTTGTAATAGTCCACGAAGACGTCGAAAGTTCGCTCAACGTGTTGCTGGTTCAGAATCAGCAGCCGGTCGAGGCATTCCGAGCGGACGGTGCGCACGAACCGCTCGGCCACGCCATCGGCTTGCGGCGCGCGAAACGGCGTGCGGACGACCTCAATTCCGTCACTGCGGAACACTTCGTCAAAATGCTCGGTGAATTTCTGATCGCGATCGCGAACCAGAAATTTCACGGTTCCGCGCACTCAGACAAGGTCCACGACAGTTGCCGCGCTTGCCGGATGACTCGAGGCGCGCTCGCGCTCGGCGTGCACGCGACCATGCACACGGCGGCTCCCCAACTCAATGAAGAAGAGGACGTAGAGTCGCTGCGGCCAGATGGTCTCGACCGTGAAGAAGTCGACGGCCAACAGGCTCTGACGATGCGCCCGATGAACTCGCGCCACGTCATCTCTCTGCGCTTGCCCACCGGTCCGAGACCGGCGGCCCGGAGCCACGCGCGCACCGTCGTCGCGGATACCACGATGCCAAGCCCTTTCAGTTCTCCGGCAATTCGGAGATAACCCCACAGCGGGTTCTCTCGCGCGAGCCGCAGCACCAGCTCTCGCGTCTCACGCTGGGTCGGCGGCCGACCGACCGGGCGCGCGTGAGTCCAGCGTTTCGCGACCAAGTTGCGATGCCAGCGAATCAAGGTCGCCGGCGTGAGGATGAGCGATCGCCAACGTACGCGTGGCAGCAACCGGGTCGCCGCGGCCAGGAACATGCGGTCGACGGCGGTGGTCCGCGGGCTCGTGGGACGCCGAAGAACGGCGAGTTCGTGCCGAAGAAAGATGATCTCGAGTTCCTTGAAGTCTTTCGACCGACCGTGCAGCGCCACGAACCGGATGAGCCACCGCAACAACACGTATCAGAACCTACACACAGGTCTGTTGGATTCGTCGCGCTGCGAGGTGGCGGATCCGAATTCTGCACCCTTCACTTCACACAGTCTCACGTTCGACGAGCTCACTCCGAATTTGGTCGGTGCGAACCTCTGCTACGAGGTACGGGTAATTCGAGCCTGTACTGGGACTAGTCCATTTCCCTGTGGACGGCGGCCACCGTGGTGCCCGTATCGTCGCCGACTGTCAGCGAGACCTCCACTCGCATGCCGATCGAGGCCGCAGCGGCACCGCGGAGTTCGGTTGTGAACTCGAATCCACCCGTTTTGAGCGACCGGATGTGCGCTTCCACGGAGATACCGTCGACGACACCTTCGAACCGGAGTCGCGCCTTTTCGTCGACCATGAACGACCCCGCGGCGATGGTGATCTTGAGCGAGCCGAGGCGGAGGATTACATCCTCACGTGTCGGATCGATACCGTTGCTCGTCGCTCCGAGCTGGAACGTAGTCTTCACTTCCAGCTCGTTCAATTCTTCGACCTCGACCTTCGCGGCGAAGGCGGCAAAGCGCACGATGAAAGGCCGGACCAGCACGTCAAAGGTTGCCGTTGCCGTATTGCCGGCGTTGTCGCTGGCGGTGCAACTGACGGTGGTCGTTCCGATGCGAAACAGGCTGCCGGATGCCGGCGTGCAGCTGACCGGCACGTCAGTGTCGACGTTGTCGGTCGCTGAGACGGCGAAGGTGACTACGGCACCGGCCGGGCTCGTGGCATCGACGGTGATCGCGCCCGGCACCGTGAGGGTTGGCGGATCAGTATCGCCGAGCGGTCCGCGGTCGCGGACAAAAACGTCCGAAGTGTTATTCGAGTCCCCGGGGACGAGATTGGACGCGAACGACTCGAAGGCGACGAAGCGGCCGTCGGCGCTGATCGCGAACCCGCGAAGGTTGAAGCCACTGCTGAAGTTGTCCGCCTGCCCGCCAGCGCTGTCCACGCTCACCCGCTCGGTCTGCCCTGTCGCTCGATCGTGGACGAAGACGTCGGTGCCGGAGAAGGCATTTCCGGAACGGTTCGTGTCCCCTGCCACGAGGTTGGAGGCCTCGGAGGCGAAGGCGACGAAGCGGCCGTCGGCGCTGATCGCTGGGGATCCGCTGATGTCGTTCCCTTGCGCGCCCACGCTGTCCACGCTCATACGCTCGGTTGCCCCAGTCTGGCGGTCGTGGACAAAGACGTCCAACGTGCCATTCGTGTCCCCGGGGACCAAATTGGAGGCGAGCGAATCGAAGGCGACGAAGCGGCCGTCGGCGCTAATTGCTAATCCGCCGACTGCTAAGAAGGGGCTGTTCGCCTGCCCACCAGCGCTGTCCACGCTCACGCGCTCGGTTGCCCCGGTCTGGCGGTCGTGGACAAAGACGTCCAACGTGCCATTCGTGTCCCCCGGGACGAGATTGGAGGCGGCGGAGACGAATGCGACGACGCGCCCGTCGGCGCTGATCGCTGTTGACTCTATGAAGTTGTTGTTCGCCTGCCCGCCAGCGCTGTCGACGCTCATCCGCTCGGTCTGCCTTGTCACACGATCGCGGACGAAGACGTCGTTGCCGGCGAAGGCGTTTTCCGCACCGTTCGTGTCCCCTGCCACGAGGTTGGAGGCCTCGGAGACGAAGGCGACGAACCGGCCGTCGGCGCTGATCGCTGGGAATGTGCTGCTGCTGTTTCCCTGCACGCCTGCGCTGTCCACGCTCACACGTTCGGTTGCCCCGGTCAGACGGTCGTGGACAAAGACGTCAAGAGCGCCATTCGTGTCCCCGGGGACGAGATTGGAGGCGGCGGAGTCGAAGGCGACGAAGCGTCCGTCGCCGCTTATCGCTGGTGGTGAAAATATGAAGGGGTTGTTCGCCTGCGCGCCTGCGCTGTCCACGCTCACGCGCTCTGTTGCCCCAGTCTGGCGGTCGTGGACAAAGATGTCCACACCGCCATTCGTGTCCCCGGGGACGAGATTGGAGGCGGCGGAGGCGAAGGCGACGAAGCGCCCGTCAGCGCTGATCGCTGGGGATAGGCTGCTGTTGTTCGCCTGCCCGCCGGCGCTGTCGACGCTCACCCGCTCGGTGATGGGTTCGCTCGTCGCGGCTGGGACTCCGGGCTGAACGATGAACGGCACAAAGAGAGCATAAAGAAACAATCTGAGTTTCATGGCCGCGGGTCCCTTCTTCGCCGACAGCGAATTCCGCGGGACACGCCGTCGGCTACCGCTCATGTCCCGGAGTTCGCGCGACGCGATCGCGTAGTCATAATCCTTTGGTCCGATCCTCGAGGCGCGGCAAACCGCTGTAATATCCTCATGCTCTAAACACCGGCGAACCAGAAACCGGACATCTTCGGTGCGCAGCGCCATCTCTGACGAGTGCACGCCGCACGGGGGTGAACAACGTGTCTGACAACGGGATGCTCTCGGACGTGAACGGGATGCTCTCGGAGACGTCGGTCACGCTGTTGGCGCGGGCTCGCTGTGGCGACGCGGAAGCCCGCGACGAACTTCTGCGTCGATACCTGCCGCGCCTGCGAGCTTGGGCGCACGGCCGCCTTCCGCGATGGGCGCGCGACATCTCCGACACCGACGACCTCGTGCACGACACCGTGACCGGCGTGCTGCGGCGGCTCGATTCGTTCCAGCCGCGTCATGACGCCGCATTGCAGGCGTACTTCCGCGATGCGCTGTGGAATCGCATCCGCAACGAGCTGCGCCGCGTGTCGCGACAACCGTTCCACTCTCCTCTGAATAACGACCTCGTCTCGCTGGAGGCCTCGCCGCTCGAACAGGCCATCGGACGTGAGGCGCTCGACCGATACGAACGAGCGCTCCACTCGCTCGACGACGTCGATCGTCAGGCGCTGATCGGACGGTTGGAGATGGGCAGCACCTACGACGAGCTCGCGGCCATTCTTGGCAAGGTGACGGCGGACGCCGCTCGCAAGACCGTCGAACGTGCGCTCGCCAGGCTGGCCGAGGCGATGAACGATGGCTGGTGACGGCGGACGATTGACGCGCGTGATCGCCGCGATCGCCAGCGGCGACGGAGTGGACTGGGAATCGGTGGGGCCAGCCGCTGACAATTCGGAGGAACGACGGCTTCTCGATCAACTGCGAATCATCCAGTACGTCGCAGCGGTTCATCGCCAAGACGCACCGGCCGCCGGCACGTTTGAGATCTCGCCCGCCCGCGCATTGCCGACGCAGTGGGGTCATCTGCAGATTCGAAGCGTGCTCGGGCGAGGGGCCTCCGCGGTCGTCTGCAGCGCGTGGGATCCGGCGTTGTCGCGCGACGTGGCGCTGAAGCTGCTCGAATGTCGTCACGACGCGAGCGATTCGGACATCGTTCTTCGAGAAGCGCGCCTGCTGGCGCGAATCCGTCATCAGGCGGTTGTGCAGGTGTACGGAGCCGACTGCTTCGATGGCAGAGCGGGACTGTGGATGGAGCGCGTTGACGGCCGGACGCTGGATGACTTGATCCGCGAGCACGGCCCGTTCGCGCCGCGCGAGGCGCTCCTCATCGCTGTGGATGTTTGCAGCGCGGTGGCTGCGGTTCACCGGGCCGGTCTGGTCCACCGGGATATCAAGGCGCAGAACATCATGCGGGAAAACGGCGGCCGCATCGTTCTGATGGACTTCGGCACCGGCACCGAGACGATGAGCGAGACCGGCGACGATCGTGTCCAGTTCGCCGGAACACCGCTGTATGTTGCGCCCGAACTCTTCGCCGGCTCGCAGGCGAGCGTCCGCAGCGACATTTACAGTGTCGGCGTGCTGCTGTTTCGCCTCGTCACCGCCCAATTCCCGGTGGCGGCCGACACCGTGCGGGAGCTGCGGCGCGCGCACGAGCGCAATGTTCGTCATCGACTCCGCGATGCCCGTTCCGGGCTGCCGCTCGCTTTCGTGCAAGTGGTCGAACGTGCGCTCGATGTCGATCCGTTGCGCCGATTCGAGAGCGCGGGCGAGATGGAGGCGGCGTTGGAAGCCGTCCTCACCGGCGGATCGATGCGTTCGTCGGCGGACCGCACCGCGTCGCCGCCGGCGGAGCGGCTTGGACGCATCGTTGACATCGTCCGAAGGCCGGTGCCCGCGTGGGCGGGCGTGGGACTGTTGCTGCTCGGCTTGCTCGTGAGTCGCGTGTGGCCGCAGTCCATCCGATTGTGGCCTGGTCGTTCCGCGGGGCTCGCACGCACCGCGTCGTCCGCGGCGGAAGCCACACCACGTGATGCCAACCTGACGCCACAGCAACGCTCGGTTGCGGCGGCTCTGGAGGAGCTCGCGGCGTCGTCCGGTTCCAGGGGCGAATGGGGTGAAGCTGAATCGCTCTACCGGCGCATCGCCGATCTGTACCGAGAGTCGGCCGGGATCGAATCGCCGCTGCGCGCGCTTGCCTCGGCACGGCTGGCATTTGCGCAGCAGCGCCTTGGCCGACTCGATGACGCCAAACGCAACTATGAGTTCGCACTGTACTATCTGGGGCAGGAAGTCAATGAGATTCATCCGCTGGCAGCGGTCATCACCGCGGCGCTCGCCGCACTTCATCAGAACGCAGGCCGCTTTGGTGACGCCGCCGTGGCCGTGCGGCGATCGATCGAGATTCGAGCGCGCGTGCTCGATCCAAATTGGAAGCCAGAACGATCCAGGACCGACGCGCGGTTCGAACCCAACCGGCTCGAGCGGCTGATGGCGACCTATTCGCTCGAGCGCGACAGCGATCGTGACTGGCTGCCCGATCTCATCGAGGCCGCGCTCGGGCTCGACCCGAACGACAGCGACACCGATCGAAATGGTGTGCCGGATGGGAGCGACAAGGCCGAGGACGGATCGTGGTCGAACTTTGCGCAATTCGGCCTGACCACTGATCCCATCAGGACCATTGCGCACTATGGTTCGGTCAATCCCGCACGGTTGGGTTTTGCTGCGGCCGCGCCGAATCCACCGGGCGACCTGGGCGACCACGCCGAGCGGGCGGCGGTCGACGGTGACTATCCTGCGTGGACGGTGGAAACGAGTTCGCAATTCGAATTGAATTTTTCTGTGCCGCGATCGTTGGCGAAGGACGCGGTCTCGCGAGGGTGGCGGATGGCCGTCCGCGCCACCGTGCATGCCGGCGAGGGCACGGCGGTGTTCGATTTGACGCCGTTCTCGCGCCGCTTCGACGTGTTCTACAGAAACGGTCCGCCTTCATACATGTCCGTGGGCCTGACGGCGCTCGTCGTTCCACCTCAAGCCGCAGCCGAGACGGTGTTTCGACAGCCGACATGGCCGATGACGGAGCTCGTCTTCGACCCTCGGGAAGGCGGCGCGACGTTTTTCGTGGACGGGAAGCGGGCGGTCGCAGACTTTCAGGGACACTCCCAGTACCGGGAGAGGCCTGGCCTGACGCTCTCATCAGCCGTAGTGGATGGCAGCCGCAGGGGCACAATCGACTTCAACCTCGTCATGCTCACGATCCGTTGAAGAGCGAACTGCATCCGTCAAGCACGACTCACCTGGTGTGCGTGTTGAAATGTATGGTCCGCTGGTAGGGTCGGGAACTGGCGCGGTAGTCCGTAGGCAGCTGTCGTCCGCAAAAACACCAGCCAGAGCGAATTCTGGCGAATTTTGTGCGCGGTGCCATGAGTTCGTTCCCATCGCGGAGCGGGGTCCGGCGGTAATGCCCGCCTCGCCACGTGCGATCCTTGTCGAATGGCCGAGTGCTGTGCTTCGCTGAACATCCGAACGATCGCCCGCGTTCTGGCAGATGTCATCCGGTTCGCCGCGTCGATGTTGCGACCGCGCGCCCAACTCGCCGCCGAGAATCTGTTCCTCCGCAAGCAGTTGGCGTTGTACGTCGAGCGGCAGGTCCGGCCGCGGCGACCCGATGACGCCATTCGCCTGGCGCTCGTCGGGCTGTCCCGGTTGATTGACTGGCGCCAGGTCTTAATGGTGGTGAAATCGGAGACGCTGATCCGGTGGCATCGAAGGGGGTTCGAGCTGTTCTGGCGCTGGAAGTCGAGGCCAACCGGTCGCCCCCGTCTGCGAGCCAATCTTCAGCGGTTGATCGCCGAGATGGCGGTCGCGAACCGCACGTGGGGTGAGGAGTGAATCGCCTCGGAACTGCTGGGTGAAGCTGGGCATTCGTGTCTCGCCGCGCACGGTCCGGCGGTAGATGCGCGCTGATTCTGGACCGAGGCATGGGTCGAGTTCTCAGGAGTGGAGCACGTTCGTGCGCAACCATGCCCGCGCGGTCGACTTCTTCGTGACAGTGACGGCTCGATTCAAGCTGCTCTACGTGTTCGTGGTCATGGAGGTCGGTTCGCGGCGGATTCTGCACTGGTACATCACCGAGCATCCAACGGCGGAGTGGACGGCAACAATTCCGCATGGTCGTGTCCGGCGAATCGTCGCACCGATTCGTCGTCCACGACCATGACAGCATCTACTCCAAGGGTGTTGACCGCACGCTGGAGGCGATGGGCCTGGCCGTGGTAAAGACGCCTGTGCAGGCGCCACAGGCGAACGCATTCTGCGGTGTGCCGTGAAAGGTAAATCGACGCAGCCGGTGCAAGTCCGGCCCAAGGAAGTGTCGGTCCGCCTTGGTAGCTACTCGGGAGGTGGAACGGGTGACCAGACCATCGAAGCCCTGAGGACAGAGGCCCGTCAATCGGACGGGTCCGCGAGCGTGCGGGCCGCAACGAGAGTGAAGCCTGAGCAGGCCTCGAAACGTTCACCGCGAGCGCCGAGTCCCCCGCAGAAGGACGAAGGCCGCCCAGGACGATCGGATGCACCGACAGATGAGGGTCGTCCTGCTCGCCGGGGTATTGGGCGCAGCACGTACGCACACGCGGCGATTTGCAACACGGGAGACCTGTCTGGGCTGCCACTGTGGCGACGTCTCCGCTGGGAGGCGGGCTCGACAGGAGTCGGAGGGGCTCATACGACCGATGACCCTGGGTAATAGCAGGCGAGGAAAGGAGCCCTGGTTCGGGGTGTGCTCGAACGAGCGGAGAACAGGAGATTGGCGTTGAGCCTGGCAACTCCGGCAAAGATTCGGAAGCTCCAACGAGCGCTCTACATGAAGGCCAAGCAGGAGCCAACGCGACGCTTTCACGTGCTGTATGACAAGGTGTGGCGCGAAGACATCCTCGCCCACGCATATGCGTGCTGCTGCGCGAACGGCGGCGCGCCTGGCGTGGACGGCGAAACCTTCGACGACATCGAGGCATGCGGCGTGAGCGCCTGGCTCCAGACCGTCGGCAAGGAGGTGCGAACAGGACGCTATAAACCGCAGCCGGTACGACGGGTGATGATTCCAAAGCCCGGAGGCGTGGGTCAGCGGCCGCTCGGGATACCGACCATCCGCGACCGGGTGGTACAAACCGCGGCGACGCTGGTGCTCGAACCCATTTTCGAGGCGGACTTCGACGACGCGGCATATGGATACCGCCCGACGAGGAGCGCCCTCGATGCGGTGCGGGCCGTGCGCCGGGCACTTGATACGGGACGAACCGAAGTCGTGGACGCCGACCTATCGAAATACTTCGATACGATTCCCCACTCGGAGCTACTGACGAGCGTGGCTCGCCGGGTCAGCGACGGGAGACTGCTGCATCTGATCAAGATGTGGCTGAAAGCGCCGGTGGAAGACATTGACGAACGTGGGAATCGGCGGTTGAGCGGCGGCAAGAAGGCGACGCGAGGAACGCCGCAGGGTGGGGTGGCTTCGCCACTATTGGCGAACATCTACATGCATCGATACATCAAGGCGTTTCGCAAATACGCGCTGGACCGTCGGTATGGGGCCGTTCTGGTCACCTACGCTGACGATTTTGTGGTGCTCTGTCGTCACGGGGCGGCAGACGTTCTCGCGACCACTCGGCGTTGGATGGCCAGCATCGGACTCACACTGAACGAGACCAAGACGCGTGTCTCCGACGCGCGATGCGAACCCTTCACGTTTCTCGGCTATACCTTCGGGCCGATGTACTCACCGAGGACTGGCGGCCGCTACATCGGGGCACAGCCTTCGAAAAAGGCTATCGCCCAGATCAAAGCACGCATCCGTCAACACCTGCGGCCCGGTAACCAAGCTCCGTGGCAGGAAGTGGTCGTGGCTCTGAACCGCACGGTGCGGGGATGGGCGACCTACTTCACCTACGGGACGGCGACGAAGGCGTGTCGCGGCGTGCAGCGTTATCTGTACGCAACCGTGCGTCGCTTTCTGTGCCGTCGTCACAAAGTGAAAGGCGGTGGCTACCGGCAATTTCCCGACACGCGCGTGTGTGGGGAATTGGGCGTTTTCTCGTTCGCCGGTTCTGGCCGGCCGCGGCAGCGCATGCCGACATGTGAAACCCGTCCGAGAGCTGGATGACCGAAATGGTCACGTCCAGTTCGATGAGCGGGGAGCGGAAACGGGTGATGGACTTCTCGGCGAGAGCGGCAACGAAAGACGTCGCTCGCAATTGGCGCCGCCGGCCCTGCACACCGTCGCGCCGCTCCTCGACTCTACAACGCTTGATCGGTACGATCCGGCGCGAGTGTCTGGATTGGATGATCCCGTTGAACGAAGGTCACCTCCGACACGTCCTCCGGCAATGGGTCGCGCACTACAACCGAGGACGGCCACACACGAGCCTCGGACCGGGCATTCCGGATCGCGCGGTCAATGACCTCAAGCCCGTCTCGTGGGGTCATCGGATTCGCGACGGCCATCGCGTGGTCTGCGTTCCGGTTCTCGGCGGCCTGCATCATGAGTATCGCCTCGAACCAGTGGCGGCCTGAACAAGCTCTGACAGCACGCCATGATTATTTGCGGACGTCAACGATCTGAATCGCTGCACGCTTCACCGGCGCGACTTCCTGAAACGGACTCCTCGAGGAGCGTGTCGCGATTACTCAGGCACGCTCCTAGCGCTGCGGCTGCATCTCGCCGCGATACGGGATGACCTGCATTACGAGGATCTCCGTATCGAACGCCATCGTCTGATAGCCCGCCGCCCGGATCTCGATGTGATGGCGGCCGGGTGTCAGCGTCAGCGGCATCGACGTCGGAGAGAACTCGGCCACGGTGCCGACGTTCGTGCCGTCCACGTAGACCTCCGCCGTGTTCGGCGTGATATCGAAGCTCACACCACTCAGCTCCTGACCCGGCCGCAGCTCGATTGATCCGCCTGGAGACGCCTGCGCCGGATAGCCCGATGACGCGTAGCTCGTCGCTGGGTACGACGCCGTCGGGTACGGCCGCGCCGGATACCCCGTGGCGGGATATCCGTACGACGGGTCCTGATAATCGTAGGTCGAATACGGAGACGAGCCCGGATATGTCGTGGCGTACGGATATGGATAAGGGTACGGAGACGCATACCCGTACGGGTAGTAGTACGGGTACGCGACCGGGAACCCGGCCCACAAACCAAAGCCAAGACTGAAGCGTGGCCGGAACGCGAAGACCGGGCGCACGAAGTGACGTGGCACCACCACGATGCGCGGTCCGATCACGCGCGGCACAAACTTGTGTACCACCACCACACGTCGGGGCCCGGCCACGACGCGTCGCGTTGCAACGAATCCTCGCGATGTCACAAAGGGCGAGCGGGTCGCGACAACGCTGCGGTTCGCGAATGCAGGCCTCACGCCTGCGACGACGGTGCGGGGCCCCGCCATGCGCATGCCGTTGAATCGTGCTGCACCGAAGGGCGGAGCGACTCGCGTCGGCCCGATGCGTGGCGAGAATGTCATCCGCGGCGCGAACACCTGTCGAGGCGCACCCATCGACGGTCCGCCTCCGCGCGGGACACTTCGACCGACGGCGACTCCGCCACGCATGCCGCCGCCGCGCATCCCGCCTCCACCGCGCTGCGCAGACGCAGGCACCGCGGTGAGCGCGAGCAACCCGATCGTCGCCGCTGTAATGACGCGTTTCGAGAAACCCATGGGCCTTTCTCCGGACAGGTGAGGGCGAGGCTGGCTCGCTAATTATACGGCAGCGGCAGCGCGGCGGCGCAGATCACGGTCGGGCTACAGCCGGATACTACAAAATTACTCGGTTGGAAACGTAGCGCGAAGGCTTAGCCGAGCGGCGCGTTTCAAGATCGATGTAGGGCCGGTGTGCGGTGCGTCACTCGATTCGCTCACGCCGCCGCGCGGTCATACTCGTGCAACAGTCCGCCGAGACGGTCGCGACGTTTCAGCGTGATCGGTTGCGTCGCCCTCCACGTCGCCGCTGGCGTCCGACCATTCGGCGGCACCAAGCCCAGGCTGCGATGAGGCCACCAACCGTTCTAATGATCAACGAACACGGTGAGCGCGCGCTCGAGCTGCCGTGCGTTCAGGATCAGAAGCCAATCTAGTACGACCTTGTTAGATTCTCGGAGTTATTCCCGAATGTTTTCGTGAATTGCGGTGAAGGTCTTGTACCGATCGGTTGAAATGCGTACGCTGGCGCGCGGTGATCGATCGCACGGCGACCGTGCGCATTCAGCGCCTGATTCGCTGGCTCGAACCGTTTCAACGTTGCTTCGGCCA
>Ga0075423_10005601_pt1 | contig 11756 bp, 13 predicted proteins | sample SoiMethybrSBSTD2_FD_80114 | JGI IMG/M metagenome (GOLD analysis project Ga0075423, IMG submission 80114) | Bulk soil microbial communities from a Populus tree surrounding site in Tennessee, USA - Soil MetaG P. TD hybrid SBSTD2 | ecosystem: Environmental > Terrestrial > Soil > Tree plantation...
CCAGGTTGCCATTGGCCGTCCCCTGGCCGTCGCCCAAGCAGGTAAATTTGAATGAATTCGTTTGACGGGTGTGTGAGCTATTTCACACTCGTCCGGGAATTTCGCAAAGAGCGCCGCCACTCCACAAGGCGATGTCCGCTTTGGGTCAAAAGCAGACATTTGCAGTGCCAAACGGCATGTCCGCTTTTACCCCTGATAGCGACATCGATTGCGTTCTTCGGCATGTCTGCTTTGGGCCATAAGCGGACATTCTGTTTTTACTGACCAAGGCGTGCAGTCGAAAATCGAACCGCCTGCAATCCTGGCAAATGTCACTGCTGCGTGAGGCTAGGTTGATCTAAGTCAAGTGGAGGTAGCTTCTTAAGGGATAGATCAGTCGTGCTCCCGCCCTGCCAAGAGGGGAGAGCCCAATGCCTTCACATTTGAGCCATTCGGATTACTGGCGCCTGCAAGCGCAGGAAGCGCGCCTGACGGCGCAACGGCTTGAGGACCCAGAAGCTAAGGCAGCCATGCTCAAGAAGGCCGATGAATATGACCGCCTCGCCGCCTGTAACAGCGCGTGGGAAGCTGAACTGCGATCCGCTGCAAAAAATCGCGCATCTCGGCGAAGACGCCAAAAGCGCTCAGAAACGTAACCCTCAAACCTATCTGCGCCGACCTTAAACCTGTCGGCTTGGGTGCTTCGATACCTGCCGTTGCGGTGATCGCCATGCGAAGCACCTCGACGTACTGAATCGAAAATTCCATGTAAGCAGGTCGTCTTTCGGAACCATGTTCAGCGCTATTCGTTTTCGGCTTTGGTGCGCTCTCACGCACCGAGGGGGATACACTATGTGGATCAATTTCGAGGGCCAATTCCAGAAAAGCCTTGCCGCCCTACCGGTTAGAACCTACGAGGCTAGCGAGACGGTGCTTGCCAACGGTTCGAGGACGAACGAGCTGCTGATTCTCAGGAATGGCAACGTCGCAGTGGTCAAGAAGGGCATCGAGATTGCAAAGGTAACGGAGCCAGGCGCGGTGTTCGGCGAAATCTCCGCGCTGCTTGACTGCCCGCACACTGCAGACGTGCGTGCCTTGACAACCTCACAGTTTCACGTTGCGCAGCCGGCCGCTTTGCAAGACCCCGCTGCGCTCTTTTATGTAGCAGCAATTCTGGCTCGGCGTCTTGACAGGACCAATCAAGCCCTTGTCGAGTTAACAAATCAGGTTCAGATCGGCGAGCCGCGCAGCGCGATCGAAAGAACGATTGAGAATATCAAGAGGCTGCTATTTGCGAGCGGTGCCAATCTCGGCCAATTCGGGTATTCGTACAACCGGTTCGTAGACCCGCGATCGCATGATAAGGACCGCTCTAGTCCCGAAAAAGACTCTTGAATCGCGTCGGCGCCAGTTCCGTGTAGCGCACCGTATGCTGAATTGATTTGTGCTCGAGTAATGCCGATGTCCGCTTTGGGTCAAAAGCCGACATATGCGCTGCAACGAGCCATGTCCGCTTTACACCCAATAGCGACCGCGAAAGCGGACATTCAACGCGCTAAGCTGCGCGCGGATCATGTTCTTGTGCTTTTCAGAAAGTGCCATCGTGTGTCTCCTTGTCAGTGTGTCAGGTCACGCAGTCAATGAATTTTGCAGCCGCTCGGCGATGTCGGCAAAGATGTCATTGGCGCTGCGGTGTAGGGCCGGGCTAAAGCTGCGTTCTTCAGCGCGCGCGGGCGTCGCTCATGCGGCGGCCCGCAAGGCGCGTTTGCCGATGCGGCTGACGTAACTGACGACGCCGTCCGGACTAACGACCTCCTCCCAATCGCGGGCATTTATGACCTCAGCCTGGATGGCACACCTCGGACCGACAATTCCGCGCCCCGAAATGCTGACCGATGCCCTGTTTGTGGGGGTCGCCAAGTCATTGATTTTGCTTGTAACGTAAATGCCCGTTTTTGCAGGGGAGGCGTCTGGAGCGTTTAATTCTGCCGGATGGGTGATTAGGGCCCCCGGGGTTTCGTTACATCGGTGGACCCGTATCCGGCACGCAGCGGAGCAGAATTTGCGAGAACGGCCACGCGCTGATTGCGTGACCGTCTTGTCGCATTCGGCATTGCCGCAAAGCGGTTCACTCATAGGCGTTTCTCTCTGGAATCAAAAAGCCCGCGCGAGGCGGGCTGGTTACGGTGTCAGATTGTGTGAGGGCTTACCCTTCGCCGCCCTGCCACGGCAGCCGCGGATCATTCCACGGCTGTGTCAAAGGATCGCCATCACGTCTCATCCAGCAGACCAGCCGCGCACAGTGATGCGGCGACACTCTGTCTGATGATGACGCTGACGGCGGCGCGCTGGCGCTTTGAAGCTTGCTTCAGCGCGACAGCGAGCGGCTCGGTGACGCGGAACGTAACTAATCGGTCGTAGTTGTCGGCGTCTTGAAAGTTCGACACGCTATTTTTTCTCCTTGGGTTGCGCGTGAGGTTTGCGTTCGTTGAAATACCGGTGCCAGTTTTTGTCTTACTGATCGGCACGGCAAAAAAGCGCTTTTAAAACTTATATATGACAGGAAACTTTTAGGCCGCGACAATCCGTGGAAGGCCGTGGCTTTTGTGTAACAGCTTATACCGAACCTTTGACGCATAGCCTTTTGAGACTCCAATCCACGCGGCCACTTCAGACAGCGAGCGGTCATTCGGCCCAAGCATCCAGTCGAGCACCGCCTTCTCAGTATGTAGCAGCGACTGCCCTTGATGTTGCTCTAGGTCCATGAGCGCCGGTCGATGTTCGTCCCAATTGATACGCCCGTGTTCGTCACCGTATTCGAGCCGCGCCCGGTACCTGTCGGTTGGTTTCTTCTCGGTTCGGTCCTGAGACCACCAAAGATTGTTTTGGCGATATTCTTTTTGGCAAAACCGGTGCAGGCCCAGCAGATGCCAGCGCAGAAGGGTCGAAAAGTCGTATCCAAGGCCAGGGTTAAACCTTTTCGCGGCGATGGCGGCTAGATGCACAGCTTCGTCGAGCACAACATCAAACGGCAACCGGTACTGGTCGCTGTATTTCTTCGTTTCCTTCAGAATGAACGGCTTGTACTGCGCCAGCAGTCCGCTCCGGGGAAACCGGTTGTCGTCAATTTTTCGCACGTTCCTAAATGCTCCTCTCGGGGGAATCGGGAGTATCGAGACTCCTCATAGGCCGGGTACGCCTGCCCGATTGACCGGGGCGGGGTCCTGCATGGCTCGGCAGGTCATAGGAAACACCGCGAGAGCCACAGAAACGTGTGCTACAGCGCGTGGCTGGCCTGGGATGACCGCATGCATGATCGGGCCGATTGGGTCCAAGATTGGGTCCAAATCGTCGTCCGCAGTCATTAAGCCTTTGGTTTGGCTCGCAATTCAAGCGACATAGCGCCGATGTTGCAGTTCGCTCCGCAACGCAGGACCGTGAAGGGAAGCGCCAGCCCGTCCGACCAAAGCTAAGTCCACGACCAGTAAATTCAGTGCTCCTGCGTAGTGCTGATCGCGCGAGCCGGATGCGTCCTATAGGCCTATGCCGCCTGCCGATTGAACCCGGGCGGGGGGTCGGTCCCTGCGCACATAGGCACGCGACTGGCTGCGCTGGCCTGCGCGACATGCCCGCGACATGGTACAGAATGCATAGCAATATCAATGTGCTGCAACCATGTGCCGGATAGCCTATCCGTCGCAGGCGTCGATTTGGTTGGCCCACTGCCTCCCGAACTGAACAACATCACGGTGTATGCGGCGGGAGTTGGCGCCGGCAGTCAGCAGGCGGAGGCGGCGAATGCGCTGATCAAATTCCTGCATACGCCGGAAGCGCAGGCGGCGTTCAAGGCGAAGGGACTCAAGCCAGCGGACGCCCCGAAAGGAACCTAACGGCTTCGCGCAACGTGTCGGCGATTTCCAGGACGACGCGAACGGCGCGACGTTACACCACCATCATCACTGGATTTTCGATCAAGGTTTTGAATTCGCGAATGAGCTCGGCGCCGAGCGCACCATCGATCGCGCGATGGTCGCAGGACAGCGTCACGCTCATGATCGTCGCGACGGCAAGCTGTCCGCTGCGCACCACCGCCCGCTCTTCCCCTGTTCCAACGGCCAAAATCGTCGATTGCGGCGGATTGATCACGGCGGTGAAATCCTTGATGCCGTACATTCCCAGGTTCGACACAGACGAGGTGCCGCCCTGATATTCGTGCGGCTTGAGTTTGCGCTCTCTTGCGCGCGCCGCCAGATCCCGCATCTCGTTGGAAATCGCCGACAGCGATTTGCCTTCGGCGCGGCGCACGATCGGCGTGATCAGCCCTCCCGGCAACGCGACGGCAACCCCGATATCGGAATGCTTGTGCTTGAGCAATCCGGCATCGGTCCAGCTCACATTGGCGTCGGGAATGCGCTGGAGTGCGACCGCAAGCGCCTTGATAACGAAATCATTGACGGAAAGCTTGTAGGTCGGCTTGCCGTCCTTTCCCTTCGGCGCGGCGGCATTAATCTCCTCACGCGCGGCTGTCAGCCGGCCGATGTCGCAATCCATCGTTTCGTAGAAATGCGGGATGGTCTGCACCGAGGCCGTGAGCCGCTGCGCAATGGTGCGGCGCATGTTGTCATGCGGAATGAGCTCATATGAGCCGTCCTCAAAGAGCGCGCGGACCTGCGCATCGGACATTGCCGGAGCAATCACCGCTCCGCCGGCCGGTGCGATGCTCGGTGCGCGCAAACCTTTTCCGGATTTCGCCTGCTCGATGTCGCGCGCAATAATGCGCCCGTGCGGCCCAGAGCCCTGCACCCGATTGAGGTCGATGTTGGCCTCTTTCGCCAATCGGCGCGCGAGCGGTGAGGAAAAAATCCGGTTTCCACGCGCGGCTGGTGCCTCAACCGTCGCCGGCGACGACGGCTTCTGAGGACGCGGCGCAGCGCCTGCTTCCGCTGGCCGTTGCGGCGAAGGTTGGGGCGCAGCGGCAGCGGGTTCGACCTTTTTCTCGGCTGCCTTTTGGGGAGGTGCGCTCTTCGCTGCGCTCGCGGCCGCTTTCACATCTTCGCCCTCGCCCGCCAGCACGGCAATTACGGAATTGACCGCGACGTCCTGTGTGCCCTCCGGCACCACGATCTTGGCCAGCGTGCCATCCTCGATGGCCTCGTACTCCATCGTCGCCTTGTCAGTTTCGATTTCGGCAATGACGTCGCCCGACTTGATCTTGTCGCCCTCTTTCTTAACCCACTTGGCAAGGTTGCCCTTCTCCATCGTGGGCGACAGCGCCGGCATGAGGATGTTGGTGGGCATCCCGACCTACCGGTAGCAAACGGCCTTGGCGGCTTCGATCACCTCGGCGACCGAAGGCAGCGCCAGCTTCTCGAGATTGGCGGCGTAAGGCATCGGCACGTCTTTTCCGGCCACGCGCGCGACCGGCGCGTCGAGATAATCGAAGGCGTGCTCCATGATGCGCGCGGCAATTTCCGCACCCACGCCGGACTGTTGCCAGCCTTCCTCAACCGTTACGGCCCGACCGGTTTTTTGGACGGAAGCAACAATCGTTTCGGTGTCCATCGGCCTGATTGTGCGTAAATCGATCACCTCGGCGTCGATGCCCTCGCTCGCCAGTTCTTCGGCGGCTTTGAGCGCGTACGTCATCCCCATGGCCCAGGAGACGATGGTCACATCGTTGCCCTGCCGCACAATTTTTGCTTTTCCGATCGGCAGCACAAAGTCGTCGAGCTTCGGGACTGGCGACGAATGCCCGTACAAGATTTCATTTTCGAGGAAAATCACCGGATTGGGATCACGTATCGCCGCTTTCAACAAGCCCTTGGCATCGGCGGCGGTCGAGGGGGCAATGACCTTCAAGCCAGGAATGTTCGAATACCAGGCTGCATAGTCCTGGCTGTGCTGGGCCGCGACGCGCGCGGCCGCACCGTTTGGACCGCGGAAAACAATCTGACACCCCATCTGCCCGCCGGACATATAGAGCGTTTTGGCCGCAGAGTTGATCAATTGGTCCATCGCCTGCATGGCGAAATTGAAAGTCATGAACTCGATAACGGGTTTTAGACCGGCAAGCCCAGCGCCGATGCCAAGGCCGGCAAAGCCATGCTCGGTGATCGGAGTATCGATCACCCGGTTGGCGCCGAATTCCTGCAAGAGACCCTGCGTGACCTTATAGGCGCCCTGATACTCGGCGACCTCTTCGCCCATGACGAAGACATCCTTATCGCGCCGCATTTCCTCGGCCATGGCGTCGCGCAATGCCTCGCGCATCGTCATGGTCACCATTTCAGTGCCTTCCGGAATGTCAGGGTCGCTGGCGATGTGCTGGACGGGCGCCTCGGGAGCCTTGGAGGGCTTTGGGGCCGGCGTGTCCTGTGTCTTTGCCTCTTGCTTCTGGGCTTTCACCGGCGGCGCGGACTCTTGAGATGGTTTAATCGCCTTGATTGCCCCCTTGTCCTCGCCTTCGCCGAGGATCACTGCGATCGGCGTATTGACCGCAACATCGGCGGTGCCTTCGGGCACCAGGATTTTGCCGAGCGTGCCCTCATCCGCCGCTTCGACTTCCATCGTCGCTTTGTCGGTTTCGATCTCCGCGATCACGTCGCCCGACTTGATCTTGTCACCCTCTTTCTTAAGCCATTTGGCAAGGTTGCCCTTCTCCATCGTGGGCGACAACGCGGGCATGAGCACTTCGGTCGGCATGGGCTTTATGGCTTTGAGGACAACACGATCTTAGCGATAAACATCCGTATAAAGTTCTGAGGGGTCTGGCTCCGGATCATGCGTAGCGAACTCGGCGGCTTGATTGACCTGGTCGCGTATCTCGGCGTCGATTTTCTTTAGCGCCTCCTCATTGGCGAATTTCTTTTCAAGGATGCGCTGTCGCGCCATGTCGATCGGATCATGATGTGTGCGGATCTCGTCCACCTCTTCACGGGTGCGATATTTGGCCGGGTCTGACATCGAATGCCCACGGTATCGGTAGGTGAGCATCTCAAGGATATAGGGGCCCTTCCCGGAGCGGCACCATTGAGCGGCCTTTTCGCCAGCCGCATTCACTGCGCGCACATCCATACCGTCTACCTGATCACCGGGAATGTTGAAGGACAAGCCGCGACGGGACAGGTTCACTTCCGCAGACGATCGCGTGATCGCCGTCCCCATGGCGTAACGATTATTTTCAATCACGTAGATGACGGGCAGCTTCCACAGCGAAGCCATATTGAAGCTCTCGTAGACCTGACCCTGGTTGGCCGCGCCATCCCCGAAGTAGGTAACTGAGAGGTTGTCGGTACCGCGATAGCGATCGGCGAAGCCAAGTCCTGTCCCCAGCGGCACTTGCGCGGCAACTATGCCGTGTCCCCCATAAAACCCTTTCTCGACGCTGAACATATGCATCGAGCCGCCTTTGCCTTTGGAATAGCCATGGGCGCGGCCCGTCAGCTCGGCCATGATTCCCTTCAGGTCCATCCCTGTTGCAATCATGTGGCCGTGGTCCCGATAGCCGGTAATGACCTGGTCGCCCGGCTTCAGCGTCATCTGGATGCCGACGACGACGGCCTCCTGGCCGATATAAAGGTGGCAAAATCCGCCGATGAGACCCATGCCGTACATTTGCCCGGCCTTCTCCTCGAAACGGCGGATGGTCAGCATGGTGCGGTAAGCGGAGAGTTCTTGCTCCTTGCTGAACTCGGCGACGACAACCTTGGGTTCCGGGATCGGAGTTTTTTGGGCGATCGCCATTCGCACTCCCTTCGAAAGCGTCCGGCTATTGTGACGGAGCGTCGGTGGGCTTTCCTAAATCCCAATAGCTTATATTCCGCGGCGGCGAAAGCGTGGGGCCACTGCCAAGGATTGCGCAAAACGGCTTGAATTTGGCCAAAAATTTCAATGCAACCCTTGGGTAACGCGGCTGCTTGCCAGCGGTTACTACCGGGGATTTAGCAGGAGGGTCAGGTCGCGCCGGTCGACATATCCGATCAGAGCGCGGACCCGTTCGTCCAACATGTCGGGGTCGATCCGGTCGGTGCGCAAAAGTGAGACCCGACGTTCCCAATGCGCCCGCTCGGCCTTGAGCTCGGTCAGTTCGGACTTCATTACCGCAAGCTGCTGCTCGAGATCCTGCTGCGCCCGCAGCCCATGATTTCCGGTAAACGCGTTGGCGGCGAAATAGCCGATGAACAAGGCCGCAAAAATGTAGAGACCGAGAACGGTCAAGATGGTGCGGCGGCGGCGATGGGTGACCATGGCCGGCAGGATGGCCCTAGTCCGTTAAGACGTCTTTAATGCGATCGCTAATGATATCAATGGGGTTTGGCGCGGTTTGGCACCTTTCCGTTCATGGGTTTGGCACTTTTGCAAATTAACCCCCTCCGTTACCCGCCCGCGCCGCGACACGCTTGGCGCCCGCCTCTCGCGCCATCTTCTGCCGATCTACCTCCTTGAGATAGATACGCAGCGTCTTCATGTTGGTGTGTCCCGTGATCGAGGCGACCAGATCATCGTCGCAGCCCGCCTCCTTGAGCGCGCAGGCTGCCGAAACACGCAAACCGTGCCCGCTATGATCGCCGACTCCGATTGACTGCAGCGTGCGCTTAATTGCCTTGCCCAGAGCATTGCTGCTTGCAAATGGCTTTCCACGCTCTGAATTGAGAATGTATCCGTTGATGCGAGGCGTCTGGAACGGCCTGCAAGGCCGGGTCTATGGCAATCCATACCACCTCGCTGGTCTTGCATTGTTTGACGCGGATCATGCCATCGCGAATGTGATCCCATTGCATGGCGATGACATCGCATTCCCGCTGTCCGGTGTAGAGCAGCAGGTAAAGTGCGAGCCGCACGGTCGGCGTTGCCGCGGCATCAAACCTGTCAATGATCTCCTGCGACCAGCGCTTGGTGATCTTTTTCTTCTTGTATAGATGCCCTTCGCCGGGTTGTGGCCGAGCGGCAGGCGTTGATGTTCAATCGCAAATTGCCAAAGCGTGCTTACGATGGTCACACATAGATCAGCCACCGATGGCTTGTGCTTCACACTGACGCTGTCGCGCATCGCACGTACGCCAACGGGTGTCAGATCCGCGATTTTGAATTGGCCTATCTCTCGCTTGATGATGTCGCAGAAAAACCGATAGTTCTTTTGCGTGCTTTCCGAGTGCTTCAATAGTCCGTGGTCATGGGCAAAGATATTTTTCAATTACCCAGCCAATAGTACCATTGATGAAGGTGACGTCATTTCGCCCGAGCGAGCCATCCTGAGCGGCGTTAAGATGTCGCGCATAGGCTTCATGAAAGGCAGCGCCACCGGGTTTTGCCTGGAAGCTTGAATTTCTGGTGATGATACCGGAAATAGAACCGCCGCTTTCCGTGGCGGTCCTTGAAGCTGGTGACGTATTTCAGCTTATCGTTCGGTGCCGATCCCATAATATTGCTCTATTGGGTTGTGACGAACTTCGGCCTCCTCGAGTTTCATTTGTTCGTAGGCCGCATCGAGCTCCAGGCGATCCCATGTGGTAATGCCGTCAATGCGAACAGGCCGAGGAAGCCTGCCCTCATCGACAAGCCCCAGGAATTTTGATTTGCCCATTGCGAGATACGCAGCCGCACGTGCGGCGCGGAAGGCGCGAGGCGGGTATGCGATACGGTCAGATAGCTTTTCAGTCATCAGTCAATTGTTCCTCTCGAGCCCGTATGGCTTGATACGGGCAAATCAGTTGAATGAATCATACGCGGATTTCCAGCGCCGGGATGAAGATTTACACCTGGGGCAAGGCAAAACCCCAGACTTTACACAGGCTTTGAAACCTCCCATCAATATTGCGCAGATTGCTGGTTGACAGTTTACAGCACCGTCGCTCGATTAAGCGCCGACTGCGGGTCGTTTAGTTGGAGCGAACACATGGCCAAATCATTTCTTGAAGAGCATCGATGGGATTTGTGTAAATCCTTTCTCGAACGCAGCGATAAATCCGCCGAGATTTCTCGCGCCCTACTTTTCGCTGCCAGCGGCGCCGGGGTCGCCTTTGCCATTCAGCAGATCGAGGCTGGCGAAAGGAGCCACGTAATCACGTCGGCCATCTTTGCAGCCGCCATAGGTGTACTTTATTGGAGTTGGGACCGCCAAAAAGTGAAAGCTCGCAAAAGATTCAGATTGCTCCGCGACGGCGGGATCGATGCATATCTTGAATACGAAGATGAAGCCCCAAGCAATCGAATGCTGGACTGGATCGCCTTTTTATTGCTCGTCATCGCGGCCTCTGTTGAAGCTTGGTTGGCCTACGTTGATTAATAATGTCTCGCTACAAAGGCCGCACTAGCACCAAAGAGATCGAAGGGGCCTTCCCGCACATCGTGGAAATGATCGTACCGGAAGGCGAGTTCGGCAAGAAACTAGACGCCATGTACGAGTGGCATCGCGCCAGGGGCATTAAGGATCAACGCGGTCGCAGTCGCCGCGACGAAAATGGCCGCGACCACATTCGCTGATGCTTTGCTGATGCCGAAACCGCGGCTGCTTTTGCCTCGCAATTCAAACAGTAAGTTACGCGGTCCGGCACGCCCGCATTTCGGCACGACAGACGAACAATCTCGCCGGGATATTCGTAGAGCTGTTAGGAGCCGATCATTTAGTCAAAGTTGCTAGCAGTTTCCCGGAAGTGTCTCAAAATGGGATTCTTACTTCATTACATCATGCGGATCTGTTGAAGCAGAAGCCGACCACTTTGTGTATGATGATACCCATAACTGGGCTGTGGTGGGAGCCCCGAATGAAATCCTCGATTGTCAAACGCTCCATCACAATTGATGGACATAAAACAAGCGTGAGCCTTGAAGAGACTTTCTGGAGCGATCTGAAACAAATAGCTTGTGCAGAAGAAGCAACGCTGCCTCAGTTAGTCGCAAAGATCGACCACACTCGCGAATGGGGGACTCTCTCCTCGGCACTCCGCCTGTATGTACTCGAGCACATTCGCCTTATCGGTCGCGCGCCCAAAGCTGGCGCGGGGCCGGTTGGATCTCAGCCGCTATCGGGTGGCTAGATCGACGTCCAGTGCTCGCGTTGCGGCAGGTGTCTTCGGATTTTTGACTACCATGTCACAGTGTAGCCCTTCACAGCCATGCACCCGTTTATCAAATATTCTTCTGCGTACGATACGGTCCGCTTTGGCTCGGTGTAAGCTTCTGCGAAAGACATGGCGACAGTATTTTCTCTTCGGCAGGCAGACCAGTCCGCGTCAAGCTGTTGTTGAGTTGTTCCGCGCTTTGAGAACTTGACATCTCGTGAGGTCGAATAAGCGTTGGGGTAACTGCAAGCGGTCAAGGATATGCAAGCAAGCAAAATTGACAGATATCGTCCAATCATGGAAACACGAGTTACTCGCAGTTGACCAAGGCCCAAGTTCATTCCGCTAGAACGTCCCATCTATAGCGCGATTTGCCGCCGGCGACTTCGGATTTTTGACCTTGATCCAGGTTTTCGACGGACCCGAGCGGTGGACTGAACGTTCTAAAAAGAAAGAGGCCGGGCGTTGGTAAGATCGCGTCGGTCCCTCCACGGGTTCGCCTGAGAGGCTAATTAAATTTGTAGTTCAGGCCAACTCGCACGATATGGTCGGTGAAATCCGTGTGTGTGGTGATGGTTCCAAACGTGCCAATAAAACCGGGGCCCCCCGCCAATGGGATCACCGTATCGAGTGAGCCCAAATCGACATAAAGATATTCCAATTTCCACGACCAGGCCGGCGGCAGCCAATACGTGAATCTGCCCTCGATCCCGCCAC
>Ga0075423_10005606_pt1 | contig 11753 bp, 6 predicted proteins | sample SoiMethybrSBSTD2_FD_80114 | JGI IMG/M metagenome (GOLD analysis project Ga0075423, IMG submission 80114) | Bulk soil microbial communities from a Populus tree surrounding site in Tennessee, USA - Soil MetaG P. TD hybrid SBSTD2 | ecosystem: Environmental > Terrestrial > Soil > Tree plantation...
GAACTCGGCCGGTCCGCGCAGTGCGCCCTCCACGCGGATGCCGCCGGTGAGGACCGCGTCGAAGTCGGTGACCGGGAGCTCGGCGCCCAGTCGGGTCACCGGGACCTGGAACTGGTCCAGTATTAGGTCGCCGTCGAAGCTGTAACGCTCGTCCCAGAGGATGCGGCCCGCGAAGTTCATCCCCTTGTACTCCGGGACGACCACCAGGGCCCCCTCGGTTTTGTCGGCCGAAAAGGTCGCTCTCACCGCTCCCGTCTCGATACCCCGCAGAGTGACGGAGGGCGTGGTGGCTTCCGCTTCCAACAGCGGCGCTTCCAGCGTCCCCCTGAGCTGTGCCTTTAACGCGACCGGACCCTTCACCGCATCCGGAACCAGGCCCGCATCGTGGAGCCACTCGAGATCCAGGTTCTTCCCTTCCGCGTCGAGCTCTATCGGTTTGCCATGCAGGCCCAAGCTTCCGTGCACCGCTATCTCGCCCGCCTCACGGGTCGCCTTCAGGCCCTCGATGGCCACATCATCCTCGCTCAGCACGGCCCGGCCTTCGACCAGGTTGAAGGGAATGGAAGCCAGGATCGGATCGTCGATCTTGAAATCCACGGACCCCACCGGGCGATCCAGACGTCCCTTCAAATCCAGGGTAGCGGTCAGGCGTCCCTGCACGGGCCAGTCCTGGGCAAACCATTCCTTCAGCCATTCGGCAGGGACGTTGCCTGCCTCTCCCGCCAGACGGAATTCCCCCGTGTCTCGCAAGGCCCCTTCGACGTCCAGAGTTACCTCGCCGCCCGAGAGACTCAGTTTCCTGAGATCGACGTATTGGGGATCGGCCCGGAGGTCCGCATTCAACTCGCCCAGTTTCCGATCGCGCAGGGTCAGAGGGCCCGACCGCACCTGACCATCCAGCCCCATCACTCCCTGCTTCCAGGTGAGGTCTCCTTCCAGCGCCAGGTCCGCTTCCGGCGAGTCCGCGATGATTTCGGAAAGCTGTCCCCGGGCGAGCTGCGGAATCGGCTCGAGAAACCTCTGGAAGTGGGACAGCGTCCGGGTATTGACAACGAGTCTGCCTCCCCCGCTTCCGGAGCTCTCCAATGGCACGGTCCCCTGGAAGGATGCCTCGAGTGTGGGAGTCGTGGCATGGGCCCCGCTCAGCTCGAGGCGTTTCCCCTGAAGGCGGAATCGGGTGGATGCCCGCAACGCCTCGGAATGCGGCTCCTGCAATGACCCATTCAAGGAGACTTCGCCACTGGCCTCCAGGGTGTCCGGATCCATGTTGCGCAGGTGGTATTCTCCGCGATGGCTCACGCGCCCGGATATCGGGACCTCCTCCAGGTGGAACAGCTTGAGGATCTCCCGGGCGGAGGCGTTCGCAAGCGATGCTCCGACCTTCAAATCATTGATTTGTGACCCTTCCGCGCCCCAGGTGAGCGAGCCATCCCCCGTGATTCCCCCTCCGAGCGCCTCCCCCTTCACCTCCTTCACCTGCAATTCCCCGTGACCAAACTCAGCCTGACCCGCGAGGCGGCTCGCAGTCACCCCTGCGAAATGAATCGCGCCGGATTTGAAGGTTCCCTGAAGGTGCAACCCCTCCTTCCCCATCTCCCCCTTCGCCTCGATTTCCAGGTTTCCGTTCAGGTCGGCGAGAACGGCGCGGGGCTTTTTCGCGGGCGCGAGGGATCCCTGCGCCCCCAGCTGGATCCGGGCCGTTGGATCCGACAGGTCGAGCTTCGCGGATCCGGTCACCCGGAAATCCCCGGGAGACTCGATTTCGATATGGGTCAGCCCCGCGCTCCTTCCCGCGACCATGAAATCGCCGGAGAGCTGGCCCTCCACCTGGTGCTCGCCCACCCGGACCAGGAGCGGCGCCTTCTCCATCCTCCCCTGCAGGGAATTGAGCTTCAAGCCAATCGCGCCGGCGCGCACTTCCACCCCCGCGACAGCGACCTCCCGATCGGAAGCCGGGTCTTCGATGCGCAGTTTTCCGCCGGTCACGCTGATTCGCCCTAGACTTAAAGGAAGCAGGGGCGCTTCCTCGGCGTGCGGGGCGTTTGGATGGCCTGGAGCCTCCTGCTCTCCCCGGCGGAGGAAAACATCAGGCGAGTCGAGGTGCACCGAATCGACCCGATCCAGACGCCCACGGTAGACCCCGTACGGCAGCGAAAGGTCCGCTTCCCGGCAGGCGACCCGCATCTCCTCCCCCGTCGTGTCCCGGCGCTCGAGGTGGATGTCCTTGAGGATCAGTCTCGGCGGGAAGAAGCGGATCTCCAGCGACCCGATGGAGGCCTGGGCCCCGGTGAGCGCGCTAACTTGATGAAGAATCTGGCCTCTGAGGAATTCCGCCGGCCACGGGGTCAGGAAGACGAAAGCGAGGCCGATCCCTGCGAGCAGGGCGATGCTGAGAGTGATCCGAATCAGGATTTTGGCTCGGGACGCCAACGGCGGCTCCTTGCGGACCCCGCCGCCGCGGAATCCAGAGCCAGGTGCGGGTCGCGCTGAGGTTTTTTGCCGCGATGATTATAGTGCTCACCCTCGCCAACCGCCAGAGGGGTGGCTCCCCCACCCGAGGCGGCCGCCGGATGGATCGGTCGGTGGCGTTATGGTATAAAAGGCCGCTCAGCTTCAGGTCAAAACTCCTGGTTCGGGATTCCTTCGAGGAAAGCCGTCGGGCCGATCCGTGAAGATGCGAGAACGAATCCCGCTCCAGAATCGCTTGCGATTCCCTCTCCTGGGCCTGGCCCTATTTGCCCTGGTCCTGCTGGTGCTCTCCCTCGGCTACCGTATTCCGCTTCCCTCCTGGATCGGCACCGCCCAGACCTTCATCCTGAATTTCCTCATGATCCTGTTCCTGGGCGATCTGTCCCTGAACCTCATCTTCGAGCCGGACCGGGCCCCGTGGCTGAAAAGCCACATCCCGGATCTGCTGCTGCTGCCGGCGGTGCTTTTCGCCCTCTTCCAGGGACATGCCCAATGGGGAGGCGGGCTGGTCATCGTGAGGGAGTGCTTCGTCGTCTACCGGATTGCGTCCCGGACGCGCTGGTTCCAGCGGTTGCCCCTGGACCTGCAGCTGCGCCCCACCCAGCAGCTGGCCCTCAGCTTCCTCTTATTGATTGCCGGCGGGAGCTTGTTGCTCACCTTCCCCGCCGCCACCCTGGATGGGCGTGGCGCGTCCGTGGTGGACGCCCTGTTCACCGCCACTTCGGCCGTCTGCGTGACCGGTCTTGCCGTGGTGGATATCGGAAGCACCTTCACCCTGTTCGGACAGTCGGTCATCCTCGTGCTGATCCAGATCGGCGGGCTTGGCATCATGACGCTTTCCACCTCCATCGCGCTCATCTTCCGGCGCAAGCTGGGAATCCGGACCCGCGCTCTCATGGAGCACCTGGTCGAGGACGCAAGCCTCCAGAGGCTCAGCTCCGTGGTCTTCTATATCGTCCGGGCGGCGCTCATCCTGGAGGCGACAGGCGCCCTGGTCCTGTACCTGCGTTGGCGAAAGAATTTCCCCACCGAGACCGAGGCCATTTTCTCCAGCGTGTTCCACGCCGTGGCCGCTTTTTGCAACGCCGGGTTTTCGCTGTTCAGCACGAACCTCGAAGCTTACCGGGGGAGTCTGGTGGTCAACGGAGTCGTGATCACCCTCATGATTATGGGCGGGCTGGGCTTCACCGTGCTGTCGGTCTTCATCAATGCCGAGACCCTCCGGCTGCGATGGAGCGGGTTTCGGCGAATCAGCGTCCATAGCCGCCTCGCCCTCGTTGCCACCGCCATCCTGTTGCTGGGAGGGGCGCTGTTCTTTTTCTTCTTCGAGTTCGATTCGGCGCTCGCCTCGATGAGCTTGAAAGAGAAATTACTCGCCTCGGTGTTTCAATCGGCCTCCCTGAGGACCGCCGGACTGCGGACGCTGGATCCTTCGTCGCTTCAAAACGTCACGCTGTGGCTGATGATCCTCTGGATGTTCATCGGAGGGTGCCCCGCCTCCGCTGCGGGAGGCATCAAGGTCACCACCGCCGGGATTCTCCTGCTGGCGGTCCGGGCGATGCTGCTGGGAAGAGAGGACGTGGAAATCTTCGGCCGCAGCATCCCCAAGGATGTGGTGTACAAGTCCATTGCCATTGCCATCACCTCCCTCATGGCGGTCACTTTCTGTTTCTCTCTCCTGCTGGTCACTCAGGGAGCCTCCTTCGTGGGATTGCTCTTCGAGTCCGTCTCCGCCTTCGCCAACGTGGGGCTCTCTCTTGGCGTGACCCCCACCTTGACCATGGCGGGCAAGCTGATTCTGATTTTCCTCATGTACGCCGGGCGAATCGGTCCCTTGACCCTGGCCCTGGCGGTGGGAGAGCGGGCCACGCGGGCGACGTTCCATTACCCGGAGGCCAGGATTCTGGTGGGGTGAAGCCCCTGGAGGCTGCATGAAGCAATTCGCGGTAATCGGCCTGGGAAAATTCGGCATCAAGGTGGCCCTGACCCTGTCGGAGAAGGGAGGGCAGGTCCTGGTGGTGGATGAGGACATCCGCAAGGTGGAGGAGATCAAGGATCTGGTTTCGCAGGCGGTGTGCCTCGACTCCACCGACGAGGACGCCATGCGGGCCGCCGGCCTGGAGGACGTCGATGCGGCCATCGTGGGGGCGGGCGGCAACCTCGAGCATTCCATCCTGACCACCGCCATCCTGAAAAAGCTGGGCGTGCCGCACATCGTGGCGCGGGCTTCCTCGGATCTGCACGCTCAAATCCTGGAGCGCGTGGGCGCCACCCGCGTCATCAACGTCGAGGAGCAGATGGGCGAGCAGGTGGCGCGCGGTATCATCGCGCCCGCCATCCAGGAGCAGTTCGCGCTGGCCACGGGGCACAGCCTGGCCGAGGTGGTGCCCAGGCCGGAGCTCATCGGCCAGACGATTGCGAAGATCAATTTCCGGCAGACTTACGGGGTGAACATCATCGCGATCCAGAAGCGGATCCCCATGGTCACCCCCGAGGGGACCAACGCCTTCCGGACCGAGATCAACGACCTGCCCAAGCCCACCGACATCATCGAAGAGGACGACGTGCTGGTCGTGGTGGGAAGCGACGAGAGCATCGAGAGACTGGCGCGGGGCGAAGCCTGATCCCGCGCCACCAACGAGGAGCGCCCAATCGTGTGGAAAATCATTCCGAGGGAAGAGAAGTTCTTCGAAATGTTCAACACCATGGCGGAGAACGCCAATGACACGGCGGCCCTGCTGGTGGAGATGATGGAGCGCTTCGACAACCTTGAAGAACGGGCCTTTGCCATCAAAGGCAAGGAGCACCTGGGGGATACGCAGACCCACGATCTCATCACACGGCTCAATTCCACCTTCATTACGCCCATCGACCGGGAGGACATCCACTACCTCGCCTCGGCCATCGACGACATCATCGATTTGGCCGATGCGGCGGCCAACAAGGTGATCATCTTCGACCACCACGAAAAGATCCAGGGAGCTCCGGAGCTGGCCCGAGTGCTGCGGCTGCAGACCGAGGAGCTCGCGAGGGCTGTTAGAGCCCTCCAGAAACCGGACCGGATGCTGGATCGGTGCGTCGAAGTGCACCGACTCGAGAACGAGGCGGATCGGATCTTCCAGGTGGCCCTCGGCAAGCTCTTCCGCGAGGAGAAGGACCCGATCCGGCTGATCAAGGTCAAGGAGATCCTGGAGTCGATCGAACGTGCCACCGACACCTGTGAAGACGTGGCGAACGTCCTGGAAGGCATCACCGTGAAAAACGCCTGATGACCGGAATCGTCGTTTTCGTCATCGCCATCGCGCTGCTCTTCGACTTCTTGAACGGTTTCCATGACGCGGCGAATTCCATCGCCACCGTGGTGACCACCCGGGTGCTTACCCCCATGCAGGCGGTGGCCTGGGCCGCTTTCTTCAATTTCGTGGCGGCCTTCGGCTTCGGCACTGCCGTTGCAAAGACCATCGGCAACGGGATGATCGACGTGTCGGTGGTGGACACCCGCGTGATTTTGGCGGGTCTGCTGGGGGCCATCGTCTGGGACATCCTCACCTGGTGGTGGGGGCTCCCCACCTCGTCGTCCCACGCACTCATCGGCGGTTACGCCGGCGCGGCGGTGGCGAAGGTGGGCTTCACGGCCCTCGTTCCCGCGGGCTGGATCAAGACGATGGGCTTCATCGTCCTCGCGCCGACCATCGGCCTGGCCCTGGGATTCGGCCTGATGGTGGCGGTCTACTGGATCTTTCGGCGCGTCTCGCCCAACCGAGTGGACCGGCTCTTCCGAAAGCTCCAGCTGGTCTCCGCAGCGTTTTACAGCCTGGGCCACGGCACCAACGACGCCCAGAAGACCATGGGGATCATCACCTCACTGCTCTTCGTCGGTGGATATCTGGACAAGTTCGAGGTCCCCTACAAAGTCATCCTGATGTGCCACGCCGTGATCGCCCTGGGCACCGTGTTCGGCGGCTGGCGCATCGTGAAAACCATGGGGCAGAAGATCACCAAGCTTCGCCCCGTGGGCGGATTTTGCGCCGAGACCGCAGGGGCGCTGACGCTGCTGGGGACCGCGCTTTGGGGCATTCCAGTGAGCACGACGCACACCATCACCGGCGCCATCATGGGCGTGGGAGCGACGCATCGCCTCTCGTCCGTGCGCTGGGGCGTCGCCAACCGGATCATCTGGGCCTGGATCCTGACCATTCCGGCTTCTGCCCTGGTCTCGATCGTGGTCTACCACCTCGTCCCAATCGGAGGAAACTGACATTCCCCCGCGCAGCGGCCCATCCTTCTTCAAGATTCCCGAGCGCACCCGGGGGATCGAGCGGCGCCTGTCGCTGCGCAGCAAGGTCTCCCTCAGCATCTTTTTCTCCTTCCTGGTGCTGATGCCCGTGACCGGGCTCGCCCTCTTTTACCTCAACGGCATCCTCGAGGATGTGGTTTCCATCACGCAGGTCGATGCCAGGATCATCGAAGTGACCCGGGCCATCCGTGCCAATCTCGATGCCGCCACGGGCACGGAGGTGGCCTATGTCCTGTTGCGCGAGGAAAGCTTCCTGGAGCAGAACCGCCGCGCCATGGACGAGATCCGCCACACCACCCTGTCGGGGCTGTCCCATCTTGGCTCGGAGGCCACCGGCTTCGAGCGGCTCCCCGAGCTGGTCTCGCAGTACAACCTGACCCTGACCCGGCTGGCGGATCTCTATGCCGGCCCCTCCGAAGGAGCCGAGACGCTCTCCGAGTTCGAGCACGATCTTGCCAGGCTGGAAACCCGTATGCGCTCGCTGCGGGACCAGGCCGCCTCGGAGAAAGATCCTCAGGCGAGAAGGCGGATCTTCGAGCAGATGCGGCGCTACACAGAATCGCTGGCGGTGTCCCTGGTGGAGATGGCCCGGGAAGAAAACCCCGCTCGGGCCCGGATTCTCCAGGATCTGATTCGCATCCGGGATCAGATCGGGGCCATCGCCGACGGCATCCAGGACCGGGCCGTGGCCCACGTGGAGGAGCATCGCAGCCACGTGGTCAGCCTGAGCAACCGGGCGCGCCGCAATCTGCTCACCACCATCGTCCTGACGGGCCTGGTGGGCATCTACCTGGTGCTCTTCCTCCCTTCCCGGGTGGTGCGCTCCCTGCGGCGCATAACGCACGTGCTGCAGCAGGCGGAGCGGGGAGATTTGGACATCGCCACACTGGAGACCGGCAGCGACGAAGTGGGCAATCTGGCCTCGCACCTCAATCGCGTCTTACGGCAGCTGCGCACCTTCGACGAGCTGAAAACGGAGCGGATGCTGCGGGCCGAGCAGCGGCTTCACGTGCTGGTGGAAAACCTCGAGACGGGAATCATCCTGGTGGACGATCAGCTGCATCCGGTATTCGCCAGCCGCCGGGCCCGGGAGCTTCTGGATTCGAAGCCCGAGGGGGCCGATGACCCCCGGATCACGGGCCTTCTGCAGGACGAGGATTTCTCCGAGCTGCTCAGGGAAACCTTCGACACCCAGACCCGCCAGGATCCCAAGCTCATCGACCTGGAGACCGGGACGGGCATGCCTCAGCGGGTGCGCATCTGGTCCGATCCCGTCCTCTCCCCCACCGGCGAGGTGCGCGAAATCCTCCTGATGATCCGCAAGACCGGCTGATCCGGCCAGCTCGCTTCGAACCCTGCCCGCGCTCACCGAGTCTGAAAATGCCCCAGAACGGTGCGAACTCTGCGCGCCTACAACCCAAGACTCGCGAGAGCCTTGCGCAGTGGATCACTGGAGATCTGAATCAAACCGCCGAACGGCCGGTCCAGCTCCAGGATCAGGAAGATCGCGCCGGAAACCGATAGCGCCCCCAGCAGCAGCGTAGCGATGACCGTGGCGTTGCGAGGCGCAAAAAGACCGAAGCTGACGAAGTTGAGGGTCAGCCAGAAAACCAGCACGACCAGGAAGGGCGTGGAGATTGCGCTGCCTGTCTGCACGAACAGCAACCAACGCGATTTCGCGATATCGAGGGCGATGTTTTGAGATTGGACTTGGAGCGCGCGCTGAGCCTGGTCCTCCGGTTTGAGTTCCAGGAGTTTGTCATAGACAGCATCGCCCACCGCCGATGTTGGTTCCGCCTGCTCGCTCCGGGACGAGTCCTCGACCCAGATCTGCTCCAGCGTGCGGACGACCCAGCGGCGGACCAGATCCCGGGTTTCCTTTGTCTCCGGACCGTAATGGGCAAGGACGCGGTCGAGTAAGACAATTTTGGCGGACATCTGCGTCAGCTCGCTTTTCTGCGCGTCGTAGGAGCTCTTTGTCGAGCCGACCATCAGGCCAAGGACCAGAGCAGCCATGGTCGCGATCAGTCCCATCCCCACCTTGATGGTGTCCTTCGAGTCCGCGCTCAGGTGATTTTGGGGCACGAAGCCGCGAATCAACATCCCCAGCAGCGCTCCGCCGAAAAGACAGGCGAACACAATCCAACTGATTGTCATGGCACCCACGATCTAACCGTCCCTTCCTTTTCACTCAAGCGCGTATCCCCAAGGACCTCAGAACATGCTCAGGCAGGCTACCATTCTTTGTCGACCTTCGAGTCAGCGGCTGCCGGGGTTCGTGGAATCGCAGGAATTCGACGCAGAGCCCTGTCGACCGGTGCGATGCTTGCCCGGTTTCGAATGAGCGGTGGGATGAAGCGCCGCCTCCGACCAGGCCTTGAGCTTCTCAGCGACGACATCCACCGCCGGCTCCCGGAGAATGGTGAAGTGGTCAGCCTGCAAATCGTGAACATCAACGCCATGCGAGCAGTGAGCTCCCCAGCCCAGGGTTGGATCGTCAGAGGCGGAGCCGGCACCGGCCGCGCGCAGGAGGTGGACACGGCCGGGATAGGCACCGGGGCTGTAACTCCAGAGCGCTTCCAGGTTCGATCGGACCACCTGTTGAATTCCTGGAAGGGCCGAATGGACCGATTCGGCGTGATTCGCTCCCGCCTCCTCGTTAATGAGCTCAAGGAGATCTCGATGGTCCCATGCACGCCCTGCGTTACGCGGATGCGTCGCGTGGGAATCGATGAGCGTCACCAAGGGAAGTGATTGCCCGTCTCGAGCGAGCCGGCACGCCATCTCGTAGGCGATGACGCCGCCGAAGGACCAGCCTCCGAGAAGATACGGTCCGATGGGCCGGATCCTGCGGACCGACGCCAAGTATCGATCAGCCATCTCTTCAATCGACTTGATCACTCCATCCCCGCTCTCGAGGCCCGGGGATTGGAGGGCGAGGAAGGGGCGCCTCCGGCCGAGCCTCCGTGCGAGGGGCGCGTAGCAGAAAACCATCCCGCCGAGGGGGTGGACGAAGATGAACGGAGGTTCGGTTCCCAGAGGCTGGAGGCAAACTACGGCAGGGGCGAGAACGGGCTCGCGGGAGGCAGGCGGCTCAGCTTCCTGCGGCCGCGCTCCCACCGCCGAACGCTTCGAATCGACCGCTCCTTCCGGAGAGAAAGACCGAACCCGTCCGGCGAGTCCCGAAAGCGTGGCATCTTGAAAGAGCTCAGAGAGACTTAGCCGAGTGCCAAATTCCTTCTCGATCCGGGCCACCAGCCGCACGGCCAGGAGAGAATGTCCTCCCAGGGCGAAGAAATCGTCGTCGACTCCGACAGTCTCCTGTCCGAGCAGATTCTGCCAGATGGTCACAAGTCTCCGCTCGACATCGTCGGACGGCGCCGGGGTCACCCCTTCCCGCTCGGGAATCGGCCAGGCGCGAAGAACCCGGCGGTCGAGCTTGCCGCTCGATGTCCGCGGCAACGCGGACAGGATGCGGATGAGTCCAGGCACCATGGGGGCGGGGAGTCGATCTCCAAGAAAGCGCTTCAGCTCGGAGTCCTTCGGCTGCTCTCCTGAATGCGGAACGACGTAGGCGGCGAGACTCGCGCCGGTGGTCGCATCACCCCGGGGCACGATCGCCGCCTCGGCCACGGCAGGGTGCGCCGCGAGCACCGCCTCGATTTCCTGAGGCTCGATCCGGAACCCGCGGATTTTCAATTGCTGGTCCAGTCGACCCAGAAAATCCAGATTGCCATCGGGAAGCCATCTCCCCGAGTCTCCTGTCAGATACAACCGTGCGCCAGGATCGTCCGCGAATGGATCGGGTACGAACCGTCGGGCCGTGAGATCGGGCAGACGGCGATAACCAGCGGCCACACCGGCTCCACCGATGGCGATCTCTCCGGGCACGCCGACCGGGACCGGAGAGCCATGCCGGTCCAGAACGTAGATCCGTGTTCCGGGAATTGGGCGGCCGATCCGGACTCTTCCCGCCGTGCCGGACGCGGTCGTCTCGAACACCGTGCTCCAGACCGCCGCCTCCGTAGGGCCGTACTCGTTGAAGAGACGAGCGTGGGGAAGGAGAGTGTGGTGGCGCTCCGGTAGGTGCGGGGGACAAGCTTCTCCCGCGACGATTACGGTGTCCAGAGATTCCAGATCCTCAACCTCCGCATGCGCCAGCAGCGCCTCGTAGAGGGACGGAACGCTCAACCAGTGCGAGACACGATGGCGGGCGATCAACCGGCCCAGCGCCGGCAGATCTTCCAGGAAATCCTCCTCCGGAAGCACCAGCGTCCCGCCCCAGGAGAGCGTCCAGAAGATCCCTGCCACGGAAGAATCGAAAGCGAAGGAAGGCACCAAAAGGAAAGACCTGATGGGAGAGCGGTAGAACGCTGCGCGGGCGAGCGTCGAGTGCAGGAGGTTTCCATGGGTGACCGCCACCGCCTTCGGGCGGCCGCTGGAGCCGCTGGTGTAGATCAGGTAGGCGAGGTTTTCCGGCTCCAAACGGTGAGCCTCCATGCTTCGGCCCCGTTCCTCGTGCTCCGCCGCCCTGTGGTCCTTGTGGCTGGCATCAGGTCCCGAGCGTACCCGGGTTATCTCTTCGGTCCCTGCTTCCGAAATCGCCGCGGCACCGGGCGGTTCGACGAGTAGCATGCCGGATAGACCCTGCAGAAACCTGTCGAGCAAACGCTCCTGGGTCAGGATGACGGGTGCATCAAGGTCTTCCAGGACCAGGCCGATCCTCTCCCTTGGCCAGGTCGGGTCGATCGGAACGTACGCTCCTCCGGCCTTCAGGATGCCGAGAATGCCGATCACGAGGTCGGGGGATCGCTTGAGACATAATCCGACGGGAGTTCCTGGACCCACGCCCTTCGCCCGCAGGCGTCGGGCGAGGTGCGCTGCGGCGAGATCGATCTCGCGGTAAGTCAGGACCTTGTCGCGAAAAACCACTGCGGGAGATTCCGGGGTCCTTCCCGCCTGCTCTTCGAGTAGCATCGGAAGCAGC
>Ga0075423_10005607_pt1 | contig 11752 bp, 8 predicted proteins | sample SoiMethybrSBSTD2_FD_80114 | JGI IMG/M metagenome (GOLD analysis project Ga0075423, IMG submission 80114) | Bulk soil microbial communities from a Populus tree surrounding site in Tennessee, USA - Soil MetaG P. TD hybrid SBSTD2 | ecosystem: Environmental > Terrestrial > Soil > Tree plantation...
GCGCAACTTCGGCATGGTCTTTCAGTCATACGCCATTTGGCCGCACATGAACGTGTACCAGAACGCGGCCTTTCCGCTCAAGGTCGGCCGTCGCAAGCTGCGCCGGCAAGAGCGCGCCGAAAAGGTGATGGGCATCCTGCGCGCCGTTGCGCTGGACGATCTCGCCGACCGCGCGGCGACCAAGTTGTCGGGCGGCCAGCAGCAGCGCCTCGCCCTGGCGCGGGCGCTCGTCATGGAGCCGCAACTCCTGCTGCTCGACGAGCCGCTATCGAACCTCGACGCCAAGCTGCGCGAGCGGATGCGGTTCGAGCTCAAGCGCATGCAACGCGAGCGCGGGCTCACGACGGTGTACGTCACGCATGATCAAAGCGAGGCGCTCGCGCTGTCGCACGAGGTTGCCGTGATGAACGAAGGGCGGATCGCGCAGGTCGGCTCGCCGCGGGACATCTACGAGCGGCCGCGCAACAGGTTCGTGGCCGATTTCGTCGGCACGACGAATTTTATCAATGCCGTCGTGGCCGCGGCCGACGGCGAGGGTCGCTGCCGCGTCGGCACGCCGCTCGGGGAGCTCAATGCTCGGTGCGCTGACCGCCTGAGCCGGAGCGACCCAGTGGTCGTGTCGGTCAGGCCGGAGGACGTCGAGCTGTCGGAACAACCGCCGGAACGCACGGAAGGGGACAACGTTTGCATCGGGACGGTGGATGCCAAGGCGTTCCTCGGCGAGTACCTGGATTTCCAGGTCAAGGTGAGCGATCTTGTCCTGTTGGCGCGGGTGCACCCGTCGCTGCGGACGCCCGTCGGCGACAGGATTTACGTCCGCATGCGGGCGGAAAAGTGCGTCGCCATCCCGGATGCGGGGAGCACTCCGCGTTAGGGCGAAGGCGATTGGTCGATCGCAGGGAGCCCGGCATGGCCAAGGATGTCACCGTCGCGGAGGAGCTGGCGGAGAAATTCGCCGGCGAGAAGGACACGCCCTATACGCGCTGGGCTCGCAGCGAAGGTCTCGACATCATCGGCGCGCACTACGTTCCCAGTCTCCACACCGTCGCCTTGAAGCCGTGGGCGCGACGCGGCGGCAAGGGCGTGTTCATCAACCACGAGGCGTCGCGCACCTCGAACGACTGCTACGTTTGCGAGATTGCGCCGGCAGGCAAGCTGGCGCCGCAGCGCCAGCTCTACGAGGAGATGATTCTGGTGCTCGACGGACGCGGCTTGACCGCGGTGTGGAACGATGCCGGCGACCGCATCGCATTCGAGTGGAAGGCCGGCGCAATGTTCGCCATCCCGCTCAACACCTGGCACCAGCATTTCAACGGATCGGGCCTGGCGTCGACGCGCTTCGTCGCGGTGACCAATTGTCCGTCCGTCCTCAACCTCTACAACGACGTCGGATTCGTCTTCAACACGGCATACGACTTCAAGAACCGCTTCGCCGGCGAGCCGGACTATTTCAGCGCCAAAGGCGAGCAGAAGGGATTCCTGCTGACGACGAACTTCGTCGCCGATGCGGTCGATCTTCCCTTGCTGACCGCCAAGGAGCGCGGCGCCGGCGGCGGCCACATCCGCTTCAATATGGCGAGAGGCACCATCGCGAGCCACATTTCGCAGTTCCCGGTGGGCACCTACAAGAAAGCGCACGCGCACGGGCCCGGTGCGCACGTCATCGTGCTCTCCGGCCAAGGCTTCTCCATGATGTGGCCGGAGGGCGAGGCGCCGCGCCGCTACGACTGGCAGGCTGGAACGATGATCGTTCCCCCCAACGCTTGGTTCCACCAACACTTCAACACGGGTCCGACGCCGGCGCGTTATCTCGCCTTCAAACACGCCACGCCGCGCAATGCCCAGGGCGTTCCCCTGTCATGGATCAGCCGGCGGCTCGGCGGAACGCAGATCGACTATGCCGATGAAGACCCGGAGATCCGTCGGACGTTCGCAGAGGCGCTCACCAAGCACGGGCTGCAATCGCGCATGGATGAGGTGTATCAGGCCGAAAGGGCCAATCTGCCGCCCAAGGCCGCGTGAGAGGGCTCCCGATGTATCCTTGGCTGCCCTCGCGACATCTGCCGGCCAGGCTGTTTCTCGTGCTGGTGTGTCTGGCTGCGCCTTGGCCGTCCGCGTCCGCCCAGGTGGGCGTTCCGACCAGCGCTTCGGTCGCCGCCTACGCCGGGCCGGACCGCGCCGAGAGGCTGGTTGCGGGCGCCAAACGAGAAGGCACCATCACGGTCTATACGTCCGCGCCGGTCGAGGATATGGCGATCGTTTCTGCCGCCTTCGAGAAAAAATACGGCATCAAGGTTCGCGTGTGGCGAGCAAGCTCCGAGCATATCGTCCAACGAAGCGTGACCGAGGCACGCGGAGGCCGTTTCGATGCCGATGTGTTCGAGACGGGCGGCGCCGCGATGGAGTCGCTGCACCGTGAAAAGCTGCTCCAGGAGATGAAATTGCCCGAAGCTGCCGACCTCGATCCGGCGGCGCTCACGGCGCACGGCGAATGGACCGGAACCCGCTTCAACGTCTTCGTCGCGGCCCATAACACCAAGCTGGTGAAGAAGGACGAGCTGCCGAGACGCTACGACGATCTCCTCGATCCCAGATGGAAGGGCAAGCTCGGCATCGAAGCGGAAGACAGCGACTGGTTTGGCGCGGTGGTCGACCAGCTGGGAGAAGAGCGGGGGCTCAAGCTATTCCGCGACATCGTGGCCGGCAACGGCATATCCGTGCGTAAGGGCCACACCCTGCTGGCGAACCTCATCGTCTCGGGAGAAGTGCCGCTTGCGCTGACGACCTACCTGTTCCGGGTCGAGCAACTGAAAAAGGCCGGCGCGCCGATCGATTGGTTCGCCATTCCGCCCGCCATTGCGCGCTTCGAAGGCGCCGGCGTCGCCCGGCGCGCCGCCCACCCGAATGCCGCAATCCTGTTCTTCAAGTTCCTGTTGACGGACGCGCAGGAGCTGCTGCGCGATCGCGAGTTTCTTCCGGCCAGCCGGAAGCTCAAGCCGCTTCCCGGCGGGATTTCGGTCACGTTTCTCGATGCCGCCAAGAACCTGGACGAAAATCCGAAGTGGAGCAAATACTATCGGGATATCATCTTCAACCAGGCGCGCTGAGCGCGCCCGCGCCGCCGAGGAATCCAAAGGAGAGCACATGGGCACCAAGCAGCATGATCCGGACCAGCATCGAGTCTTCGTGCGCGCGCTGGAGGGCACCTACAGCCTCAAGGACGAGCTCACTCGGCTGCGCGCGATGCCGCGGGTCATCAAGGGTAAGGACCTCAAGCTCGACGGCGGCCCGCAGCATTTCAGCCGCCACTACGTCGAGCCGGAGGACGGGCGCGCCCAGACACTTCACATCCATCTCGAGGAATATGCCCCCGGCGCGAAGACGCAGAAGCACGGCCATGTGAACGAGGCGGCCTTCTACATTCTCGATGGGGCCGGCTACGAGATACACGACGGCGTTCGCTATGACTGGAAGGCGGGCGACATCGCGATCGTGCATAACAACTGCGTGCACCAGCATTTCAACGCCAGCGCCAAGGAGCCGGCCCGCGCCTTGGTGCTGAAGACCAAGCCGATGTACCTGTTCATGAACATGTTGTTCCAGCACACGGTCGAGAAACGGCCGAAGACACCGTCGCCGACCCAGGGCAACTTCGTGCCGCGGCACGACGAGGAGGACCACAATCATCCGACCGACTTCGATCATCCGAGCGATTGAGCAACCGGCGGGGCGGCAGGGCAATAGGCAAGTCGAGGAAGGGAGAAGCGAAATGGCGTGGGATGAAGCAACGGCATGGATGAGCGGTACCCGCAATGAAAAGCTGTACCAAAACCTGCTGGACGACGCGGCGGCGCAACCGGCGCGCAACGCCAGGCGCAAGAAGATCCTTCATCCCGAAGACATGCCGTGGGAAATGTGCCGGCAAGGCCTGTTGAAGCACCTGTTGAACGAACAGATGAACACGCGGATGGAGACGGTGGATGCTTACATGCAGGTGATCCCGCCGGGAAGCCGCTCGGGCAAGCACCGGCATCTGGCCGAGGAGTGCCTCTACGTCCTGGAGGGCCATGGCTATGACGTGCATCAGGACTGCGACGTCGAGATCACGGATACCTACCACTGGAAGCCGCAATCCGAGATCAAGCGTTACGAGTGGGAAGCGGGCGACGTCATCTATGTGCCGCCCTGCACGATCCATCAGCACTTCAACGGGGATGCGCAACGGCCGGCACGGCTGATCTCCTGTACCAACCGCATCTACAAGAATTGCGGGCTGAACGATCTCGAGCAGATCGAGGATGCACCGGAATACGATCCCGACGTGGTGCTGACCGCCGAGCTTGTGAAAAGCTACCTCACCGTGCGGGTCAAACAGTCCGCCTGAGGATGCCGGCTGGCGCGCCGCAAGCGCGGTCGCGGTCAACACCCAATGGGACATGCGAGCAAGCGGAGGCCGGCCGGCAATCGATTGCGATCGATTACCGCGAGCCGATGTGATCGCGCCCGCAGAGATTCGAACTCCTAACCCACAGATTTCCTGTCAGTGTCAACTTATTGATTTCGCAGCCTCGTGTTAGAAATTTCTTTTGCAAATTCCCCAATGATTTCAGTACGAGCGACAGCGCGCCCTGACATGATTTCGAACAGCAACGGCCGCGCGTTCATAACTCGTTGATTCTGCTGGTACAGCTGGGTGGACTCGAACCACCGACCTCCTGATCCACAGTCAGGCGCTCTAACCAACTGAGCTACAGCTGCACGGGAGCCAAAAAGCTCGCGGGAACGTAGGAGGAATGGGGTGTTTTTTCAAGCGTGGGTCCCCGGACGCGCCGGCGCCGCGCTCGCCACAAGCAACGAAGCCCGGGCCTTAGGCCCGGGCTTCGCCGTCGAGGATAGCACTACGCGCACACACGTGGTGAGGAGCCGGTTCGGCCCGCTTTAAGCCGCGATGTTGAACGCCTTGCTGACGCCGCTCTTCAGTGGCTCGGAGGTCTCGGTCGCCACCTTCTGGGCGAGCGCGCTGAGTTCCTTGCCCTGCTCGATGAACGCATCGAACTGCTTGCGCGCGTGCGTGCTGGTCAGCTCCACCGCCTGCGACAGCGACTTCACCAGCATAAGCTCGCTGGCGAAATCGAACGCCGCGTTGGTGTTCTGCCGCGCGATATCGATGGTCTTCAGCGTGTAGTCGGTCGCGCCCCTGCTGGCATTGGCATAGGTGTCCTCGAGCACGTCGGTCGCGTCCTCGGCCACCGCCTTCATCTTCTCGTAGCCGTCACGCGCCTGCGCGACGCTACGCTCCGCCAGCTCGCGGAACGCGGCCGGGACTTCCATCTTGGGCACTTCGAACTTCGGGAAGTCGAAGCCCGGAATCGCAAATTTCGGGAACTCGGCTTTCGCCGTGAATGTGGACGTTCCCGCCGACGGCTTCGCCGTCGCCTTCACTTTCGTGGCCTCCGCCATGACACATGTCCTTCTTCGAGAGCATCAATCGATCAAGCCCGGCCACCGCCCTCGACCGGCCGGAGCTCTGTTTCTTGAAGATCGCCGCCCGCATGACCCGCACGGGCCCCGATGCATTCAGCTGACCCGTATATAAGGCAGGGAATGATGCAATGCAATGAAAAATTTTGCACTGCACAAAAATAGTTGAAGGAAAACCCTGCCGCGCGCCAAGTAGCGGCAGCACCAGCATTTTTTCCCTAATCTGGGCTGGGCGGCGCGTCCCGCGGCACCGCGCAGCCATCGGACCTCAGGAGGCGGGGCGCGCCGCCCCCATGGCGGCCCGGGTCACGGTCTGACCCAACTCTTGCGCTTGTTCGGTGAGCATCTGCATCTGCCGTTGCACGAATTCGGTCTGCAGCCGCGTCACTTCCTCGACGTCCTTGGCGTGGACAAGCTTTTGCGCGAATTCGAACGAAGTCGAGACATTCTTCTCGGCGAACGCCATCGCCTTCTCCCGCATGTCCTTGGCGCCGGTCTGGGCCGCGGTGGCCTGACCCTCCATGCTGCTGGCGGCCTTCTGCGCCGCCGACATGAACCCATCGAATGCCTTGCGCGCCTGCTCGACGCTCTGCTCGGCAAAAGTTCGCATTTCGTGCGGAATCTCGAAATTTCCAGTCGCCTGCTTGGCCATCGGGGGCCTCCCTGCTGTATGGCGCCGAACCGCAACGCTGCGGCCCGGAACGCCGCGTCCAAGAGTTGCGCGCATGTTCCCCGTCTTCGCCCTACGGGTGACGACGGAACCCGCCCGCCGCGGACCATGCGCCGGGACTGCAGATAGATAAAAAATATCGGCGACGAACGTTGCATATCGCGGGCCATTTCGTCGCCGATTTGAACCGCGGCGGATCGAACCGAACCGCGATATTAAGGTTATCCCCTGCTGGTCCAGGCCAGCCGCGGCTGCGGCATAGACTCGCAGGTCGCGCCAGGACTATTAAGTTTTCATTTACGGTAAGACCCTTGCGGCGCGTCTTCCGTCGCGTTCCACGACAGCCGATGAGCGACACCGATCATCTCGCGTTCTTGCGCGACCCGCGGCTGGCGGATCTCGGTGCTTCTCCCCTGCCCGCCTGGCTGTGGGCGAGCGACGGCAGCCGGATTCTCTGGGCCAACGCGGTCGGCGCCGCCATGTTCGGCGCCGCCACGGTCGGCGCGCTGCAACAGCGGCCATTCGAGCCCAAAAAGCACCCGGCCGCCCAGCAGGTGGCGCGCCTGGCCCGTGCCCTGCCCACCAACGGCACCGCTCGCCTGGAGCGCCTGCGGGGATTTGCCCCCGGGGTGGGACGGCTCCTGACCTGCAGTTGCGCCCACATCGAACTGGCCGACGGCACGCCGGCTATCCTGGTCGCGGCGACCGAGCCGGCTGGCCCGAACCTGCCGCTGGTTGAGCGCGTGCGCCGGCTGCTCGATGGCCAGGATGGGCGCTTCGCCATCTTTTCGGCTGACGGTCATCTCCTCATGGCGGCGCCCGAACTGGGCGAGACGCTTGGGCGGATCGGCACGCTGGCGGCCGCCGGCGCTGCAGAACTCGCCGCCACCGCCGCCGCCGCGGGCCGCGCCGAAGGCGACACACCGCAAGGCCGCATGACGCTCGAGCGCATCGGCAGCGACGATGTGGAAAACATCCTGCTCGTCACGTTGGCCCCGTCGCCAACGCCGGAAGCGGCTTCGCCGCCCGCAGCGGAAGCGCGAAGCCGAGGTAACGCTGCCGCTCGCCACGGAGCGCAGGCCGAGGGAGAGCCGGCCGAAGCCGCGCGTGCCCCGTTGGTCCCGGACTTACCGGCGGATGGCGCCCAGCCGACGGAGCGCCAACCGACCGCCCCGCCCGCATCCGAGCGGCGCCAGCTGCTGCGTTTTGTCTGGCAGATCGATCAGGATGGCCGCTTCACCGTCACGTCGGATGATTTTTTGGCCATCATTGGGCCGGGCGTGGCGGCGTGGCTCGGCCGGCCGTGGCCAGAGGTGGCGGAGGAGCTTGCGCTCGATGGCGATGGCCGGCTTGCCCAGGCCTTGGCATCGCGTGACACATTCAGCGGCATCGTGGTGACGTGGCCGATCGAGGGAACGGCCGACCGGCTGCCGGCCGAGCTGTCCGGCCTGCCGGTGTTCGATCGTAACCGCGCCTTCCGCGGTTTCCGCGGCTTCGGCGTGTGCCGCGACGTCGCCCGCATGGCGGCGATCGCGGCGGCGCGCCGCTCGCCGTTCGTTGCGCCCCGCGATGACGAGGCGCCGCATGACGTGGCGCACGATGAATCGTCGCGCGAACTCGCGCCGCCAGAGCCTCCGGCGCCCCCGCAGCCGGAGCCCGAACACGTCACGGTCCCGCGACCGGCGGAACACGAGGCGCCCGCCGCGACCATCCCGCCGAGTCCGGATGCGCCGCCCACCAGTCGCGAAGCGCCTGCCGCGGTGGAAAGCGCCGCCCCGGCGTCGCCCGACCGCCCGCATCTGACCGTCGTGCCGGTGGCCAAGAACGTGGTGCCGTTCCGCCCCGCCCTGCCGATCGCACCCGACAAGCGCCCGACGCTCTCGCCGGTGGAAACCACCGCGTTTCGCGAGATCGCCAAGGCGCTTGGCGCGCGCGTCGAGGGCGAGGAGGAGACGCCGTCCGGAGCTGCCCCGGCTGATGGTGCCGGGACGACGGCGGCCGCGGAATCGACCGCCGCGGGCGCCCTGGAACTGCCCGCCGCGGAAGAATTTTCCAAGCCGGCAAACCCGGCGCGCGGCTTCCCGCGCCCGATTCCCAGCGCCTATGCGGTCGGACCGGATGCCGGCGCGCTGCGGGCAACGATGACGGCGAGCGGCGAGCGCGCCGTGCTCGATCGTCTGCCGGCGGGCGTGCTCATCTTTCGGGGCGAGGTCTTGCTGCACGCCAACCGCGCGCTGCTCGACTGGACCGGCTACGAGGACATCGAGGCGATCGCCGCGGCCGGCGGCCTCGACCGCCTGCTCGCCGAGCCTGGGCTCGCCGGCCTGGGCGAGCCCGGCGGGTCGGGGCGAAAGCTCGCCATCACGACGCGGCGCGGCGAATCCCTGCCGGTGCAGGGCCGGCTGTTCTCCGTGACATGGCACGATGGCACGGCGTTGCTCATCGTGCTGACGCGCGCCGAAACCGACGAACGGCTGCAGGCGGCCGAGGACGCGCTGCGCGCCGGGAACGAGCGCGCGCGGGCGAGCGAAGCCGCGCTCGCCGCATCGGACGAGCGGCTCAAGGCAGCGGAGCTGGCCTTGCGCGCCGCCGAAACCTCGGCGCGCGAACTCGAGTCGGTGCTGGAGACTGCCACCGACGGCGTCATCGTGGTCGACCGCGAGGGCATGATCCTGGCGAGCAACCGCAGCGCCGAGGCGCTGTTCGGCATCGAGTCGCACGAGCTCATCAACCGCAGCTTCGTCGACCTGTTCGCGCCCGAGAGCCACCGCGCCGCCCACGATTATCTCAACGGCCTCAAGCGCGAAGGTGTCGGCCGCGTGCTCAATGACGGTCGCGAGGTGATCGGGCGCGTGCAGCAGGGCGGCCTCATCCCGCTGTTCATGACCATCGGCCAGATCGCGGACGGAAAGTTCTGCATCGTGTTCCGCGACATCACGCAATGGAAGCGCGCCGAGGAAGATCTCACCAACGCCAAGCGCGAGGCCGAGAAGGCTTCCTCCGCCAAATCCGACGTGCTGGCCAAGGTCAGCCACGAGATCCGCACGCCGCTCAACGCCATCATCGGCTTCGCCGAAGTCATGATGGAGGAGCGACTGGGCCCGATCGGCAACGAGCGCTACCGCCAGTACCTCAAGGACATCCGCACCTCCGGCGAGCACGTGATCTCGCTGGTGAATGATCTGCTCGACCTGTCGAAGATCGAGGCCGGCAAGCTCGAGCTGACCTTCGTCAGCGTCAGCCTCAACGACGTGGTCCAGCAGTGCGTCGCCATCATGCAGCCGCAAGCGAACCGCGAGCGCATCATCATCCGCACCTCGCTGCTGCCGACGCTGCCGCCGGTCGTCGCCGACGAACGATCGATCCGCCAGATCGTGCTCAACCTCCTGTCCAACTCCATAAAATTCACCGGCGCCGGTGGCCAGGTCATCGTCTCGACTGCGCTGACCGACCAGGGCGAGGCGGTGCTGCGCGTGCGCGACACCGGCATCGGCATGAGCGAGAAGGAGATCGAGACCGCGCTCGAGCCATTCCGCCAGGTCGCCACTTCCGGACGCGCCGGCTCCGGGACCGGCCTCGGCCTGCCCCTCACCAAGGTCCTGGCGGAGGCCAACCGCGCGAGCTTCACCATCAAGAGCGCGATCGATGCCGGCACCCTGGTGGAGATCGCGTTCCCGGCCACCCGCGTCCTCGCCGAATAGCGCATCAGCGGCGCAGGCGCCCCCTTTTCTTCCAAATCAGCTCGGATGATGCCCGCGCGGCAGACCCAAGCGGCGCGCATGGATGACCGGCGCCACCGGTCATGGATGATTGGCGCCACCGGTCATGGAATCAGCTAGGCTGGCGGCGGACGGGCATGGCGATGCAACCATTGACGCCGGCCGTTCGTTACCGAACGCGGTTTTCGAGGCTCCAACATGACGCGCACACTCCACATTGGCCTGATCCTGACCACGGCATGGGCAGCCGCCCAGTCGACCCCGGCGACGGCGGGCGAACGAGTGGATCTCTTGCTGGTGCTGGCGGCGGACGTGTCGCGCAGCATGGACGATCCCAAATTCCGCCTGCAACGCTCCGGCTACGTGGAAGCGCTCACCAATCCGCGCGTCATCGAGGCGATCCAGTCCGGCTCCAACCGGCGCATTGCCGTGTCGTTCGTCGAGTGGTCCGGCGTGGTGTCGCAGAAGGTGGTGATCGACTGGACGACGATCAGCGACGAAACGACGGCGCGCCGCTTCGCCGATGGGCTGGTGGAGGCGCCGCGCTCTTTCGCCGACCGCACCTCGATCAGCGCCGGGATCGACTTCGCCATGGCGCAGTTCGAGCGGGCGCCTTATGAAAGTTTGCGCCGGACCATCGACGTGTCGGGCGACGGCACCAACAACAGCGGACGCGACGTTACGGCGGCGCGCGACGAGGCGGTGGCCAAGGGCGTGACGGTCAACGGGGTGGTCATCCTCAGCGACTCGCCGACGCCGTGGAATCCCGAGCACACCAACCCGCCGGGTGGGCTGGAGCAGTATTACCGCAACAACGTCATCGGCGGCCCCGGCTCTTTCGTCATGGTCGCGGAGAACTTCAAGTCCTTTGGCAATGCGCTGATCAACAAGCTGATCGCCGAGATCGCGCAGGTGTCGTGGCCACGCTATGCGGCGCTGAAACGATGACTTGGCCGAAAGCTCGGCGCGCTCCCTCTCCCCATTGGGGATGAGGGTTGGGGTGAGGGGGGAAAATGACTCTCGATAGGCCCTTGCCCCCTCACCCGGCGCTTCGCGCCGACCTCTCCTCGCCGGGGAGAGGTGGAGCAAGTGGCACAGCCTTGCCTGAATCGCGCAGCCAAGGATAACTCGACAGGCGCGCCGATTGGCCGCATCGATGACAGCGCGACCACAAGCTGATCTGCGCCCCATATTCCCTTGCTGCATCAGGTTATCGCGCGTCAGTTTCGAAGCGTTCCAGGTTCGCACTCTAGAACGTTTCCAAGATATTGATCTTGAACACGAATTCCGCCTGGGCAATATCCTGGCGTGGTTTCACCGATGCCGCCACGCCGCCGCGGCCGGCGGCCGTTGGCTTAGTTTCGCCCACGCACAGGAGTGTCCTCATGGTCCGCAGCCGTCTCGTCGCGCGCCTCCTTGGCGCCACCACGTTTGCCTTGTTGGCGGCCGGGCCGGCGCTCGCCCAGTCGAACGAGGTCAACATCTATACCTATCGCGAGCCGGGACTGATCAAGCCGGCGCTGGATGCGTTCACCGGGGCCAGCGGCATCAAGGTGAACACCCTGTTCGCCGCTGACGGCCTGGCCCAGCGCATGCGCAGCGAAGGCGCCAATTCGCCGGCCGACCTGCTCATCGCGGTCGACATCGGGCGGCTGCAGGAGGCGATCGATGTCGGCGTTACGCAGCCGGTCAAGTCCGACGTGCTGGAGAAGGCGATCCCGGCGCAGTTCCGCGACCCGCAAGGTCAATGGTACGCCCTGACGCTGCGCTCGCGCATCGCCTACGTGGCGAAGGATCGCGTTGCCGATACGGCGCTGACCTATGAAGGTCTCGCGGATCCCAAATGGCGCGGCAAGATCTGCATCCGCTCCGGCCAGCACCC
>Ga0075423_10005608_pt1 | contig 11752 bp, 9 predicted proteins | sample SoiMethybrSBSTD2_FD_80114 | JGI IMG/M metagenome (GOLD analysis project Ga0075423, IMG submission 80114) | Bulk soil microbial communities from a Populus tree surrounding site in Tennessee, USA - Soil MetaG P. TD hybrid SBSTD2 | ecosystem: Environmental > Terrestrial > Soil > Tree plantation...
GATCGTGCGGGTCGCGTCGGACAGCCGCGTGGTCTCCTCGTCGCCGGCCGGGATCGCGAGCACCGAGATCGCCGCGTCGGCCCCCTCGAGCGCGCGTTTCACCACGTCGTCCTTCCGCGCGTCGCCCTCGCCCACGGCGGTCGGAGCGGGGTCGCCGAGCTCGGCGGCGTCGCGGACGAGCGCGACGATCTCGTTGCCCCGGGCGAGTCCCTGTCGGACCACGTGGCGGCCCGTCCCACCGGCCGCTCCGATCACCGTGATCCGCATGTCCCGTCATCCTCCCCGGGGGACCGTACCCTGGAAGCGGACCTTCCGTTCGCTCAACCCCTCCGCGGTGAGCGACGAAGGTGCTGGTGGAACGCACACCGAGGGGATCGGATCGACGTGGATCGACGAGAGCGAACGGGCACCGTGGCGACCGACGAACGCCGCACCGCGGCTCCGTCGGGCGCTCCGATGCCGGCCCCGGGACGACCACGCACACGAGCGGTGGTCCGGCGGGCGTCACACGGTCTCGTCGTCGCCGGGACGCTCCTGGCGATCACCGTCGCGTCGATCGCCTTCGGCCTCAAGGTCACACCGCCGCAGACGGTCTCGGCCCTGGGGCAGACGGTCGGCGTGGGCACGGCCCCCCCCTCGTTCAGCCTCTCCGGTCCCGGCGAGGTCGACCTGTTCGGGCAGCCCCTGCCGACGTCGGTCCGGTTCCTCGGCCCCGTCCGGCCCCGCCTGGTCCTCAACAGCATCACGCTGAACCAGCAGGTCGCGGGGTTGTTCGACCCGGCGACGAGCGGCGGATCGGCGAAGGCGCTCGGCGACCAGCTGGCGCACGGATGGGCCCGGTACTTCCTCTGGGAGATCGCCTTCGTCGGCCTCGGCGCGCTGCTGCTCCTTGGGATCGTCGCGGGGTGGCGACGGCACGCATGGAGCTGGAAGAAGACCGTGGTGACGATCGCGGGCGGCCTCGTGCTCGTCGAGGCGGTCAACGTCGGGCTCATCATGCTGACGGCGACGACGGCGCCGGCCAAGCTGGAACGCGTCACGTCGCTCGGCGAGCTCGTAGGACGGGACGAGGACGCGCCGATCGCCGCCGCACCCGGTCCGGCCCTGACCGGGGTCCAGGCGGTCGTGCTGGGCGACTCCACCGCCGCCGGTCTGGGCGACGCTCCGCTCCCCGATCCCACGGCGCTGGACCAGGCGTGCGGTCGGAGCGTGGATGCCTACGCGGTGCACCTGGCCGACGTGAACCGATGGAACGTGCGCAACCTCGCGTGCAGCGGCGCCACGATCCGCTCCGGCGTGCTCGGCTCGCAGTTCGCGGGCGACCGGCAGGTCCCACCCCAGCTCGCCGTCGCGAAGCGCGCCGTGACGGCCCACACGGTGATCGTGAGCGTCGGGGCGAACGACCTGCGGTGGGCGCCGATGATCCGTCTCTGCATCGCGTTCAACGAATGCGACGACAAGGCGTCGACCTTGTTCTTCCAGAAGTCCCTCGCATCGTTCACGAGCGACTACTACGAGCTCCTCCGCCAGCTCGCCGCGCTCCCGACCCGTCCACGCGTCGTGATCAACCTGTACTACGCGCCGTTCGACGCCACCGCCGACTGCGTCACGGGGCTGACGTCCGCGAAGATCGAGGTCCTCCTGGATCGGCTGGCGGGCCTGAACGCCGTCCTCGCCCAGGGCGCGAAGACGTTCGGGTACCTCGTGGCGCAGCCCGATTTCACGGGGCACGGGGCGTGCTCGGAGCAGCCCTATGTGCAGGGGCTCACCGACAGCGCGCCGTTCCACCCGAACGCGACCGGCGAGCTGGTGATCGCGCTCGCCGACGAGCGCGCGCTGCTCGGGACGCCCTAGTCGGTCGGGCGGCTCGTCATCGCGGCGAGGGATCGCATCCCGCCCCCGTGCCCGTGACCGGGTCGCAGGAACCCCGGACCGTCCCACCGATCACCTGTTGCATCGTCTCGACCACGACCCCGTTGCCCGCCTCTCCCTGCAGGAACTGGAGGAACGCGTCGAACTTCTCGGAAGAGATCACGTAGGCGCCGCAGTGATCGTGCGTGCCGCAGAGATGGTGGAAGACGAAGATCGTCCACGCGGTCCCGTCTGTCTGCGCCGCGCTCTCGGCGGCCGACACGTACCGCTCCATCGTCGTGAGCTTCGTCGATTTCTTGATCGCGTTCACGGTTCGGATCGCATACCGATCAGCGGGCGGCACGGTGTTCGCGAACGGTGGTTTCTTGAGCGTCAGCCCGGCCGTGGCGCTCGCGCCGTTGTAACCACAGTAATGCGCGACGTCCTCGCTCCCGTCATCGAACGAGGCGAACGGGTAGGCCAGCGACGTTGGCTGGAACCCCATCCTCAGCAGGTTGTTGCGATCGGTGCAGACCTCGTAGCGCGCGTCGGCCGTCGACAGCGGCTGCACGTTGACATGGTCGAGCGTGTGCCCGGCGATCTCGTTGTGATCGTCGTACAGCGTGTGGAGATCGATCTCGCTGAGCTTCGCGGGATCCTCGGCCAGGATCGGACCGGTGTTCACGAGGAACGTCACACGCATCCCGTACCGGTCGAGGATCGGCACGAGTGCGATCTGGTCGGCGTTCCCGTCGTGCCACTCGATCGTGACGATCGTCTGGGGCACGACCGCGGCCGCCGGCGGAGGACTGCTCGGGAAGGACACGGCCGTCGCCGCGAGGACCGCGGTGGCCGCGACGCGGCGGATGAGACGCCCTCGGTACCGCATGGTCCCCTCCCGACGATAGGCAGACTTCTTTACTATTCGGCGCGACCGTACTCCCGGCCGCGGCGGCCGGTCAAGGGGTGCCGACCGAGTGAAGATGTGCTCGTGTTGAGCACCGAGGAGCTCGATCGACTCGAGGCCGCCTGCCGGACGATCCCGCTGTCCGAGCACGACCACGTCGCGGACGACCTCATGGAGGAGCTCTTCGAGACGGTGCTGGACTATCAGAACCGCGCGGCGACCGTCGACGCGGCGCTCACCCACTTCCGGTCCGAGCACGCGGACGTGCGGTCCTTCGACGACCTCGAGGAGATCCTCGCCGACCTCCCCGACGACGAAGATCTCGCCCAAACGTTGTGGGGCAATCATCATCACCGACGGGCCCAAGAGCTCGGCGGGCTCGTCACCTACCTGCGTGAACGGGACGTCACGGATCTCGCCGCCCTCCATGCGTGGGCGGCGGGGTCCTCGCAGGAGGACTTCGTCGGCCGCATCAAGGGCCTGGGCCCGGCCGTCTACCGCTCGCTCGTGATGCGGCTCGGGGTGGACACGATCAAGCCGGACGTCCACGTCCTCCGGTTCGTCTCGGCCGCGGTCGGTCGCCGCGTGACGCAGGACGAGGCCGTCACGGCACTGGAGCAGGTCGCCCGGAAGCTCGGCGTCTCCGCTCGGACGCTCGACGGGAGCGTCTGGGCGTTCCAAGCGAACCGGAAGGGCGACTCGACGTGACCGTTTCGGGCGCCCGACGCCCCGGGTAAGGACCTCCGGACGAACGGAAGGAGAACCTCATGGGTCTGCTATTGACGATCGTCGCGATCGTGGTCGTGGCCGCGGTCGTGCTGTGGCTGCTGAGGCGCGCATGAGGGAGCTCCGCCGGTGAGCGATGAGCTCACCGGCGGAGCCGCTCCTCCCGAGACCGAGACGATGGAGCTCTCCACCCACCTCTCGACGATGATCGAGGCGCCGCCCGAAGACGTCTGGGCGGCGCTCACCCAGCCTGCCGCGATCAAGCGATGGTTCTTCGGCGTCGACACGGAGACCGACTGGGTCCCGGGGAATTCGATCGTCCACCGTGGCGAGTGGCAGGGCCGTCCGTACGAGGACAAGGGGACGGTCGTGGCGTTCGACCCGCCTTCGTCGCTGATCCACACGCACTGGAGCGCGATGAGCGGTCTCCCCGACGAGCCCGAGAACTACCAGGAGGTCCGCTGGACGCTGGAGCCGCGCGACGGCGGAACCCTGTTGACCCTCGACGAGATCAACCTGCCCTCCGAGGACGCGAAGGCGACCTCCGAGCAGGCTTGGGCCGGCGCGCTCGACGGTCTGAAGCGCGTCGCCGAGATCGACCCCGATCAGCCCACGGGACCGTAGACGCCGAAGGTGTTGCCGGTCGGGTCGACGAACATCGCGATCGTCGTCTCCGGATCCACCTGCGTCGCCGGCATCACGACCGACCCCCCGGCCGATCCGGCGCGATCCACGTACCCCGCGACGTCGTCGACGTTCGCGTAGATGTCGACGGACGGCTGCCCATCGCGCGAGCTGCCGACCCCGCCGCGAGCTCCCACGTCCGACCCGGTGTCGAACGACGCGTGGAACGTCCCGGGCTCGCTCGGCTGGTCGTCGTCGAAGGTCCACCCGAAGAGGTCGCGGTAGAAGCCGACGGCGACCTGCGGATCGGAGCATCCGATCTCGACCCAGTCGACCGCCGGGTGGTCGCCATCGGAGACGCGCGTATCCCCGTCGCCCTTGATCAAGCCGATCGCGTTCCCCCACGGGTCCGCGAACACCGCGAACGTCACCATCGGCATCTCGGTGACCTCCATGAGCGTCTTCCCGCCGAGCTCGTTCGCCCGGTCGAGCATGCCCTGGATGTCGGGTCCCTCGGCGTAGAAGAGCGACGCCGGCTCGGCACCCGGCGGCGGTTCGGAGATGCCGCCGTTCATCCCCCGCCCCGAGTGCGTGTCGATGAGGATGTAGCCGCCGTCAGCGGTCTCCGTGTGCCAGCCGAAGAGGCCCGCGAGGAACGCGGCCCGTCGCTCCGGTTCCGGTCCCACCGTCTCGAACCACGTGATCGGATTGCCCATGACGACCTCCTCGTCTCGACCGTCCCACCCTAGCGCTCGTCGCGCGAGGGGTGACCCGCGGGCGTCGGACCGCCGCCCGTCGACGGGTCCTGTACGCCATTCGGCCGATTTCACTTGGATGCGACCTGCCGGAGGGTGGTCGCACCGACGGAAGGGAGTCAGCATGCGCCGACGGAAGCTCGTCGTGCTTTGTGCGGTCGCGTGTCTCGCGATCGTCGCCGGGGGGATCTACGCGGTCGCCTCGGGAGGAGGTTCAGGATCGTCGAAACGCGCGCTCGCGCAACGGATCCTGAACAGCCCGAACAGCCGGTTCATGACGGCGCCCGCACGCACGGCGCTGCAACTGTTCGCGAGCGGCAGCACGAGCCTTGCCTCGTCATCGCCCGTGCAGGGGGCGATCGACGCGGCGCCGACATCGCCCGTCAACCACGTCGCCACGCTGCACACCGCGGCCGCGGCGGCCGTGCCGCAGAACGTCCGGGTGAACGACCCGGCGGCCGACCATTTCCAGGTCGATCAGACGACGCAGAGCGAGACCGCGATCGCGGTCGACGGGAGCCACGTCGCCGTGGGGTACAACGACTCTCAGAACACGCTCCTGTTCTTGACTGCGGCGTCCAACCTGACTGGGTACTCCTATTCGAATGACGGCGGGGCCACGTTCCACGACGGCGGTGACCTCCCGAACGCCCTCGGCCAGAACAACTTCGGCGACCCGTGGATGACGAGCACGCCCGACGGCACGATGTACTACTCGACCCTGTCGGCGGACTTCTTCCAAGGGCTGCTCGTCGGGGTCGCGCGTTCGACGGACGGCGGCAAGACCTGGACGCGGCCTGTCAACGTCACGAAGAACCTCGGGCCGCAGGGTTTCCAGTTCGACGATAAGCCGGCGATCACGGCCGGGATGACCCCGAGCAACCAGCAGGTGCTCTACGACACCTGGGATGACTTCGCGTGCGACGCGATCACGTGCTGGACCGGACTGCCGGTCTCGCGATCGCTCGACGGTGGCCAGACCTGGCACGTGACGTGGGCGTCCAAGACCTCGGCGTTCCTCCCCGGATGCTCGTTCAGCCAATTCATCGGCGCCCAGCCTTTGATCAACCCGGCGAACGGGACCCTGTACGTCGCCGCCGAGCGTATCGCCGCCAACGACCCGAACTGCGATGGGAACCCGGTGCAGTTCAGCGAGATGCTGTTCACATCGCACGACGGTGGCCTGACGTTCACCAAGTCGACGATCGCGAACGTGACGCCGGCGTTCGACTTCGGCGCGATGAAGCTCGGAACAGGGATGTACATGCGAACGATCGAGTTCCCCTCGCTCGCGATCCACGCCGGCAACTTGGCCGTCACGTGGAACGACGGTCGGCTGACCGGTCACAGCCACATCCTGCTCGCGACCCGCTCACTCGGCGGCGGTCCTTGGAACCTCCGCTTCGTCACGCAGGGCACCGGCGATGAGGTCCAACCTGGGATCACCGCGGACGGGTCGGGGTTCCACATCGTCTACTACGCGCGGACCGGCTCCACGTTGGACGTCGACGAAGCGACGTCGACGTCGAGCGACCTCGCGAACTGGAGCGTGCAGACGATCACGTCGAGGTCGTTCCCTGGCGTATTCACCGCGCCGCAGTTCGATCCGATCATCGCGCCCGCGTATATGGGGGACTACCTCGCGAACGTGAACGTGAACGGCACGGGGTACTTCGCGTGGGGCGACAACCGCGATGTCGTGACGAACGCGTTGTGGCCCGACGGGCGCCACGATCCCGACGTGTTCTTCGCGTCCGGCTAGGTCGAGCTCGAGGGGCGGCCGCCCGAGGCGCGCGAGGCGCGCCTCGGCGGCCGCCCCCTGCGTCACGTTGCCCTTTCGGCGGTAGCGTTCGAGCGCTTCGCGAGTGACGTCGGCTGCCTCGTCGCTGCGCCCACCGAGTTCGAGCACTTCGGCAAGGGCAACGCGGGCATCCGCCTGGTCATTGATGAAGTCTCCTTCCTCGTGCATCGCGATCGCTTCGCGCGCGAGCCGTTCGCCGAGCACGATGTCCCCTCGGCGGGCCGCGACCATCGCGCGAACGCTCAGGACGAGCGCGTTCACCTGGATGTCATTGGGGTCCAGGTCCCATCCGGCGACCGCAGCCTCCTCCGCGTCGTCATAGCGTCCGAGCTCGTACAAGGATTGGGCGTGCATCGCGGCCAACAGGCCGGCTGGCCCCGTCGACCCGATCTCCATCAAACGGCGACGTCCGTCTCTCAGGATCTGCTCAGCCTGGTCGACGTTGCCGGCCATGAGCTCCAGCCACCCCAGCGACTGCGACATGTGGGCATCGGCGACCCGACGGCCGAGCTCGACACGAAACCGATGGCCCGCCTCACAGATCTCCCGGCCTCGGTCGAACTCGCCCAACATCCAGTAGATCGTGGATGAGCTCCCCGCCACTTCCGTCTCCAGGGCGAGCGACCCACGGACCTCGTCGACATAGCCATCAACCAGTCGAAGTGCCTCTGCGCATGGGGTGGGACCGAACACCGGAACCGCCGCGAGCCACGACAGGTACTCGGCCGCCATATGGTGATCGCCCGTCTTGCGGAACAGGTCCACCGCTCGCCTCCACGCGAGCCCGGTCTCGGCAGCCCGACACCGCTGGTACGCCAGCGAGCCCAAGATGACCAGCGCCCAGGCGATGCCGACCTCGTCGCCGACGCGTTCGAACAGTTCCAGATCGGCTTCGACCTCTGACGGTGAACGCAGCGACAGGGCCGGTCCCTCGGCCCAATACGCCGCCCAGAGGCGGACGAGTCCCGCACGGCGCACGAGGACTTCGTCACCACGACGCTCCGCGGCCTCGATCGCGGCGTCGAGGGTCGTTTCCGCGCCTCTCAGGTCCCCCGACTCGCCGACCGCCACGCCGAGGTCGATCATCGTCGGGATGAGCTCGGGGTCCTGCGGCGACATGAGATCGGTCGCCCTCGAGAGGAGGCCGATCGTCGCGGGGATATCGAAGCGGTCGTGGGCGCGTCGACCGGCCTCGCTGAGGTGGTTCGCGGCGCGCTCGCCGAGCGCCGCGATCCGCGACCGGTCCCCACCCAGTTCCGTCAGGACCCGAGACGCGCGCTCGAAGTGATATCCGATCAGCTCCTCCTGTTCCGGCGCAGCCGCCTCTAGCCAGTCCGCGAACCGCTCATGCAGGCCCGCACGAAGTGTCTTCGGCGTCGCGTCGTAGGCGGCGTCGCGGATCATCAGGTGGCGGAACGCGAGCGCCTCGATGCCCGGCACGTCGCTCCGCTCGGGGCGCACGAACTGTTTCCGGATCAGCGACGCGAGCTCGACGGACACCTCGCCGTCCGATAGCACGGTTACAGCATCGCGGTAGAACACCTGACCCATGACCGACGCGCGCTCGAGGGTCGAGCGCTCGCCCGCAGAAAGGCGGTCGATCCGCGCCGCAAGCAGCGCGGACGTCGTCGGCGGCACCATGACGCCGCGGAGGTCGCCGGCGGCGACCCACGACGTCCCGCTCCGCACGACGAGACCGTCCTCGACGAGCATCGCGAGCATCTCCTCGGCGAACAGGGGATGTCCCTCGGACGCCTCGACGATCTGTTCGCGGACGGCGGCGTCGACCGTGTCGATCGCGAGCAGGTTTGCCACGAGGGTTTCGGTCTCCGATGCCGAGAGCGGCTCGAGGTTGATCGACGTTGCGTTGAGCTTGCCGCCTCCCCAGGCCGGTCGCGCGTCGAGGAGCTCGGGCCGTGCCATGCAGGCGAGCAACAGCGGCGCCTCCACGACCCAGTCGGCGAGGTATTCGATGAGATCGAGCATCGTCGGCTCGGCCCACTGCACGTCGTCGATCACGAAGGCGATGGGGTGCCGATGTGCGAGTCCTTCGAGGAAATGGCGGATCGCCCAGAGCGTCTCCTCGCCCGCCGCCTCGCCACTTCGCACTCCGAGGAGCTGGGCGAGCTGACGGCCGATGCGCTTAGCGTGCTCGTCGTCCGCGACGGCATCGACGATCTTCGCGAGCACCTCGTCGGCTGACTCCGTCCCGTTCAATCGAACGGCCTGCTGGACCGCCTCGATCACGGGCCAGAATGTGATCCCGTCGCCGTACGGAAGGCATCGGCCTCGGAGCGCGATAGCACCATCGGGCAGTCGGTCGAGGAAAGCCGCGAGGAGTCGCGACTTGCCGACGCCGCCGATGCCGAGGACCGTGAACAGCTGACACGAGCTGTCCGAGACGGCACGGTCGAAGGCATCGCGGAGGAGCGCGAGCTCCCGCTCTCGACCGACCATAGGCGCGTCCAACCGACGCGCGAAACCGGCCGCTCCAGGATCCACCTTGAGGACGCGGTACGCCGGGACCGCATCGCCGACACCCTTCAGCGACAGTGGCTCCACAGCTTCGGCGAGGACGGCGTCGCGGACGAGCCGGAAGGTCTCCTCCGCGATCAGGACCTCGTCCGGCCCGGCGGCCTGCTCGAGCCTCGCCGCGACGTTCGACGGCATCCCCGTCACGAGTGTCTCGGCGGTCGCGGGATCGCCGACCATGACCTCACCGGTCGCGACGCCCGTTCGCGCCCGGATCCGGACGCCGTGCTGACGCTCCAGCTCGTCGTTCAGAGCCGCGAGCGCCTCGGGGATCTCCGAGGCCGCCCGGACCGCCCGGACCGCGTCGTCCTCGTGGATCCGAGGGATCCCGAACACCGCCATCACGGCGTCACCGATGAACTTCTCGACGGTGCCGCCGTGGCGCTCCAGGAGCGTTCGCATCGCGTCGTAGTAGCGGGCCAGGATCCCGCGGAGCAGCTCGGGGTCGAGGCCGCGGCCGAGCTCCGTGGAGCCGGTGATGTCGGAGAAGAGGACCGTCACGGTCCGACGGAAACCCCCGGTCGCAGGGGCGGCTCCGAGCGGGGACCCGCAGGCGTCACAGAACCGAGCACCCTCTCGGTTCTCGCTGCCGCACGTCGGACAGACCGTCATGCGCCGAAGCGTATCCCCCTGCTCGGCACGCCGTTCCTGCCGACTTGCCCTCCTGGGATCGAACTCAGGGAGGTACTAGGGCGGGCCGACGAGGGGGTTCACCGCGCGTATCCTTCGCCCGTGCGGGTCCTCGTGCTCGGCGCCGGTTTCGGGGGTCTCGAGGTGGCCACCCGCCTGTCGGAGGCTCTCGGCGACGACGCCGACGTCACGCTGATCGATCGGACCGACGCGTTCGTCTTCGGCTTCTCGAAGCTCGACGTGATGTTCGGTGCGAGATCGCTCGACGACGTCCGGCTTCGGTACGCGCGCATCGCGAAGCCGGGTGTGCGCTTCGTCGGCACGACGATCACGTCGATCGACCCGGACACGAAGCGGGTCACGACCGACGACGGGACGTACGACGCCGACGTGATCGTCGTGGCGCTCGGGGCCGACCTGGACATCTCCGCCACCCCCGGCCTCGCGACCTTCGGCAACGAGTACTACACGGAGGAGGGCGCCGAGCGGCTCCGCGACGTGCTGCCGTCGTTCCGAGAGGGTGCGGCGGTGGTCGGTGTGTGCGGCGACACCTTCAAGTGCCCGCCGGCACCGAGCGAAGCCGGGCTCATGCTCGATCGGTTCCTGCGCGATCGCGGGCTGCGCGAAGCCTCCACGATCCACGTCGTGATCCCGTTCGGGAAGCCGATCCCGCCCTCGCCCGAAACGTCGGAAGCGCTCATGGCCGCGTTCGCCGATCGCGGGATCAGCTTCGTCCCCGAACGGAGGGTCGTCGCGCTCGAGGAAGGCGTCGCCGTGCTGGACGACGGACAGCGACTCGCGTGCGATCTGTTCCTCGGGATCCCGGTCCACCGCGCGCCGGCCGTCGTCGAGGATTCCGGACTGGCCGTGAACGGGTGGATCCCGGTGGAACCGCGAACCCTCGAGACGCGGTTCCCCGGCGTCTTCGCGGTCGGCGACGTCACGAGCGTCGGGACGCCGAAGGCGGGCGTGTTCGCGGAGGGCGCGGCGAAGGTCGTCGCCGACCGCCTGATCGCGGAGGTGCGCGGCGCCGACCCGGTGTCGCTGTACGACGGCCGAGGGTCGTGCTACATCGAGTTCGGCGAAGGTGCCGTGGCCCGCGTGGACGTCGACTTCTTCTCGACGCCGGGACGCCCGATCGGGACCTGGATCCCTCCGTCCATCCAGACCGCCGAGGAGAAGGCGGCGTTCGCGGAGAGCCGAGGGCTCCGTTGGTTCGGGGACGATCAGGCATGACGCCGGAGGTCGTCGGGCGGCGTCGCCGCCAAGCTCGACGCCTGCTGGTTCAGATGCTCAGGCCGGCAGTGTCGCGCTGACGAACGACCACGAACGCGCGGTCTTCCGGAGATCGTCCAACGACGGCCCTCCGAGGACCGCGAGGGCCACCCCGAGCCACGCGAGAGAACGGATGATGATGATGATGTCGATCACGTCCAGTCTCCGTTCGACCATGCGTCACCGCTCCACGAGATCCCAGACCAGGACTTGCCCGACCAGTCCGTGGTGCTCCACGACTTGCCGCTCCACGAGTTCGAGGTCCAGTCGGCGCTACTCCACGACTTCCCGCTCCACGAGACGCCGGACCACGAGATCCCGGACCACGAGTTCCCGGACCAGGAGTTCCCTGACCACGACTTGCCGTTCCAGGCGCCCCCGGACCAAGACTTGCCCAGCGCCTCGAGCGCGGCCATCGCCGCCGAATCGAAGGGCGAACCCATGATGTCCTGTTCACCCGTCAGCGTGACGCCGTCCGCCGTGAGGTGATCGCTCCCGCGGGCGAGCTCCAGCGAGCCGACCCCGGTCGACGGCGTCCACGTCTGGACGGAGTACGGCAGGGCGCTCGTGAGCGCCTTCGACATCTGGAGCTCACCTCCGCCGATCGCCTGCGACTTCCCGCAGATCTGGAACCCCGTGCCCGTGAGGAGC
>Ga0075423_10005609_pt1 | contig 11750 bp, 4 predicted proteins | sample SoiMethybrSBSTD2_FD_80114 | JGI IMG/M metagenome (GOLD analysis project Ga0075423, IMG submission 80114) | Bulk soil microbial communities from a Populus tree surrounding site in Tennessee, USA - Soil MetaG P. TD hybrid SBSTD2 | ecosystem: Environmental > Terrestrial > Soil > Tree plantation...
CCCTTGCCTTCAACGATCGTGATGCTTTGATCGCCGGCCGCGCCAGGCAGCCGTTCGACCTTGCCGGTGGGCCAGGTAACGTCGATCGCTCCAACCTTCGTCGCGGCACCGAGACCAATCGTCAACGGCCGCTCGCTCTGCGACAAATAGCTTGAACCGGTCTTGACCATCTCCAGCACCGGCACGCCAGACACTCGCGTCACCCGAACCTTTGCGCCGATGGCGTCGCGGTTCGACGATGATCCCACAAGCGTCAGGCGCAGTTTGTGATTCGTCGTTCCCTCATTCCGGAACAGCCGCGCTGGTCCATTGTTCGCCATGACGGCGAGATCCAGATCGCCGTCGTTATCGAAGTCCCCATACGCGGCGCCGCGCGCAACGGCCGCCTTGGCGAACGCCGCGCCCACGCGCGTGCTCACGTCCTCAAATTTCTTGTTGCCGAGATTGCGAAACAGGTGCGGCGGCTGTGCGTAGGTGATCGTCGGCTGGACGGTGTTGATGTCGTCGGCGACGTGTCCGTTCGCGGCAAATATGTCGGGTAGTCCGTCGAGGTCGAAATCAAAGAAGAAACACGAGAAGGTGAGCCGAAGCAGCGACGCTTTCCCGATCGTCGAGGTCGGCGCCTCGTCGATGAAGAGTCCGTTCCCTTCATTCGAGTACAGAGCCATCATCTCGTTCGAGAAATTCCCGATGATCAGGCTCTGGCGGCCCGATCCGTCATAGTCGGCTGCATCGGTTCCCATCCCGGCACGCGCGACACCCGCTTCGTTGAACGCAATGCCGGCGGTGACCGCCACATCAGCAAATGTTCCGTCGCCTTTGTTGCGATACAGGCGATTCGGCTGGGTGTCGTTCGCCGCGAACACATCAATCAGCCCGTCGTTGTCGTAATCGATCAACGCCAGACCAAGCGTCTTTGCCGCAGGATCGTAGACACCCGCTTTTTTGGTGACGTTCTCGAACGTGCCGTCGCCATTGTTGTGGTAGAGCGTCGGACTCTGTCCCTTGTACGACTCGGGAGTGCAGTACGACTTGGTCTTCCCGTTCAGTGTGCAAAAGAGATCCTTGTCTGCCGACCACTCGACGTAGTTGCCGACGAACAGATCGAGTTTTCCGTCGCGGTCGTAGTCGAACCAGACGGCGCTCGTCGAGAATCCCGGATCGCCGACACCCGACTTCGCCGTCACATCCTCGAACTTCCCGCCGTTGTTGCGAAACAGGTGATTGGGTCCGAGCGCGGTGATGTAGATGTCGCTGTCGCCGTCGTTGTCGTAGTCGCCAGCGCTCACGCCCATGCCGTACATCTCGACGGCAAGCCCAGCCGCGCGGGTGACGTCGGTGAACGTGCCGTTGCCATTGTTGTGATAGAGCGCGGGATATGTGGCGGCGCCGCCTTGACCCGGCCAGCTGCGCCCGTTGATGAACAGAAGGTCCTGCCAGCCGTCGCCGTCAGCATCAAGGAACGCGACGCCGGCACCCAGCGTTTCCGGAAGATATTTCTTGCCGAAGGCGCCGCTCGTGTGACGGAAGTGTATGCCGGCGCTCGCCGTCACGTCGTTGAACTGAGGCAGTGCGGTGGTCGGCTGCGCGCCCTGCGCCGCGAAGACCATGACACTGGCAGCGAGACATGGCAGAACGGCACGTTTGAGCATCATTTTCAATGGCTACCCACGCGCGTCGGTGCCGACTTCACGGCCGGCTGAATCGCTGCGGTGACGTGTTCGTGGATCTGCTGCCGTTCATTGTTGTCGTCGGCGTGAAGCTGACGATATGGACCGGTGATCGATTGCGACGATTCGTCCGCCTTGAACCGCTCGTACAGCGCGCGCTCGCGACCGGCTTCTGTCGCATCGCCGAGTCCTTGATAGCACAGCATCAGGTTGTAGTGCGCCTGCAGATCTTCCGGGTCGATCGCCAGAACGCCCGCGAACGCACCAATCGCGTCCTTATATTGACGCTTCAGGAACAACACGCGCCCAAGCTGATTGAGGACGACACGGTCTCGGGGATATTTCCGGTTCGCAATCTGCAAATGGTCGATCGCTTCGTCGTAGCGTCCAAGCGTCTTCAGCGCTGTCGCAAGGAAGAAGTGTGTCTTGGCGAGTTCCGGATCGATGCCGAGTGCTTTCCGAAGCACGTCCTCGGCTCCCGTCATATTGCCTTCCTGCACGCGCGCGCGCCCGACATTGACCCAGCCGTCGGCATAGGACGGCTCCATCGTGGTCACCTTCAGGAACGTCGCCTCGGCGTTCTTGATGTCCCCTTGAAGCAAGAGCCCAATGCCGTAGTCATTCCAACGTTCACGAACCGTTGGATCCATCACCGGCGGTACTTCCGGGAGTGCGGCATCGCGCGGTAAGACGCGCAGCGTCGCTTCGTTTTGTGCCATCACCGTCGTGGGGATGTCCGGAATGGCCTTGACCCCGCCCGACACGCGCGACGTTTCGCCGGAGAACACCCACTTGCCATCGTCGTGGGCCGCGGTGACAGAGGGATTCTTGTCCGCCGGATCGCGCACGCCCGCATACGCCCACTGCGTATTCCACCATGCGAACTTGCGATAGTTCACCTTCGCCTTGAGATAGATCCGATCGCCGGCATCCTCGGGGATCTGGACGCGATAGTGGATGGTGTCGGCCGCGCCGGGAGGAATCAGCCGGACGTAGGCAACGGACCGCGCCGACCAGGCATTCCGCTTGTTGATCTGATTACCGTGCTCGTCGAGCAGCAAGCTGCGATACATGTGGGCGCCGCTTTCCACCGCGCCCCGCCCGCCGTCGGATGCCGCGCCGCTGTGAAAGAGCGTGCGCCCGCGATCGTCGACCGCTTCGAGTTCGACCCAGACATCGAACGCATCGACCGTGCCGCCTGGGAAGAAGTGGCCGACCTTGCGCGTACGGACCACGACTTCAACGCGCACTGAATCACCGCGCCGCACGGCCGCATCAACTTTGCCGAGTGGTGCGATCACTTCGGCGGCCGGCGCGAGGAAATTCTGCGCCGCGCCAAAATTCATCGACTCTTCGCCGACCGCAAACGTGCTCGCCGTTCGCGGCTCGGTTGAGGCTTGCGATCTGCCGGCAGCCGCAGCCTCCGTTCCCGACGAACGGACGATTCCGAAGATGTCGACGGAGATCTGACCATCACGAAGGAAATCCTGCACGGCTTTGAGCTGCACAGAGTCGCCGTTGACGAACGGAAGCGCCGTATTCGCCGCGGCAAACCGGTGTGAGCGAACCTTGCCGTTTTTCGCTGCGGGATCACTGGAATCGACGAGCGGCATATGGCAGTCGGCGCATTTCGACGGCTTCTTCGGATAGTAGAAGGAGCGCGCGCCTTCGCCGGAGACGCCCGATGCCTGCCAGTTGTCGTAGTCGTTGAAGCCGCGGAACCAGCGGTACGAATTCACCGGCACATCGAGATGAACTTTGTGGCAGCTCGAGCAGAATTCCGGCGTCTGTTCGCGATGAAACGGCTTGAGGAAGATGTTCTTGTGCGGCTGTGGATCGATGTAGGTCAACTGGTCGTGAACGAAGCGCAGCACCGCATTGTCGCTCGCCGCCAGGTCGTGAAGCGGCGGATACTCGATTTCGAAATCCCCCTGTCCCATCGTGCTTCTGACGTGCGTGATCGAATGACATGACGTGCACGCCAGCCCCGCCTGCGCTTCAGGCGTCTCGATCTGTTCCTTGATCGGCCGATCGAAGCGGCCGTTGAAAAATACCGCGTGGTCGTGGCATCCGGCACACCACTTGGACGGCTTCGTGCCGACGGTGTCCTGCATGTACTCGATCGATTTGCGATACCACTGGTTGTTGAAAGAGGAGAAATGATGGGTTGACGATTTCCATTGTTCGTAGATGTCGGTGTGGCACCGCCCGCAGCTGTCGCTCGTCATGAAGAAGTTCGCGGGAATGGTCCGATGCACGTTCGTGTCGCCCGATGATGGAAAGAACGGGCTCGACGGTCCCGCCCCTTCTTCATTCATTGACGCCGGGACGACCGACGGGTTGCGGATGATGTTCGTGTTCTTCGCGCGCGCCGCTGTCATCGTCGCGGCCACCGGTGCGGCGACGGCGGCGATGACGGCAACCGCACAGGCGGTGACAACCGGCGCGCGTTCACCTGGTGCGCCGCGGCGCAGGATCGAGATGGCTCCCGCAATGGCCAGCGGTACCCCGCCGGCAAGCGACAGCGTGATATGCACGGGCAACAGCCATCGCCATCGTCCTGCCGCGCCGACGACAGTAATAAGGAGGCCGAAGGCGATGCCCACGGCAAGGATGGTGTACGCGATGGTGTAGGGCGCGGTCTTTCCGCCTTCGCTGAAGCTACGGCGGACTCGCCGAAGCCTTGGCGTAGGCGGTAGACCGCGCCATTTGGCAAGGGTCTGAAGACCCTTGCCCCACACGAGCCAGGCCACCAGCAGCGCAACACCGACGACGATGTGGAACACGACATTGCCGTAATAGAAGACGGTTGGGCTCGCGGTGGCCGCGAGATAGGCGGTGTTCAGCGCATATACGGATAGAAGGAGCGGCATCCACCAGGATCGCGCGCCCCGAAGTGTCTCCATTCAGCACCTTTCTTACAGGCAAATCCCCGGCAAGTCGAAATGGACGAAGATCCAATCAGCCTAGGCCGGGTGCCCGGGAGGGTCAATAGTAGGAACAGGGCATTGACCTTACTGGACGAGGCAGTGGCACGGGGGTAGTATTTGCACCGCCGTGCAGACTCTGGGAACCCGGGGGATCCTCATCGCGGCGATGCTGTGCGGCATCGCCATTGAAGTCGCTGCCCAGCAACGACCCGCGCCCGACTTGCCGGTCCTCACCGCTATCAAGGATATCCGCGCCTTGTCGCAGGATGAGGGGGAGCGCGGTTATCCCGTGCGGATCCGCGCGACCGTCACCCACTTCGACGAGAACCTCCAGACAACGCTTATTGTCCACGATGGAGACTTCGGCCAGTTCATCCAGCCTCCCCCGGAGGACAAGATCAAGTCAGTTGGGGAATGGATGAATCTAAAGGCCGGCGATCTCATCGAGATCGACGGGTACACCATTCACGGTGGGTTTGCGCCGGACGTGATGCCCACACGAATCCGAAAGATCGGCCGCGGCGCGATGCCCGTGCCCAGGAGTCTCGCCTTTTCCCAGATGCTCACGGGTCGATACGACTGCGACTACGTGGAAATCGCCGGGGTCATCCAGAGAGCCTGGTCGGCTGGAACGGTGCGCTCCCGCGTCATGTACGCCGATGTCGCAATCGAGGACGGGCTCGTCCGGGCGGCACTATGGGATTCGTCGGCCGCGGACCTCTCTCGTTTCATCGATGCGCGCGTCAGGCTGCGCGGCAATATCGGCACCATCTTTGGCAATACCGGGCAGCTGCGCGGCGTGTCTTTTTTCGCCGGCCGGATTGGCGACGTCGAGGTGCTGGAGCCGCCTCCCGATCCGTTCTCTTTGCCTGAACGTTCGATTCAGAAGATCTACAACTACTCATCAGCGGGCGAGGTCATTCGTCGCATTCGAGTCCGCGGCGTGGTGACCGCCGGCATCCTGGGCCATCCGGTCACCATGCAGGACTTCACGACCCGGGCGACCTTTCAATACGTCGTGAACGTACTTTATTTGAAGGGCGCCAGCGGGGACGTGCGCATAGAGACGGAGGAAGTTCCGCACGTTCAGCTCGGAGATGTCGTTGAAGCGGCGGGCTTCCCGGCGGTGACGCCTGGGAGACCGATGCTGCGGAATGCCGTGTTTCGTGTGGTCGGCAGGGGCACCGAACCCACCCCGGTCGCCGTCGCACCCGGCAACGTGCTGACGCCAGATCACGATGCCCAGTTGGTGCGTGTGAATGCGCAATTGCTCAGCGTCATTCCGAATCCGACGGAGCGCGTGGTCGTACTCCGGGCCGGCGACACCGTATTCGATGCGCGGCTCGATGCGACCCAAGACGGCGCCGGCATCGACGATATCCGTCCCGGCAGCACCCTCATGGTCACGGGGGTGTATTCGTACCAAAGCGGCCCACCGCCGTCGTTACGGCTTTTCCTTCGAACGCCCTCAGACGTGCGTGTGTTGGCAGCAGCTCCCTGGTGGACGCTTCGTCATTCGCTGGTCATGGTCACGATCCTCGCGTTTGCCGCCGGCGTCGGGGCGTGGCGCATGCGGACGGTCACCGCGCGTAAACGCCGCGAGTATCAGGCAGTGTTGAACGAGCGGTTACGCGTAGCTCGGGAGCTTCACGACACGGTCGAGCAGGGACTCGCCGGGATCGCGCTGCAGCTCGAAGCGGTTGACGGGTCGTTTGAAACGGCACCGGAGGCCGCGCGCGAATCGTTGAACGTCGCGCGGCAAATGTTGCGGTACAGCCTGGAGGAGACCCGGCGATCCGTGATGGATCTCCGCTCGCAAGCGCTCGAACGAAGCGATCTGGCTGGCGCACTCGAAACGCTCGCCTATCAGATGACGCTCAACACCCCGGCGCAGGCCTGTGTCCGCGTCAACGGTCCTGTCCATCGCCTCGATGCGGCGAAGGAGCATCATCTTCTGCGAATTGGACTCGAAGCGTTGACCAATGCGCTGAAGCATGGGCGGGCAGCGCGCATCGACATCGAGCTATCATTCACGCCCGATTCGACGAGCTTGATTGTCACCGACGACGGCCAGGGGCTCGAGTCGGCGGAGCGCGCGTCGGGTGGGGCGCATTTCGGTCTTCAGGGCGTCAGAGAACGTGTCGACAAGCTCGGCGGTGTGCTCGATATCGATAGTTCGCCTGGCGCTGGAACCCGACTCTCTGTGACGATTCCCGCGCAACCGGAAAGCCGAACACTTCCACATGCGCAATTGAGTGAGATATGAGCAACACGCTGAAAATCATGCTCGTCGACGATCACTACCTCGTCCGCATGGGACTCGCCAGCATCATCGCGCTCGAGCCGGACATGACCGTCTGCGCAGAAGCGGCGACTGGCGAGCAGGCGCTCGCACTCTTCAGAGTCCACAATCCTGATGTCACGTTAATCGATCAACGATTACCCGGCATGACAGGCTCGGAGACGACGCAGAAGATTCGCGCGGAGTACCCGGGCGCCAGAATCCTCGTGCTATCGACCTACGCATGCGACGAAGAAATCTACAGGGCGCTCCACTGCGGCGCGATGGGTTACTTGTCGAAATCGGTGCAGCGCGAGGAGCTGACTCAGGCGATTCGCAAAGCCGCCGGCGGCCGCCGGCACATTACGCCTGAGGTAGCGGCGCTTCTGGCTGAAGGTATGTCACGGTCTCGTCTGTCGACTCGCGAACTCGATGTCCTGCGACTGCTCGTTGGTGGAAAACGGAATCGAGAAATCGCTTCGACTTTAGATATTACTGAGGGTACGGTGAAGCTCCACGTCAGCAGTATTCTCGGCAAGCTCGCGGTCGCCGATCGCACGGAGGCAGTGACCGTCGCGCTCCAGAGAGGAATTGTTCAGCTTTGACTTTGGCGGGTCTTTTCTACCCTATATCCTTCGACATACTCACCCACACCCCTTCAGCTACTTCCGCCCGGAACCCATCCGCCCTAGTCTTTACGCACTATTGCGCTCGTCACGGGCAGGTGTCTGTCCGTCACGGCCTGAATGGGGTAGGCGGAGTACATCAATGGTGAGAGTTCCGTCGCCGGGTGTGAGGACGATGGCCGTCACCGGTCATCAAAGGAGAGCCATGTTGCGAGCACGCGCAACGCGCGCGAGCGGGACCACGACGGTGTGGACCGCCGCACTTGTTTGCACACTGCTGTTGTTGCCGACGGCAGCGCGGGGTCAGGGCTCTACAACCGCGAGCATTCGCGGCACCATCCAGGACTCCAGTGGTGGCGTCCTTCCGGGCGCGACCATCACGGTGACCCACCAGGGAACGAAGGCCGTGCAAACCACGGTCAGCGACGACCGCGGACAGTACCTCGTCGTCGGTTTGTTTCCCGCCACATACGACATGCGCGTGGAGCTTTCAGGCTTCAAGTCGTACGAAAGAAAAAACATTTCACTGAGTCCGAACGACGTTCGCGGCATGGACGTGCGGCTCGACGTTGGGCAACAGTCGGAAACGATCACGGTTACCGCCACTCAGGAAGTCATTCAAACGCAGACCGGCGCGCGCGAAGGCGTGCTGACCGCGAAGCAGATCGACAACCTTTCCGTCATCGGTAGAAGCGCCCTCGAACTGCTACGCATCCTCCCCGGGGTTGTCACCGATTTCAATCAGGGTGAGTCAGTGAGCTTCGGTGGCGGCGGCAACAACACGCAGGGTTATACCGTCAATGGCATCCGCTCATCGGCGAACACCGTCGCCCTCGATGGGTCGTCGCTGATCGACATCGGCAGCAACAGCGGCGTCATCGTCTCCCTGAATAACGACATGGTTCAGGAAGTGAAGGTGCAGAGCTCGAACTTCGCTGCCGAATATGGCACGGGCGGAATGAACATCAGCGGCGTCACGAAGTCGGGCAGTTCCAGGTTCCACGGCGAGGCCTACGACTATTTTCGCGACTACCATCTGGCGGCCAACGATCGATCCAACAGCATCACCAGTACTGAGAAGCCGAAGAGCAAGTATCAATATCCGGGTGGCAACATCGGCGGACCGATCTCGTTCGGCGACAGCTACACGAAGAACCGCGATCGGCTCTTCTTCTTTGCTGCATTCGAAGCGCAACGGCAGCAAGTCGACACCGGGTCGCATTTCACGCGCACGCTCAGTCCGGCGATGAAGAACGGCGACTTTAGCGCATTGCTCGCCAATCGCGGGTCGAACCTGAACAGCGTCCCGCAACTCAAGATTCCCAGGGGCAATCCCGGCGCGGGGGAGCCGGCGCCGAACAATGACATGAGGCCGTACGTGACCCCGACGGGCAAGTACTTCGCGAGCCTCTATCCGAACCCAAACTACAACGATCCGAACAACCTCTATAACTACGTCTACCAGGCGCTCGAGCCGACCAACCGTACGGATTTCAAGTCGCGCTTCGATTGGAACATCAGTAACAAGACGAAGGCGTATGTGCGCGTCGCGCATGAAACGGAATACACCGAGAGCGCGCGTGGAGTGTGGTGGGCGCCCGCCGACGTCGTCGCGCTTCCAACGCCGAATGTCGGCGAGCACGTCGGCCGTTCTTACGCCGGCAACGTCGTCACGGTGTTGAGCCCGACGATGACGAACGAAGCGCTGGTGAGCTACAGCCGGCTGACCCTCGACAACCGCTACAAGGATCCAAGCATTCTGAAACAGGGTGCTGGTGGGATCACCTTCAACGGAATCTTCCCCGCAGGGACGACGAGTCCGTATCTGCCGGACGATTTGTTGCACGGGTGGGGGACTGGAAACGGCCAGGTCGGTCAGCTGTGGGCGAAAGCCAACGACATGTATGCGCACAACGATGCGCTGCAGTTCAGTGACAAGCTGACGAAGCTCCTCGGCACGCATGGAATGAAGTTCGGCATCGCGATCGAGCGCGGGCAAAAGCAGCAGAACTTCCAGAACACCGAGTCCGGCCAGATCTGGTTCGGTACTGATAACGGTGATGGCACGGGGAACTCCGCGGCTGACATGCTCGTGGGCCGACCCGGCCAGTTCACGCAGGGCACCGCGGCAAGAGGCAACCCTGCGCCCGGTCAACCGTTCGGTGCGTGGCGTTACTGGAACATCGACTCGTTCGCCCAGGACAGCTGGAAACTGAAGTCAAACTTCACGCTCGAATACGGCGTCCGGTTTGGGTATTGGACGAATAACAATGAACTCAGCAAACTCGGGGGCTACTTTACGCCCTCGTTGTATGACCCGACCAAGGGCTCGTTCCTCGATCCGGGAACGTTCCAGAAGGTCAATGGTGAGTGCTACGTCGCGACCGGATGCGCGCCGGGAGGCATTCTCGACAATCGTGGACCATTCGCCCTGCCGCGCGTCAACGTTGCCTGGGATATCGACGGAAAAGGCAACAACGTCGTCCGCGGTGGTTATGGGTTGTTCTACAACCGAAACATGGGGAACGTGGAGTACGACAACACGCTTCGCCTGGCCCCCAATGCCTACGTTGTGAACACCGATTTGTGGGTCGGCAGTGGATATGGCGGCGGCACCGGCTTGACGTACGACACCATTCACGAGGCCACGCTCGCCAACCGGATTGGCAGCCTGGGGATCAACTCTCTGACGCCGGATTCGTTCTTGTGGCCGAAGACCCACAGCTACAGCATCTCCTACGCGCGCCGGATACCGGGGAACCAGGTCCTTGAAGGCAGCTACGTAGGGACGCGTGGCCGCGATCTGGTCAGCCGCAGCAACGGCAACATCATGCCGTACGGCGCGATGCTCAAAGGGTCATTCAACGGCATTGATCTGTCGCAGCCAATCAATCGATATGCCGTTGCGACGGTTGACGCCAACCTGGCGACCTTCCGTCCGTACAACGCGCTGAGTGCCATCACGTTGTATGACTTCCGCGGCGTGTCGGACTACGACTCGATGCAGTTGACCTTGAGCCGTTCGACTGGCCGTCGGCTTCAGTACTTCGTCGCCTATACGCTGGGTCGCACGAAGGGATCGCTCGGAGGCGAGTACTCGAGTATTGATCCGTACGATCCGGATCGAACCTACGGCGTGCTCGATCAGGATCGCACGCATACACTCAACGTCTCGTGGAACGCGTTTTTGCCGGACGGCGCGCAGGGAAGCATGAACAACGCGTTCGGCCGCGGTCTGTTAAATGGGTGGCAGGTTTCGGGCATTTCGTCGATGGCAAGTGGAATTCCGTACAGGCTCAGTTTCGCCGGAGCCGCCGGAAACAAGCAGACGGCAACTGCGTACTTCGGAACCGCGGATGTTGTTGGGCCGAGTAATACCGGTGGGAATGGTCTGGCACCGAAGTACACCTGCGACCCGGTACTTCCCGGCAAGAAGGTCGGCGAGAAGGTACTCGACATCAATTGCATCACGGTGCCGGCATTTGGAGAACTGGGCGACCTTGTTCCACCTTATAACCTACGACAACCGACGAGGTTCAATCACGATCTGACGCTCTTCAAGAACTTTGAAATCCAGGGCGATCAGAAGATTCAATTCCGAGTCGGATTCTTCAACCTGTTCAATCAGGCGTACGCGTCGACGGGCGTGGACGCTAGCGACATCAACCTCTCCCTGGACACGACCTGCAACGTCATCGTGCCCAACACTCCCAACGGGGCCGGCGGCACTGTCGATGCGTGCGATCCCTCGAAGGGCTTCAGCTTCACGCCGCAAACGAAGGCGAACTTTGGCAAGATCAACCTCAAGCGCGGCCACCGCGTGATTGAGTTGGTGCTGAAGTATTACTTCTAGCGGTGGCGGCGCGGTCTGAAGACCGCGCCCCACAAACGAAGCGGCGGGGTCTAATGACCGCGCCCTACACGGCGGCTGATCGGAACTGTAGGGCGGGGTCTTTAGACCCCGCCTTTTTTCTTGGGAGCCGCTACAATTGGGTACCGACCTGTGACTCCGCAATGGCACGGCTCCAAATCCTCCTCCTGCTCTTGACCGTCGCGCATGCGGCGCCACTCGACGCCCAGACGCCGAGCGCCCCGACCTACGAACAACTGTTCAATCGTGCGCTCGAGCTTCAGCAGGCGGGCGACACACTTGGAGCGATCGACACCTATAAGGCGGCGCTGACGGTGTCGCCAGATCGCGCGGACGCGCTGACGAACCTCGGCGCGGCGTACGTCCGGCTCG
>Ga0075423_10005610_pt1 | contig 11749 bp, 12 predicted proteins | sample SoiMethybrSBSTD2_FD_80114 | JGI IMG/M metagenome (GOLD analysis project Ga0075423, IMG submission 80114) | Bulk soil microbial communities from a Populus tree surrounding site in Tennessee, USA - Soil MetaG P. TD hybrid SBSTD2 | ecosystem: Environmental > Terrestrial > Soil > Tree plantation...
AAAAAGAAATGGCGCCCGTCCCCGGGCGCCATTACCCGCTAGCGACTTCCTTGTCGCGCGCGCGGTCAGGGAGCAAGGCCCATGCCGCAAGTCGGCCATCAACGTCGACGCATACTTAGCGTCGAAGCTTCGACAAGCGGTGCCCAGCGAATAAGCACGACGTGCTCGTTGCTCATGCGCCGGGCAGCATTCGAGCTGAGAGCGCGGCAGTGTAGAAACTTCTCGGCGATGTGCTACGGTCGGCGCGAGCCGGCACGAGGCGGTTCACCGATTGGGAAGGAGAGCGCGTGAATGTCCGACTAGCGGTCAACGGCACGCTGATGCGCGGCCTGGCGCTGAACGGCAACCTGCTCGCGGCTGGCGCCACGTTCCTGCGCGAGACGACGACGGGCCCGAGCTATCGTCTGTGGTCGATCGGCGACCGCCATCCGGCGATGGTGCGTGTGGCGCACGGCGGCGCGGCGATCGTGGTCGAAGTCTGGGAGGTTCCCGCCGCGGGGCTGACGGCGATTCTCCAAGGCGAGCCGGCGGGCCTCTCCGTGGGCAAGGTTCGTCTCGCCGACGGCGAGGAACTCCTCGGCGTGCTCGGCGAGCCGATCCTCTGCGAGGGTCAGCGCGAGATCACGGAGTACGGTGGCTGGCGAGCGTACGTCGCGGCGCGGGGCGCGTCAGCGCGCGCCTAGAGATTCCAGTGGCCGGTCAGCTCGAGGATCTTCCGATCGAGCTTCGCGAGCCGCTCGGCGAGCACGCCGGCGACGATCACCACGAGCTTGTAGGCGGCAATGCTGTCGCCCGCGATCAACCGCTGAAACTGCGCTTTCGTGAGGAGCTGCAGCTCGCACTCGCTGAGCGCCATCACGGTGGCCGAGCTGGGGCGGTCGGTGATGAGACTCATCTCGCCCAGGAGCGTCGGCGCGTCAATTTTCGCCAGCGATTGACGCTGCCCGTCCGGGCCGTGCTTGAAGATCTCCACTCCGCCCTGCAGCAGAAACACCAGCCCGCTCGGCCGATCGCCCTCGTTCATGAGCGCGTGGCCGGCGGCGGCCTTCTGGCCGACCGACGCCTGAGCGAGCTGCTCGACTTGCTGCGGAGTGAGCCCGCGCAGCAGCGAATTCATGACCTTTCGGATCTCGGAGGCGTGCATGGACCGGCCAGAAGATTGTACGACGGGCGGCGCGCGCATCCGGCGTTCTTCGGCGCCCTGTGGCGCCGGCGCACCGCGCCGGACGCCTTCGCGCTATCGCTCGGCGAGCGCCCGCCGCGCGACGCGCTCGCCCGCGGCGAGGCGATCGACGGCGGTCATGGCGATTGCACGAGCGCGACGACGGTCGGCTCCCGCGCGCTCGACCAGCGCCGCGAACTCGGGGCCGAACTGGTCTTCGAGCCGCAGGCGAATTTCGCGCGCCAGCGCCGGACTGCGGCCGCCGGTGGAGACGGCGATCTGGAGCTCCCCGCGGCGAAGCACCGAGGGCATGATGAAGTCGCAGTGGTCGCGTCGGTCGACGACGTTCACCAGGACGCGGCAGCGACGCGCCAGCGCGGCCGTCGCCCCATCGACGCGAGGGTGTCCCGTCGCGGCGACCACCAGCACGCAGCCTCGCAGATCCGACCGACGGAGCGCGCGCGCCCGACATTCGAGCTGGCCGCGCTCGGCGAGCGCGGCCAGCTTCGGCGTGAACGACAGGCTCATCACGGTCACGTGAGCACCGCACTCGAGCAGCGCTCGAGCCTTGCGCTCGCCGATCTCGCCGCCCCCGACGACGAGGCAGTGTCGGCCGCGGAGATCGAGGAAGGCCGGGAAATAGTCGGGCACGGCTATGCCGACACGTGACTCGCCACCCGTCGCACCGACAAAGGCACCGATGCGGTCGACACGGTGGGTCCGGTGATGAGCACGGCCGGCGACTTGACGCCGGCCGCGCGCGCTTCCGCGGCGATCTCGCCGAGCCGAGCGGCGATGACCCGCTCGCCGGCGCCCCCCGCCTGCTCGACCAGGATTGCGGGCTCCCGCGGATCACGGCCGAGCGAGGTGAGCGACGCGGCGATCGCGTCGAGCGCGCCCACCGACATGTAGAAGACGAGCGTGCCCTCGGCCCGCGCCAGCACGTCCCAGTCGAGCGCGGGCGGTGAGTGGCCGGTCTGGTCGGTGCCGGTCGCGAATACGAGCATCGAGGCGCTGCCGCGCTCGGTGAGCGAGATCCCGAGCCGGGCCGCCGCCGCCGTCGCCGCCGTGACGCCGGGGATGACCTCGAAGGCAATCCCGGCCGATCGGACCGCTTCGATCTCCTCGCTGAGGCGCCCGAAGACCGCGGGATCCCCGCCCTTCAGCCGCACGACGTGCTCGCACCGCCGGGCCCAGTCGACCAGTAGCCAGTTGATCTGTCCCTGGCCCATGCACGGACGCCCCGGCGCCTTGCCGACGTCGATCACCGTGGCGCCCGGACTGACCTCGTCGAGGAGCGGCGTCGGGATCAGCCGGTCGTGCAGCACGACCTCGGCTTCGCGCAGCCGGCGCAACCCTTTGAGGGTGATGAGCTCGGGATCGCCGGGTCCGGCGCCCACGAATGACACGATGCTGCGCCTCATGTGTCCTCCTTCCTGCGCTCACCCCGCGGAAAGAAGCGGATCAGGCGATCCAGCACCACCGGAAGCTCGGAGCATGGCACGTCTTCGAGAATCTTCTCGCCGGCGCGAGGGTCGCGGCCGCCGCGGCCGCCGACGAACACGTGGACGCCATCGACGATCTTGCCGTCGACCTTCACCTTGCACCCCTGCAGGCCCACGTCCGCGGTGTGATGGTTGCCACAGGACGCGGGGCAGCCCGACCATCGCACGGTCAGCGGGCGCGACTTCTCGAGCCGGCGCTCGAACTCTCGCGCCAGCGCCAGCGCCTGAGTCTTCGTGTCGATCAGCGCCAGGTTGCAGAAGTCCGTCCCGGTGCACGAGACGAGGCCGCGCTGGATCTCCGAGGGGTTGTACGGGAGCTCGCGGAGCAGCGGCTCTCGGGTGAGCTCGCCGACGAGCGAGTCGGGAACATGCGGGATGAGGACGTTCTGCGACGGCGTGAAGCGCAGCTCGCCACGACCATAGTCGTCGGCGAGGCGCGCCAGCTCGAGGAGCTGATCGCCGGTCACGCGGCCGACCGGGGTCTTGAGCCCGACGTAGTTCAGTCCCGATGTGCGCTCGCGGAAGATGCCGACGTGATCGGTGACCGCGGTGCCCCGCGCGTCGCGGCCGGCCGGCGGCAACGTCCGGCCGAGATAGGCTTCGAGCTCCTTCCGAAACCGGGGGCCTCCCCATTCGTCGACCAGGAAGGCCAGGCGAGCTCGGCTCCGCGCCTCGCGCGGGCCATGATCGCGGAAGATCCGCGCGATCGCCGCGCAGACCTCGGGCGCTTCGTCGGGGGTCACAAATGCGTCGAGCGCGGTCGCGAATCGCGGCCCGCCCGATCCCTGCTTGCCCCCGACGGCGACGTTGAGGCCGGCCACCTCGGCGCCGTCTCGCGTGGTCAGCGCGGGGGTCATCGAGATGTCCTGAGTCTCGCCGCCGGTACAGTGATCGAGGCAGCCGGTGATCGTGACGTTGAACTTGCGCGGGAGGTTCGTGAACTCCTTGTTGCCGAGGAAGATCCGCTGGAAGCCCACCGCGATCGGCGTCGTGTCGAAGAGCTGGCGAGGCGTGAGACCCGTCGCCGGACATCCGACGATGCCGCGGATGTTGTCCATTCCGGTCTGAAGGCTCGAGAGCCCTGCCGCCTCGAGGCGGCCGATCACGTCCGGAACGCCCTCGATGGTCACCCAGCGGAGCTGCACCTGCTGCCGCGTCGTCACGTCGGCGATGTTGCGGCCGGTCGCCCTGGTGATCTCACCGAGCAGGCGCACCTGCGCCGCGGTGACGATCCCGTTGGGCATCCGGATGCGCATCATGAAGTGGCCCGGCGTGGGCTTGCGGTGGAACACGCCGACCCACTTCAGCCGCTCCTTGTCGTCGTCGGCGATCGTCCGCCATCCCTCGCGGGCGAAGCGGACGAGGTCTTCGGTGACATCGAGACCGTCGCGGTCAGCTTTCAGCGCTTCGATCTTGTTCACGATGTTCCCGCCGCTTCGAGCACGTTCCCGGCGACACGCCGCACGCGCACTGCGCACGCCTTCAGCTCCGGCTGGCGCGATAGCGGATCACGGCCGCCGAGGGTCAGGTTGTTGGCGCTCTTGTAGAACCCGGCCTGCCGGCCCCAGTGAAACGGCAGGAAGCACGTGCCCTCGCGGATCGCGGCGCTCACGCGGCACTGCGCCACCGCCTTGCCGCGGCGGGACACGATCTCGGCGAAGTCGCCGTCCTGGATGCCGGCCCGGCGCGCGTCGGCGAGACTGATGTCGAGAATCGGCTCGGGCGTGCGCGCGACGAGCGCGGGCGCCTTGCCCGTGCGCGTGCGGGTGTGCCAGTGATCGCGCACGCGGCCGGTCGTGAGAGTCAGCGGGAAGTGCTGGTCAGCAGGCTCGAGGGGCTCCGCGTGCTCGACGGGAACGAACCGCGCGCGCCCGTCCGCGGTCGGGAAGCGGCCGTCGGTGTAGAGCCGCGCCGTCCCCGCGTGATCGGTCGTGGGAACCGGCCACTGAAGCGGTCCGTCCCGCCGGAGGCGGGCGTGACTGAGGCCGGAGTAGTCGCATATCGTCCCGGCCGTCAGGGCCGCGAACTCGTCGAAGATCTCGCTGGCGCTCGCATGCGAGAAGGCCTCCTTCCAGCCCATCTCATGGGCGAATCGTGTCAGGATCTCGGCATCCGGCAAGGCCTCGCCCGGCGCCTCGACCAGCTTCGGCAGGTACGTGAGCCGGCGCTCGGAGCTGGTCATGACACCCGCCTTCTCCGGCCACTGCGCCGCCGGAAAGAGGATGTCGGCGAAGCGCGTCGTCTCCGTCGGATGGTAGGCGTCCTGCACGATCACGAGATCGGCCTGACGGAGCGCTTTCTCGACGAGATCGAGCTCGGGCATCGAGGCCGCTGGGTTGGTGCAGATGATCCACACCGCGCGCACCTCCCCGCTCGCCAGACCCTCGAAAATCTCCAGCGCCGCGCGTCCCGGAGTCGCAGGCAGGTGTCCGGCGGGGACCGCCCAGTGGCGCTCGACCACCGCGCGCGCGCCGGGGTCGGCCACGAGCCGGTAGCCCGGCAGCAGATGGGCGAGGCCGCCCGTCTCGCGGCCGCCCATCGCGTTGGGCTGACCCGTCAGCGACAGCGGACCCGCGCCCGGCCGCCCGATCTGGCCCGTCGCGAGGTGCAGGTTGATGATCGCCGCGTTCTTGTCGGTCCCGACGTGGCTCTGATTGATCCCCATCGACCACAGCGAGAGCGCCGCGCGGGCTCGACCGAACCTGAGCGCGGTGGCGACGATGGCGTCGGTGGACAGTCCGGTCAGGGCCGCCGCGCGCTCGGGGGGATAGCGCTCGATCACCTCGCGCACCGATTCCCACTGCCCGGTGTGCTCGGCGATGAAGCGTCGGTCCAGCAGGTTCTCGCGCCGTAGCACGTGCAGCATCGCGTTGAGCAGCGCGATGTCGGAGCCGGGCCGCAACGAGAGATGCAGGTCGGCGAGGTCGGCGGTCTCGGTCCATCGCGGATCGACGACGATGACGCTGACGTCGTCGGGCGCTTGCCGCTTGCGTCGCCTGATGCGCTTGAAGGTGACGGGATGGCAGTCGGCCGTGTTGGTGCCGAGCAGCAGGAAGCAGTCGGCCAGATCGATGTCTTCGTACGACGCGGGCGGGCCGTCGGAGCCGAGCGACCGCGCGTAGCCCGCCGCCGCCGACGCCATGCAGAGTCGGGAGTTCGTGTCGAAGTTGTTGGTGCCGACGAATCCCCTGGCGAGCTTCGAGGCGAGATAGTACTCCTCGGTCAGCAGCTGACCCGAGGCGTAGAACGCCACGGCGTCCGGGCCGTGCGCCGTCACGATCTCGCGCATTCGGTCGGCGGCGACCCGGATCGCGAGCTCCCAGGGCACGCGCTCGAGCGGGGCGCCGCGCCGGTATCGCACGCTCGGATACAGCAGACGATCGGGCGCGCGCAGGACCGGAGGAAGATGCACCGCCTTCGCGCACAGATCGCCGAGGCTCGCCGGATGATCCGGATCGCCCTTGACCTTCGTCACCCGCCCGTCGCGAACTTGCACGAGCAGGCCGCAGCCCACGCCGCAGTACGGACACATGGTCGGCCGGTAGTCGAGGTCCGCCGGCGCGGTCGCATCACGCGGGCGCATGCGCCTGTTCTTCCAGGAAGGCGACGATAGAATCCCGCAGCCAGAAGTAATCGGGGCGCGCCAGGAGGTCGTCACGACTGCGGGGGCGCGGAAACGGCACGTCGAAGATCCGCCCGATCGTCGCGGCGGGGCCGTTGGTCATCATCACGATGCGGTCGGCGAGATGGAGCGCCTCGTCCACGTCGTGGGTGACCATGATCACGGTCCGGCGGTGGGTCTCCCAGAGCGCAATCAGCTCGTCCTGCAGCTCCATGCGGGTCAGCGCGTCCAGGAGCGAGAACGGCTCGTCGAGCAGGAGGAGCCTCGGCTCGAGCGCGAACGCGCGCGCGACGCCGGCCCGCTGCTGCATCCCGGCGGACAGCTCACGGGGATAGCGCTCACCCATCCCGCCGAGGCCGACCGACGCCAGGTAGGATTCGACGTCGCGGTCCCGTCGCGGAGCGACCTGCTCTCGGGCCAGGCGTACGTTGGCGCGTACCGACATCCACGGCAGCAAGGTCGCCGACTGGAACACGACGCCGCGATCGGTACCGGGCCCATCGATCTCACGGCCGCCGATCACGACCCCACCCGTGCTGGGTGTGGTGAGTCCCATGAGGATCGAGAGGACCGTTGTCTTGCCGCAGCCCGAGTGGCCGAGGAGGCAGACGAATTCACCCTCGTCGACGTAGAGGGTGAAGTCGCGGACGATGACCGCCGGACCCGACGGCGTCTCATACGTCTTGCCGAGCTGGGCGATCTCGACGAATGGCAGATCACACCTCCATGAGGAGTTCGGGCGTGTCGGCGCCGGCCTGCAATGGCATATCAGGCCACCGTGGATGGTTCGGGCGTGTCGGCGCCGGCTCGCATCTGTCTCATCCCACCCTCGGTGGTTGCGGCCTGACCGCTCCTATACAGACAAGACCGCAGGAACTCGACGAGGGCGCGGCGCGCCTTCTGATACGCGGGCTCGAGGCTCATGTGCCGGCGCTGTCGCGGCCGCGGCAACCCCACCTCGATCGGGGGTCCCAGGACGGCATCCGGACCCGGCGTCATCGGGTAGATCCGGTCGGCGAGCAGGATCGCCTCGTCCACGTCGTTCGTGATGAGGATCACCGTCGACCGGCGCTCGCCCCAGATCCGCAAGAGCTCGTCCTGCAACGTGGCCCGGGTGAGCGCGTCGAGGGCGCTGAACGGCTCGTCCATCAACAGGAGCTTCGGCCGCATGGCGAGGCCGCGAGCCACGGCGACGCGCTGGCGCATCCCGCCCGAGAGCTGGCGCGGCCGTTTCCAGGCCGCGGGCGTGAGGTTGACGAGGGCGACGAATTCGTCGGTGATGCGCCGGCGCTCGACCGCCGACAGCCCGGGATTCACGGCGTCGACGGCAAGCGCGACGTTGTCGCGCACGCTGAGCCACGGCAGGAGCGAGTAGTGCTGAAAGACGATGCCGCGCTCGGGGCCGGGCCCGGTCACGGGCACGCCGTCGAGTCGGATCTCGCCGGCGTCCGGCTCGATGAGGCCGCCAAGCAGCGACACCAGGGTGGTCTTTCCCGACCCGGAGTAGCCGACCACCGCGATGAACTCGCCCTCGTCGAGTGCCAGGTCGATGCCGCCCAGCACGGGGGTCCGGCCGCGCCGGGTCACGTAGGCCTTCCGCAAGCCTCGCACCTCGACATACGCCATCAGGTGATCCGGACGCGCGCCTCGACCAGGCCCATCAGGCGGTCGAGCAAGAAGCCGATCGCGCCGATCGTCAGGACGCTCAGGAGGATGTGCGAGTAGACGAGGCTGTTGTACTCCTGCCACAGAAAGCCGCCGACGCCCGGCGTGCCGGTCAGCATCTCGGCGGCGACGATCACGAGCCACGCCAGGCCGAGGGACAGCCGGTAGCCGGTGAACACGTAGGGCAACGCGGCCGGGACGATGATGCGCGTCAGCATCCGGGTGCGCGAAAGCTTGAGCACCCGGCCTACGTTCAGGTACTCCTGGCTGATCGACCGGACGCCGACGGCCGTGTTGATGACCGTCGGCCACATCGCGCAGAGCGCGATCGTGAAGATCGCCGCCGGCTCCGACTTCTGGAAGATCACGAGGCCGAGCGGCAGCCAGGCCAGCGGCGAGATCGGCCGCATGAACTGCACGATCGGATCGAACGCCTGGTGGAAGCGCGGCGAGAGACCGAGCAAGAAGCCGAGCGGCGTGCCGATCGCCAGCGCCAGCGCGAATCCCTTACCCACCCGCACGAGCGAATAGAACGCGAGCCGGCCGATCCCCTGGTTCATCTCGCCGTCCTTGAAGAACGGCTCGAGGATGTACCGGCGCGATTCCTGCCACGTCCGGACCGGCGACGGCAGATCCGGCGCGACCGTGCTGACGAGCGCCCAGGCCAAGAGGACACACGCGGCGCCGAATACGGGGAGGATCATCTGCGGCGTGAGACGGATCTTCGTGCCCATGGTCACGCGATCGAGTGGACGGCGAAGCTCTTCGCGTACTTCTCCGGATCGGCCGGGTCGAAGGTGACGCCGTCGAAGAGCGTCTCCTTCTTCATGTCCTCCCGCGGTGTCTCGATCCCCATGTCCTTCGCCACCTCTCGGAAGATGTCGGGGCGATGCACGCGATCAACGAGGCCCTTGTAGTCGGGCGCCTCCTTGACCATGCCCCAGCGCCGGAACTGGCTGAGCCACCAGACGCCGTGCGACTTCAACGGAAAGTTCGTCTGCCGGTCGAAGAAGGTCATGTAGTACTTGTCCTTCTCCTTGCGGCCGTCGCCGTAGTCGTAGTCGCCGAGCATGCGGCCGAGGATGATCTCCTTCGCGGCGTTGACGTACTGCGGCTGGCCGACGACTTCGGCCATCCGGGGCCGGTTCTCGAGCTTGTCGTTCCACTGGCTCGCTTCCAGCACGGCGGCGATCACGGCCTTCACCGTTCTGGGGTTCTTCTGCGCGAACTCCTCAGTGAAGGCGAGCACCTTCTCGGGGTGGTCGCGCCAGATCTGCTGCGTGGTCACGGCGGTGAAGCCGATCCCGTCGGCGATGGCGCGCGCGCCCCACGGCTCGCCCACGCAGTAGCCGTCCATCTTGCCAACCTTCATGTTCGCCACCATCTGCGCGGGTGGGATCGTGATCAGCGAGATGTCGCGATCGGGATTGATCCCCCCGGCGCCGAGCCAGTAACGCGTCCACATCGCGTGCGTCCCGGGCGGATAGGTCATCGCGAAGGTCAACGGCGTGCCTTTGGCTTTCGCCTCGAGCGCCAGCGGCTTGATCTGCTGCGGGGTCTTCACGCCCTTGTCGAGCATCGCCTTCGTGAGCGTGATGGCCTGCCCGTTTCGGTTGAGGTACATCGGAATGATCATCGGCTTCACCGGCGAGCCCTGAAGGCCCATCGTCGCCGCGTAGGGAATTCCCAGCAGCATGTGCGTCGCCTGGTTCTCGCCGAGCGTGAGGCGATCGCGGATGACCGCCCACGACGCTTCCTTCGAGATCGTCGACTCGATGCCGTACTTCTTGAAGAGCCCGAGCTCGTGCGCCATCACGATCGACGAGCAATCGGTGAGCGCAATGATGCCGATCCGCACCTTCGGCGTCTCGGGTCCTTCGGCCGCGTACACCCCGCCTGCCCAACCCGTGGGCACTCCAGCGAGCAGCGCCGCGGCGCCTGTCGTGTGCAGAAACGTCCGTCGCGTAACCCGCACCGATCACCTCCCAGACAAAAAAATGGCGCCGGCACCTCCGAGAGGAGGCGTCAGCGCCATCGCTGTCGCTTCGACGTGTCCGTCCTGGACACGTCGCGCCGTGCAAGTGCAGCGCGCATGCCAGGCGTCACACGCGAGAGGATAGTCAAGCTACATCAGGACTTATCTCCAGGATGTCAGGGATATTCCGGAGAGCATGTGCCGAATTCGCGTGCGAATCGGCGCGCGATGCCGAAGAAAGGTGCAGCAGCGCCGTTGTGTGTCTCAGCGCTCGCAGGAGAGGCGCATGCGGTTCCTGGCGATCCAGCCGTAGACGCGGCGTGCAACCGGGCGGGCGCCGGGGAGCGCGAACACCGTCGCGAGCCATCCGAGCCCGCGAATGCGGCGGAGAAGCTCGGGCACGGCATCGGCGCCCGCGAGCGTGCGGCCATCGGGCAGGACGAGCTGCATCGCGGTCATGCAGGCCTCGTCGGTGAGGTGTGGAAACCGGATGCGGCGCGGCGCCGACCGGCACGGCAGGATCTCGAGCTCGCCCCCAGCCATCGCCAGGCGCATGAGCCAGAGCGCGCTGGCCCGGCACATGGAGCAGTCGCCGTCGTAGATCAGGACGGCAGGAGTTTTCTGATCGCTCGCCTCGACCGGCCTGGCCCCGGCTCCACGATGGCCGGACGCCCCCACTACGAGCCCCACCGCTTGAGCGTGCGGTAGTAAAGCGCGAGCCCGACGACGACGGCCAGCGAGATCACCGCCTGCACGAACCCCGACGCCGTGTGGTCGCGCGAGAGCGTGACCATCGCGTAGAAGAGAAAGAACGCGATCCCCGCGATGATGAGAACGCGGTGGGCGGTGATCAGTTTCACGACGAGCCCGGCCTAGACGCCGAGGACGACCTTCACGGCGTCACGGGTCACGCCGATGAGCCGGTCGACCTCCGCCTCGGTGACGACCAGCGGCGGCGCGAAGTAGACCGAATCGCCCGGTGCCGGATGCGGGCCCGGCGACGGCCGCGTCCGCGTCACGACGCCGCGCTTCATCATCTCGGCCTGGATGCGCGGCGCGACCTGCTTGTCGCCGGCGAAGTTCTTCTTCGTCGCGCGATCCTCCACGAGCTCGACCGCGGCGAGCAGCCCCTTGCCGCCTCGGATGTCGCCCGCGTGCGGATGATCGCCGAACGCCTGCTGCAGCCCCTTGTGCAGGCGCGTGCCCATCTTGGCCGCATTCTCCCAGAGCCGCTCGCGCTCCATGATCTCGACGTTCCGGACGCCGACGGCGCAGCACGTGGGATGGCTCGAATAGGTGTAGGCGTGCATCCAGCGATCGGCCGGGCTGACCGAGTCCATCGCGTCCTTGATCGCCTTGGTGACCATGATGCCGCCGAGCGGCAGATAGCCCGAGGTCACGCCCTTCGCAAACGACATGATGTCGGGCTTCACGTCCCAGTGCGAGAGCGCGAACCAGCGACCCGTCCGGCAGAAGCCCGTGATGACCTCGTCGCCGATCAGCAGCACCTTGTGGCGCGTGCAGACCTCACGCACCAGCGGCCAGTAGTCGTCGGTCGGGTAGATGACGCCGCCGCCGCCGTGAATGGGCTCGCCGATGAATCCCGCGACGGTGTCGGGCCCCTCGCGCAGGATCGCCTCCTCGAGCTCGCGCGCGGCCGCCTGCCCCACGGTCTCGCCGGGCTTGGCGCCCTGGAACCGATAGGGGTAGCACGTCTGGATGTGCACGAAGCCCGGAACGCGCGGCTCGAACATCTTCCAGTAGGGGCTCATCCCCGTCGCGCTCATCGCCTGCAAGGTGACGCCGTGATAGCCCTGCTG
>Ga0075423_10005614_pt1 | contig 11743 bp, 9 predicted proteins | sample SoiMethybrSBSTD2_FD_80114 | JGI IMG/M metagenome (GOLD analysis project Ga0075423, IMG submission 80114) | Bulk soil microbial communities from a Populus tree surrounding site in Tennessee, USA - Soil MetaG P. TD hybrid SBSTD2 | ecosystem: Environmental > Terrestrial > Soil > Tree plantation...
AGAAAATGTTCGATGCCAACACCTGGGACGATGAGTCCGAATTCCGGCGCGCCATTCTGCAGATAGTTGATCGCCTGCCAGAATTCGCTCTCGCTGATGTCATGCTTTTCGATAAGCGACATGATGCTTTCAAGGAGGTCACGCATGATCGCCTTCAGACGGGCATTGCCGCTAGCTTCGCCAATGCCGCTGGCATGGTCAAGTAGGGTTTGCACTTCCTTGGATGCTACCAGGTTCGTCATTTGGATACCTCCCATGGATGATAGGAAACGGCGAAGGATCGTCAAGGACCAAGGGCCTCGTCCGACGTGCGGCCTAGACAACGGCTGAGTTGACGCGGCGGCGCGAATCAAAGCACCCTCCGCCGAACCAGCGTGATAATACAACAAACTACTTTTTGCGAGAGGGTTTTTGCGCGGTTTTCTTTGCGGGTTTGGTTTGATGCTTTGACGGCGGCGGAGTAGTAAGCATCTTCTTCACAACCTCATCGAACGTGTGCGGGTAGAAGCTGATAGGTTTGCCTTCGCGTCCGTGCGGGTTAGGTGTTTCTGGTGTTTTCACTTTTCTTGGCCTTCTCTTGGTCTGTGTCGTCGCGTTCTCTCACCTACTTTCTTGCGATTCAGATTACCAGTTCTGCCGATGCAAGCGAAGTAGGGACGCTCGGATCGCTTTACTAATCGTTCGATCTTTGGTTTCGCTTTGATGAGTGCCTTTATCCACGTGTCCAACGGAATCCGGTTGCTCTCGGTCGCTATAATCAGAATTTCGGCTTTCTTAATCGTTTGAACGTGCGTATAGAGAATGTTTTTATCGGTGGTTACTAGCACCCACTTTTTCTCATGGCAAAGCTGGATTATGCGCGGGTCTTTGACGGCTTGTTCCTTTTTGCGATCTGGATCGGGAAAGTGATCTCCAAAACATTCTACGATAAAGCCCGCCGCGCGTAATTGCTCAGGATATACTCCGCTTCCAAAAGCGTCCTCTAAAAATAAGACGCATGACTCATGCCGCTTTGTGTACAAGGTGTTCGATTGCCTGATTTATTGATGAGGTAGGAAGTCGATAATCTTTGGCGATCTGGCTAACCGACTCCCCGTCTAAATTCCGCTGCAATACAACCTGTACTGGAATACGTGTGCCAGTAATTATTAAGCGTCCTGACATGATTTCAGGATCGATACTTACCGGAGTTGTCGTATCTTCCGGGCCTTTCCAATGACGCCACGGAAAAAGCCTGACGAGCTGTCCTTGCCTATTCCACGAAACTCTCGTCGCGAACGGTTTGACGACATCCCACATTGCTAACTGTCTGTGCTGAGTCAAATCTACAAGCGCACGCCCACGTGTTCGAGTCGCCGCTTTCTGCATTAGGATATGTTTGAAAAAGGTTAGAATATTCTTTTGGAGTAACGGATAATGTCGCCTCGTTTCTTTGCGCGCTTCTATCAAGACCTCTCGTGTCTTGGCTGGCGATAGCTTAAACCTCGTTCGCACCAAATCAATGTAGTACGCCTGCGCCACGTCGCGGAATGAAAGAAGCGGCGTGTCCAAATCCGCTCCCGCGATCTCCCAAACAGGATGATCCAACACCCAATATCTTAGGGTTCGGACAGGAATTGCGAGATAGAGCGCGGCTTCAGGAATAGTGTATGTTGGAAAGTCTAGTAAGGACTGATTGGCTCGTCGTGGGATTCGTTTCACGCTTTCGCTCTCCTCAAGAACTCGTGAATTTACACGCAGTCTTTCCATGCCGTCTCACCTGTGATACGATGTCTCACAGAGACGGCTGATGATTTTAGAAGAGATAGTCAGCTAGTAGGTTTACTCAGGATTCCGCCAAGAACGTCGAGTGGCCTACGCTCATAGTATTGCCCGCCTTCTAGGTCGAAAGCAAACGAAATCTACTCCCTAGTTTTGGCTATCAGCGGCCTTATAGGTTAGCCGCTTTCCATCAAAGCCTTTTAAGGCAGTCTGCGCTCGTTCGCCATCGGTTACGTGACGTTCGTTATATCTGAAATCAAACTCGCCCAAGTATCTGTGAAGATGCTTTCGGCCGACATGATGATAGACTCCGTTTATGCCGCGTTTGAGAGTGGCGAAGTATCCCTCGACCGTATTTGTGGTCACGCAGACACCTTCATCGTAGCGCACGTATTCATCCGCAGAGTGATTCACCAAAGAGTGCTTGCGATCCTTTAGACTCTTTTTCAAGACGCCGCTGTCAGTCATTAAGTGGGCATCCTTCTCGCAAACATCCGCGAGCACGGCCTTGAGATTGTCTGCGGTCACGCGCTCAATATGCCGAGAGTGAACTTTACCGCCGCGCTGTACGACAGAAAACACGGCGGCCTTATCTGCGACCGGGCTTAGTAAATCTTCCGTTCGCTTTCCGTCTTTCATTGCGTGAGTTTGTTTCCGGCGACGGCGACCGCCGATGAACGTCTCATCAGCCTCGACGATCCCGTTCATCTTTTCGGGTAGCTCGCCGGTCATCGCGTAGCGGATTCGATGTGCCATGAACCACGCAGACTTATATTGCCGAATGTCGAGGTTGCGCATTAGCTGATGCGCAGAGATGCCCTTCTTGCTGGATGACATTAAATGCGCAGCCAACAGCCACTTGTGCAGCGGTATGTGACTATCTTCGAAGATCGTCTTGACGGTAACTGAGAATTGCTTGCGGCAGCCAGCACACTGATACAGACCTTTGCGCGGCTTGCGGACGCGCTTCTTGGCTTTCCGCAAAGCCTCGATTTCCTCTGGCGTCTTTTCTTTGACTACGATCTTGTAGGCTTCGCCGATTAGACCGCAATGCGGGCATATCGGGCCTTCCGGCCAGCGTAGCTTTTCGAGGAACTCACGCGCTGCATTTTCATCCCGGAACTGAGGCTCTAGGATTGAACCCTTTTCCTTTTTCAGGGGCTTCTTCACTTTCGCATGGCGAGGCGACTGTCTCATATTATTCTGCATGTGTCAAGTGCATAATTCCGATCAATTTTCTTGACTTCCCCGATTGAGAAGAACACAATTGCGCCCAATCGCGCGGGGGCGTGCGTTCTTCCCACCGGTCTGACTAGTTAATTCGGCTCTTCGCGATCTGCATTTATTCGATATTTATTCGATTGTAAAAACCAAGCGCCGGGCCAAATTCTGCACAGCAGCTTGGTTGAACAACCCGGTCGGAATTGAAAAGAGGCTGTTCTCCGAGCAGTCGATATCGGGAGAGCAAAGTGCTCGCCTTTTTGCTTGCCACCGACATGCGCCGAAAGATGCTGGCCCTGCCGGCCGCAGGTGTAGTCATCTGCAGCCTGCTGCGTCCGCCTATATCTCCAGCCCAGCAATTTGTAGAAGAAGCCCGGATTAGAACTCCCGAAGAGATTCGGGAGAACACGCGTCGACCCCTGTTGGTTCCTGTCGAGGTAGCCTCTTGGCCCTTTCATAAGTTGTCGAGCGGAATGGAACGCGGGTTCATCGCATTTGAACGTCACAGGATTCGCGAGCGCATGAATCTGTGGACTGAGGAGTTGCGACATCACGGCGTGCAAGCGCGCTTTGGTGGGTCCGGCGAGGGATCGGGCTTCGGTGGCGGTGGCACCTACACCTTGCATGCTGGGAAAGCCAATAGCCTGCAGTTCCTGGGGCTGGCAACTTTTAAGGCATATCAAGAATTTGGAATCCAGTGGCAGAGCACAACGCCCGCAGGCTCTGTGATTGCGGAATCATCGTACCAGTGGCGGTCCGATGAGAATTTTTATGGCCTCGGTCACAACTCGGTACGTACCAACCACTCGATGTTTGCCTTGCGTCAGACATGGGCCGGCTTGCGCTGGGAGTATCAAGTGAAAGGACGCGTTCGCTGGGGGGCGCTATACCGGGCCGCATGGATCTCCGCGCTCCGGGGGGGCGACCCGCACTTTGGCCCGCCCGACGCGTTTTTCTCGAATCTGACCGGTTATGGTACGCAAACTCGTCTCGGGACCGCCGGTGTCTACTTCGACATGGACGGTATCCGGAATGAATATCAGCTCGGCGGTGCGACCCATTTCGGGGCTTCGTACCAGCACGGCTTCGGCAACAGTTCCCTGAGCTACTTTGCATACGAAACACAGCTCGAAGGTAGACTGCCCGTCTCCCGAGAGAGCAGTGCCTTTGTGGGGCAGGCTAATTTCGAGCTGACTCGGGCGCGGCACGACAGCAGCTCAATTCCGTTCTACATGCTTCCGCACATCGGCGGCTCCTCGACGCTGCGCGGTTTTGCCTTAGACCGCTTTTATGGCCGTAACCTGGCGTTGCTTTCACTTGAGTACCGGTATCGAATTCACCCGTTTGTTCAGGTGATCCCGTTCTTCGACGAGGGGCAGATTTTCAACCGTTCGGAAGATCTGTCCTGGCTGAATTGGCATCGCAACTACGGTCTAGGCTTCCGGTTTCGCTCCGCAGGCGGCGCGACTTTCATGCGCGTGGAATATGGACGCAGCAGTGAGGGCTCAGAGATTCACATTGTTTTCGGCGACCGCGAAAGGCCGCCGCTTCGTGGTCCGTTCCGGTACGGAGCGTACAAGCGATGAAACGAGTTGTGATTCTTCTATTTTTTTGTATGTTGCCGCTCTGGGGTGCGGACCACCGGCTGCGTCTGCCACCACCACTGACTGTGGACGCGGATGATCGTAATATCCCCGAACCTCGTGAGCAGCCTGTATCAGAGCTGTACGCGATTCTCTATAACTCCTGGATGCGACACCTGAGCCCCGGACAGAAAGTTGCCGCTGTCCGAGACATCGGGGCGCTAAACGTGAATGCTTGGGATGAGGTGCCCGACTCTTCCTGGTTCACCAATCGCATTGGCCGCCGCCGGCTGAGCTTTGACGAGATCTGCGCAGGTCTGGAAGGCCAACCACCGGAAAATGGAGTTTGGACGGCACTGCGCGTGGAGGATGAGGGGTATACTCCCAAGCTTCGAGTGCGCGACCCTGCGGGACGGACCTACGTGCTGAAGTTCGACCCGTCCATTCCCGAGAAGAACTCGGCAGCGGAGCGTGTATCCACGCTCATACTGCACGCGGCCGGCTACAATGTGCCTCACAACAGCATTGTCTCATTCCGTTCATCCGATCTCACGCTCGCCAAAGATGCGTACTACATGGACCAAGTCGGAAAGCGTCGCCCGCTGACGCGCGCGGACTTGGAAGGCGTTCTGAAAAAGATCAAGCCAGTAGCTAATGGTACCTACCGCGGGTTGGCAAGCATGTTCCTGCCGGGGAAGGCAACGGGGAAGTTCAAGTACACGGGCACACGTAAAGACGATGCCAACGACATCATCCCGCACGAGCGGCGGCGCGAACTGCGCGGCCTACGGGTAATCGCGGCATGGATTAACCACGCCGATACCGGGGAAAAGAACACGTATGATGCGTACGTGACCGTAGGCGGGCGCAGTTACTTGAAGCATTACCTAATCGATTTCGGCTCGACGCTAGGGAGCGGTGATTACATTAACGGTCCTTACCGCATTGGACATGAATACATTTTCGACGGCAGCGCTATGGGCCGGTCATTCATTACGCTTGGACTGTGGCACCGCCCCTGGGAGCAGCACGGCCGCATTGTTCATTCCGAAATTGGCTATTACGATTCCGAGTTGTTCGAGCCTGAAAGGTGGAAACCAAATTATCCGAATCCCGCATTCAACCGCACGGACGACGCTGATGGATATTGGGGCGCAAAAATCGTTACCGCTTTCTCTGATGAGTTCATCGAAAAACTCGCTCAAGCTGGTGCGTACAGCCGGAGTGAAGTAACGGCTTACCTTGCGAACACGTTGAAACAGCGCCGCGATGCCATCGGACGATATTGGCTAGACCGCGTGGCTCCGCTCGAGGAGTTCGACTTAACCGGCGGCCGTCTGGTTTTTCGCGACCTCGCAGTCGAGCGCGGTTATGCTCCTGAGGAAATCGCGCGTGGCTATCGGCTACAGTTGGAGGGCAAGAAAGAATCGCTGACGTTCACAGGCCAGAGCGCACAACTTCCCGAGCTGAGTTTGAGAGTCGGCGGGCAGGCGGATCGCTATGGCCGGCTCCTAGTCGCTCGCGTCTGGATCGAGTCCAAACGTCAGGACGGCGGCTGGTCCCTGCCGGTGGAAGTCAGTCTAGGTCAGACACGTGAAAGCGAACGGCTTCAAGTGCTCGGCTGGCGGCATGCGGTTCGCTGAAATGCAGGTCCCGTATTTGTGCTAGCCGCCGCGACTCGCACCCATGATATGCGCCAGAATCGAGCGATTCTCTAACTTTCGATTAGTCGAGAATCTAGCTTCTTTTCTAGACGTATTGGAGGAAGTGAATACCTGATGACTGGACAGGACGACGGTCACGACGCGGTCACGACACCGCTCGGCGGACTGATTGGCGCTCCTGGAGCAGCCGCCACTCCAACATTGCAAAGCAGTGGCACTAATGCGCTAGCTTCGCCGCCCTTACCGAAGTGTGAACGCTATGAAATCCTGGGGGAAGTGGGCCGCGGAGGCATGGGGATCGTGTATCGTGCCCGCGACCGGGAAACAAACGAGGTCATCGCTATCAAAGTCCTGCGTCCAGAAGTGGCCGGTGATTTCAGCATCGTGGAGCGGTTTAAGAATGAATTAAAGCTTGCACGGAAAATCACGCACAAGAACGTCTGCCGAATGTATGACCTCCACCTCGACGGATCCGCTGTATACATCACCATGGAGTTCATCGAGGGACAGAGCCTGCGCCAAATGTTGGAGAGCGGCGCCGAACTGACAGTCGATCGCGGAATCCAAGTGATCCGGCAGATTTGCGCCGCTTTACGTGAAGCGCACCACCACGGCATCGTGCATCGTGATTTGAAACCTGAAAACGTGATGGTCGATCAGTCCGGCATCGTAAAAATCATGGACTTCGGCGTGGCACGTGCTCTGAACATGGGGCGTACAGTGACGGGCGCCATTCTGGGGACCCCTGCGTATATGGCCCCGGAACAGGCGTCAGGACAGCGCATTGACCTACGGGCGGACATTTATGCACTCGGGTTGATTGCCTATGAGCTGTTCACCGGAGTGGCGGCATTCGCCGCCGACACTCCCGTGGCCCTCGCTCTCAAGCAGGTTCGCGAGATGCCAGTACGACCGCGCGCCTTGGAACCGTCGCTGTCGCCAGTCGTCGAAAAGATAATTCTCAAATGTCTGAGCAAGAACCCAGGCCAGCGTTACCAATCGGCAGACGAACTGGACAGCGCGCTCGCAGAAATTGTACACACCGAGCCCAATACAGTTGATCCGGTGATCGGGACCTCGCAATATCCATTTTTTTTGACCGCAACGGCCCAGGACTTACCTAAAGTGCCTCGTGCACTTGTACGCGCGTTACTGGTGCTGATTCAGAGTTTGTACCTTGTCTTCTATTTACTGGCCCTTTGGAAGTTCCACAGGCTCGAATTTGCGGCAAGCCAATTCGTATCGAGTCGAGCTTGGCTAATAGTTGGGCTGGTCATGATCGGTGCGGTTGTTGGCATTGCACTGCGGCTCTATCTGCTCTCGGGAATTGCATTTGATTACGCCGGACTGGGAGAAAACTTTCACCGGATGTTTTTCGTTTTCCTAGTTCTCGACGAGTTTTGGGCCGCCTCGGCTTTACTGCTCGCTTACAAGATTGGGGTGGGATTGGCTATCGCTGCGTCAGTGGCTCTGGCTTTCTTGCCGTTCTCCCAACGTACTTTGATGCGCATGGGCTACGATGGGCAAGAGTAATCGTCCGAGATACACTTCATCTAGGGCGTCCGTGGCTGTGCGGCATACAGCACCGGAAGAACGCTCTTTTAGCTCCCGAATTGTGTCAACACTCGCCCAGCCGGCCATAGGGTGTTATGTAGGGCGAGATCTCGTAGAACTTGTTTTCGAGGGCAAAACAGATACCGCATCGCGCCAGGAGTGTGTCAACCAGAGAAGGCGAGTTGGAAATGGTGGTATAGTCCGCCTGCTGACCGGCGTCTTCCTGCTGTTATCGCCCGCGAAGGAGAAATTCCATGGCAGGTAAAAGACTCCCCGCTGTGGTGTTGTGGGTTGTGCTCCTTCTTGGGCTCGCCAAAGCGGGCCAAATGCAGGAGCAAAACACGCTGCAGGCAACAACCGCCTCCAATTACAGCGTGGTTCATGGGTGGCCAGTACTTCCCGAGGGCTATGTACTGGGACAGGTGTCAGGCGTCGCCGTGGATTCCCATGACCATGTCTTCGTGTTCCACCGCGCCGACAGTCCTTCTTTCTCGGGTGATCAGCCACACCGTGTAATCATCCCGGCCACGGTACTGTGCTTTGATGGCGCCACAGGAAAATTGCTAGCTTCTTGGGGTGCCGAGCAGTTTGTGGTTCCACACGGACTGCGCGTCGATCGCGAGGATAATGTTTGGGTCACCGATGTCGGATTGCACCAGGTGTTCAAGTTCAGCCACGACGGCAAGTTGTTGATGACGCTTGGTACCAAGGGCGAGCCCGGCCAAGGCGGCGGTCACTTCAACCGCCCCACCGATATCGCCATCGCTCCTGACGGAACAATCTATGTGAGCGACGGATACGGAAACAGTCGGGTAGCGAAGTTTTCAGGCAATGGAAAATTCCTGGCAGAGTGGGGTCGCAAAGGCAGCGGCCCGGGCGAGTTCAACATTCCGCATGGCATCGCACTCGATCCTCAGGAACATGTCTACGTTGCTGACCGATCGAATGGACGCATTCAGGTGTTTCAGCCCGACGGGAAATTTCTGCACGAGTGGAAGAGTGCCGATCTTGGGCGTCCTTGGGCAGTGACCATCGGCCCCGACGGTTATCTATACGTGGTCGATGGAGGGGATCTGAAGCCTACTCCCCCCGATCGCGGTCGAGTTCTCAAGCTCGATCTAAACGGCAACATCGTTGACAGGTGGGGTTCGTATGGCAATTACGATGGGCAGATCTATTGGGGACATGATGTTGCCGTGGGCCGAAATGGTGCCGTGTACGTGGGGGACGTTTACTACGGTATGCGGGTACAGAAATTCGTCCTTACGCGCTGAGGAAGTTGGGACTTTTCTGGAAGCGGCCGGGCCGTTGCAAGTTAGTTGACGTTGGGTACATTTGGTACAAATCAGGGATTGGTGGCGCGCCTCTTGGCTCGTAAGTTATCAAACGTCCGGACTATGACGATATGAAGCCGCATCTGTGGAACTTCTCCCAAGCGGTGCGACTCGCGGCAAGCCGGTGGTGGAAGACGCGGTGTTTGGGCATCACGCGGCCCCTGGCGTGCCACATCGCGAACGAATCGTATTTTCGCAAGGCCGCGGTGGGCTGGCACGAGGCTTCGAGAAGCATAAAAGAGTTAGCGAGCCGTGCCGGCTCGGTTGCTTGAGAAGGGCATTTAGCACTTGGCACTTCGCCGGCAAGCGCAGTTGGCTGAATCGAGGGCATCGAGGATAACATAGTGGACTTCGTCCAGGGGCGGGAGTATGCCTGCAACCATCCGGAAATTCTTCATGGAGGCAATCTTTCTGGCAGCCGTGCTGGCGCTCACCCTCGGAGGCTTCTGCCTGGGCTCGTTCGTTCATCACCTGTTGGGCAGGAAGACAGCGTTCGCCCGCCCAAACCTGCCTTGGGTAACTAAAGTGACTTAGCACTCAGATACTATCTATAAATATTCGCGCTCTTGACGGCGAATTGCTTTGTAACGCTCAAAGTCTTTGCGTTCATCTTCCAGTCCCAAAGCTGAGCGTAACGTGCAACCTCGGAAGGTATGAGTGAGCATTTGCGGAGCGTGCCGTAGGACGAACCACGGATCGTGCAGAAGGGCCGCCGGCATATGGCGGACTTTCATCCAGCGCTCAGCTCTCCAGCGCACGTACTCGACTTCTTCCGCCGATAGATGTTCCGTGCGGACGACGGCGGTCGTACCGTCGTATTCCTGCAGGTGTTCATTCGTGATCAGACCGCGCTGGCGGAATCCTTCAGTCATGGGCGTCCGAGGATAAGGCGTGGGATGCTGGATGTACGGCCAGTCCACGTAGCGTCTGGCGAAGGCAAGATTGGCTTCGATGGATTCACGCGTGTCATCGGGGTTGCCCACGATCAGTCCTCCTACGACGTACATCCCGTTTCGGTGCAACCAGTCAATCGCCTTTGCCGATGCGTTGCCTGCATGACGTCCATCGTCGCGCGCTGTGTTCTTTGCTGCAGCGCCCAAGAACTGGAGATCGTCTTCCAGGATGTTTTCGATCCCCAGAAAAACGTAGCGAAATCCAGCCCGGCGCATCAGGGGCGCAAGGGTTTTGCCGTGGGTGGCAATGGCGGAGGTCATCGCTTGGACAAAGTAGTCAAGTTTGTTCAGTCCAGCCTCGATGATGGCGTGACAGAGCGCTTCGAAACGATGCACGTTGAGCGTAATGTTGTCGTCCACGAGAAAAATGGTGCGCGCGCCGTGGTCTCGTGCGTCACTAATGTCGGCCAGGATGCGTTCGAAGCTGTAGGTGTGAAAGTTACGACCCCGCATTTCGATGATTGAGCAGAAGCTGCAGTCGTAGGTGCAGCCGCGCGAGGTCTCAATCACATCTACTTGGCGGCCCAGCAGGGTGTAGCCTTGCAGCACGCGTGCGTTACGATTGGGCAGGCGGATCTGATCGTCTTCCAGTCGATGTACCGGCCGGTTGGAGTTGTGCAGCCACCGATCGCCGGCACGGTACGAAAGGCCGCAAATCCCGTCGAAATCTCCACCTTGCTCAATGACACGTAGAAGTTCACGAAAAGTGACCTCGCCTTCGCCGCGCACAATGAAATCCACTTCCATATCCTGGTAGGCGTCGCTGTCAAGGCTAGGGTCATAGCCGCCCACGACGACTTTTACGCCCGGCCTGAGCGCACGCACCAGATTGATGATGCGCCCAGCAGTCCGGCGCTGGAAAGTCATGATGGAGAGTCCGACAATGTCGGGATTAAACTCATGCATCAGTCCGCTGACCGTCTTCCCCACCTGACGATGACTGAGAATCAGATCGGCCACTGCAACTCGGTGGTGCGAATCGACGTTTCCCGCGAGGGAGGTCAGCGCGCCGTTAGGCATGCGAACCGCAACTGGGGGCATGTGCTCGAAATAGTCTGGCATGGAAAGCAGAAGGACATTCATACGGTTTCGTCGGATTGCCGAACGGCGCGCTCGCAGACGTGCTAAGAGCTCAGAATCGAGTTCCCGTTATTGTGAACATTTCAGTGTCAGTTAGAGCGCCATTTGCGTTGAAAATCTTCGCCGTACCCGACCCGGTAAAGGAATTAAGGCTCGAACTCAACGTTACGCCTGACGTTCCCACGATGAACGCAGCAAGCTTCCCGGTTGAATCAAATATGAAGTTTTTCATCCTAAACGTATAGAAAGGTGTTCCTGCAGTTCGTCGCCACGTACCCAACGCCGTGCGCTCCACGTATCCCAAGCCGGAGTATTCAAGCACCGTGCCCCGTTCTTCAACCGCCGTCCCACCTAGGTTGAAAGAGATCATGCCGATGTATTTGCAGCCGGTCGTGCAGCCATTGATTGTCGCTTTGAAATTCCAACTGCCGACCAGAGGGTCAGAGGTCTGCGCCTGGGTGAGGCTCGGAATCAGTTCAACGATGCCGAGGATGGTCAGGATGCGCGCGATTTTGACGAAGCCTTGAAACACGTTATTTCCTGGGTGGCAGAAATTATGGCGAGTATACCCCAGGAACGCTAACTGTTTAAAT
>Ga0075423_10005619_pt1 | contig 11737 bp, 16 predicted proteins | sample SoiMethybrSBSTD2_FD_80114 | JGI IMG/M metagenome (GOLD analysis project Ga0075423, IMG submission 80114) | Bulk soil microbial communities from a Populus tree surrounding site in Tennessee, USA - Soil MetaG P. TD hybrid SBSTD2 | ecosystem: Environmental > Terrestrial > Soil > Tree plantation...
AGCCGGGCGGCGTCCTTCTGCACCAGCGCCACGCTGCCCGCCACCGCCACGGTGAGGAGCGAGATCGCGAACAGCCCACCCTTCCAGCTCACCGCCAGCGCGTCGAGCGCCGGCTCGAAGGCGAAGAGGACGCGGGCCAGCGCGAGCGAGGCGGCAAGCGGCGCGGCCACCGCGAGCACGAGCCCCGCCGGGCGCGTGGCCGAGCCCAGCCCATCGGGGGCCCAGTAGTGGAACGGCACCCAGGCGGCGGCGAGTCCGAGCCCGGCGAGCAGCACGCGCACCGACGAGAGCGCGAGCACCTGCGAGTCGACGCGCGAGGTGATGAGAGCGCCGGCCTCGAGCAGATGCGTGGTGCCGGCGAGGCCCACGAGGAGCGCGGCCGCGAGCAGGAGCACGAGCCCGGCGGCAGCGCCGAGCCCCTGCGTCTTGACCGCCGCCTCCATGCGCTCGTGTCCGCCGCCCTGGGCCACGGCGGCGGCAGCGAGGATCCATCCCGCCGACCACAGGATGGCGGCCCCCGCGAGGTCGAGCGTGCAGGCGGCCGCGCCCCAGGCGGCGCCGGCGAGCGCGGCGGCGGCGAGTCCGCGTCCGGCGCCGGCACCGGCCGGCGTGACGAGTGCGAGCAGCGAGGCCCACACGATGGCGGCGAGGAAGGCGAGCGCGAACAGGAGGCCGGGACCGTCGAGCGTCCAGTCGCCGCCCGGCCCCAGGCGCGGCGCGAGCGCCGAGACGTACCAGGCCGCGGTCACGGCCGCGGCCAGCGTCGCCGCCGCCAGCCCGCGATCGAGATCGACGCGCAGCGTCACGGTGCCGCCACGGCGCGCGTCCACGCCGCGGGCGCCGCCCACAGCGCCGGCACCACGAGCGCCACGACGACGCCGACGAAGAGGACGATGGTGGCCGCGACCTCGATGCCCTTCATCTCGGGCGCCGGCCCCACCGGCGCGCCGGCGCGCCCGCGGGCGATGCGCGTGGCGGCGAGGAGGATGGCGAGCGAGGCGCCGAGCCAGCCGATGCCGCCGAGCGCGCACACGGCGCGCACCGCGGTCGACGGCGTGACCAGCGCGGCGCGCGCCAGCGCGAACGGCGCCTGGCCGCTGGCCAGCACGGCCAGGAACGAGACCGCGAGCACCGCCTGGCCGCGCACCACGGCGGCGCGCAGCACGCCGCCGTAGGCCGCGAGGTCGCCGACGTGCACGTACGAGGCGACGCGCCCGAGCACGAAGCTGAGCGCGACGAGCGCCGCCACGCTGGCCCCGAGGTGGGCGAGCGCCGCGGACACGGCGGTCCCCTCGTCGGCGGGCGCGAGCATGGCCACGAGCACGGCGAGCCCGGCCTGCACCGAGCCCCAGGCGGCGAGACGGCGGAACAGATGCATGTCGGAGGCGCTCGCGAGGCCGGCGATGGCGACACCCAGCGCCACGAGCACGGCGAGCGAGCGGGCACCCAGTCCGGTGAGCAGCGACGAGGCGACCGCGGCCGGCGGCCCGCCGAGGAGAAGGCCGCCGGCGAGGAGAAGGCCGAGCGGCCCGGGCGAGACGGCCTCGGCGGCGCGCGCGCCCGGCGCGTGCGCGGGCGGCAAGAGTGCGGCGAGTCCGCCCGCGGCCACGAGCGGCCACGGACTTCCGGCGAGCGCCAGAGGCGCGAACGAGAGCAGCGCCGCCGGTGCTGCCTGGGCCACGGCGATGGGCACGGCGGAGCGCGTCGAGGCCGGCGGCCGCCCGAGGGCCGAGAGCGCGAAGGCGGGCAGTGCCGCCATCCACCACACGGCGGCGATGCGATCGAGGCCCGAGTCGGGGCGGGACGCGAGCCACACCGCCCAGGCGATCACCAGTGCCAGCGCCAGCGCCGGCAGCGAGCGCGCGGCGCGCAGGCGGAGCGCACGTCCGGGGGCGGCGAGCTCCACCGCCAGGCCCTGCGCCGCGGCCGCGAGCGCCAGGGCGAGCCACGCCAGGGTCATGCGAAGAGCCGCGCCAGCACGAGGAGCGCGAGCCCGGTGAACACGAGCAGCAGGTACTCGGTGAGCGAGCCCGACTGCACGCGCGACAGGGCCGTGCCGGTGAGGATCGGGAGCCGCGCCAGCGTGCCCGCGAGCCCCGAGAACAGCACGCGGTCGGCGCCGGCGGCGGCGCGCGACAGGACGAGCACGGCGCGCAGGCCGTAGCGCAGGAAGTGGATCGGGCGCAGGCGCGGCGCGGGCATGGGCTCAGGCCTCGCCGCGCTCGATCAGGAGCTCCTGGTAGATCATGCGCGCCGTCGCGTCGTCGGGGTCGAGGGCCAGCGCCGCCTCGATCTCGACCAGCGCGCGCGCCAGATCGCTCTTCTCGGTGAAGTAGAGGAGGCCGAGCTCGTAGTGCGCGTCGGCGCGATCGGGCTCGCGCGCCACCGCCTCCTCGAGCGCGGCGATGGCGCCGTCCACGTTCCCCATCGACTCGAGCGTGAGCCCGTACTGCACCCAGGTGTCGACGTCGCCGGGCTCGGCGGCGAGCGCGGCGCGGAAGTGCTCGGCCGCCTCCGCCCGCTGGCCGAGCCGCCGGCACAGCGCGCCGCGCCGGCGATGGAGTGCGGGAGCCTGCGGCTCGAGCGCCAGCGCGCGGTCGAGCACGCGCCCGGCCTCGGCGTCGTTGCCGAGATCGACGAGGGCGGCGCTCAAGTGGAGGAGCGGGGCGGTCTCCGTCGGCTGCCCATCGACCCAGGCGCGCAGGTGGGGCAGCGCTTCCTCGTGGTCGCCGCGGGCGAGCGCCAGGAAGGCGAGCCGCTCGTGCGCGAGCTGGGCCTCGCCCCGGCGGCGCACGGTCTCGGAGTAGCAGCGCACCGCCTCGGCGAAATCCTCCTCGCTCTCGGCCATGAGGCCGAGCAGGAGCCACGCGTTCACGAGCTCGGGGTCGAGGGCCACGGCGCGCTCGAGCCGCTCGCGCGCCCGGCCCGGCGCGCCCTCGAGGCACTCGACGAGGCCGAGATAGAGAAGGCTCGCCCCGTGCTTGGGATCGAGCGCCAGCGAGCGCTCGAGCTGGGTGCGCGCCTCGCTCCACTCGCCGAAGGCGAGGAGCGCGAGCCCGTGCTGGAGCTGCTCGCGCAGGCTGCCGCCGAGCGGACCGGCGCGCGCCAGGAGCCGCGCTCCGCACTGCGCGCAGTAGCGGTGCTCGTCGAGATTGGCGGACTGGCAGCGCGGGCAGATCATCCGTGCAGCCGCTCCAGGCGGTCGGTGCGGGTCACGCGCACACGCGCGCCCGTGGCGCGAGCGATGGCGAGCCCGGCCACCGCCTGCACCACCGACACCGCGACCGCGGCCCGCGCCACGCGCGCCGCCGCGGCGTGGGATCCGGCGAGGAGGCCGAGCCCCACGGCGAGGGCGGCGACACCGATGCCGGCGACCAGGAATCCGGCTTGCAGGGCGTCGAGCCGCCGCCGCGACAGGGCGGCGAAGAGCCCGGCCCATAAGAGGAGCAGGCCGATGGCGGCGGGCGCCCCGCGCGTCAGGGTCTCGAGGTGGAGCGAGTGCAGGTTCACGAGGAGCCGTCTCCGCGCGGCGAGAAGGCGAGGAGGGCGGCGGCGGCGGCGAGCGCGAGCACGGCGAGGCAGAAGATCTCGAGGCCGCCGGCCGCTGCCTCGGTCACCGGGGCCACGGCGAGCGGCGCCGTCGGCCAGTCGACGGCGAGCACGCCGAGCCCGAGGGCGGCGGCGAGGATCGAGCTCGCGGCCATGGCCAGCACCCACGGCCCGCGCGGCCCCACCTCCTCGATCGACTCGACGCGGCTCAGGTTCCAGCCGACGACGAGCCCGGCGCCGGCCACCCCCCACGTGCCGGCGAGCACGGCGGCGGCGATGCCGGCGAATCCGGCCGACAGGAAGACGAGGCTCGCCGAAGCACCGAAGGCGGCCAGGCCGGCGGCGCTGGCGAAGAGCCGCCGCGTGCCCAGCGCCGCCGAGGCGAACGCCAGGGCGAAGGCGCCGGCAACGATCGTGGGCCCGAGATTCACGGTGTGGCCCCGGCGCCGCCCGCGCCGGCGAGCGCGTAGGCCGCGAGCAGCACGGGCACGGACCAGGCGGCGGTCTGGCGCACCCAGGCTCCGCCGCGCGGCAGCGCCGCCGCCGCCCGCAGCGCCAGCGCGAGCAGGAGCGCGAGGACGAGCGAGAGCGCGTCGGGCGCGCCCCCGGTGAGCGTCGACGCGGCGATCCCGCACACGCCGGCGAGCCCGGCGTACTGCGCCACGCCGGTGAGGAAGCGCACGGTGGCGCTGGGCTCGGTCGGATCGCCGCCCCACGTGCGGCTCGTCAGCTCCTGCTCGGCCGCCGCCCCGGGAAGGACGAAGAGCCCGGTACCGACGAGGGCGAGCGCGAGGAGCGCGCGCGTGGCCAGCGGCAGGGCGTCGCCGTGCGACGCCGACGCGAGGGCGGTGGCCACGAGCCAGCCGGGAAGCGCGAAGGCGATGCGCGCCGCGGTACCCAGGCGCTGGCGCGCGCGCGACGGGCCGGAGGCGCGCTCGGCGGCGATGGCGTACCCGAGGGCGACGAGAAGCGGCGAGAGGGCGAGCAGTCCGAGCCGCGCGGTCGCCGGCGCGAGCGCCGCCCCGCGCCACAGCTCGGAGGCCAGCACGCTCGTGGGCAGGAAGGCGCCGAAGACGACGATGGCGAAGCCGAGCGAGGCGCCGGCCTCGGCGCGGTCGGCATCGGGATGGAGGAGCCCGGCGAGACCGCCGAGCCAGTCGGACCACGAGCGGGCGCCGGGGAGCGGCAGGCCGGCGCGCCGCGCGAGCCGCCACGACAGCCACTCGACGGTGCCGAGCGCCAGGGCGACCGCGACCACGAGCCCGGCGATGGCGGCGGCGGGCAGGACGAGCGCGGCCGGCGCGATCATCGCTCGCGCCTCGCGGCGGCCCACACGGCGATGAGCCCGAGCGCCACCGCGGCGCGCGGGAGCCCGGCCACCGATCCGGGCCCGGCCGAAAAGAAGAACGCGGCGGCCACGCCGAGGAACAGGGCGGCGCCGAGCGCGCGATGGGCGAGGCGGGCCGGCGTTGGATCGACGCGGTCGCCGGCAATGCCGGGGCCGGGCGTCCACGCGGGCTCGGCCGGTCCGCGGCGCCACACGCTCCACAGCCGGGCCGCCCCCGCGGAGCCGAGCACGAACAGCGCGGCGATCCCCACCAGGCCGGCGGCTGCCACGGGGATCACGGTCGCGTCCATCGCGTGCCTCCGAAGTCGGGTGGCCGGCGTGCGACTAGAGGTGGATGTCCTCGAACTCGCGCAGCAGGGAGAGGAAGGCGTCCGAGGATTCGGCGTGCTTGAGGCTCTCGCGCACGTTCTCCTCCTTGAGGAGGCGCGAGATGTTGGCCAGCACCTTCACGTGCGGGCCGCCCACGTCTTCGGGCGAGACGAGGAGGATGAAGAGCGTGGCCGGCTCGCCGTCCACCGAGTCGAACTCCACGCCCGAGCGCGACACACCGCAGGCCGCGACCAGGCGATCGACGGCCCGCGCCTTGCCGTGCGGGATGGCGATGCCATTGCCGATGCCGGTCGACATCATGGCCTCGCGCTTGAGCACCCGGTCGAGGATCTCGCCCCCCGAGGACACCCCGTGCGCCTTCTCCAGCAGGGCGACCAGCTCGGCGATGGCTTCGCGCTTGGCCTTGGACCGGAGCTGGACATCCACGGCTTCGGGATTGAGGAGCTGCGAGAGGTGCATGCGGATCCCCGTCTTGACAAGAAATCGGGGCCGAAAACCGGCCCCGCAGAGCGTTTGCACGCTAGCACACGGGTCGGGGGTGTCAAGCCGCGGGACCCGCCTTGTGAAGTCCCCACCGACTCCTGTAAAATCAACGCGACAACAGAGATCGGTCGAGAAGGACCCCGACGCCTCGGGGTCCTTTTCTACGGCGGGATGGGATCAACAACATGCGGCGCGTCGCCATCACCTTCCGCGAGCTTCTGGAGCGGATCCTGCCCCTCGACCGGCTTTCTCCTGGCGAGCTCGCCCGGATCAAGGACGCTCTGGCTCGAGACGACGCGAGGGAGCTGGAGAGGCTCGCGTACCAACAGATGCTGCGCCTCGTGGATCTTGGCCTCGCCCGGCCGTTGCCGGAACGGGTCGAATCCGGCGAGCGAGCCGTGCGCTTCCAGCTCACTCAGACGCTGGAGAGCGTTTCCTTCCGCTATCCCCAGCCGGTCCTCCCCCGCGGTCTCACGAGCTTCTCGCGCTCCCTCGTCACCTCCGGGGCTCGGCCCGCCGCGCACCGGCTCGAATCCCTGCTCGGGCTCGATCAGGCGCTGATCCGCGAGGACACCCGCATGCCCAGCGGCAAGGCCGACCTCGTGGCCGCGCTCCTGCGCTCGGCGCGCGAGCTCCTGGAGTGCGACGCGGCCGCCTTCTTCCCGCTGCGCCCCCCCGCCGAGGTGCCCGGGGAGTTCGTGCCGCCGCCCAACGAGGTACCGCTCCTCGGCCGCTGGTTCGCCGAGAGCGTGACCGAGAAGAACCAGATCCTGGTGTGCGCCGACGCCACGCACGCCCCCGAGGTCGCCGAGATCGCGGCGGCGCGCGGGTTCGCGAGCGCGGCGGCCGTGCGCATCCGCGGCGAGGCCGCGGGCGTGACCGGCGTGCTCGAGGTGCGCGCGGCGGAGCCGGCGTTCTTCGACGCCAACCGGCTCTCGCTCCTGTCGCTGCTCGCCGAGAGCTTCGACACGCTGCTCGTCCAGGCGGCAAGGCTCCAGCACCTCGTCTACGTCGATCCGCTCACCGGCGCTTTCAACCGCTCGTTCTTCCAGCGCGAGATCGCGGGCGAGGTGGCGCGCGCGCGCCGCGAGGCCAAGTCGGTGGCGCTGTGCATCGTCGACGTCGACGACTTCAAGCGCTTCAACTCCGACTACGGCTACGAGGCCGGGAACCAGGTGCTGGTGGAGATGGCGCGCCTGCTCAAGGGTGGCCTGCGCCCGTTCGACTCGGTGGCGCGCTGGGGTGGGGAGGAGTTCGCGATCCTGCTCGCCGCGCCCGTGGGGCGCGACGACGCCGAGACGGTGGCGCAGCGTCTCCGGCTCGCCATCGAGGAGGCGCGCTTCACGATCACCGGGCTCGACCGCCAGGACCACTCCGTCGGCGTGACCATCTCGCTCGGCATCGCGCTGTTTCCGTCGGACGCCGACTCCGCCGAGGACCTGTGGCGCCACGCCAACAAGGCGCTGCTCGTGGCCAAGCGCCCGCCCAAGAATCAGATCGTCTTCTATTCGGAGCTGCCGGCGAAGGGAAGCTGACCTCGATCCATCAACTTGCCGCGGGGCAAGTCCAACGAGAGCGATCGACTTGGCCGCAAGGCAGGTTCAGCGTTTCAAAATGAATAGGCTCCAGAGCCTGCTCATCGAGGCGCGCCTTCGCTGGCGCAGCCATGGAGCTCGCGGCCGCGGAAGCGCGCCTCGGCGGTGAGCGGGAAGATGAATCCCGACATGCCGTCCTGGCAGCGGCGCCGATCGAGCCTGAGAACGAGCGTGTCGGAGCCGGATACCGTGCGATAGGTCCTTGAAAATGACGGGGATCGCATCTCGAACATTGGCCGAACGTGCGGGAACTCGATGCGCGTCGGCTCGTCTGGCTGCTCGAAGACGATCCCCTCTTGCTTCACCGTGACGCCCCAGAAGGGCTCGTTGCCGTGCGCACGAACTTCGTAGGCCCAATCTTCCTCGCATCCAGGACCCTCGGCCGGCTGCGCTCGGAGAATCTCGTGGATCCGCAGCTCAGGATTGGAGGAGCTGGAACCCAAATTGGCTTCCACGAAGAGCGCCGAGGATGGATGAACGCCCAACGTCCGCCAGAGACCGGGGAGATCGCCATGTGTGAAGTCCTTCACGGCACGCGGCTCAGAAGAACCGCAGAGCTTGAGCTCGTAGCCGGACATGGTGCGCTTGAGCTCCCCGCGAACTCGCGTGACCTCCCAGAAGGTCATGTCGGGAGCACAGGCCCCGACGAGGGTCATCCAGGCCGCGAGCGCCGCCGCTCCGACCAGTCTTCTCACCGGTACTTCTCCTTCATCTGGCGATTGAACTCCTCCGACTTCCCGCGCGGCACGCTCAGCGTCTTCCAGCCGTCGCCGGCGAGGAGCTTGGCCAGGTAGACGATCTGCCCCACGTGCGAGGCGTTGTGCGTGAGCTGGCGGTGGATGGCCTGCACCACCGAGTGCGGCTCGCCGCGGATGGTCACCTGGCGATCGAGATCGGCGGGCGTGAGCCGGCCCAGCTCGTCGAACAGGCAGCGCCAGCCCTCCTCCCAGCGCACCATCACGGCCTCGCGCGTGAGCGTTTCGGGCACCTCGAATTCGGTGTCGCGATGACGGTCGGGCTTCTCGCCGTCGGCGGTCAGGAAGTCGCGCCAGCGCGACAGCAGGTTGCCGGAGATGTGGCGGTTGATCACGGCCAGCGAATTGCACTCCGGGCCCGGCGTGGCGAAGAACTGCTCCTCCGTCACCTGGGTGAAGGCACGGTCGGCGTGGTTCTTGAGCTGACGGAAATCGTCGGCCGACTGCGCGAGAAACGCGGCCCGAAAAGCATCGGTCATGGTTTCTTCCTCCGGGCGCGGCCGGGCTGCCATCCGAACGCGCGCAACGAGACGCGGCCGCCCCGCCCGAAGCGCACGCCCTCCTGCTCGAGGCGCGTGCGCTGCTCCCAGGCGGCCATGGGATCGTAGCGCGCGAGCCCGAGAGCGCCGCCGGAGGAGAGCACGCGATGCCAGGGCACACCATCGCCCGCGCTCTCGCGCAGCGCCTGGCTCACGCGCCGCGGCTGGCGCGCAATGCCGGCGAGCTCGGCGATCTGCCCATACGTGGCCACGCGCCCGCGCGGGATGCGGCGCACCACGCTACGGATGCGCGCGCGCACCTTCTCGCCGGCGTCGCTCACGCGGCGGGGGCGACGACCGGCCGCGGGGCGCGATCGAGCACCGCCCCCATGGCCGCCGCCGCCAGCGCCCAGCCGAAGATCTCCTCGATCCCTTCGGCGAGCGTGAACGACGTGGGGAAGCCGTACCAGTTCCAGTACGACACGCTCACCGACATCCAGCCCACGGCACCGAGCGCGGCGCCGAAGAGGAGGCGCTGGCGGAAGCCGGGTGCTGCCATCGACAGCAGGAACGCGGCGAGCGTGGCGGCGAGGATGTTCGACAGTGCCTCGACCACGAACAGGCGCGGCGAGTACGGCTCGCCACCGACCGGCCGGTAGACGAGGAGTCCAGCGGGCCCGGTGCGGTAGCGCTCGGTCCACGCCTTCTCCTGCTCGGGCGTCATCTTGGCCTTCATGTCCATGCCGGGGAAGAAATACATGCCGGCCTCGGGCACCGACTGGCGCAGCACCGCGGTCACCGACTCCTCGTCGGGCAGGCTCTGCAGGCCGGCCTCGCCCAGCGGCGACGCCATGTGCGAGACCGCGCCCCAGATGAAGAGCGTGAGACCCCCGAGAACTCCCGCCATCACGATGCGCATCCTTCCTCCCCGGTCATCGCCCGGTGAACAGCGTCTTCTCGTCGACGAAGCAGACCAGATTGCCGTAGGGATCGCGGGCGTAGAACGATCGCTCGCCCCACGGCCGGGTCGCGATCTCGCCTCCGCTCTCGCCGTGCACCTTCTCGTCCGAGAGCGCGGCCATCGCGTGCGCCCGCCGGTGAAAGCCTTCGAGATCGGCGACGGCGAAGTAGAGGTGCTGCGGGATCGGCTTGGCCATGCGGCCCGAGGGCGACACGTCGACCAGCCCGACGATGACGTCACCGCAGTCGAAGTAGTGGCGGCCCGCGTGCACGCGGCGGCCGGGATCGCCGAGGAGCTCGGCGTAGAAGCTCGTCGCCTTCTCGATGTCGGTCACCTCGAGCAGGACGCGGAAGAGCGTCGGCGCGCTCACGTCGCCGTCTCGCGCCCCGAGACCTGCAGGCCGTAGGCGGCGAAGGCGAGCAGCAAGACGACCGAGACCCACGCGCCCAGGGTGAAGGAGGACGAGGCGTAGGTTCCGATCATGAGCCCGGCCACCAGCATGAGTCCGCCGAGCACGGCGAAGGCGCGCATGCCGTAGAGGAAGCAGAACGGAAGGTAGTGGGCACCAACCACGATCATGAGCGCGGGATAGAACCAGTTCAGGCGATGGAGCGTGGCCGCGCCCACGAGCGGCAAGAGCAGCGGCACGAGGAACGCCACCTGCATGGCCAGCTGGTTGAACGGATTGCCGGGCGAGAGCGTGGCCGGGCGCCCCATGAGGCGCAGGATGAGCTGGGCCACGGGGAAGATGAACGCCCCACCCAGGACCAGGATGAGGATGGCCAGGCGCTTCGATCCCCAGACGCCGGCGGCCGCCGACGCCGCCCAGAAGAACGCCGACGACAGCTGGCCCGGAAATCCACCCAGGAACATGGTGCGCACTTCCCGCTGTCCCTCTTCGATGGTCACGGCCGCCCCTTTCGCTCGAGCGCCGCGCGATCCCAGCGGGCGCGCTCGGCGGCGGCTTCGTACGTGCTCTGCAGGAAGTCGAGCAGGAAGTCGTCAGGATGTGCGGCGCGCCGTACCTCCTCGTAGGGAAGCAGGAACTCGCCCAGCGTGCCGTCGAAGCGCGCCGCGCCGGGCAACACCGGCGTCGTGCGGTATCCCTCGGGCTCGGGATACGCGTACGAGTAGAACACCGCCTCGGGCAGCATGTCCGCACCCGGCCAGAAGCCGGCGCTCGACACCTCGTGCGAGTAGGCCTCGCGCGCCACCCAGTCGGGCAGGTGCGGAACGCCGCCCGGATGCGGCGGCGCCGGACGTCCCGAGAAGCGCGTGACCGCCAGATCGAAGCCGCCCCAGAAGAAGTGCACCGGGCTCGATTTGCCGAGGAAGCGCGAGCGGAACATCTTGAGCACGCGATCGGCCTGCACGAGCGCGCGCCAGAAGCGATGCGCCTGCGACGGGTCGTAGCTGCGGTGGGTGGTGTCCTGGTCGAACGGGATGGCGTCGGCGATCTCGTTCGGCATGGTGCGGATGCGCACGGCGACGCCGACCTCCGCCAGCTTGCCCATGACCTCGCGATAGAAGTCGGCGACCGTCATGGGGCGCAGCGGCAGGTGCACGAACTCGCCCTCGCTCGTGGCGATCCACAGCTTGTGCTCCTGGAAATCGAAGTCGATCTGGAAGCTGCTCGAGCCGTTGGGAATGGCGGAGGTGGTGAGGCCGCGGGCGGTGACGTAGAAGACCACGTGCCATGAGTGGTTCACCCACGGCGCCTGCACCAGGCGCACCTTGCCCACGATCTGCGTCCACAGGTGGAGCGTCGCGTACGTGTCCTTCCACTCCGGATAGGAGAGGGCCGGCCACACGTCGGCCCCCTGCGTGAGCTTCGTGCTCATCTCGTCCCTCCGCTTGCCGTCAGCGTCCCACTCCCATTCCGCGCGCCATGGCGGCCGCGGCGAACACCATGACCCCGAGCAATGCCGCCTGCCATCCGCTCAGGCGCGCGTAGCGGACCGCCGCCGAGGTGTCGATCGGCTCCCCGCGCTTGAGCCGGCCGCGCCACTGGAGGAAGGCGCGCATGGGCGCGATCTCGAGCAGCAAGATGGCGGCGAAGCAGGTCATCTTCAAATAGAAGAAGTGATTGTGCAGGTAGTACGCCGAGCCCTTCTCGAACGGGCCGAAGGCGCGCAGGAGACCGGTCGAGATCCACAGTAGCGCCGCGATCCCCCACGCGCTGTCCGCCCACAGCACGCGCGCCACGCCGCGCGGCTCGGCGACCGTGCGGAGCGCCC
>Ga0075423_10005620_pt1 | contig 11737 bp, 14 predicted proteins | sample SoiMethybrSBSTD2_FD_80114 | JGI IMG/M metagenome (GOLD analysis project Ga0075423, IMG submission 80114) | Bulk soil microbial communities from a Populus tree surrounding site in Tennessee, USA - Soil MetaG P. TD hybrid SBSTD2 | ecosystem: Environmental > Terrestrial > Soil > Tree plantation...
AGCGGAGCCACCTCTACCGCAAGCTGAAGAGCTACGGCATCACCCCGCCCAAGAGCTGATCCGCGGTCCGCATTGCGTTTGGCGCCGCCGCCGTGCTACTCGGGGGCGTCATGCTGGCTGACCTCGGCGATGGCCTGATCCTCCGACGCACCACCGCGGCCGACGCGGACGCCCTCGCCGCCTTCAACGCCGACCAGATCCGGGGGCAGGACTCGGCCGACCCCTGGGAGCCTCTCGCGGTCTGGACGCGGGATCTACTGGGTGGACGCCATCCGACCTTCGCGCCGGAGGACGGCCTGATCGTGGAGGAGAAGGCCACCGGCGCCATCATCTCCTCCATGCTCCTGATCTCGCAGCGCTGCGACTACGGCGGAGCGAGCGCGGCGGCGGGCCGCGCGCCGACCTCGCGAGCCTCGAGCCCCCCGCCGCCGACGCCGCCCTGCCGTTCCGCGTGCGTCCCATGACCGAGCGCGACCTGTCTTCGCCGTGTCGCTGGACGATCAGGCGCGGGCCCGGGCGCTGGTCTCGGTGCCGCGCAACGAGGCGCTCTGGCGCTACGAGGTGACGGGACACACCGCGGGCAGCATGACGCGTCTGGAGCTCGCGGTGATCGAGACATCGGACGGTGAGCCCGTGGGCACGCTGAGCCACATTCCGGTGCTCTGGAACTGCGCGGTGGCCCTCACCCGCTACGAGGTGCGGGCGGGAGTGTCCTGGCGTGCCACCTGGCCCGCGGTGCTCCAGTATGTCGTGGCCCGGGGCCGGGACTACGTCGTACGCGACCCGACGACACGCTTCACCCAGGTGCAGTGCTGGCACATGGGAAGCGAGCACCCGCTCTACCGGGCGGTGCGCTTCGGCAAGGATCGCTGGCGCGCCTACGCGCTCTACACCCGCATCGCGGATCTGACCGAGTTCTGCCGCGCGGTCACGCCCGCCCTCGAGCGTCGAGTGGCCACCTCGCCGCTGGCCGGGCACACCGGCGAGCTCACCCTGGGCGCCTACCGGTCAGGCGTGCGCCTGCGCCTGGACGGAGGGCGGATCACCGCCGAGCCCTGGCACCCGGCGCTCGACGTCATGGGCCAGGAGTTCGGTGCGCCTAGCCGCGATCCCCGGCGCCATGGCGCTGTTTCCCGAGCTCAGCATCAATCAGCTCCTCCTCGGCTATCGCTCGCTCGACGAGCTTCAGGCCACCTACCCCGACTGCATCGTCCACGCGGGCGAGGGCCGGGCGCTGATCGACATCCTGTTCCCGAAAGCCCGTCCGACGTGTGGCCCCTGGTCTAGCGGCGAGCGGCATTTCGTGATACCAAAGGTCCCGCCGCGGCCGCGCCAGCGCCATCGCGATCGCCGGTCAGTCAGGCCAGCCGCTACACCCTCAAGGAGGCCTTCGATGCGACGTCTCGCTCGGCCGTTTCTCGCGGTCCTCGCCGGCTCGACCCTCGCCCTCGCCACGCTCGTGGCCGGGGTGGGCGCTCAGTCCAAGGAGCCCGTGAAGATCGGGCTCGCTGCCGCGGTGTCCGGCGGCTCGGCCGCCTCCGGCGAGGCGATCAAGCGCGGGATCCAGATCGCGATGGACGAGGTGAACGCCAAGGGCGGCGTCCTGGGCGGGCGCAAGCTCGAGCTGGTGATCCGTGACGACGAGGGCAATCCCGCGAAGGGCGTGACCATCGCCCGCGAGCTCGTCGAGCGGGAGAAGGCCACGGTCGTGTTCGGCGGCCTCCATACCACGGTGGCGCTGGCCCAGGTGCCGGTGTGGACCGAGCTCAAGACCCCCTACATGGGCGCGTGGGCGGCGGGCACCAACATCACGCGTAACGGCCAGACGCCCAACTTCAGTTTCCGCGTCTCCGCCAACGACGACTACGTGGACAAGTTTCTCTCGCGCTACGCCGTGGACGTGATGAAGAAGGGTAAGCCGGGGCTCCTCCTCGAGAACACCGCCTGGGGCCAATCCAACGAGGCGGGTTTGGGCAAGTGGCTCGGCGAGAAGAAGGTGAAGCCCGTCGGCATCGAGAAGTTCAACTGGAACGATCCCGACATGAGCCCGCAGCTCCTGCGGCTCAAGGGTGCCGGCGCCGATCATGTGATCCTGGTCGCCAACGCGCCCGAGGGCGCGCAGGTCGTGAAGTCGCGCGCCAAGATCGGCTGGGAAGTGCCCATGATCTCGCATTGGGGCATCTCCGGTGGGCGCTTCGCCGAGCTGACGGGCGAGCTGTCCGACGGCGTGGTGTTCGTCCAGACCTATTCCTTCTTCGGCAAGCAGAACGAGCGGGGCCAGGCTCTCTTGAAGGCGCTGCGCGAGAAGTACAACGTGAAGGGGCCCGAAGACGTGGTGGCGCCGGTGGGCACCGCCAACGCCTACGACGGCCTGCACCTGGTCGCTCTCGCGATCGAGCAGGCGGGCAGCACCGAGGGCCCGAAGGTGCGCGAGGCGCTCGAAAGCCTCAAGGGCGAGTACAAGGGGCTCATCAAGACCTACAAGCAGCCCTTCTCCGCCGAGCAGCACGACGCGCTCACCGACGCGGACTACGTCATGGTGGCCTGGAAGGGCGGCAAGATCGTCCCCGTCGACGTGAAGTAGCGCCCGCCGATGTTCGTCCAGCTCGTCGTCAGCGGGCTGGCGCTCGGCAGCATGTACGGGCTGGTCGCCCTGGGCTACCACATCACCTGGGTGACCAGCCGCACCATGAACTTCTCGCAGGGCCACGCGGTGATGGCGGGCGCGGTGGTGACCTATGCGGCCTACGTCGGGCTGGGATGGCCGCTGCCCGCCGCGCTGCTGCTCATGCTGGCCGCGCTCGCGCTGTTCGGTATGCTGGTGGAGCGCGCGGCGGTGCGGCCCTTCTTCCTCGCCGGGTCGCCCGCGTGGCTCCTTTCCACGATCGCCCTCGGCATCATCGCCGAGAACGTGGCCATGCTGTCGTTCGGCAAGGACGCGCGCGCGTTTCCCTCGGCGCTCACGCGGAAGCCCATCCTGCTGGGCGGGGCCGGCTTCTATCCGCAGGAGCTCCTGATTCCCCTCGTGGGCCTGGCGCTGATGGGGCTGGTCCAGGCGCTCTATCACCGCACGCGGTGGGGGAAGCGGTGGAAGGCGGTGGCGTGGAACGCGGAGGCCGCCGGGCTCATGGGCATCAACGTGCCGCGCGCGGTGATGACGGCCTACGCGCTCTCCGCGCTCCTGGCGGGAGTGGCCGGCGTGCTGCTGGCGCCCATCCTCAACGTGGCGCCCACCATGGGCACCATCATCGGCCTCAAGGCCTTCGCGGTGGCGATCATCGGCGGACTCGCCTCCGCGCCCGGCATCATCGCGGCCGGCCTCGGTTACGGTTTGATCGAGTCCTTCGTGGCGGGCTACCTCTCCACCGGCGCGCGTGAGATTGTGGGCTTTGCGCTGGTGATCCTGGTGTTGGTGATCCGGCCGGGCGGCCTGGGCGGCGCGCCCATGACCCGGCGCGTGTGATGGCACGGGCGGGCTGGCTCGCCCTCGCCGTGGTCGCCGCGGCCCTGCCACTCACCACGGCCAACACCTACTACCTCTATCTCGGCGCCAGCGCCGCCCTGCTCGTCATCGTGGCCGCCGGCCTCAACGTGCTGGTGGGCTTCACCGGCCAGATCTCGCTGGGCCACGCCGGCTTCTACGCCATCGGCGCCTACACGGCCGCGCTCGCCGCCACGCGCGGGGGCCTCCCCCTCTGGGCGGCGACCATCGCGGCCATCGCGGCCGCCGCGATCGTGGGCTCGGTGGTGGCCGCGGCGGCGCTGCGCGTGACGGGCCCCTATCTCGCCATGGTGACGATCGCCTTCGGCATCATCGTGGAGGGCGTGCTCGTCGAGTGGGTGTCCTTGACGGGGGGTCCCGGCGGCATCTTCAACATCCCAAAGCTTCCCCTCGCCCGCTACGACTGGGTGGTGGCCGCGTTGGCGGCCGTCGCGCTGTGGACCACGGCGAATCTCCGTCGCTCGGCCTGGGGTCGTGCCTTCCTCGCCGTGAAAGGCAGCGAGGTCGCGGCGGAGTCGCTCGGCCTCTCGCCCTACCACCTGCGTATCATGGCCTTCACCATTTCCGCCGCCTTCACCGGCGGCGCCGGCGCGCTCTTCGCATTCCTCAACGGCTACATCTCGCCCGACAGCTTCACGCTCCAGCAGTCCATCCTCTTCCTCCTCGCCCTCCTGTTCGGCGGCGTCAACACCATCGCCGGCCCCGTGGTCGGCGGCCTCGTCCTCACCCTCCTCCCCGAGCTCCTCACGCGCTTGGCGGACTATCGCCTCATCCTCTACGGCCTCTTGCTTCTTCTCTCGATCTACTGGCTCCCCAACGGCGTCGTCGGCGCCCTCACCAGACGGCGCCCCATCCCTCGCCCCGAAAGGGGTGAGGGGGACCAGAGGGGCGAGGGGGACCAGAAGGTGGAGCATGGACGACCGGCAGAGACTCTTCTCGCCCTCGAGCATGTGACCGTCAGATTCGGCGGCGTGACCGCGCTGGACGACGTGACGCTGGCCGTTCCCTCGCCCGGCATCACTGCGGTCATCGGCCCGAACGGCGCAGGCAAGACCACGCTGCTCAATGTCCTGTCCGGCTACTACCGGCCCGCGGCGGGTCGAGTCACCCTGGGCGGACTCGGCACGGTGGGGGCCGCGCCCCATGCCATCGCGCGGCTCGGCGTGGCGCGCACGTTCCAGACCGCGCAGCTCTTCGGGGAGCTCACGGTGGCCGACAACGTGGCCGTGGGCCTGGCGGGCCCGCGCCTCGGCCGGCTCCTCGGGGCGCTGGCGGGCCTTCCCGCCACGCGCCGCCGCGAGCGTTTTTTCCACGCGGAGTCGCGCGCTCGCCTCACGGCCCACGGCCTCGCGGCGTGTGCCGATGCGCCCGCTGACGCCCTCGCCGCCGGCCTACGCCGCCGCCTGGAGATCGTGCGCGCGCTGGCCACGGGCCCCCGCCTGCTCCTCCTCGACGAGCCTGCAGCGGGCCTCACGCCGAACGAGGTGGCCCAGCTGGATGCCGCGCTGACGACGTTGCGCGACGGCGGCGGCCCCGCCATGGTGCTCGTCGAGCATCACATGGACCTCGTGATGGCGCTCTCCGACCAGGTCGCGGTGCTCGACGGCGGCCGCCTCATCGCCCGCGGCGCGCCGGCCGACGTGCAGCGCGATCCCGCGGTGATCGAGGCGTATCTCGGCGCGGTACAAGCATGAGCGCGCTCGCGGTGCGCGGCCTCGAGGCGGGCTACGGCGGCGCCCGCGCCATCGCCGACGTCTCGCTCGACGTACGGCCGGGCGAGCTGGTGGCTTTGATCGGCGGCAACGGCGCAGGCAAGACCACGCTGCTCAAGACTATCGCCGGCGTACTGCGTCCCCGCGCCGGCTCGATCCGCCTCGACGACGAGGAAATCGGCGGCCGACCGCCCTGGTGGGTCGCCCATCGCGGTATCACCCTCGTCCCCGAGGGGCGCGGGATCTTCGGCGATCAGACGGTGCGGGACAATCTGGCCCTGGGGGCGCTGGCCGCACGCGGCCGCGCCACCGGGAGCGCCGAGGACCCGACCGAGCGTGCGCTGGCGCTCTTCCCCCTCCTCCGTACGCGCCTGGACGAGCCGGCCGGCCGGCTCTCCGGCGGGCAGCAGCAGATGCTGGCCCTGGCCCGCGGCCTCATGGCCCGCCCGCGCGTGATCCTGCTGGACGAGCCGTCGCTGGGTCTGGCCCCCCTCCTCGTGCGCGAAATCTTCGCGGCGCTCGCCCGCCTGCGTGCGGAAGGCCTGACCATTCTCCTCGTGGAGCAGATGGCGGCACAGGCGCTCGCCCTCGCGGACCGCGCCTATGTGCTGGCCAGCGGGCGCATAATCGCCGCGGGGACGGCGGCGGAGGTCCGAGCCGATCCTGCCCTGGTCCGGGCGTATCTCGGGCGCGCGGGCGCGCGCGGCTACGGAGGCGCCGCCTCTTGAACCCGCCCCGGCGAGGCTCTATTCTCCCCACGCGATGATCGGTACGCGACTTCGGGTGCGCGCCCTCGGCGCCAAGCTCGCGGCGCGGCTCGAGACTGAGCCAAGTCTTCCAGACCGGCCGCATTCCGTGTTCGAGCACGCCGTCAACTTCGAGGCGGCGGACGGCGCGCTGCTCACGCTGCACGGGCCCGGCCCGCTCGCCGCGCCGTTCGCCATCGCGCTGGAGTCCTGGAACGAGGATCTCCGCGGCGGGCCTCGCACGCTCGATCTCGGCGGTGCGGCACGCGTGGATCTCGCGATTCGCCCCGCGCGAAACGGCGTGACCGCCCGCCTCCTCCTGGCCGCCGGCCTCGCCGAGCCACGCCCGGAGCCCTGCGCCACGGGGCTCGGAACACCGCGGGCGCGTGACGCCCGGGCGGCGCTGAGCCGCGCCATCGGCGTCCGCGATGCGGCCGACTTCATCGATGCCGCGTGCGGGCTCATCGGCCTGGGTGAAGGGCTCACGCCGGCGGGCGACGACTATCTCGTCGGCACCCTGGCGATCCTGCACCGGCTGGCCGAGGGCTGGCCCGCCTCGGGCGCCGTCGTGCGCGCCCTCACGGCGCGGGCCGTCGACGCCACCACCACGGTGGGCGCGGCCTTCCTGCGTCACGCCGTGGCGGGCCAGTTCTCCGAGCCGCTGCGCGACCTGACCATGGCAAAGTCGCCCTCCGCCGCGCGCGCCGCCGCCGCCGCGCTCGCGCGCATGGGTGCGACGTCCGGCGCGGACACGCTGGCCGGCATGCGCGCGGCGCTCGCCGCCCTCGAGACCATGCCCGCGTGACCACGCGCACCACGCTCCGGCGCAGCTTCTACCAGGACTCGGTGGCCTTGATGGGGCTGGCGCGCGAGCTGCGCAGGGGCGCGGGGGTGCGCGAGACGGCGGCGCTGATGGGCACTTCCGCCAACCAAGCGCTGATGGCGGACGCGGGCCTCCTCACCGACGAGGCGCGTGCCGCGGGGCCCAACGATCTCGTGATCGTCGTGCGCGCGGACTCGGCCGCCGAGGCGGAGGCGGCTCTGGCGCGCGCTGAGTTTCTCCTCACCGCGCGGCGGGCGCGCGGCGAGGCCTCGGGCCGGCGGCTGCCCCGCACGCTCGACAGCGCCGTGCGCCAGCTCGAGGGCGCCAATCTCGCCCTGGTCTCGGTGCCCGGGGCGTTTGCGGCGGCCGAGGCGCGCAAGGCCTTGCGCCGAGGCCTCCACGTGATGCTCTTCAGCGACAACGTGGCGCTGGAGGACGAGATCGCGCTGAAGCGTCAGGCGGCCGAGCGCGGGCTCCTCCTCATGGGCCCGGACTGCGGCACCGCGTACCTGGGCGGGGTACCGCTGGGCTTCGCCAATGCGGTCCCGCGCGGGCGCATCGGCCTGGTCGCCGCGTCGGGCACCGGCCTTCAGCAGGTGGTGACCCTCCTCGCCGCGGCCGGCGAGGGCGTCTCCCAGGCGGTGGGCGTGGGCGGGCGCGACATGTCCGAAGCCGTGGGCGCGGCGATGACGCTGGCCGCGCTGGACGCTCTCGGCGCGGATCCCGCCACCGAGCTGATCGTGGTGGTGGGCAAGCCCCCCGCCCCTGCGGTGCGGGCGATGGTGGAGGCGCGGCTCCGCGCACTGGGCAAGCCCGCGGTGGTCGCGATGCTCGGGCGCGGGATCGCCGCCGGCTCGTCCGGCGCGCTCACCACCGTGACGACGCTGGAAGACGCGGCGGCCGCCGCCGTCGCGGGGCGGCGTGGGCGCGCGTGGGAGCCTCACGTGTTCTCGGATCCGGCGGCGGCGCGCCAGCGCGTCAAGGAATCCCGCGGGGCCCGTGGGCCAGGCGCGGCGGCGGTGCGCGGGCTCTTCGCGGGCGGGACGCTGGCCTACGAGGCGCTGCTGGTCCTGGAGCCGCTGCTGGGCGCGGGCACGGTGGGCGGCAATCTGAGCGGGCACGGCGGTGGACCCCATCGCGTGCTCGATCTCGGCGCGGATGAGCTCACCGTGGGCCGCGCGCACCCTATGCTGGATGCCACGCTCCGCGTTGAGGAGATCGAGCGCGCGGCGAAGGAGCCGGACACCACGGTGCTGCTGGTGGACGTGGTGCTGGGCCACGGCGCCGCGCCCGATCCCGCCGGCGACATCGCGCCGGCGCTGGAGGCCGCGCGGCGCCACGCCCGGGCCCACGGCCGCGGCCTGGCCGTGGTGGGCAGCGTGGTCGGGACCGCGGCCGATCCCCAGGGTCTGGCCGCCCAGACGGCCCGGCTCGAGGCAGCCGGCGTCTGGGTGCTCCCGTCCAATGCCCAGGCCGCGCGGGCCGCCGCCTGTATCGCGGGCGAGCCGCGCGTAGCCGAAGCATTGCTGGGCGGGAGCGCGTGATGGCCGACTACCGCGACCTCTTCACGCGGCTGGGGCCCGAGCTGCGCGTGGTCAACGTGGGGCTCGAGAGCTTCGCCGAGACGCTGGACGGCCTCGGGGTGCCGGTGCTGCAGGTGCAGTGGACCCCGCCCGCGGGCGGCGACCCCGAGCGCGCGCGCCTGCTCGCTTTGATGGAGGAGGACTGATGGTCTCGTATCTGGACGAGAGCGCGGTACGCGCCGTCCTGCAACCGGGCGCCTTTCCGGCCACAGTGGGCTTCCCGCGTCCAACTTGGCGCGAGCTGGACGACGAGGCCATGGCCCATGTGCTGGTCGTTGACTCGCGCGAGGCGGTGCTCAAGGAATCCGGCGACGTCACCTCTCCAAGGCCACGGTGTACGCGGAGGCCGGGGAGATCTTCGCCGGCCTCAAGCCCGCTCCCGGCTCCGTGACGACCGTGTTCAAGTCGGTGGGGATCGCGAGCGAGGACGTGGCAGCGGCCAAGCTCGTCTACGAGGCGGCCCGGCGGTGATGGACGCCGCGCCGCGGAGCGGTCCCCGCTGACAACCCGCGAGGCGAACGCGGCGGCTCTCGCGCGCCTGGTCGAGGCGCAGCCCGTGCTCGTGGACTGCGTGCCCGCGCACGAGGCGCTGGGCCTGGCCGAGCGCACTGTGCTCCACTCGGGACCGCCCCTGGCCTGGGAGCGCGCCTGCCTGCCCGTGCAAACGGCCATCCTCTGCGCCATCCGTTACGAGGGCTGGGCGTCCGACGACGCGGGGGCGCAGCGTCTGGTCCAGTCGGGCGCGGTGACGCTCGCGCCGTGCCATCACTCGGGCGCGGCGGGACCCATGACTGGCATCGTCACTGCCTCCATGCCGGTCTTCGTCGTCGAGAACCGGCCGCGCGGCAATCGCGCCTTCGCCACCATCAACGAGGGGCTCGGCAAGGTGCTGCGCTTCGGCGCCAACGACGAGAGCGTGCTGACGCGCCTTCGCTGGCTGGCCGCCGAGGCGGGACCGCGGCTGGGCGCGGCGCTCCGCGCGACGGCCGGCGTGGATCTCCGCGCGCTCATGGCCCAGGCGCTGCGCATGGGCGACGAGATGCATCAACGGAACGTGGCCGCCTCGTCCCTCTTCGCCCGCGCGCTGATGCCGCATCTGGCGCGCACGGCGCCGGACACCGCGGCAGTGGCGCGGCTGGCCGACTTCATCGGCGGCAACGACCAGTTCTTCCTAAATCTCGCCATGGCGGCGGCCAAGGCTTCGGCCGATCCCTGCCTCGACGTGGCCTGCGCCACCATGGTGGCGACCATGGCGCGGAACGGGACGGACTTCGGTATCCGCGTCGCCGGCCTGGGCCCGCGTTGGTTCACCGCGCCGGTGAATACGCCCGAGGGCCTGTACTTCGCGCCCTACGGTGCGGCCGACGCCAATCCCGACATGGGCGACAGCGCCATCGTGGAGACGGTGGGGCTGGGGGCCTTCGCCATGGCCGCCGCGCCGGCAGTCGTGGGCTTCGTGGGCGCGGGCGGGCTGCGGGATGCCCAGCGCATCACCGAGGAGATGGGCGAGATCACGCTGGGCGAACACCCGCACTTCCGCATCCCCACTCTGGACGACCGCGGTGCGCCCGTGGGGATCGACGTGAGAAAAGTCGTGGAGACGGGCATCACGCCGCTCATCAACACCGGCATCGCGGGGCGCAAGCCGGGCACGGGGCAGATCGGCGCCGGCGTGGTGCGGGCGCCGCTGGCCTGCTTCGAGCAGGCTCTGGACGCGCTCGCGCACGCCCGCGGCCTGGCGTGAGCGCGCTGCCGGACCTGCTCCTCCGCGATGCCCGGCTGCCTGACGGGCGCCGCGTGGATATCGTCTGCCGCGGCGGCGTCTTCGGGGCCATGACTCCCGCGGATGGGACGGGCGGCGGGTCGGTGCCGGCGCCCGCCCCGGCTGCCACCACGTACGAGCTGGACGGGCGCCTGGTGACGCCCGGGCTGGTGGACGCCCACGTGCACCTGGACAAGGCCTTCCTCTCCGCGAGGGCGCCGGGCGTGGAGGGCACGCTCGCCGAGGCCATCCGCGTGACCGGTGAGGCCAAGAAGCGCTTCACGGTGGACGACATCCGCGCCCGCGCCCGACAGGTGCTGGACCTCGCCGTGCGCAGCGGCACCACCGCGATGCGGGGCCACGTGGAGGTGGACCCCATCGTCGGGCTCATGGCGCTGGAAGCCGTGCTCCCGCTCAAGGCCGAGTACGCCCCAGCTCTCGATCTCCAGGTCTGCGCCTTCGCCCAGGAGGGTATTCTCCGGTCGCCCGGCACGGAAGCGCTGCTGACCCGGGCTCTCCGCGGCGGCGCCGATCTGGTGGGTGGCTGCCCGTACAATGACACCGACCCCCGCGCCCACGTGGACATCGTGTTCCGCCTGGCCCAGGAGTTCGGGGTGGACGCGGACTTTCACGCGGACTTCTTCGACGAACCCACGCATCTCCACGTCCGTTACATCTGCGAGCAGACGGCGCGCCTCGGGTGGGAGGGACGCGTGGTCGTCGGCCACATGACCGAGCTGGCCGCCCTGCCCCCGCCTCAACTGGATGGTATCGTCCGCGAGCTAGCGGCGGCGCGAGTAGGCGTGATCATGTTGCCCGCCACCGATCTTTACCTGATGGGGCGGGCCGACGCCTCCACGGTGCGCCGGGGGCTGGCCCCGGCCAAGCGTCTGCTGGCCGGCGGCGTGGCGGTGGCGGCGGCGACCAACAACGTGCGCAATGCCTTCACCCCCGTCGGCAATGCCGATCCCGCGCTGATGGCGTTCCTGCTCACGGTCGGCGCCCACATGGGCACACGAGAAGAGCAGGCGCAGGTACTCGCCATGATCACGACGGAGCCCGCGCGCATGCTGCGCCTGGGCGAGCGGACGCTGGCCGAAGGCCGGCCGGCGGATCTCGTCGTGTGGGAGGCGGCGGCGCTCGACGAAGCGGTGGGCGGCGTGGCGCCGCGGCGTCTCGTCGTCAAGGCGGGGCGCGTCACCGTGGCGCATCGTCACACCGTCGACGAGCCGTGGCGTGCGAGTCGTGCCAGCGGCGTGTAGAGACGCCGTGTAGTTTGTGCCGCGCGCGGCTCGCGCCCGCGGCCTCTCACGCCGAAACCCCGCGCCAATCGCGGCGCGCCCCATCGAACGCGGTGGCACGCGCGATGCTGAGGCGCGAGCGCATGGGAGGCAACACCATGCGCGCGATGATCAAGTGGACGGCCGTGGCGGTGACGGCGGTGCTGTTCCTGGGCGGCTGCCTGGCAGCGAGGGCGCGACACGCAGAGGGGGCGACCGAGCAAATTTTCAGCGATTGACTCGCCGAAAATTCGAGCCGGGCCTTGACAGGTCGTGGTCCCAACGTTAAGGTGGGCAAGACCTACTTCGCTCCTTTAATCCGGCCCTGA
>Ga0075423_10005621_pt1 | contig 11737 bp, 10 predicted proteins | sample SoiMethybrSBSTD2_FD_80114 | JGI IMG/M metagenome (GOLD analysis project Ga0075423, IMG submission 80114) | Bulk soil microbial communities from a Populus tree surrounding site in Tennessee, USA - Soil MetaG P. TD hybrid SBSTD2 | ecosystem: Environmental > Terrestrial > Soil > Tree plantation...
AGTACTGGAAGTAGGAGCGCACGCGGCTGCGCAGGGACGAGGCCTTGCCCACGTAGATGATCTGGTTCTTGGCGTCCTTGTAGAGGTAGACGCCGGGGCGGTCGGGAACCTGCTCGAGCTTCTCCTGAAGCGTCACGGCAGCTCCATTGTACCGCGACGTCCGCGCCCAGCCGGCGTCGCTCCCCTCGGGCTACCCCCGGAGGAGGGTGGCGACGAGGACGGCGAGGCCGAGGAGCGCGGGGACGAGGACGCTCCACCGGAGGGCGCGCTCGACCCGGCGGACCATCGGACCCCGCGGCCGGCCCGGGCGAGGCGGGTCCAGGAAGGTGATCAGCTTGGTGAGGACGAAGAGGCCGAGGGAGAGGACCGCGAAGAAGACGAGGACCCACTTGAGGGCGCCCACGTCAGCGGACGCCGAGCTCGACCCGCCGTAGCGCCTTCACCTGATCGCGCAGCTCGGCCGCCCGCTCGAAGTCGAGCCGGCGCGCCGCCTCCTTCATGGCCGTCTCGAGCTCGGCAATCCGGGCGGCCAGCGCCTCCGCGCTCTCGGGCGCCGCCTCCGCCGTCTCCGGCACCGGCACCGTGTAGTAGTCGCGCTCGGACACCGTCTCCAGCAGCTCGCGGATGGACTTCCGCACCGTCTCGGGCGTGATCCCGTGCTCGGTGTTGTAGGCAGCCTGGGCGGCACGGCGCCGCTCCGTCTCCGCGATGGCTTCCTGCATGGACCCCGTGACGCGGTCCGCATACATCAGCACCTCGCCGTTGACGTGCCGGGCCGCGCGGCCCGCCGTCTGGATGAGCGAGGTCGCCGAACGGAGGTAGCCCTCCTTGTCGGCATCGAGGATGCCCACCAGCGACACCTCGGGGAGGTCCAGCCCCTCGCGCAGGAGGTTGATGCCGACGAGCGCGTCGAACTTGCCGAGGCGGAGATCGCGGATCACCGCCACCCGGTCCAGGGTGTCGATATCGGAATGGAGGTAGCGCACGCGCAGGCCGTTCTGCTGGTAGTACTCCGTGAGGTCCTCGGCCATGCGCTTGGTCAGGGTGGTGATCAGCACGCGCTCGTCGCGCTCCGCCCGCGCGCGCACCTCCGCCATGAGGTCGTCCACCTGGATGGAGGCCGGCCGCACGATGATCTTGGGATCCATGAGCCCGGTGGGCCGGATGATCTGCTCGGCCACCGCCCCACCCGCATAGGGCCGGCCGGGCGCCTCCCGCACCCCGCCCGCCCGCTCCAGCTCGTACTCGCCCGGCGTCGCCGAGACGTAGAGCACCTGCCCGGTCACCGTCCGGAACTCGTCGAAGGTGAGCGGGCGATTGTCGAACGCGGAGGGGAGGCGGAAGCCGTACTCGACGAGCGCCTCCTTGCGGGAGCGGTCGCCCGCGTACATCCCCCGGATCTGCGGCACCGTCACGTGCGACTCGTCGATGATGACGAGGGCGTCCTTGGGGAGATAGTTCATCAGGGTGGCCGGGCTCTGCCCCGGCTTGCGGCCGGCGAGGTGGCGCGAGTAGTTCTCGATGCCGTGGCAGTAGCCGATCTCGCGCAGCATCTCCACGTCGAACAGCGTCCGCTGCTCGAGCCGCTGCGCCTCGAGGAGGCGATTCCTCGCGCGGAAGAAGGCGAGGCGCTCCCGCAGCTCCTCGTGCACGTTGGTGATGGCGCGCTCGACCTGATCGGCGGGCGTCACGTAGTGGCTGGCGGGGTAGATCCGTGCGGCCGGCACCACCCCGGTCGTGGCGCCCTTCAGCGGATCGAGCGTCACGATCCGGTCCACGCTGTCCCCGAACAGCTCGATCCGGAGGGCCTCGGACTCCGCGGCGGCGGGGAATACCTCCACGACGTCGCCCCGCACCCGGAAGGTGCCGCGCCGGAAGTCGTAGTCGTTGCGCTCGTACTGGATGGCGACGAGGTCGCGCACCAGCGCGTCGCGGCTCACCACCTGCCCCGTCTCCACGCCCACGTGCATGCCGCGATACGTCTCGGGTTCCCCGATGCCGTAGATGCACGACACCGACGCCACGATGATCACGTCCCGCCGCTCGAAGAGCGCGGTGGTGGCGGAGTGGCGCATGCGGTCGATCTCGTCGTTGATGAGCGCGTCCTTCTCGATGTAGGTGTCCGACTGCGGGATGTACGCCTCGGGCTGGTAGTAGTCGTAGTAGGACACGAAGTACTCGACGGCGGATTCGGGAAAGAACGACTTGAACTCGCCGTAGAGCTGGGCGGCCAGCGTCTTGTTCGGGGACATGACGAGGGCGGGCCGCTGGAGCCGGCTGATCACGTTCGCGAGCGTGAAGGTCTTCCCGCTGCCCGTGATGCCCAGGAGGACGCTGTGGGAGCCGCCCCCCGAGACCAGGTCGGCGAGGCGATCGATCGCGCGCGGCTGGTCGCCCGCGGGCGAGTAGTCCGACGACAGCGTGAACAACGGCGTCAGAAGCTCGACGGCACCGCGACGAGGTACTTCCGCCAGGAGTCGAGGAAGGACGATGCGTGGGGATGCCGGAGGAGGTGGACGGAGAACAGGAACTGCGGGTGGATGGGCTCCCGGATCAGCCGCAATCGGGCTTCCTCGAGGGTCCGGTTGCCCTTGAAGAGATTGCACCGCAGGCACGCCGCCACCACGTTGGTCCAGGTCGTCTGCCCGCCGCGCGAGCGCGGCATGATGTGATCCACCGTCAACTTCTCGCCCCGGCGCGCGCAGTACTGGCAGGTGTACCCGTCACGGCGGAGGATGTTCTTCTTGTTGAAGGCCACCCGCTCCAGGAACGGCTTGCGGATGTAGGCGGCGAGGCGGATGACCGCAGGGAGCGGATACGCCCGCGAGGGGGACCGCACGACCCGGGGGGAGGCCTCGACGCTCTCGGCCTTGCCGCTCAGAAGAAGGGTGATCGCCCGCTTGGCGTTGGTGAAATGCAGCGGTTCGTAGGTGTAGTTCAGCACCAGTACCGCGAGATCATCCATAACCCATCGCTAGGATAGAGAACGGGCGAAGGACTGTCAACTCGCGGGGGTTGCCGCCGGTCGCGCCGGCGGCCGCGGCGCGGCTAGATGAACGCGCGCCAGAGCAGGTGCGCGGAGCCGGCGATGAAGACGAAGAGGGCCGCGGCGGCGACGGGGTTCAAGATGGCGAGCCCGACGAGGAAGCAGAGCAGGATGAAGCACGCGCAGTAGAAGCGCAGCTCGCGGCGATCCGCCCAGCCGCCCTTCCCCACGAGAACCATGCTGCGCGCGGCCAGGTACACCGGCGAGTAGAGCAGGAAGAAGGCGACGAAGAGGCCGGACAGCGCGAGCACGCCGCTCATCGCGCCGACGAGGCCCCACACCGCCCACGGCCAGATGGCCTGCTCGTTGCCCTCCGCGAGCGACTGTGGGATGGACTGCGGGCGGAAGTAGACGTACAGGAGGGCGATCGTGTACAGCGGGAGCACGACCTCCAGCCAGCGGCGATAGCGCGTGCCGAGCAGTCCCTCCATGCCCCACTGGTGGAGGCACGGGACGTGCCATCGGGGGACCCGCGGGAATGGACGTGTTTTCCCGTCGTTACACAGTCGGCGCAAAGGCTGCGTGTCAAGGGGACGACGGCCCGCGAGTACAGACGTCAGGCCGTCGGCACTGTCGGCTAGAGAAGAAAGCCCCCCGGGAACGGATCGCGAGGATCCAGGGTCAGCGTGGCCCGCCCCATCGCCCACGCGCGCCCGGTAATCTCGGGAACAATGGCGGGCTTCCCGCCGACCGTCGTCAGCCCGGCGATGCGACCGGTGAAGAGCGTGCCGATGATGGATTCGTGCCCGAAGGCCTCCCCCACCCCGAGCGCGCCGCGGGCGTGGAGGTTCGCGAGCCGCGCGCTCGTGCCGGTGCCGCACGGCGAGCGGTCGAGGCCAGCGGGCGCCACGACCACCGCATTGCGCAGCCGCGCGTCCGGTCGGCGGGCGGGCTCGAAGAACTGGATGTACAGCAGGCCCCGCGCCGCCGGCATCTCCGGATGCACGAGCGGCACCTCGGCCTCGATGCACGCCCGGATGCGCTCGCCGACCTCGATGAGCCGTGGTCCCGCCGCCGGCTCCAGCGTGAGCCCGAGCGCGTCGGCCGGCACCATGGCGTAGAAGTGACCGCCGTACGCCAGGTCGAAGGGGACGCGACCGAGCTCCGGCACCTCCACCGCGGCGTCCAGCAGGACCGAGAAAGCCGGGACGTTCTGGAACGAGACGGACACCGCGTCCCCGGCCCCCCGGCGCACGCGCGCGGTCACGAGGCCCGCCGGTGTTTCCAGCCTGACCACCGTCTCGGCCCCCGCGGCGGGGACTCGACCCGTCTCCACCAGCATGGTCGCGATCGCGATGGTGCCGTGCCCGCACATGTGCACGGGTCCCAGCGGCTCGATGAAGAGCACGCCCGCGTGCGCCGCCGGGTCCACCGGCTCGGTGAGGATGGCCGCGCACATCGCCGCGTGCCCCCGTGGCTCGTAGAGGATGAAGCCCATGAGGTCCCGGCCGTGCGCGGCGAGCCAGTCGCTGCGCGCCATCAGCGTATCGCCCGGCACCGACGGCGCGCCGCCCACCACGATGCGCATGGGCTCGCCTTCAGTGTGGTAGTCCAGCACGGTCAGCTCGCGCCGGGCGGTCATCGGGCCAGGTTCCGCAGGAGGAAGAGGAGATTGGCGGGACGCTCGGCGAGCCGGCGCCGGACGAGCCCGCGGGTGAGCGCCAGGCGCGACATCGCCCGCCCGATGGCGGGCCGTGCGGACGGGGCGAGCAGAATCGTGCGCATCATGCCGGGGAATCGTGCGGCAGTATCTCACACAGGATTCCCTCACGGAGACCGTGGTCGCTCACGGTGAGGACGTCGAAGCCGAGCCGCTCCATGGCGACGAGGCAGATCGCGATGCCGGGCACGATGACGTCGGCGCGGCCCGGCTCGAGGCAGGGCAGCGCAGCGCGCGCCGCGTGGGTGAGGGCAGCGAGCCGCGCCAGGATCGCCTCGATGGCGCCGCGCGCGAGCGCGTGCCCCTGCACGCGCTCGACGTCGTACTCGATCAGCCCGATGTCCAGGGCGGCCAGCGTGGAGACCGTGCCGGCGGTGCCCACGAGGCGCGTCGCCCCGGCGGCGGAGATGGCCTCGGGTACCTCGCCCCGGAGCCGCGCGTCGATCTGCGCGCGGAGCCGGGCGAGCGCCGTCTCGTCCCAGCGGCCGTCACCGGGATGGCGCTCCGCGTGAGACACCACGCCGAGCCGAAGGCTGACCGCGGCGGCGACGCGCCCGTCCCGCGCCAGGGCAAGCTCGGTGCTCCCGCCCCCGATGTCCAGCATGACGAAGCTCCCGCGGAGGTGGGGCAGCCCGCGCGTCACCCCGAGCAGCGTGAGGCGCGCCTCGTCCTCGCCGGAGAGGACCTCCACGGCGCGGCCCGTCGCCGCCTCGAGCTCGGCCACGAACGCCGCCCGGTTGGTGGCCTCGCGCACTGCGCTCGTGGCGGCGATCCGCACGCGCGCGGCGCCCAGCGTCTCGGCGCGGCGGACGAATACGGCGACGGCTTCGCGTGTCCGGGCGATGGGGCCGGCGCCCAGCGGGCCCTGGTCCGCCTGCCCCTCGCCGAGTCGGGTCACCCGCTGCGCCCGCTCCACCGCACGCCAGCCGCCGCGCACGATCTCGGCGACGAGGAGGCGCACCATGTTGGTGCCGACGTCGATCGTGGCCAGGCGCATCGCGGCGCGGCCCACGGCCGCGGTCAGACGGGGCGGCGGAGGCGGAGCGCGTCCTCGAGGATACCGAGCACGCGCTCGAGGCGGAAGGGCTTGACCAAGGTGAGATCGACGCCGCTCTGCGCGAGCAGGGCCGGATCGAGCAGATGCCCCCAGCCCGTGATCAGCACCACCGGGGTGCCGGGGCGCATCCGCTTCACCGCGCGCGCCACGTCGAGGCCGGAGCGCTCCGGCAGCGAGAGGTCCGTCAGCACGATGTCGAACTCGCCGCCCTGGAACCGCGCCAGCCCGGCGAGGCCGTCGGGGGCGGCCTCCACGCGATGCCCGGCGCGGGTGAGCGCGTCCACCAGCGTCTCGCGGATCTGCTGCTCGTCCTCGAGCACCAGCACACGCGCCGGACCCACCGCGCGCGCCGCGGGCGCGGCCGGACGCGCGGAGGGCGTCTCGCTAGGCGGCCCCGCGGCCGGCTGCCGCGGCGCCGGCCTCTGGGGGGCAGGCCGCGCCGCGCCGGCGCCCGGCAGCCAGACCCGCACACACGTGCCGCGGTCCGGCTCGCTCTCGACCTCGATGCGGCCCCGGTGCCGGCCCACGATGCCGTGCACGACCGACAGGCCCAGGCCTGTGCGCAGCGGAGAGCGCGTCGAGAAGAAGGGCTCGAAGATCCGCCCGCGCACGTCGTCGGACATCCCCTCGCCGGTGTCGGTGAGCACCAGCTCCACGCCCTCGTCCCTGGGATGCGTGCCGAGGCTGAGCTGCCCGCCGCGCGGCATCGCGTCGATCGCGTTCAGGACCAGGTTGGTGACGGCCTCGCGCAGCTCGGCCGCGTTGCCCCGCACCGGCGGCGCGTCCTGCAGGTCGAGCGAGACCTCGATGCGAATCCCGCGCGCCTCCGCCTCGTCCTTCCAGAGTCCGCGGGTGAGCGTCACCGCGTCGTGAACGAGACTGTTGACGTCGATCAGCCCGTTGCTGTCGTCCGGGCGCGTCGCCGCGAAGCCCTGAAGGCGGCGCACGATGTCGGCGGCCCGCCATGCCGCCTCCTCCACGTGGCCCAGTCCCTCGCGCACCGTCTCGTCGGTCGAGCGCGCCAGCAAGAGCTGGGTCTTGCCGAGGATGATGGCGAGGATGTTGTTGAACTCGTGCGCGATCCCGCCGGCCATGCCGCCCAGCGCGCGGGCCTTCTCGGTCTGGACCAGCCGATCCTGCGCCGACTTGACGGCGTCGAGCGCGCTCCGCACGTCGCCGTACAGGCGCGCGTTCTCCACGGCGAGGGCGGCCAGCGTGGCCAGCACCTGTGCCGCCTCCACCTCGTCCGCCGCGAAGTCGCGCGGGCGGGGATCGGCGAGGTAGAGGACACCCACCGTGCGGTCGTGGACGGCCAGGGGCACGAGGAGCACCGCGCGCAGCCCGAGGGTCCCGAGGAACTCCTCGGCCTCGCCGTCCCGCGCGCGGACGTCGCGCACCGCGAGGGGCCGCGCCGCCCCGTACACGTCTCCAGCCAACCCGCGGTCGCGATGCGCCGACCAGCTCGCGACACTGTCCTGCGGCAGGCCGGACGCCGCGGCGAGCCGCAGCCGCCCATCGGCTCCCGCCAATCCGAGGGCCGCCACCCGCACGTCGAGCAGGCGGCCACCCACTTCGCACGCGCGCGCGAGAATCTCGGTGAGGTCGCGGTCGACCACCGCCTGGCCCGAGAAGGCCTGGAGCTCCCGGAGGCGCGCGAGATGATCGGCGGCACGGTCGACGAGCCGCTGATGCATGAGCGCGGTGGCCACGCGATCGGCGATCACCAGCAGCAGGACCGTGTCCTCCGTGGTGAACGGCACGCCGCGGCCCCGCCGGCCCGCGAACAGCACGCCCACGACCTGGGTGTCGGCGCGCACCGGCACGACGAGCGCATCACGGACCGGGAAGCGTGCGACGAAGGGATCGCGCGGCGCCGACTCGGCGGTGCGGCGATAGGCGAGCGCCCGGCCCTCGAGGAACGCGCGGCCGATCACCCCCTCGCCCGGGGGAACGGTCAGCCCGCCGAGATCGTCGCGCCGGAAGCCGCGCGCGGCGGTCGGCACGAGCGCGGCGCGCTCGGGATCGAGCACGAAGAGCATGGCGCGGTCGGCGTCGAGGAGCCGCGCCGCCCGGTCCATCACGAGCCCGAAGACCTCGGAGGGCGACAGCCCCGAGGCGGGTACGGTGAGGATTTCCTGCATGCCGGCCAGGGCCTGCGGATCGACCGCCAGGACGACATCACCCGCGGGATCGGCCTCCCGCGCCGGCGGCGCGTCCCCCGTCTCGAGGCGGCGAATGCGGTCGCGCAGGCCCTCGAGCGCGCGCCCGATCTCGGTGATGGACTCGGTGGGCGGACGGTCGCCGGCGGACGTCGGCTCGTCGCTCATCGCGGAGCCCGGCGGAGCGGCGTGCTCATCGGCGTTGGCATGGGAGACCAATGGAAAGTAGCACCGGGCGTGCCAACCACGGGCCCTGCCGATCTTTCACCTAACCTATTGATTCCGTTTGCGTCGGGGTCTCCCCATGGCGAAAAGGAGGCGTCTCGAGTCGTGCACGGTCGCAATTCCGTAAGATTCTCCGACTCTTGGCACGAGTGACGTGCTGACGCGGGCGAGCCGCCCTCGCCCCGCTGTCCGACGGGGCGAGGCGGCACCGACCTACTTGCCCTTGAGCGTGCGGATGTAGTGAACCACCGACCAGCGGTCGGTCTCGGGGAGATGCTTCCACGACGGCATCGGGCCCCGACCGTTGGAGATCTTCCAGAAGATCTCCCCATCGCTCTCGTCCTGCACCCGCTTCGAGGTCCAGTCCGCCGGCTTCGGATTCAGCGCGGCCGAACCCGGTCCGTTGCCCTTGCCAGACTCGCCGTGGCAGAGAACGCAGTTGACCTGCGCCACCTTCTTGCCGGCCTCGACGGCCTTGGCGCCGCCGGCCACGGGATTCTTCTTGGTCTTCTCCGCCGCCGGCGCTTCCCATGCGCCTTGGGCCCAAGCCCCGGCCGCCCCGCCGAGCACCCCGGCCAGGATCGCCGCGGTGAGGATTCGGTGCCCGCACGCTTTCGACATCGCCCGCCTCCTGTTGCACGTCGTGATGAGGTTCACAACCTGCGACATTTAACACCGGCGCCGCGGAAACGGTCAAGCCACCGGCGTGGTATGTTGGCAACTCGCGCCGACACCGGGAGGCTCCATGGCTCATGAATCGGTCCACGCGGTCGCGGTGGTGGGGGCAGGCCCGGCGGGGCTCTTCGCCGCGCGCGCCCTCGCCGCGAGCGGCTGCCGTGTCCTGCTGCTGAACCGTGACGTCAAGCCGGGCGGCCTCGCCGAGTACGGGATCTTCCTCGACAAGTACAAGATGAAGGGCGGCCTCCGCCGCCAATTCCAGAAGATCCTGACCGATCCGCGCGTGACTTATTTCGGCAACGTCACCCTGGGCGAGTCCGGCGACCTCACCGTCGGCGATCTCGGAACCGCGGGCTTCGATGCGCTCGTGTTCGCCATCGGCGCCCAGGGCACGAAGTACCTCGGCGTCGAGGGCGAGCGCCTCCCCGGCGTCTACCACGCCAAGGACCTCGTCTACCACTACAACCGCCTGCCCCCCTTCGCCGAGCAACCCTTCCCCATGGGTCGCCGCGTCGCGATCGTAGGCGTGGGCAACGTGATGGTGGACATCGCGAACTACTGCGTCCACTACTGCGACTGTGACGCGGTGATCGCGATCGCCCGTCGCGGCCCTTACGAGAAGGCGTACGACGACCGCGAGTTCGAGGACATCGAGGACGCGTTCGACCGCGATCTCTATCGCGCGGAGATCGCCCGCATCCGCCCCCGTCTGGAGGCGGCGGGCCAGGACGCGGACGCGCTGCTCCACGCCCTCGGGCAGCGTCCCGAGCCGGAAACACGCACCCGGGCGCGCCTGTCCTTCCGCTTCCTCGCCTCGCCCCGCCGCGTGCTCGCCGAGGGCGGCAAGGTGGTCGGGCTCGAGGCGGAGGAGACGCGTCTCGAGCGCAAGGGCGATCGCGTCATTGCCGCGGGGACCGGCGAGCTCAGCGTGATCCCCTGCGACACCGTGGTCTTCGCGGTGGGCGATCGCGTCGATCCCTCGGCGGGCCTCCCCTACAAGGACGGCTTGTACCTGACGACGCCGGGCGAGGATCCGGCGTACCGGGTCTGGGACCCCGCGACCCAGCGTGCGCTGGCGGGTGTCTACGTGGTGGGCTGGGCGCGCCGGGCGAGCGACGGTGTCGTCGGCCGCGCGCGTCTGGACGCGGAGACCGGCATCAAGCAAGTGGTGGCGGACCTCGCCGCGCTCCCGCCGCGACCCGCCGCCGAGGCCGAGCGCGTGATCGCCGGCGTGATCGACATGCTCAAGGCGCGCGGCGCCGTGGTGGTCCCCTACGCCGACGTGGTGAAGATCGAGGCGGCGGAGCGCGCCCGCGCCGTGGCCGCCGGCGTCGAGGAAGACAAGTTCCGGTCCAACCGCGAGATGCTGGACGTGCTCCGGGGCGCCTAGGCGCGCGGCGCGGGACGAAGCGCCGCCAGCAGCAGGAGCACCGCCGCGGCGAGCCCGTAGGCGCCGGCGATCCTCAGCGGGACCTCCGACGCCACCGACCACGGCCAGAAGAGGCCGCCGCTCGACAGCGGCGAGTGCACGATGCCCACCAGGGCGGCGAGGCTCCCCACCCCGAGCACCGCCGCCGCGTGGGCCAGTCGCCGCTCGATCATCGCCACCAGCGCGGCGCCCCACAGGAGGGCGGTCACGATGAAGCCGTTCCCGAGCACGAGCAGACTGTCCCACGTCGCGCGGCCGGCGCCCTCGAGCTGCCCGGCGTCGCGGCCCACGCTCTGCAGCAGCGTGCCTCCCTCGATCAGCACCAGCGCCGCCACCGCGGGGATGAACGCGATGGCCACCGCGGGGGCGTGGCGCGGCGGCGACGCGACGAAGGCCTGCGCGGTGATCTCGAGCCCGATGAAGATCAGAATGGGCGCCACCGCCGCCTCCGGCAGGAGCGCCACGAGGAGCGGGATCACACCGAGCGCCGCTCCCAGCCCGATGACGAGGCCGGTGGCGAGCGTGTAGCCGGCGCGCGCGCCCATGGCCTTGTACGCGGGATGGCCGATGTACGGCGTGTTCTGGACGACGCCGCCGCAGACGCCCGCCGCCACCGTGGCCAGCGCCTCCGTGAGGAGGATGTCGCGCGTGCGGTACTCGTCGCCCGCCGCCACCGCGGACTCGGTGGTGTCGATGCCGCCGATCACCGTGGCCAGCGCGAACGGCAGCGCGAGCGCCAGGTACGGCCCGACCCGATCGAGCGTGCCCACCCACGCCAGCGTGGGCCAGGGGGGTGCGGCGTGAAAGCCGGTGATGGCCAGCGCCATCTCGGTGGGGGCGGCGCCCCCGAGGAGGGCGCGGCCCCAGTACACCGCGGCGCCCGCGAGGACGGCCGCGAAGGCGCCGGGGACCCCGCCGGGTAGCCGCACGCGGCCGATCAGCGTCACGAGCACGAGCGTCAACGAGATGAGGCCGACGAGGGGGTCCCCGAACACCTTGAGGGCGGGCAGGAACGCGATGAGCAGGGTGGCCACGCCGGCGATGGAGCCGAGCAGCGCCGCGCGCGGCACCACCCGCCGCGCCCAGTCGCCCGCGAAGGCCAGGGCGAGCTTGAGCGCGCCCATCGCGATCGTGACGCCCATCCCGATCTTCCACGCGAGCACGGCGTCCCCGGTGAGGAGCTTGGCGGGGCCGAGCACGCCGAAGACCATGCCGAAGAGCGACGGGGTGTCGATGCCGAACGGCATCGCCGTGATGTCGTCGCGGCCCTGGCGCCGCATGAGCGCGATCGCGAGCCACGTGTAGACGAGGTCACCGATGAGCACGCCGGCCGCGGTGCCCGGCACCATCACGTAGAGGACCAGCTCGGAGGGAAAGCCGAAGACGCCGACGAGCAGGCCCGACAGGATGACCAGCTGGGTCATGTTGTCGAGGGCGAGACCGAAGAAGGCGTTCCCGTCGCCGGCGGCATACCATCGCGGGG
>Ga0075423_10005625_pt1 | contig 11734 bp, 6 predicted proteins | sample SoiMethybrSBSTD2_FD_80114 | JGI IMG/M metagenome (GOLD analysis project Ga0075423, IMG submission 80114) | Bulk soil microbial communities from a Populus tree surrounding site in Tennessee, USA - Soil MetaG P. TD hybrid SBSTD2 | ecosystem: Environmental > Terrestrial > Soil > Tree plantation...
CCGGCCGTGGCGTACCGGTGGCTCGGCCTGAACGCGATCGTGGCGTTCTGGTTCGCCTACATCGTGACCCGTCCGCTGGGGGCCTCATTCGCGGACTGGCTGGCGTGGCCGCCCAGCGTCGGCGGCCTGGGGCTCGGCCACGGCGTGGTGAGCCTGGGTTCGACGGTCATCATCGTCGGCCTGGTTGCCTACATGGCCGTGACCGGCAAGGACGTCATGGTGCGGCAGGCGGCACCGGGCCCGGCGGACCGGGCAGCCGCTGAGCCGGGCGCCGACGTGCGTGGCCGGCCGGTACAGGCCGGACGGCACCGCCGCCCGGAATGACGCCCTTAAACGGCTGTCCGAAGAATCTTGACCGCTGGCCGGAGGCCATTCGAGACGGAGCCCTTCTCACCACCGGCCTCTGCGACCCCTCACCGCCGACGCGGCCGTGGTCGTATGCCGACGTGGCGAAGATGCAACAAGATTAACATGAGTAACAAATTTCTCCGCGATAACTCCCTGAACTCCAATGCAGATTACGTAAGCCTAAACTGGTGATGAACGGCAGATGGACATGGTCTGTCTATTGCCTATCGTGGCAATTCTGTTATGTTGGCTTGGCACGGTTTTTCCGCGGTGGCGGACTCGGCTACTAGCCCGCACCGCGCCAAGGGCAGCATGGCCTACCTGCGAGAGGGGGTTGGTGCGGCCACGCCGCCCGAGACCTAGGGCGAATCCAGGGGCCTGCGGCCTCACAATGCGGGGATTGGTGTAGCGCCCACAACAACCCCCCCTGTGCCCCGCCCGCCAGTGCATGACGTGCATTGGCCGCCGTCGTCACCCCCGGGTGCCGCTCAAGGCACCACGACGCACGACGGTATTTTGCCCCGGCGCTGGGCTTCTGCGCCCGGTGGCGGGGCAATAGGAGCCGAGGGGGCCCGGCCCGCATGCACGATGACGCTGATTTCATATGCCTCGAGTACGTCACCGGTCCGTCAAATGGACAGGAACCGCACGCCTCGATCGGAGACGGCGACCGCGACGCGATCGCGGACCTCAACAACTGCGTGACGGCCCCGCCACCGCACCTGACCGTGATCGTCCCGACGCGCAGGGAAGAACGGGACGTTGCGTCCCTCCTCGACGGCCTCGGGCCCGCCGTCGCGGGGCTCGGCGCTGAGATCATCTTCGTCGTCGACAGCGGAGAGGGCTGCCCGAGTGGCCTGATCCGCAGTGCGGCACGCTGCCGCGTGCCGGTGCGGCTCCTCCGCTCGCCGCGGTCCTCGTGGTGGACGGATCGCAGCAGTGCCGTGGCGGCGGGCACGCGGCATGCGCGCGGCGAGTGGGTGCTGGTGATGAACGCAGGACCCCAGCATCCGCCCGAGGCCGCGGCCACGCTCGCGCGCGTGGCGATGCGGCATGACGCGGACATCGTGATCGGCACGCGCTACGCCGACGGCATCTCACCTCCTGATTGCCCCGGCCGGATGAGGCGGATGCTGGTCGCCGCCGCGACATGGCTGGCCAAGACCGCGTTCCCGCGGCGACTGGCGATGGTAAGCGACCCGCTCAGCGGGCTGTTCGCATTCCGGGCGGCCGCTGTGCGCGATGGCCGGCTCAACCCGCTCGCGTCCAGGATGCTGCTGGAAATCCTGGTGCGGCACCCGTCCACCCGGGTCGCTGAAGTCGCCTACCCGGTCTCCCCCCGGTGCACGGGACCACGGGCTCCCCTGTACAGAGGGCTGCAGTTCCTGCTCGATCTGGCCCGCCTCCGGCTGTCACGGCTGGCCGGGCAGTTGCGCGAGAAACCCACCACATCTTCAGAACGAACCGGCCAGGCGCTGCGGTTCGTTGCCTTCGGCATGGTCGGCGCCACCGGCCTAGTCGTCAACACCGGGGCCCTGTGGTTCTTCTACGACGTCCTGGGATGGAACCACCTCGTCGGCGCGGCCCTCGCCACCCAGGTCTCCACCGCCTGGAACTTCGTCCTCATCGACACGCTGGTCTACCGAAAGCGGGCCGACGGCGGCCATCTGCGCCGGGCGGTCAGCTTCTTTGCCATGAACAACCTGCTGCTGCTGGCACGGCTGCCAGTGCTCCAGGCGCTCGTGGTCTTGGGCATGGGCGTGCTCACTGCGAACGCGGTCACGCTGACCCTGCTATTCCTGATCCGGTTCGCCGTCAGTGACCGGGCGATCTTCGGTTCGGCCAAGCACGACAAGACCCGCGACCCGGTCCGGATCCTGGTCGACCTCAACGCCCCCTCCCCGGCCGATGGGCTGGCCAGCCAGAACGGTGGGCACGCCCCGGCCGGCAACAAGCGCCCGCGGTATCTGCCTTACCGCTACGACATCGACGGCGTGGTAACCATCGGTTCGCAGATCGTCCTGCCCGAGCTTGAATTCTTCCGGGCCCAGTGGGTTGCCGACAGCGACGTGGACATCGCGGTGCGGGTCGGCGACGTGGGTGGCAGGACGCCCCGCAAGCGCGCCGCCATGACCGAGTACGCCCACCCGGCAGCAGTCAGGTATACCGAGCACCTCGGCCGTATCGGCGCCAACTTCCGTGTGTACCTGGGCAGCCCGCTGTCGGTCGAGATCGGTCCGCTGCTGGCCCATTCCTCCCACGTGGCCTACACCAACATCCTTGAACCGCTGCTGCGGTTCGTTATGGCCTCCCGGGGCCGGATGCTGCTGCACTCGGCGTGCGTCGAGGTCAACGGCGTGGGCGTGATGCTATCCGCGCGGACCGACACCGGCAAGACCGGGACGGTCCTGCGGCTGCTGTACGAGCACGGCGGGCGGTTCCTGTCCGATGACATGACGGTGATCGACGAGCAAGGAAACGCGTCCTGCTTCCCCAAGCCGCTGACGATCAGCGCGCATACCCTCCGCGCCGTGCGGCCGGAAGACCTCACCCGATCCGAATGGCACAGGCTGCAGCTCCAGAGTCGGCTCCACTCCAAGAACGGCCGGTCCTTTGCCATGGCACTGAGCCGCTTCAACGTGCCGATCATGGGCATCAACGCGCTCACACAGATGATCATCCCTCCGCCCAAATACAGCGTTGACCGGCTCGTTCCGTGCCGGATGGCCAGTTCCACCCAGGTCAGGGAGTTGTTCATCATCGAGCGGGGCGCCGAGCGGCTGGACGACCTGGGGCGCGACGAAGCCCTCGAGCAATTGATCGTCAACACCGATGACGCGTATGGGTTCCCGCCCTTCCGGTACCTCGCGCCCGCGATCAGCATCGGCGGCCGCGACTACCAGGGGCTGCGCCTCGCCGAGCGGCAGATCCTGGCCCAGTTCCTCAGCCACCTCCGCGTCCGCGTTCTCGCGTCTGACTGCTTTGGCTGGGCCGCCGACATCCCGCGCCTCATCCATGACGACGCCGGGCTTGCCGAAGGTTGCCCTGAACTCAATGGACGTCCCGGCCCGGACGCCTGGCCGCGGTGGGATCAGGGCCCCGCTGAGTCACGCGGCCGCAAGAACGTGTCAGCCGCCACGGCACCGGGCCCGGACCGTCACGGCGCACCAGGCGCCGACCGCTGACATGCATAGCAGAAAGGACTGATGGATGCGTGGACGACTCGCGGCCATGTCGGCCGCCACTGCAACGGTGCTGACTCTGGGGCTATCAGTCCTGAGTGCTGCACCGGCCGGGGCTGCCCCTGCCCCCCAGCTCACCCGCTACCCTTACCTCACCGATGTGGTGAGCGCCGGGTCCACCGACAACGCGACGATCAACTTCGCCACCGACACCACGGTGACGGCGGCCTTCGCGAGGATCGGTCCGGCGGGAGGTACCTGCACCGGCACCAACCGCACCGGCTCCAAGCTCGGCATTACCGTGAACGGCAAATCCGAGAACCAGTGGAAGGTGAAGTTCACCGGCCTCACGCCCGGCACCCAGTACTGCTACCGGGTGTTTGCCGGCAGCCCGACAGCACCGGGGGCGGACTTGCTCGGCAGCGACCCGTCGCCGGTGTTTACGGCTCCGGGCAGCGGCAGCTTCTCGTTCGCCGTGCTGGGCGACTGGGGGTTCGTGGGGTCGAGCGGCTCTAACCCGGACCAGGCCAACCTGGACGCGCGGATCGCGGCCAGCGGCGCCTTGTTCGCAGTCGGCACCGGAGACACCGCCTACCCGGGCGGCTCGCAGACCAACTACGGTGACCTGCAGCAGACCGGGCTGAACATCTCGACCGTGTTCGGACCCAGCTACTACGCGAACATCGGGAAGAGCATTCCCATGTTCAACTCGCTGGGCAACCACGGGGTGTCCGCCACGTTCCTGAACACGTGGCCACAGCCGACCGCGCCCGGGCTGTCGGGCGGGCGGTACCAGATCGATGCGTACCCGTCGATCAACGGCTCCAACCCGGCCAACTACCCGAGCGCGTGGTACGCGTTCAACGTGGGACGCGCCCGGATCTACATTCTGGATGCCACCTGGTCCAACAGCAACGTGGGCACGGGCAACATCTACTCCAACGATTACGCGGCACACTGGACCACCAGCTCACCGCAGTACCAGTGGCTCGCGTCGGACCTGGCGGCCCACTCGGGCGGCCTGAAGATCGCCGTGCTCCACCTGCCGATGTACGCCGACAACCCCACGGAGCACTCGGACACCTACCTGCATTCCGGCGGCACCAGCATGACCGACGCCCCCGGGAGCCTGGCCACGCTGCTGTCGGACAACGGCGTGCAGCTGGTGCTCAACGGCCACATGCACGGCTACGAGCGCAATACAAAGGTGGCCGGCGAGAGCTTCGTGAGTTACGTGACCGGCGGCGGCGGCGCCACGCTCGAGCCGGTGGGGACCGGAGCCGCCGGCTGCGGTAGCTATGACGCGTACGCGGTGGGCTGGTCGCCAACCAAGCAGAAGGGGTACGCATGCGGGGCGGCCTTGCCGCCCACGTCGGCCAGCCAGGTGTACCACTTCCTGAAGGTGACGGTCGGCAGCTCGTCGGTGACCGTGACGCCGACGGATTCCCTGGGTAATACGTTCGACATCCAGATCTACAACTTCTGACAGAACGCGGAGGCAGAGGGCGGCGGCGCGCGCCGCCGCTCCCTCTGTCACTTTTGGAATTATTTCTGAATATGCAGCTCCAGGTCGCCGGTACAGTAATTGGCGCTGTTTTGGCGGCCACAAGCTCGTTGATAACTCGGCGAATATAAAAGTACCGGACAATCGTCCCCATCCCAGAGAGGCTGAGATGATAGGTTCACAGGTGGAGCCTGGGGACAAAACGGTTGGCTCCGGACTGCAGTCGGTTAGCGGGATGTTCGACCGTCGACTGCGCACCAGGGCTGCCTTGCTCATTATCTTGGGCGTGGGCAGCTTTTTGCGATTGTGGGAGCTCGGCAGGGTCGGCTTCAACAGCGACGAATCCGTGTATACCGGGCAGGCGGCGAGCCTGATCGGGGATCCCCAGCTGCGAACGCTGTTCCCAGTGTTTCGCGCCCATCCCTTGCTCTTCCCAGCATTGCTGGCGCTGGTACTGCATACCGGCGTGAGTGATACCACAGCGCGCGTGCTCGCAGTAGCTTTTGGCATTGCCACAATGCTCGTGGCGTACCTGCTCGGCCGGCTTCTGTACGGTCAGAGGGTAGGCCTGGTAGCGGCCGCGCTGCTGGCGGTAATGCCGTACAGCGTGGTGGTGAGCCGTCAAGTGCTGCTGGACGGCCCGATGGCGTTCTTCGCTACCGGCACGCTCTACTGCCTGGCCCGCTTTTGCCGCGACCGTGATGAGCGCTGGCTGTACTCGGCCGGGGCAGTAATGGGCCTGACCATCCTCACCAAGGAAACGGCTGTGCTGCTGCTAGCGGGCGTGTTCGAGTTTTTCGCCCTCGCTCGCGCGAGAGCACCCAAGTGGCGGGAAGCGCTCACGGCCCTGGCGATCATGTGCGGGGTCGTGGCCGTATATGTGGCGGCGCTGGTCATTGCCGGCAAAGTCCATACCGGCGAGCAATACCTGCTGTGGCAGAGCGGCCGGCCGCCCAACCACCCGTACAGCTTCTACTGGCAGGTGGTGCCCCCCGCCATCGGCTGGGGGGTGACGATCCTGGCGGTGGTAGGGCTGGTATGGATGCGGCGGCAGAACAGCTGGCGCGAGCTGCTGCTGGCGTTGTGGGTAGCGATACCCGTGGCGATCTTCACCTTCGTGCTGGGGGTGAAGGGATTCCAGTATCTGGAGTTCGCAGCTCCAGTGATGGCACTGCTCGCGGCCCGGACCGTGGTGCTGGCGCGCATACCGCGTGTCCGGCCAGAATCCCGGCTGCGAGTGGCCGCGGCGGGCGCGGCAGCAATCGTGCTCGTAGCCACGATGGCCGTAACCACCTGGGGGCAGATTAACCCGGCGCCATCCGCGTCGTTCCTGGCCGGGTCGGGCGGCCTGCCCGGTGGCCGGGAGACCGGACGTTGGGTGGCCGGTCACGTACCCCTGGGCGGGCAGCTCCTGACGGTCGGCCCATCCATGGCCAACATCATCCAGTTCTACGGCCACCGCCGGGCACTGGCTCTGTCAGTTAGCCCCAATCCACTCGGCCGGAATCCGTCGTACGTCCCGGTAAACAATCCCGATTTCGCCCTGCGCCAAGGCACATTCCAGTACCTGGTGTGGGACACCTACAGCGCGCAATGATCTCAGAACTTCTCGGACAAGTTGCTCGCATACGTCAGGAAATACCACGGGGTGGCTGTGTATACCCAATCCATTGTGGTGGACGGCCCGGATGGCCGGCACATCAACATCCCCGCGATCATCATCTACGAGGTGACCCTGTCATGAACAGGCTCATAGTGGTCGCGGGATTGGTGCTGGCAGCCTGGCTGGCGGCGCCGGCTTCGGCCGCTGCCACCGGTCCGGCTCCGGACACCGCGACGCCAATACGACACCTGGTAGTGCTGATGCAATCGAACCACTCGTTCGACAACTACTTCGGCACCTACCCCGGCGCGGACGGCATACCGGCCGACACGTGCCTCGCCCCCAGATTGGACCGGCCAAACGCAGAAAGCTGCGTGCGGCCGTTCCATCTCGGCAACCAGCCCGTGCCGACCCTGGACCATGGGCTCAGTACCTGGAAGCGGCAGTACGACAACGGGCTCATGGACGGGACCGTGGCGGCATACCTGGCTATCGGGCTCGGAACCAACTCTGCTATGGGCTACTACGACGCCCGGGACCTGCCGTTCTACTGGGCAGTGGCGCGCAACTACGTGCTGTTCGACCGCTTCTTCAGCTCGGCACGAGTGGGCTCCCGGCTGAACCGGTTCTGGTGGATCACCGGCCGGTCCACGCCGGGTGGGCTCGAAACGCTCCCGACACATGGATACAAACAGATTCCCACGATCTTTGACCGCCTGGAGGCGGCCGGGGTGTCGTGGAAATTCTACGTCCAAAGCTATCACAAGGAGGTGAACTACCGTTCACATATTCACGGCAAGTACTCCGGGCAAACCGCAAGGGTGCCGTTGGTGGACTTCCCCCGGTTTATCCACGATTCCCAGCTGGCGACGCACATCGTGGACCTGAGCCAGTATTACATTGATCTGGCGCGGGGGCGGCTGCCGGCAGTGGCGTTCATGGCGTCGTCGCAGTCGAGCGAAAACCCGCCGGGAAGCGTACAGGTGGGCCAGCGTTTGGTGCGCAGGCTCACGACCGCACTGGTGATGAACCGGGTCTGGCGGAGCTCCGCGTTTATGTGGACGTACGACGGCTGGGGCGGATGGTATGACCATGTGCGGCCACCAAAGGGGTACGGATTCCGGGTGCCCGCCCTGCTCATGAGCCCGTATGCCAAGCGCGGCCAGGTGAACCACACGGTGCTGGATTACACCAGCATTTTGAGGTTCATTGAGAGCAACTGGCACTTGCAGCCTCTGGCGATGCGCGACGCGCACAGCCCGGGGCTTAACAGTGCCTTCAACTTCACGGCCAGGCCACGGCCGGCCCGGTTGGTGGGCGCTACATTCATCAGTGATGTCAGCGGCCATCGTTCCAGTCCGGTGGTGATAGCCATTTACCTGGCGGCGATGGCATTCGCAGCCGGTATGGTCGCGTGGTCCTGGCTCACGCGCGTGAGAGAAGAGGAGGTGAGCGGGCATTGAGCCCCAGACGATTGGCCCGGGCGGCGGCGGTGGCAGTGCTGGCAATGCTGTCGCTGGCCGGCCTCTGCCTGGCCGCTCCGGCGCCTGCGTCCCGGGCGGCTGCGCTACCACCAGGGGTCGTGTCGCTGACGATCGTGACGGTCCCGCACTTGCCGACCGCGAAATTCGAGTTCGACGGCAGGCCAGTGGCGTCCGACTTCAAGGGAGTGGTGCGGCTGAACGTGCCGCGGAGCAAGGCCCGCCACACCCTCACGCTAGTCACGCCATCCCTCAAATACCGGGGGACCGAGGCGCACTTCGTGCGCTGGTGGGGCCAGCCCAATCATGACCAGGGCCGGCGGACCAACCTCACTGGTCTGGTGATGGATCAGAGCCGGCGTATCCAGGTGGCGTTCCGTGTAAGCTACCTGGTGCATTACCGGTTTGTGGACCAGAACCACTTGCCGGTGAAGTCCGACCGCATTAGCCGAGTGGTGATACGGTCGGACACCGGCACATTCATTACCAGCCACAGCAGTACTGTCAGGCTCACAGGCTACCGGCCCACTCTGGAAGGCGGGACCCTAGCCGAGCGGCAGGCGGTATTCTCGCTGTGGAGCGTGATAATGGATGGATCCAATGCCGTTCACCAAGGGCAGCAGCGGTTCATTCCCAGCCGCCCGGCGGGACGCCAAGTAACCCTCGAGGTGGCGCTCAAGAGCATCCACATAACGGCGAACGACCGGCTGTTCAACCGGCCGGTTGGAAGTGGCGTGCTGCTCGTTTACCCCGATCACAAACGGAAGTTTATACCGTTTGGCGGGGGTCACCAGATAACGGTGAACGGGCTGGTGCGGGGCAACTATGAAGTCCATCTGGTTTCCGCCCACGCGGTGGGCACGGCCAGGGAGCTGACATTGTCGCGCAACCAGTTCGTCACCATGCGGGTGTGGAGCTATACCGATTTCGGAGTGGTGTTCCTGATCATAGCCGTGATTGTGGTGGCGAGCATTCTCGGCGGCAGATTGGGACATGCCGACGATAACCGAAAACCAAGCAGACAGCAGCAGCCATGAGAAGAACTCCAGCCTTCCTGGCCCTAGGGCTTTTCGCCCTGCTCATGGCGTTCATGCTCTGTGGGCCAGGCAGCGCGGCCAGCGCCGGGGGACGACCCCCGGTACTGGCCTACTATTACATCTGGTACAACCAGCAGTTCTGGAACCACGGGAAAAACGACTACCCGGCAATGGGACGCTACTCCAGCGATGACGCCGGGATAATGCGCCGGCAGATCGAACTGGCAAGGGCCGCCGGCATAGACGGCTTCATAGTCAGCTGGAAAAATACGCCGGTACTCAACTCCCGTCTCGCCAAGCTCACGGCCGTGGCGCAGACAGAGCACTTCAAGCTGGCGATTATCTACGAAGGCCTCGACTTCCATCGCCGGCCATTGCCGGTGGGCGAAGTAGAGGCAGGCCTGAGCAAGTTCGCCGTGCAATACAACGGCAATCCGGTGTTCAACATTTTCGGCAAACCGCTCGTGATCTGGTCTGGGACGTGGGAGTTTTCGGCTAGTGAAATCCAGAGGGCGGCGGCCCCGGTGAGAGACAAATTGCTGGTGCTGGCATCCGAGAAGAATGTGAACGGCATTCAGCGCTTGTCCGGCCTGGTGGACGGCGACGCCTACTATTGGTCGTCGGTAAACCCCGACACCTACCCGGACTACGGCGGCAAGCTGCGCGCGATGGCGGCTGCGGTCCACGCCCAGCACGGGCTGTGGATCGCACCGTTCGCCCCCGGATTCGATGCCAGGTTGGTGGGCGGCACAACCATGGTGCCTCGAAACAACGGCGACACCCTGCGCCGCGAGTACAACACCGCCGTCACCTCCAGCCCCGACGCCCTCGGGCTCATCAGCTGGAACGAATACTCAGAAAACTCGGAGGTGGAACCCAGCCGCAAGCACGGCAACCTCTACCTGCACCTGGTCCGCGAACTTACCCGGCAGCCGTTCCCAACCGGTGGTCCAGCCGGGTTGGGACCGGGAATTGACTCGAGCGAACCAGCGGGCGCAGGAGGTTCCGGCATCGCCATGCTCTCGCTACTGCTGGTGGCTGCTGTGCTAGTGCTGGCAGCTGTACTGGTCCGGAGGAGGAGAGCAACCAGCGAGGAACCCCCGCCCGAGCCAAAGGAAGCCCGGGCCCGCGTGCGACAAGGCCCGGGTAGCCACCGGAGGCAGTGGCAGTGGCAGTGGCCAAAGCTGTCGCTCGTGATGTTCGCCGCCCTCCTGATGGCCGGATCATTCCCCACCTCAGATCCGCTCGGGTCTGCGCCGCTTCGCCCCAGCCGGCCAACATTGCCCAACAACTACCTGGGCCACAAGTTGCCGTCGGACAAGGTCGTGGTAGTGGGTGCAGCCGGCGACATCGCCTGCGCGCCCGACCACGCCGGGCTCACCGAGGAGCTCGGCAAACCTGATTCCTGCCGGCAGCAGTCCACAGCTGCGCTGATGGCGCGGGTGATTCATCCGCAGGCCGTACTGGCGCTGGGCGACAACCAGTATCCGAGCGGCGACTTCCGGAGGTACAACCTGGCGTACGCGCACAGTTGGGGCAGGTTCAAGGCCATTACCTACCCAATTCCCGGCAACCATGAGTACGGCACGCCGGGAGCAAGAGGCTACTTCGCCTACTTCGGCAAAGCTGCCGGCAAGCCGGGTGAGGGCTACTACAGCTACAACCTCGGATCGTGGCACATGGTGGCGCTAAACTCAGAATGCGAAAACGTTGGCGGGTGCGGGCCCGGTTCGCGCCAGGAGCGGTGGCTGCGCCAGGACCTGACGGCACATCCCGCCGACTGCACTCTGGCGTACTGGCATAAGCCCCGCTGGTCATCCGGACACCATCGTAACAACCCCGACTACCGCGCGTTCTGGCGTGACTTGTACGCGGCAGGGGTAGACGTGGTGCTCACCGGCCACGACCACGACTACGAGCGGTTCGCGCCGCTTACGCCCGGCGGCAAGACCGATCCCGCCCGTGGTATTCGGGAGTTTGTGGTGGGCACGGGAGGTGACAGCCATTACCTCATCCATGCTCCCGTGAACGGCAGCCGGCGGCGCATTCCAGGAGTATATGGAGTGCTGGAGCTCAGGCTGTCACCTCAGAGCTACAGTTGGAGGTTCATCTCGGCGCCAGGGGAGAAAACGCTCGACTCTGGTTCCGCTGCCTGCCACTAACGGCAGGAGGGCCGGGGCATTCCAGATATGGCCGCGGCCCCAGCATTTTGCCAAACGGCTTAGGGGTATGAACGATTTATTGTATAAATGCCTGGTGGTTGCGGCGGCGGTCAGTGGCCGCGCTCCCCGAACCACCCCGCGAGCCTGCCGCCGCGGCTCACCGCACGCAGCCGCCGCTCGGTCCGCTCGCGCGCTCCCGCGGCGGCGACGACAAGCAGCCGGTCACCGGCCCGCAGCGTGGTGGACGGGTCGGGGACGAACCCGCGCGCATCGCGGACTATCAGGGCCACGTTTGCCTCGGCCGGCAGCCGGAGCTCAAAGATCTCCACGCCGTGCAGCCTGGAGCCCGGCGGGATCTGCGCCTGGAGCATGTCGGCGGGGATGGCTTCCAGCGGCGCGGCCTCGACGTCAACCTCC
>Ga0075423_10005629_pt1 | contig 11731 bp, 8 predicted proteins | sample SoiMethybrSBSTD2_FD_80114 | JGI IMG/M metagenome (GOLD analysis project Ga0075423, IMG submission 80114) | Bulk soil microbial communities from a Populus tree surrounding site in Tennessee, USA - Soil MetaG P. TD hybrid SBSTD2 | ecosystem: Environmental > Terrestrial > Soil > Tree plantation...
GCGACGCCGCGCGCGCCTCGTTCAAGAGCCGGGCCCGGCTGTCGGGATCGGCCTTGAGCGCCGGCGGCAGAAACTTCAGCGCAACCGGCCGGCCGAGCCGGACGTCCTCGGCGAGATACACCTCCCCCATCCCGCCTTCGCCCAGCTTATGGTCGACACGATAGTGGCCGACCGCCTTATCGATCACTGTTGGGTCCTCAACGGCGAAGCCCTCGCCGAAGCTCACCTCGTTCTTCCCGGGGCGAGCGAAGGCGGGCTTTCCTCGATCTCAGACGCTCAGCGTACGGGCTGGGGTTCGGTCGCGCGCTGCTTCGATCCCAGCCAGGCGTCGCGAAACGCTTTCTGCTCCGGGGTCAAGGGCTTGCCGGTCGCCTCGGCGAGCACCGCCTGCTCGGCGGGATCCTCGCCGAAGGTCAGCATTCCGCTCCCGGTCGCGCCCCCGGGATGCCTGACCTCGAAGGCCACCTTATCACCTGGCCGGCGGTTCTTCAGCGCCGCGGCCATGAAGGGCTTGCCGTCGATCGCCGTCAACACGTCGTCCTGCTCGAGTCCGGCCTCGAAGGCGGGCGATCCCCAGGCCATCAGGCCCTGCTGCGCCGTCACGCGTCCGGAGGCGTCGATCGCGGCGCCGGTCCATGGCTCGCCGGGATGCCGCTTCCGCACCACGACGCCGGCGCGCGCCAGCAGCCGGCGGTAGTCCGGCACCTCGCGTCCTTCGATGTAGCGTGAGAAGAACTCGTCGGCGAACGCGCGGTCGTCGATGACTTCGGCGAGCCGGGCGCGGGCGTCCGCGATTGTGTACGGCTTGGCGACGTAGCCGGCCGCCGCGGCCGGTTTGCCGTGCACCCGCCACATCGCGCGCATGTAATCGTCGAGCGTGATCCGGCCGTTGGAGCGATCGCGCAGCGACAGATCGAGCGCCAGCGCCAGCGCCGACCCGTACGGGTAGTAGTTGATGAACGTGTAGCCGAAGTTGGTGGGATCGCTCGAGCGCCCGCCATCGGTGAACGGCGCCATCTGGCTCATCTCCACCGCCGAGCGGAAGCGATGGGCCGGGCTGGAGGCGACGGCCAGCGCGGAATTCGCCAGATTGAGGAGCGTCTGATCGGCCTGCGCCAGTCCGGCGCGCGCCATCGTCAGCTGGCCGTAATACTGCGTGAAGCCCTCCGCGAGCCAGAGCTCGCCCGACATGTTCGCCTCCTCGAGATCGAACGGCTCCAGCGAGCGCGGACGAATGCGCTCGACATTCCAGGTGTGGAAGAACTCGTGCGAGACCGTATCGAGGACGCCGCGGACGTTCCCGCGAATCGACGCCCCTTCCGCCACCACGGTGCTGTTGCGATGCTCCATCCCGTCGCCGCCGCCCCAGGGCAGGTAGTCACCGAGAAAGGTGTAGGTGCCGCCGTCGAACTGCGGAAGCTCGCCGAAGATCGCGGCGTGCTCCCGCACGATGCGCTCGGTGCCTGCCACGTACTCGTCGATATCCGACTCCGTGGCGTCGGAATGCACGGCGGTGACGATCGTCTGCTCGCGGCCGTCGGGATTCCGGACCTTGAACGAGCGGAAGGACTGGTTGCTCAGCTCGGTCGGGCTATCCATCAGGTACTGCAGGTTCGGCGCCGTGAAGGTCCAGGCCTCACCGGTCGCGAACAGTTGCGTGGCCGGCTTCCACGTCGACCCCGCCGGGGGCACGAACGTGATCCGAATCGGCCGCGAGTCCATCCCGCGTGCCCACATCAGCGTCGCCGGCATGTTCAGGTGCGCGTGCGAGGCGTCGATGGCGAGATAGGTCCCATCGACGCGGTTGCCGAAGACCTTATAGACGACGCGCACGCGGGGTGGATGCTGAGGCACGTTCCATTGATGCGGGTTGGGCCGCACGATTGCCAGCTCTTTTCCCGCCTCGTCCCGGACGCGCACGTCGAAGACGTTCTTCGCGAACTCGTGGAGGGCGTAGCGGCCTGGCGACGAGCGGCTCATGCGCAGCTCGAGCGGGCCCGAGGGCAGATCGGCGAGGCCGATCTCGACTTCGGCGTAGTGATGTTGCGGCGCGGGAAACGAGACGCGATAGGCGACCGGCGCCTGCGCGAACGCGGAGGGAGCGGTCAGGATCAGCGATGTCAGAACGACGGCGGGCGTGGAGCGCACTCCTGCATTCTAGACGCGGCGTGTCCGCCGCAGCGCGAAGCGCGAAGGTGGCTTGCCCGCCGTAGCGCGAAGCGCGAAGGTGGCTTGCCCGCCGTAGCGCGAAGCGCGAAGGTGGGGAGGCGCGCGCGGCCGAGGCCCCTGTTGACACCTTGTGAAAAGTTTCACACTATGAGGCCGAGTGCGGATCGCGCGCCGATCTGCCCGCGCCGGTCCGCCACGGTCTTTCTGCTGACGCCGTCATTGGAGTAGGCTTAGGCGTTTGAAGCGACCGGCGCTCCGGAAGAGGGGGCTGCGGCGCACGAGAGTCGAGAGGCGACGCGGACGTCGACACGATGAGTCAGCTCTTCCATCGGCACACCAACATCTACTCCCGGCTCAGTCTCGTTGCACTCGGCCTCTTCGTCGTCGGACTCGGCGCGACGATCGGGCTGGTGCACCTCGGTGGCTTCTACACGAACCAGAGCGTCTTCGTGGAGCAGCCGATTCAGTTCAGCCACGCGCATCACGTCGGCGGCGTCGGCATCGACTGCCGCTACTGCCATACCTCGGTCGAGGAGTCCGCCTTCGCGAACATTCCGCCGACCAAGACCTGCATGAACTGCCACTCGCAGATCTGGAACACCGCGCCGATCCTCGAGCCGGTGCGGGCCAGCTTCCGGGACAACACCCGGCTGCAGTGGACGCGGGTCAACGACCTGCCCGACTTCGTGTATTTCAACCACAGCATCCACGTGCGGAAGGGCGTCGGCTGCGCCACCTGCCATGGCCGCGTCGACAAGATGCCGCTGATGTACCAGGAAGCCCCGCTGACCATGAACTGGTGCCTCGATTGCCATCGGAATCCGGCCAAGTACGTGCGGCCCCGCGACCAGGTCTACAACATGGCCTGGGAACGGCCCTCGGGGGACCCCGAGCTCGGGCAGCGGCTGGTGACGGAATACAAGATCGGCAGCGTCGAGCAGCTCACCAGCTGTTCAACGTGCCACAGGTAGGGGACGGGATAGCTCTCAGCTGTCAGCTGTCAGCTATCGGAAACGCCGGATGCGACCTCTCAGCACCGAAGCGGACTGCAACGCTCAGCATCCACGAGCCCGAGAGCTGACTCTGAGAGCTGACTCTGAGAGCTGATAGCTGACAGCTGATAGCTGATTACTGAACATGGATTCTGCTGCCATCAAATCCCGCCTCGCCGGATCCAACGGCCGCCTCTACTGGAGGAGCCTCGGCGAGCTGGCCGACACACCGGAGTTCCGCGAGTACCTGCACCGCGAGTTTCCGGAGCAGGCCTCGGAGTGGAACGATCCGAAGGGGCGCCGCGACTTCCTCAAGCTGATGAGCGCGTCGCTGGCCCTCGCCGGCGTCGGCGCCTGCACCAAGCAGCCGCCGGAATCGCTCGTGCCGTACGTGCGTCAGCCCGAGGAGATCGTGCCGGGGCGGCCGCTCTACTTCGCCAGCGCCATCCCGATGAGCGGGACGGCGATGCCCGTGCTGGTCGAAAGCCACATGGGGCGTCCGACCAAGATCGAGGGCAATCCCGAACATCCGGCCAGCCGGGGCGGCACGGACGTCCTGACCCAGGCGTCGGTCCTCAATCTGTACGATCCCGATCGCGCCCAGACGGTGACCTATCGCGGTGAAGTCCGCGGCTGGTCGATGTTCGTCGTGGCCATGCAGCAGGCGCTGGCGGCGCAGAAGGCTCGCGGCGGCGCCGGCCTTCATTTTCTGACGCCGCCGATCACGTCCCCGTCCCTGGCGCAGATGCTGGCCGGCATCCTTCGCGACTTTCCGAGCGCCAGGTGGCATCAGTACGACGCAGTCGCGCGACCGGCGGCGCTGCCGGCGGCGGCCGCGCACGCCACCACTGTCTATCAGTTCGACAAGGCCGACGTGATCGTCGCGCTCGACGCCGACTTCCTCGGCTGCGGTCCCGGCAGCGTTCGCTACGCCAAGGACTTCTCGGCACGGCGGCGGCTCACCGAGGCCAACACCGAGATGAATCGCCTCTACGCGATCGAGAGCTCGCCGACGCTCACCGGCGCCAAGGCCGACCATCGGCTCACGCTCGCGGCCTCCGAGATCGAGAACGTGGCGCGCGAGCTCCAGGCGGCGGTGGGCGGCCGATCGGCCGCGCCGGCGCCGCCGGCGAGCGTGCCCCGCCCCGGCGCACCGGAGATCGCGCGCTGGGTGGCCGCGATTGCGAAGGATCTCCAGGCGCACAAGGGCAGCTCGGTCGTCGTCGCCGGCGAATTCCAGACCGACGGCGTGCGTGCGGCGGCCAAAGCGATCAACGACGCGCTCGGGAACACCGGGACAACGGTGCTCTATGGCGCGAACGTCGAAGCCGCGCCGGAGGCGGCCGCGACCTCGATCACGGAGCTGGCCCAGGCGATCGATGCCAGCCAGGTCGAGCTGCTCGTGATCATGGGGGGCAACCCGGTCTTCACGGCCCCTGTCGACGTACGGTTCGCCGATCGCCTGGCGAAAGTGCCGCTCGTCGTCTATCACACGACGCACCCCGACGAGACCTCGCCGCTCAGTCATTGGAACGTTCCCGACGCGCACGCGCTGGAAAGTTGGGGCGACGCGCGCTCGTTCGAGGGCACGGTGTCCCTCACGCAGCCGCTGATCGAGCCGCTCTACGAGGGGCGATCCGCCCACGAGTTCCTGGCGGCGTTCACCACCGACCCGAGCCGCCGGGGCCTGGCGATCGTCAAGGATTTCTGGACGAAGACTTACAGCAGCGGATCCGGAGGCTGGACCTTCAAGAATCCGCGCGGAGAGTCGTTCCCGAACGCCGACGCGTTCTGGCGCTCCGCGCTGCACGACGGCTTCATCGCCGGCACCTCGTTGACGGAGGGCGGGCCCGCCACCAGCCTCACGCCGGCGGCGGCATCTGCAGCCCCGGCACCGGCCGCTGCTCCCGGCGGTGCTGGCGCAGCGACCCCGGTACCGGCACCATCGCCCGCGGCCGCGGCGCCTCCACCGCCTGCACCGGTCACCCCCGCGCCCGCAGCGCCGGCGGCGCCGTCGCAGGGAGGCCTCGAGATCATCTTCCGGCCCGATCCGACGATCTGGGATGGCCGCTTCGCCAACAACGGCTGGCTGCAGGAAACGCCCAAGCCCTACACGAAAGTGACCTGGGACCCGACCGCCTGGATCAGCCCGCGCCTGGCCGAAGAACGCGGTCTCCGCCAGGGCGACGTCGTCGAGCTGCGATACCGGGGAAACATGGTGCGAATGCCGGTGTTCGTGGTGCCCGGACATCCCGCTCAGTCGGTCACCGTCTTCTTCGGATACGGACGCCGCAACGCGGGCCGCGTCGGCAACGCCGTGGCGTCGTCGCAGCAGTTCAACGCGTTCCTGCTTCGCACCTCCGACGCGCCGTGGTTCGGCAGCGGGCTCGAGCTGGTCAAGACCGGCGAGCACTATCCGCTGGCCACCACCCAGCAGCATCACTCGATGGAGGGCCGGGCGCCGGTCCGCACGGCGAGCCTCGAGGAGTACAAGGCGAAGCCCGACGTGATTCACCACCAGGGTGGACATACGCCGCCGCGCACGCTGACCCTGTTACCGGAACACGAATACAACGGCTACAAGTGGGGCATGGCGATCGACCTGAGCGCCTGCACCGGCTGCAGCGCCTGCGTGGTCGCCTGCACCGCGGAGAACAACGTCCCGGTGATCGGCAAGGAACAGGTGCTGCGCAGCCGCGAGATGCAGTGGATCCGGGTCGATCACTACTTCAGCGGCGATCCCGAGAACCCCGAGTCGTTCCATCAGCCGATGCCGTGCCAGCAGTGCGAGAACGCGCCGTGCGAGGTGGTCTGCCCGGTGGCCGCGACCACGCACAGCGCGGAAGGCCTGAACGACATGGTCTACAACCGCTGCGTCGGCACCCGCTACTGCTCGAACAACTGTCCGTACAAGGTGCGGCGCTTCAACTTCCTGCTCTACTCGGACTGGAACACCGAGAGCCTCTGGGGCGTGCGCAATCCCGACGTCACCGTGCGCAGCCGCGGCGTCATGGAGAAGTGCACCTATTGCGTGCAGCGCATCAACCAGGCGCGGATCGACGCCAAACGCGAAGACCGGCGGGTGCGCGACGGCGAGATCGTCCCGGCCTGCGGCTCGGCGTGCCCGTCGGACGCGATCGTGTTCGGCGACCTGAACGATCCGGCCAGCCAGGTCAACCAGCTGAAGAAGCAGGAACGGAACTACGGCGTCCTCGAGGACCTGAACACGCATCCCCGCACGACGTACCTGGCGGAGATTCGCAATCCCAACCCCGAACTCGCCCCGGCGCCGGCCGCGGGCCAAACGACGGGACACTGATGGATCCGAAACCAACTCCGGCCGGTGGGGCGGCGGTGGCCGAGTATCACGAACATCCCGTCATCGAGCCGGGACACACGCTGACGTCGGTCACCGAGAAGATCAGCAACGTCGTGCTGCGCGGGCGGCACCCGATCCCCTGGTACATCGTGTTCTTCGTGGCGTTCCTGCTGCTGAACGGCCTGATGGTGGCGGTGGGCTGGCTGCTGCTGAAGGGCATCGGGATCTGGGGCAACAACCAGCCGGTCGGCTGGGCGTTCGACATCATCAATTTCGTCTGGTGGATCGGCATCGGCCACGCCGGCACGCTGATTTCGGCAATTCTCCTGCTGTTCAAGCAGGACTGGCGGACCTCGATCAACCGCTTCGCCGAGGCGATGACGCTCTTCGCGGTCGCCTGCGCGCTGATGTTCCCGCTGATCCACACCGGCCGGCCGTGGCTCGCCGCCTACTGGCTGCTCCCCTATCCGAACACGATGGGGATCTGGCCGCAGTTCCGCAGCCCGCTCATCTGGGACGTCTTCGCGGTCTCGACCTACGGCACGGTGTCGGCGCTGTTCTGGTACACAGGTCTGGTTCCCGATCTGGCGACGCTCCGCGATCGCGCGAAGAACAAGTTCCTCGCCCGGGTGTTCGGCGTGCTGTCGCTCGGCTGGCGCAACTCGTCGCGCCACTGGGCGCGGTATGAAACGGCCTATCTGCTGCTCGCCGGCATGTCGACGCCGCTGGTGCTGTCGGTGCACACCGTCGTCAGCTTCGACTTCTCGATCGGGATCGTGCCCGGCTGGCACGCCACGATCTTCCCGCCCTATTTCGTCGCCGGCGCGGTGTACGCCGGCTTCGCCATGGTGTTGACGCTCGCCATCCCGCTGCGCAAGTGGTACGGGATGGAAGACTTCATCACGATGCGCCACATCGAGAACATGGCGAAGGTCATGCTGGTGACCGGCCTGATCGTGTTCTACGGGTATCTGATCGAGGCCTTCTTCGGCTGGTACAGCGCCAACGAGTACGAGAAGTTCATGATCCACAACCGGATGACCGGCCCGTACGCCTGGTCGTACTGGGCGCTGATCTTCTGCAACGGCCTGATGCCGCAGACGATGTGGTCGAAGAAGCTGCGGAACAATCTGACCTGGCTGTTCATCCTCTCGTTGATCGTGAGCGTCGGCATGTGGCTGGAGCGGTTCGTGATCATCGTGACCTCGCTCCACCGCGACTTCCTGCCCTCGTCGTGGGACATGTACTACCCGACGTTCTGGGACTTCACGACCTTCTTCGGCACGATCGGGCTGTTCACCACGCTGATGTTCCTGTTCGTCCGGCTGCTGCCGATGATCTCGATCTTCGAAGTCAGGACGCTGGTGCCGGAAGCGAAGGTGAAACTGAAACGCGATCCGACGGCCGACTACGACGTCACTTACGGGGCGGATTGATCATGGCCCGGCACGAAATGGACGCACCGCCGGGGATCTACGGCCTGATGGCCGAGTTCCCGGATCCGACCAGCCTGATTATGGCGACGCGGCGGACGCACGAGGAGGGCTACCGCAACATCGACGCCTACTCTCCGTTCCCGATCCACGAGCTCGTGGAGGCGTTCCACGCGCACGACCATCGGGTGCAGCGCAACGTGCTCGTCGGCGGACTGCTCGGGATGTTCTCCGGCTTCGGCCTGTGCTACTGGGTCTCGGCGATTGCCTACCCGTTGAACATCGGCGGGCGTCCGTTCAACAGCTGGCCCGCGTTCATCCCGGTCACCTTCGAGCTGACGATCCTCTTCGCGTCGTTCGCGGCGGTGCTCAGCTGGATTCTGCTGAGCGGGCTGCCGATGCCCTATCACCCGGTATTCAACGTCCCGCGCTTCGCGGAGATTGCGAGCGAGAAGGGTTTCTTCCTGACGATCGAATCGACCGATCCGAAGTTCGACCGGCGGCGCACCGAGGACTTTCTCAAGGGCCTTGGAGCGAGGGAAATCAATGAAATCGCGCATTAACTTCCGCGGTCCGTGGTCCGCGGTCCGCGGTCCGCAATCCCGAATCCGCCGAGCCGCCGCCTGGTCATTGTTCGCGGTGTCGATGGTGTCGCTCGCCGGGTGCCGTCAGGACATGCACAACCAGCCGAAGTACCGCGCGCTCCGGGGCACCGCGTTCTTCGGCGACGGCGGCAGCGCCCGCCCGCTCGTCGAGGGCACCGTCGCGCGCGGAACGCTGCACGACGACGAGGCCTTCTTCACCGGCAAGGTCGGCAACGCCACGGTCAAGGAGCTGCCGTTCGCGGTGGACGACGCCGTGCTCGACCGCGGACAGGAGCGCTTCAACATCTATTGCACGCCCTGCCACGACGCGACCGGCAGCGGCAAGGGCATGGTCGTGCAGCGCGGCTACAAGTCGCCGCCGTCGTTCCACGACGAGCGGCTCCGCAACGCGGACGCCGGCTATTTCTTCGACGTCATGACCAACGGCTTCGGCGCGATGCCCGACTATCGCATGCAGCTCGCGGCGCGCGACCGCTGGGCGGTCGTGGCCTACATCCGCGCCCTGCAGCTCAGTCAGCACGCCGCGGCGGCGGACGTCCCGGGCGGCGATCCGACCAAGGCGCAGCCGCCGGCCGCACCTGGGCCGGTGAAACACGAGTGATCGGCCGCGCGAGCAACCACTGATGCACACACTCTCGACCCGCGACGTTCCCGCACTCGGCCGCCTCCAGCAGCGGGCGCTCATCGTCGGCGTGGTGGCGCTCCTGGCCGGCGCCGTCGGCGCCGTCATGAACCTCGATCAATTCTTCCGCTCGTGGCTGATCGGCTTCCTGTTCTGTCTGAGCCTGTCGCTCGGCTCGCTCGCGCTGCTCATGCTCCAGCATCTGTCAGGGGGCCAGTGGGGCATGGTGGGGCGGCGGATCTTCGAGGCCGGCAGCCGTCTGCTGCCGATCGTCCTGATCCTCGCCATCCCGGTGGTCATCGGCCTGCCGCGGATTTTTGCGTGGGCCGTGCCGGGCGCGGAGGCCAATCCGGTCATTCACGAGAAGCACCTGTACTTGAACAAGGGTTTCTTCATCGCCCGCGTCGCGATCTACTTCCTGTTCTGGATGGGCCTGATGTGGGCCCTCAACAAGTGGTCGGCCGAGCAGGACGCGGGCACGGCCCTGAGCAAGGTCGATTCGATCCGGTTCCGCACCGTCAGCGCACCGGGACTGCTCTTCCTGGTGATCACCGTGACGTTCGCCTCCGTGGACTGGGTGATGTCGCTCGAGCCCGAGTGGTTCTCGACCATCTTCGGGCTGCTGACGATCGTCGGGTACGGCCTGACCGGGCTCGCCTTCACCATCATCGTGCTCGCCGCCATCGACAGGGATCATCCGGAGGGCACGCTGCTGACGCCGCGCCACTTCCATGATTTCGGGAAGCTGCTGCTCGCGTTCGTCATGCTGTGGGCGTACCTCTCGTTCTCCCAGTTCCTGATCATCTGGGCAGGCAACCTGCCGGAAGAGATTCCCTGGTACATCGCGCGCATCCGCGGGTCGTGGGGCTTCATCGCCATCCTGCTCGTGCTCGGGCACTTCTTCGTGCCGTTCGGCCTGCTGCTGTCGGCCGGTCTGAAGAAGCGCAGCGCGAGGCTGGCCAAGATCGCGTCCTGGATCCTGCTGATGCGTCTCGTCGACCTGATTTGGTACGTAGCGCCGTCGTTCCGGCATCTGGCGCCCGAAGGCGCCGGGGGGCCCGGCGGAGCGCCGATGCACTGGATGAACGTGGCCATCCCCGTCGGCCTGACCGCGCTGTGGGTCTACCTCTTCGTCCGCCAGCTGGGGACGCGTTCGCTCTTCCCGATGAACGACCCGTATCTCAAGGAGGCGTTCGCCCATGAAGCCGCCCACTGATTCGCCTTCGCCCAAGCCCGGCGGAGATCGGGGGCCGGAAAGGGCTTCGGCGGAACAAGTCGAGGCCGCCCGCAAGATGGTGAAGCGCCCGGGCGGGCACACCAGCTACCGGCTGGGCGGCGAGCCGGCGATCGGCCACCGCTGGCACGAGGCGCCTCCGCCCGCGCTCGACGACGGCGTCCCGCAGCGCGATCACGATCCCGATGAGGAAGATCTCCTCGACAACGAGGATGTCGATCACGAGCACCGGGACGTCAACATCCGGGCGGTCATCGGATCGGCGATCGTCCTCACGGTCGTCGTCCTCGGGTCGCAGCTGCTCATGTGGCTGCTGTTCGGGTTCTTCGAGAGTCAGGCGGCGGCCCACGACCCGCAGATCTCGCCGCTCGCGGCTGCGCCGGCCGACATGCCGAAGACGACGCGGGAGTCGCCGTTCTTCAACCCGAACGTCTCCGGTCCGTCGTTGATGACGAACGAGCCGATGGGCCTCGCGAACCTGCGCGGCGAGGAACAGAAGCGGCTGCACGGGTACGGCTGGGTCAACCAGGCGAGCGGCGTCGCGTTCATCCCGATAGACGAGGCCAAGAAGCTGGTTCGCGAGCGTGGCCTGCCCGTGCGCGAAGGCGAGCCGGTCGCGCCGACGGTCGGGACTCGCCTGCCGGCCCGCGGGGAAGCGTCCGGGGGCCGCATCATCACGATGACGCCGTCGGAGGAACCGCCGGCGACCCCGCCGGCCGCTCCGGCGCCTGGCGAGAAACCGCAAGGAGAGCCTGCCGCGAAGCCGCACGGGCCGGGCGGGCACTGAGATGACGTCGGGATCCCGATCGATCCGTCGCTGCGTGGCTGTCGCCGTCGCAGCCTTCGTGTGCTCGGCGCCGGCGCTCGCGCAGGTCGGCGTCAGCGCGCCCGATCCGGGCGATCCCACGAGCGCGAAGCCGGGGCTGCTGAGCAAGATCCACATCGACCAGCATCTCGATCGGCAGCTCCCGCTGGATCTTCCCTTCGTCGACGACGCGGGGCGGCCGGTCCGGCTCGGCGACTACTTCGGCAAGCGCCCGGTGGTCATGGCGCTCGTGTATTACGAGTGCCCGATGCTCTGCACCCAGGTGCTGAACGGCCTCGTCAGCACGCTCAGCGTCATGAACTTCGAGCCCGGCAAGGAGTTCGATGTCGTCGCGGTGAGCTTCAATCCGCGTGAGAGTCCCGGGCTGGCCTCGCAGAAGAAGGCCAACTACCTGAAGCGCTACGGACGCCCGCAGACCGCGGCCGGCTGGCATTTCCTGACCGGCGAGGAGTCGTCGATCAAGGCGCTGACCGACGCGGTGGGGTTCCGCTACGAGTACGACGACGCGATCAAGCAGTTCGCGCACGGCGC
>Ga0075423_10005633_pt1 | contig 11725 bp, 8 predicted proteins | sample SoiMethybrSBSTD2_FD_80114 | JGI IMG/M metagenome (GOLD analysis project Ga0075423, IMG submission 80114) | Bulk soil microbial communities from a Populus tree surrounding site in Tennessee, USA - Soil MetaG P. TD hybrid SBSTD2 | ecosystem: Environmental > Terrestrial > Soil > Tree plantation...
ATGCGATGCGGCTCGAGAGCTTCGGCCGCGCCTGCCACCAGCGCGGGAAAATCGAGCAGTGCCTTGATCAATTGCTGCTCCTCAGGCTCGGACAGTGCGCCGAAGTTCACGCCATCCGCGGAGATGGAGGATGGATCGAGGCCGCCTACACGGAAGATGCCCGACATCCGCGCGTGTCCCATCTGGATGTAATAGACCGGATTCTCCTCCGACTGCGATGCCGCCAGATCGACGTTGAAGATCAGCTGTGAATCGCTCTTACGCATCAGAAAGAAGTACCGCACCGCATCACGACCAACTTCGTTGATCAGATCGCGCACCGTGACGTAGCTGCCGGCGCGTTTGGAGATTTTGACTTCCTCGCCATGCTTCATCACGGTCACCATCTGGTGCAATACATACTCAGGGTAATTCTCCTCCACGCCCATGTTGAGAGCTTGCAGCCCAGCGCGGACTCGAGTCACCGTGCTGTGGTGGTCCGCACCCTGGACGTCGATTGCGCGATGAAAACCGCGCCGCCACTTCGTCACGTGGTACGCAACGTCAGGCAGGAAGTACGTGTACGTGCCGTCGCGTTTGCGCATCACCCGATCCTTGTCGTCCCCGAATTCGGTAGTGCGCAGCCACAGCGCGCCTTCGCTCTCGTACGTCTTCCCGGAGTGTACCAGCGCACGCACGGTGTTTTCGACCATGCCGTCCGTGTAAAGCGACGATTCGAGAAAGTACTTGTCGAAGCGAACGCCGAATGCCTGGAGGTCGAGATCCTGCTCTTTGCGCAGCTCGCGAATTGCGAATTCGCGGACCGACATTCCGTTGCCTTCCGCAATGTATCGCTCGGCCAGTTCGCGAATGTATTCGCCGTGATATCCGCCCTCGGGAATCTGCGATGGCTTGCCTTGCAGCTCGTCGAGGCGTGCCTGAACGCTGGCGGCGAGGTTGTCGATCTGCACGCCGGCGTCGTTGTAGTAGAACTCGCGCGTGACCTTCCAGCCGGTCACCTCGAGGAGAGTGGCGATGGCGTCGCCAAGCGCAGCCTGACGTCCATGACCAACGTGTAGCGGCCCAGTCGGATTCGCCGAGACGAATTCCACGTTGACTACACGACCGCGACCGCTGTCGTTGTGTCCGTATTTCTCGTCCGAACGAATGATGTCGCGCAGCCCGGAAGCGATTTGACCGGCATCGATCCAGAAATTCATGAACCCGGGGCCGGCGATGTCGACACGGGAAACGCCGGCGGCATCGAGCTTCATAGTCGTGCGCAGGCGCTCTGCAATATCGCGCGGCTTCGAGCGCAGAGGTTTGGCCAGCACCATCGCCAGGTTGGTGGCCCAGTCGCCGTGGGACGAATCGCGCGGACGTTCGAGCAGCGGATCCACATCCGCGGGCGCGCCGATGTCACGCGCCGCGCGAATCAGCTCGGCGCGAATTTGGTCGACTGCTTTCATTCCTTGTTTTTCGAGGTCTTGCCCGGCTTAGCCGGCGCGTCAGGCTTGGAAGTAGTACTGGCTTTCGACTCGGAAGCTTTATCGGCCGCAGGTGTATCCGCTTTCTTTGCGGCGCTCTCTCCGGACGATGTGCTCCCTTCACCGCCCGCGGCGGGCGGAGTTTGCAGCTTCTTGCCGTCCTTACCGTAGTCGGTGATGTAAAAGCCGGAGCCCTTGAACACGAGCCCGGCACCGGCTGACAACTGGCGCTCAGCGATCTTTCCGCACACGGGACATTCAACCTCGCGCGGTGCGGCGCTGATGGAACGATAAAATTTTTCGAAGTCGTGTCCGTCTGGACAACGAAACTCGTAGGTAGGCATTCGTCGTGAGGGCTTACGAAAGCTAGTTTGCACGAAAGTGCCACTCAAGCTTCAGTGCACTACGCACCCGGGCGATAGTATCCCCAGTTGCTGGCGAGTGTTTCGGCGATTTCGCCGACGGTAGCTCTCACGCGCACCGCGTCGATGATGAGCGGCATCAGGTGCAATGGCTTGGAAAGGTCGCGCGATGCATCGCGCAGAGCGCCGAGCGCGCGGTCTACTGATACAGAGTTTCGCTTTTTTCGCATCGCCTTCACGCTTCGTATTTGCGCTTTTTCGAGCTTGGAGTAATCGGGCGCGGGAATCGGTGGCGGCTCTGCATCGTCGACGAACTTGTTGACGCCAACGATAACGGTTTCGCCGGCTTCGACACGTAGCTGATGCGCGTACGCGCTGCGCGCGATCTGCTCCTGGAAAAACCCGCCAGCTATCGCCTGCTCGGACCCGCCGAGCTCGTCGACTTTCGCAATCAGCTCGCTCGCGCGTTTCTCCAGCTCGTTCGTCAGGTTTTCCACGTAATAGCTGCCGGCCAGGGGATCCGCTGTATTCGTCACGCCCGACTCGTGAGCGACGATCTGCTGAGTACGAAGCGCGAGGGTCGCAGCTTCAGCGGTCGGAAGCGCCAGCGCTTCGTCGTAACCATTGGTGTGGAGTGATTGCGTTCCGCCCAGCGTCGCGGCGAGCGACTGAATCGCGACGCGGACCACGTTGTTCAGCGGCTGCTGCGCCGTCAGCGTCACGCCGCCGGTCTGGGTATGGAACCTAAGTCGCGCGCTTGCATCCGACGCGTTGAATCTCTCGCGCATTATTCGCGCGTAAAGGCGCCTCGCCGCTCTGAACTTTGCGACCTCCTCGAGCAAGTCGCTGTGCGCCGCAAAAAAGAACGACAAACGCGGTGCAAAGGAGTCGACAGCCAGGCCGGCGCCAATGGCGCGGTTGACGTATTCAATGGTATTGGCGAGTGTGAACGCCAGCTCCTGCACCGCGGTCGCACCTGCCTCGCGAATATGGTAGCCCGAGATGGAAATCGGATTCCAGTTCGGCACTTCGTCAGCACAAAAGCGGAAAACCTCGGCGATGAGCGCGAGACTGGGTTCCGGAGGATAGATGTACGTACCGCGCGCGATGTACTCCTTCAAAATGTCGTTCTGAATGGTGCCGCTGATGCTATCCCTGGAAGTACCGCGTTCCTCCGCGACGACTATGTACATGGCCAACAGCGTCGCCGCGGTGGCGTTGATGGTCATCGATGTCGAAACCTTGTCGAGCGGAATTCCGTCGAGCAGCACGTGCATATCTTCGACGCTGTCTATGGCGACTCCCGCCCGCCCGACTTCGCCGAGCGAACGGGGCGAGTCAGAATCGAGTCCCATCTGGGTAGGCAAATCGAACGCGACTGATAGCCCGGTCTGTCCGGCATCAAGCAGAAGCCTGAAGCGCTCGTTGGTTGTCTTGGCACCGCCGAAGCCCGCGTACTGTCGCATCGTCCAGAGCCGGCCGCGATACATGCTGGGCTGCACGCCGCGCGTGTACGGCCATTTGCCTGGCTCACCCAGATCGGCGGCGTAGTCTCTAACGCCATCTTCGGGTCGATACACGACGTTTACCGGAATTCCGGAGGGCGAGAGCTTTTCTCCGGGGTCTTGTTTCTTCACGCGCGCCGGCCGGGGCGCCGGCTGACCATCACGCGCCTACCGACCCCACCGGCGAGAGAGACTCGGCGCCTTTGTGACCGCCGAGGATGGTGCGCGCGGCATCGACATCATTAGTGCTGCCTATGAAAAGCGGCGTCCGCTGGTGAAGCTCTGACGGCTGAATGTCGAGAATACGCTCGTTGCCATCCGTGGCCGCGCCGCCCGCCTGCTCAACGATGAACGCGAGTGGGCTGGCTTCGTACAACAGCCGGAGCTTGCCGCGCTTGTTCTTTCTGTTCGCGGGATACGCGAACAATCCGCCGCCGAGCAGATTCCGATGGAAATCGGCGACCAGCGAGCCGACGTAACGCGTATTCATCGGCTGACGATTGCCATCCACGCCGCGGTAGTAGTTCATGAGGTTCTGCACCTCCGGCTGCCACTGCGCATGATACGAGTCGTTGACCGAGAGATATCTCCCGAGGTCGGGTGTCCGAATGTTGGGATGCGACAGCAGGAACTCGCCGAGGGATGGATCCAGGGTGAAGCCGTGGGCGCCCTGCCCGGTGGTGTACACGAGCATCGTACTGGACCCATAGATCACGTATCCGGCTGCGACCTGCCGCCGACCGGGCTGCAGCATGTCTTCGAGCTCACCCCGATTGCCACGAGTGATCTTCTTCAGAACGGAGAAGATGGTTCCGACCGGCACGTTGACGTCGATGTTGGAGGACCCGTCGAGCGGATCGAATAGCAGGCAGTACTTACCACAACGGAAGCCTGTCGGGATGTCGATGATGCCCGGCTCCTCCTCCGATGCCATCGCGCACAGGCGACCGCCGTGATCGACAGCCTTGATGATGATTTCGTTCGCCAGTACGTCGAGCTTTTGCTGGGTCTCCTCGTGGACGTTTTGCAGACTGGTAGCGCCGAGTATGTCGGCGAGACCGGCGCTGCGAACCTTATTGGCGATCATCTTGGCGGCGAGCGCCAGATCATACAGCAGGCCGGACAGCTCACCCGTCGCTTCGGGGTGCAGCTTCTCCTGCTCGATGATGAAGCGTTCGATTGTTACGACTGAAGTCGCTGTATGCTTGACCACTCAAACATCCTTGTCGGCGGTACGTCGACGGGCCGCGGAGTAGCGACGCGCATCAACCTCGTAAGCGTTACGCGTGTAGCCGTAACGAATTGATTGCCAGAGGTAGCTGAAAGGAAAGGCCCAGCTTTCCCGAAATTGATGAACGTGTCGTAATTCGTGCAAGAGCAGTTCCGCTGTGAGCCGGGTGTCCGGCGCGAGAAAAATAGTCCTCCACAGCGTAATCGCAGCGGCGGTATTCGTGCCAAGCGACCAGCCGCCAATGCGGACCGGCAGCCCGCCGCGCCGGTAGCTGGCGCCGGCAAGTTCGGGGTACCGTTGCGTCAACTCGACAGGAAGCTGGATCGACTCGCCAATCAGCGATTTAACGAAGAGCGCGCCAATTCCCATTTATTGCCTCTGGTCTCCACTTCGATGCGCGTTCCATCGGTGCGAATGGTAACGGTTCCCAACTGGTCAGTGCGCAAGATTTCGGCGCCGACGCGTGCGAGCGCATGGAGAACATCTTCATTGGGATGGCCGTATTTGTTACCCGCGCCAACGGAGATGACCGCGATCGATGGTCGCACTGCCCGAAGAAACGCATCAGTGCTGCTGGTCGAGCTGCCGTGATGCGCGACTTTCAAGACATCCGCCTGGAGCCTCCCAGCGTAATGGCCGAGTAGCCAGTCCTCCTCCTCTCGCTCTGCATCGCCAACCAGCAGAAAGCGGACGGACCCATACTGCACCAGTGCGATGGTGCTGGCCAGGTTCGGATCTTTCAGTTTAACTGTCCACGTCGAGTCGGGAGCGAGGAAGGAGATGAGCACGCCATCCACATGCAGAGTATCTCCAGGATGCACGCGTCTCCACTCGACGTTGGCTTTTTGCGCCGCCCGCAACGAAGAGCTATACGCTTCTGAGCCGCCCGCAAAGGCAGCATCCCAATAGACACGTGGGTGCACCGAATTGATAACGCTGGTCGCGCCGCCGACGTGGTCTGTGTGCGGATGCGATAGCACGAACGCCTCGACTCTGCCGCCGCGACGCAGTATGAAGGGCAACACGTTCGAGCGGCCCGCGTCGCCGCCGCGCCAGGCTGGCCCGGCATCCAGCACAACCCAGCGGCCCCGATCCGTTCGCAGCAGGATCGCATCTCCCTGCCCGACGTCGAGGACATCGAGCTCGACTCGACTATCCAGCGATGTGGGCAACCAAGGCGTGACCGACATCACCGCAATCGCTGCGATCGCAGTGATTGCCGGCCGCGATGGGTGGCGGACGTTGCACGCAATGACCATTGCACCAACGGCGGTGGCGGCGAGTAAGGCGGCGACTGGCGTTGTGCCAACGGTAATCGCCGCGAAAGGTACGGACGCGGCGCTCCAGGAAATCCAGTCGAATGCGAACAGCAGCGGATGAACGGCCTGCGCTAAGAATTTCGCCAGCGACTCAATCGGCGCGGCAACCAGCGCGAGGAATAGAATCGGCTGCGCGAGAGTGATGACCGGTGCTGCAACCAGATTCGTCACCGGCGCAATCAGACTAAGTCTGCCGAATACCCAAGCCACCAGAGGCGCCGTGATTGCGCACGCAACGATAGAAGTCAACAAGTCCCGGGCGATCTTGCCGCGTACGCCCTCGAGCCGATCGGCGAAGTACCTCCTCCACAACCGCCCCGCTGCGACGAGCGCGCCCATGCCAAGCACACTGAGTTGATACCCGACATCGAGCGCGATCCGCGGATTTAGGAGCGGGACTAATCCCCCGATCGCCCATGACGCCCAGACTGATGTAGGTCGTTGGCCCAGCTGAGACATGATCGTCACGCCGAGCATCGTAGCCGACCGCACCGCAGGCGGCGGCGCTCCGATCACGGCGACATAGACAGCGGTGATGCCGAACGCACCGAGGAGAGATGCGCGTCGCGAGAGTCGCGCTACCTGGAACAAGAGCTCCACCGCGGCAGCAATGACCGCGACGTGAAGCCCTGAGATGGACAACATATGGATGATGCCCGCTGCGGCGTAACGATCGCGCATCTCCGTCGGTATCTCGCGCTGGTCCGCGATGAGAAGTGCGCGGGCAAGTGGCGCATCGTCAGCGAAGGTCTGGTCGATCGCGCGCGCCGCACGGAGCCGCACGCGCGTCAAGAGATCCGCATTTACTTTCTTCGACTGCGTCGCGTGGGGCGGCGGTGCGGGGGAGGTGAGCGCAATGACGACCGCCGCACTGAACAGGAGTGGAAACCCAATCCAGTGCGCCCGGCGGCTGACAATCGCCGCCACGCACGTGAGTGCGGCACCCACAACGCCAATCCAGGCGAAATCAGAAAACCCCGCCAGCAAGCCAGCGAGGTAGGCGAGATATGCTCCGGTTATCAGGGGCAGCCATGCTCCAATCCTGTGCTGCCCGAGTGTTGGTGCTTACGACCGTCCGCGCGATATCACTCCATCGCGCGCGCCACCAATCAGCGCTTAACCGGCGAGTGGGAGGGCGGGCCGCTGCGCCACGATCTGTCCGAGGAAAGTGGAGCCCGTCGTTCCGGTCAGCTCGACTTGCAGATACTTCCCGATCAGGGTGGCATCGCCCGGAATCATCACGGTCTTGAAATCGCGGGTGCGAGACTGAAGCAGACCCCCGCGCTTGGCGGCTTTCTCGACGAGAACCTCTCGGCGCTGGCCTAACAGACCGAGGTTCCGTTCACGACTTGCGCCGCGCACGACTTTGATCAGTCGGGCGAGTCGGTCACTGGCGACATCGTCAGAAACGGTCTCGCTTGCCGGGAAGCGTGTTGCCGGCGTTCCCTCGCGCGGCGAGAACTTGAAAGTGTACGCATCCTCGAAGTTGAGCTCGCGCACCGCGCTCAGGGTCTCCTCAAAATCGGCTTCCGTCTCACCAGGAAATCCGACGATGATGTCCGTCGTCAGCGACAGACCGGGAACGGCGGCTCGCAACCGCGCTGCACACTCGAAGTACGTCTCGCGGGTGTAACGGCGAAGCATGCGCTTCAACGTGCGGGTCGACCCCGATTGCATCGGCAGATGCACGTGCTCGCAGCATGCCGGCGTTTCGGCGATCGCCTCGATTACCGCGTCGGAGAAATCGTTCGGATGCGGGCTGGTGAAGCGGAGTCGACGCACGCCATGTACTGAGCCTACGGCGCGCAGCAGGCTCGCAAAATCATGCTCGCCATCGAAATACGAATTCACCGTCTGACCGAGCAGCACCACTTCTGAGATTCCCGACGCAACCACAGATTCGACTTCCCGCACGACATCGGAAAGTCGCCGACTGCGCTCGGGGCCGCGCGTCGTCGGCACGATGCAATACGTGCATTTGTAGTCGCATCCACGCTGCACCGGGATCCAGGCTTTGACACCGTCGAAGCGGCGCGGACTGAAATCCTCGTAGTGCTCTTCGAGGTCGAAGTCGACGGCCGTCGCCCGGTCTCCGGCTCGTGCACTCTCGATGAGCGCGGGCAGCTCTCGATAGCCGTCGGGTCCAATGACGAGGCTGACATGCTTGACGCGGTCGAGCAACTGGTTGCCCAAGCGCTGCGCCATGCAGCCAGTGACGCCGAGCACCGAATCGTGCTTCATCTTGCTCTTGATCTCGCCGAGCCGACCGATCACACGCTGCTCAGCGTGCTCCCTGATCGCGCAGGTATTGATCAGAATGACATCCGCGCCGTCGGGCTGGTCGACCGACTCGTAACCGGAATCCGCCAGCTTCCCGAGCATCAGCTCAGTGTCGCTGACATTCATCTGACAGCCGTAGGTTTCGATGTAGACGGTGGGGCGACCCATTAGGACAAAGTAATTACGGATTTAGAAGCGCACTACACTGCTATTAGCTGCTGGGAGCTACCAGCAGTGTAGTGCGCCGTCAGGTCCGCACTCCGGCTATCGCACCCTGAGTCGCGCTCGGCGTCTCCAGGTAAGCCGGGTCGGCGGGCAGCTCGATGTAGAACGAGCTCCCCTTGCCCTCCGCGCTCTTCACCCAGATCCGGCCACCGTGACGCTCGACTACGAGCTTGCAGAAAGTGAGTCCGAGCCCGGAGCTGCGGGTGCGCGGTGTGCGGGGCATCTCTACCTGGCCAAACTTGCGGAAGATCACCTCGTGGTACTCGGGCGGAATGCCGGGGCCGTTATCAGTAACGGTGAACAACACGCCGTGCCCTGCCTTGCGGGCGGATAACTCGAGGTGCACCGCGTGCGACGAGTGTGTGACCGCGTTTTGAATCAGGTTCGAGAAAACGCGCTTGATGAGATTTTTGTCGCCGCGAAACACAGGAGCGTCGTCGGAAACGTGAACCGCCGCCGTCGTCTGCTCCTGCTGAAAGCGGTGTCCCCATTCGTGAACCAGCTCGGCGAGCAAAGCGCCCGGTGCGATCGGGGCAAGCGAGAGCGAGATGTGTGCTTCCTCGATGCGCGCGACCTCGAGAATGTCCTCGATCAGCGCCAGCAGATCCTCGGCTTTGGTCTCAGCGTCACCGATCGCCGCCTTCTGCCGAATGGAGACGTCGCCGAAATCGCCATCAGCGAGCATCTCTAACGTCGCCAGCACAGAAGTGAGTGGCGTCTTCAAATCGTGCACGATCATCTTCATTAGATCGTCGCGCACTTTTTCCAGCTCGCGCAGCTTTCGCAGGCTGTCTTCCAACGCGTCGGTGGCGGCTTTGAGCTTGAGTAGACTCCGCACGCGGGCGCCGAGCACCAGGCGATTGTGAGGCTTGGTGAGAAAATCATCGCCACCCGCTTCGATGCCGCGAACCCGGTCACTCGTGTCGTTGAGCGCGGTGACGAAGATCACAGGGATGCGCGAAGTACGTGAATCGCGCTTGATACGGCGGCAAACCTCGAAGCCGGTTGAGCGATCATCGACGCCGAGATCGCCGGCGGGCATCGCGACGTCGAGAATGCAAAGGTCGGGATGCTGCTCGAACGCGGCGGCTATCGCCGACGGACCGTCGACGGCTGTGATCGTATCGTAGCCGAGGCTATTCAGCTGATCGAGCAGAAGCTCGACGTTGGCCGGAATGTCGTCGGCGACAAGAATCAGCTCGGGCTTAGCCTTTGCCGATTCCGCCATGTCAGGGTGATACTCTGAGCCCGAAGCTCAGAATGAATCCGCGTTCTTTCACGTCAGTACCCGCGTCTCGCGTTGCGCGCTGGAACGAAACATCGAGGGCAGCCCGATCCCGCGTCAACGGGATGCCAAGACCAGCGGCGAAGGATCGCTCGGATACGCGGTGGGTTCCCTGACGGAACGTGACGTCCGTGCAGAAACCCGCCACATTGCAATCCTGAAAAGCGGTCGCGCCATCGGAAAAGCCAAACGGCAACGTGCGGAATCGTGCACCAGCACGAAAAGTAAGAATTCGCTGCATCAGTCGCGGTCCGCTGGCTTCGATGCCAACACCACCGTCCCAGCCATCGAATGCCTGAACGCCCGTCGACGAGAGATTGCCGAGCGAGCTCCACGCATCGTGAGCCAGACGCGCAGAGATCACCGTCCCCGGTAGTCCCTCGAAGACGATCGACCCGGAGTAGTGATCGGGCAGCCGGCCGCTTCCGATCGTGGTATCGTTGGATTGTGCGCGAAGATCACCGCCCTTCCTCGCTGAAACCGCGAATCCAATCGCTCTAACCGGGTGGTACTCGACTCCCACTGAAGCGGCAAAGCCGGCGTAGCTGATGCTGCCCGTCTGCGCGTTGCTCAGGAATTTCGCGCTGTCGGGATAAAGGTGAGATAGCGTGACACGATTGCTGCCGCTGAAAATGTGGCCGCCGACTCCGATGCGAAAACCGGGAGACTTGGACCAGGCAAGCGCGAGGCGGACGTCGTTGATCGCGCCGAGAATCTTGTTGCGCTCGGTCACAAGCACCGTGTCGGTGTCGGCGCCGATCACTTGGGGCCGGGTAAGACTCGTCTCCAGCGATCGATCGAGAAAAGTCGAGGAGCTCAGTGCGAGCGTCCACGACTGGCCCATCGGCAGGACGCCCAGAACGACCGGGAAACGCGCGGTAGTTGTCTTCGCAGTTCCGCCAGGGGTTGTGACTCGCCGAAATTCAGGGGAGTACTGGAAGTAAATCGCGGCCGAGCCAACGCCCGCGATGCCCGCGGGCGAGGTGACGCTAAGCGCATCGAAATCGGAGATCGATGTGCCGGTCCCCTCCGAGCGCGCGCTGTTTTCTCCCGCCGGATAGCCGAGCCCCTGAAGACTGAGCGCCCCCTGCGTGTGCGCGGCGGAGGGAAACGTCAGCAAAAAGGCGGCGACGATAAATGAGAGTCGCTTCATGGCAGCCCCAGAGGAACCCGCGTAGTGTAACTGATTCGCAGTCGTGGGCGCAGTGCCGCGATATCTTCGCTCGACGAGAAGCGTAGCTCTATGGGCGATATACCCTCGAATGCGGACTTCAAAACGATCGCTCGCGGCAGCGTGTCAGGCTGCTGCGTTCTCCACAATGTGAAAGCGGCAGCAAGCTCGACGTCGACGCTGCCGCCATGGCCAGCGGTGAGTCTGAGCGTGTCGGCGGAGATGTTGGCGATGATCTGCGCCGCCCTCGACGGATCGGTCACGGCTTTCCCCGCGAGCACTATCTGAGGCACCACACGAATCGTATCGCCCGGGTCGAGCGACGGATTCGATATCTGGTTGAGCAACAGCGTGGCGCGCACGATTGTCGACGAATCGATGTACTTCGACGGGATGTCGAACTTCGCATAGACTCGTAGCGGCGGCATGCCGCCGACCGCAAGCACGTTAGGTGGCGCGCTGGGTGGCGCCTTTGCGATGATCGTGTAGTCGGTCAGGTGTTGCGCGACCAACGACTCGTGCGCGGGGGTCGACGAAAGCGGAGTAACCGTTATCGGCTGGGTCGCGGTGTCGGGCGTGGCGCGGAAGAACATAATCGGCGACACCCCGCCCTCGGCTGACGCGAACCTGAGCTGTGAAGAAGAAATGCCTGTCGCTCGCAAACCGATTCTCAATCGCTCCCCGCTCTGGATCTTCGCCAGAAGCGTATCGTTCGAGATGAAATACTTGAGCGAATCCGTAAGCTCGCCTCGAGCGAATGTCTGCGACGAGATGAATCGGTCTGGCCGGAATAGAGCGAGGACGTCGGCAGTCGACGTGTCATTTGCCGTCGTGTCGACGTCATACGCTTCGATCGTTACCGGCTCGGCTCCCTTGATGGA
>Ga0075423_10005636_pt1 | contig 11722 bp, 7 predicted proteins | sample SoiMethybrSBSTD2_FD_80114 | JGI IMG/M metagenome (GOLD analysis project Ga0075423, IMG submission 80114) | Bulk soil microbial communities from a Populus tree surrounding site in Tennessee, USA - Soil MetaG P. TD hybrid SBSTD2 | ecosystem: Environmental > Terrestrial > Soil > Tree plantation...
ATCGTATACCGTGCAGTGGTTCGAGCGCGCGCGTTTGGAAGATCATGGCCCGGATGGTGTGCTACTGGGTCTGCTCGCGAATGATCTGACGCAGGCGCGCGGCTGGCGACGATAGAGGACTAATATGTCGATGCTTTCCGATGTCCTACCAGCAGTGAAACCGGTCGAGCATGTATCCGATCCGCCGCAGGGACGCTGGACCTATGCGGACTATGTCGCGCTGCCGGACGATGGGAATCGCTACGAAGTTGTGGATGGAGTACTGTATATGGCTCCGGCACCAACGATTGCACATCAGTCCGCAAGCAATTTGTTCGCGACGTATCTGACGATCCACGTTCAGTTTGCCGGCCAGGGTCGCGTCTTCGCGGCCCCGTGCGATGTCGAGCTGGCAGCTGGTGTTGTTACTCAGCCCGATATCGCCGTCGTGCTGAACGACAACATGGACATTATAACGCCCATGCACCTGATCGGCGCTCCGAATCTGATCGTTGAGATCGCCTCGCCAAGCACGGCTGGCTATGATCGGCGCGAAAAGCAAGATGCGTATGCTCGCGCGGGAGTGGCCGAGTACTGGATTGCCGACCCAGCCACGCGCACCGTTGAGCTGTTGGTGCTAGAGCAAAGTAGCTATCGATCATTGGGGGTATTTCAAGGCCAGGCGATGCTGCCCTCGCGCACGATTCCTGGGCTGCCGATTCGGGTCGAACAATTCTTCGTCTAGCTACCCGAACTCTTTTTCCCCGATGTCGCCCCGGAATATCCGGCCCGCGAAGGCGATGCGCTCGGCGTTGACCAGCGCGCGCGCACGCGCCCCGGCGACCGTCGCGCCCAGCGCGACGATGGTCAGCACATGGCCACCAGTCGTGCGCAGCGTCGTGCCGCTGTCTGTGGCCACGCCCAGCAGCCCCAGCAGGCCGGGGCCGCGGCTGCGCTGGGGTGTGTAGCGCAGGCCGGCCGGGTTCTCGGTCGCGCTGTGGAAGGCCAGCACTCCCTCGTCGAGATCGGTGATGCCTTGGATGGGGCAGCCGATCGAGAAGTGGTGTGGATAGCCGCGCGCCACCAGCCCGATCCCGACGCTGGGCGTTGCTGCCCAGCGCGGCGCCGGCTGCTCGTGCAGTCGCCCCACGATCATCGCCTGAATCCATGGCAGCAAGTCGTCCTCCAGCCGGGGCAGGACAACTTGCGCCTCGCCCTCGCGCATGCCGCAGCGCAGCGCCGTCAGCCGTGGTCCGTCCTTGGTGATAATGCAGTCGATGCCCAGGATGCCCCAGTACGGCAGCCCATCCTGCGCCAGGCCAGCCACGCTCGGCGCGATCATTTTCTGGTGCAGGTAGTCGGTGAGGCGGCGCGCGAAGTATGAGGTGCCGGTGTGCGCGCCCATGCCGTGTGCGCGTGGGCCGCTGTCGCCCTCCTCGATCTGATCGTACAGGCGCGTCGGCAGCAGTGGGACGGCGTTGCGCCCATCGGTGAAGGCCGAGAGCACCACGCGCGCGCCTTCGAGGTAGCTTTCGATCACCACTCCATTGTTGGTGCCCTCGGGTGGACGCGCGGTGAACAGCTCGCGTAGCCCTTCCAATGCGGCGTAGCGATCATGATAGGCCGACTCGCCGACGGCGCGATGATCAGCCTTGATCATCACCGGCAGCGGCAGCGTCGCCAGATACTTCTCGGCGGTGGCCAGGTTCGTGAACGCGCGACCGGGCGCGGTCGGCAGGCCGTGCTGGAGCATAAACTCCTTGCCAGCGCAGCGACTGCGTTCCAGCGCCGTCGAGCGCTGCGACGGGCCGCAGACGCCGACATGAAACGCGATCACCTCGTCGACCAGGCCGGCTTCGAGCAGGCGGCTGTCGGCGGGCACGATGATGTCGATCGCTTCATCGAAGGCCCAGCGCGCGACAGCCTCCGCATCGACGGCGTCCAGGCTGGCCGAGGGCACAAGCTGCCCAGTGCCGCCGTTGCCGTTGGCGCAGATCAGCTCGGTCACAAGCGGGCTGTTGAAGAGCTTCCAGACCAGCGCGTGGGCGCGGCCGTCGTCGCCAAGAACGAGAACTTTCATATCACTGAGGCTGGCCTTCGCGCTCCGCGAAAACGCGATAATCGATCATTGAAAACGGATTGTCAAGCTCGTAGTATTGCTCGGCGAGCTGGCGCGCCTCCTGCGTATTGCCGCCCGTGAGCGCGGCCGTGAGCCGGTGGAAGCGCGCCATATGTTCGGCGAAGCGCCCCTCGCTGTATTCGCGCGCCTGCCCGGTCGAGATCAGGAACGGCCAATCGCTCGATTCCAGCAGCACAAGCTCGCGCGCGATCTGCTGGAGCACAAACGCCTCGTCGGCTTGCGCGCTGGGGTAGCGCGCGACAAGTTGCTCCATATCGCGCTCGGCGTTGTGGATGAGCGGCCACATCCACTCGTTGTCGGGGTTCTTCCAGGTCAAATGCGTGCCGCCTGAGCCCCACGAACCCTCCGGCAGCATCACCACCTCCTCGGGCGGATGCGCGCCGAGGAAATCGCTCGCCGTCGTTAGCTCGACGACCTCGCTGCGCGCCAGCCCGCGCAGCACGCCCTTGAGCCAGGCCACGCCTTCAAACCACCAGTGGCCGAATAGCTCAGTGTCGTAGTTCGAGGAGATCAAACCGAACGTATCGGTGCGCGCCTGGTATGCGGTAAGCAGCTCCTCCACCAGATGAACGAAATGCTCAACGTGGTTGTGGACGCTGCCCTCGGCCCAATCGGGGTGCCAATAGTCCTTGTCGCCCAGCTCGATCTTCGGCCCGGTGACGCGCCAATATTGCAAGCCGCTGAAGCTATCTTTCTTGTGAAACTCGCGGTAGTTTGCATCGCCGGGGTAGCCCTGCGCTCCCGACCAGACCTGACTGCCAGTCTGATCGTTGCGCCCGATCACGGCGACATCCGTGCCGGCGACGTAGTAGGGCCGATAGGTGGTTCGCTCGACTGGCTCAACATAATCGGGGATCGGAATCGTATACCGCCGTCGGATCGCGCCGTATGGCCCAATCGCGGCGTCAAGCGCCTTGCCGACCGGCCGGCCACCCTCGACCATATGCGTCTCGGCGAAGAAGCAGCCGATGCCCTGTGCGGCCAGGAATGCCTCGACGCCCGGCTTGTGTACCCCGCTCTGCTCGTCGATATAGCCAGGGCGGTAGGCGCACTCCGGCAGCCACATCGCGCGTGGCTTGCGACTGTAGTGCTGCTCGTACGAGGCGATACCGACCGCTAACTGTCCATACAGCGTCGAGTCGCGCGCGACCAGCGGGCTATAGCAGTGTGTCGCCATGCTGGTGATAATCTCGATCGCGCCAATGTCCTGAAGATGCTTGAACGCTCCGACGATGTCGCTGTTGAACCGCTCGGTAAAGGAGCGCAGCGTTGCCGTGTACCAATCGCGATACCAGCGCGCCAGGTGCAGCCGGTGCGGGTCGGGCGGCTCGGGCGGTGTCACGACCACCTCGATCGCGACCGGCGCTGCCTCGACTTCGCTGACGATCTGGGATGCGATCGCCGCCGCTGGGACATCCACGCGTGGTGCCTTGGCCGTCGTGTCGGGCGTGGGTGCCACCGTCGGATCGGTGAGTGCAGCCGCCGGCAGCGCCGCCTTGCCGGTCGCGGGCGGAGCTGCGGGTACGCCGGGAACGGTCGAAGCGCCGACGGCGGTGTGCGCCGCCTCGCGCTGTTCAAGCTCAGTGATCGCCTCGGCGCTGCGCTGCTCGACCGCCGTGTCGAGCCCGGCCACGCGCGTCTGCTCAACGGCGGCGACGGCGGCCTCGGCGGCGGCGCGATCGGCTGCGACTGCCAACGCCTCAAGCCGAACGATGTCCTTCTCGGCGGCGGCGGTTTTCTCCAGCAGATATTCCTGGAAGTGCGCGACGATGTCGGGGTCGGCAAGCTGCTCGGTGAGGATCGGCGTGATTCCGATCGTCAGACGCGGCTTGACGCCCTCGTCGAGCAGATCGTAGAGCACGTTGAGCAGCGGAATGTAGGTCTCTGCGGCGGCCTCGTGGATCCACTCCTCACCATGCGGCCAGCGCCCGGCGCGCCGGCAGTACGGCAGATGGCTGTGCAGCACGAATGTGAATGCGCCTAGCTTCGCCATAATGCTTGCCCTCTCTCGATACCTCGCGACATTCGGCTATTATAGCATGCGCGAAACGTCTTCACGCTTTTCCCGTTGACAGTGATCAGGCCAGAGCATACAATTATGCTCGCAAACCACGTTCAATAATTCGAGCCATGTGGCTATGTCGTCAACGACAGCTCGGGCACTAGCATGATAACGCCTTTCGTGAGCCTATGACCACTGTGACGCGATCAACACAGATTGCGCTCTTCGGCGCTTTGGAGGTCACCCATGGGCAGGCCGCACCGCAGCGCCCGCCGACCCAGAAGGTGCTTTCGCTGCTCGGCTACCTGATAGCGCAGCACGACGTTCCACAGGGGCGCGACAAGCTGGTGGAGCTGCTCTGGCCGGACATGCTGCCGCGCCAGGGTCGCCGGATGCTGTCTGACACACTCTGGCGCGCTCGGCGGCTGCTTACGCCGCCTGGCGCAGACGATACCGCTCTGCTGATTATCGCTGGCGACACGGTCACGTTTCGACCAGATGCCGCTACCTGGGTCGATGTCATCGCGTTTGAGCGCAGTCTGCCGGCACCGGCTGATGCTGCCGACGAGCGCCAGATCGCGGCAATGCGCAGCGCGATCACGTTGTATCGTGGCGATTTTCTCGAGGACTGCTACGACGATTGGGCCTTGTACGAGCGCGAGCGGCTGCGTGAGCGCTATCTGGGCGTGTCGCGCCAACTCCTGAGCCATTACTTTACGACCCGTGCCTACGACGCCGGGCTTCAGATGGCCCTGCAACTCGTCCGCGCCGATCCGCTGCGCGAGGATGCCCACCGTGATCTCATGCGCCTGTACTATCTGCTTGGCCGTGAGGCGGACGCCCTGCGCGCCTATGAGCAGTGTTGCACGGTGCTCGATCAGGAGCTGGGCGTTGAGCCCGACCCCGAGACGCTCAGCCTGTACGAAGAGATCGTGGCGCTGCAACGGCGGCGGGCCTGGGAGCACATACAGACGCGCGGCGCAGCAACGACGGCGCTGACGCTCGGGCCGTCCGTGCCGCGTGATCTGCCGTTCGTCGGGCGGCAGGAGCAGCGCGCCGAGATCATGGATGCGGTCGAGGTGGCGATCGCGGGCGATGGCGGGATGCTGCTGATCGCCGGGATGGCCGGCATTGGGAAGAGCCGCCTGCTGCGCGAAGTCGCTGCGGGTGCCGAATGGCGCGGCGCGCAGGTGAGCTGGGGCCATGGGCGCGAGGATGCCCAGGCGCTGCCCTTTGGCGCGCTCCGCGAGGCGCTGGCCGCCGCGCTGACACCCGCACGGGCGCGCGGGCTGGCGCTGCTGCTCGCTCCGCACACCCTGAGCGTGCTCGTGCTCTTGCTCCCGCAGCTCACCGAGCTGCTGCCGAATGTTCCGCCGCATGCGCCGCAGCTCGGCGAACGCCAGGCGGCGACCTTCCACGCGGCGATCGCCGATGCGCTGCGCGCGCTCGGCCAGCTTGCGCCGCAACTGATCGTGCTCGAAGATATGCACTGGTTCGACCCGGCGACGCTGGAGGCGCTGAGTGTGCTGCTGCCGGCCTTGCGTGGCGCGCGGGTGCTTGTGCTCGTCAGTGGCCGGGCGGATGAGTTGCCACAGCGTCCGACCGTCTGGAACGCGCTGCTGCGGCTCGACCGCACCGGGCTGCTGCGCCGGATCGATCTGGCTGGATTGAGCGAGGCTGATTGCGCCGATCTGGTGCGGCGCGCGCTGCGAATGCGCCAGCCCGCGCCGCGCTTTAGCGCCCGACTCAACCAGGCGACCGACGGCAACCCGTTCTTCATCCTGGAGACGCTGCGCTCTTTGCAAGAGCAGAATATGCTGACGTGCGACGAGCGTGGCGTCTGGCACACGCCGCTGGACGGCCCCGACAGCGATTATAGCGACCTGCCGCTGCCCACCGGTCTACGCGAAACGATCGACGTACGTCTGCGCGATCTGGCACCGCAGGAGCGTGCGGCGCTGGCGGCGGCGGCGGTGCTCGGCCAAAACTTTGCGCCGACGACCTGGGCCGAGGTGATCCGCGAGGAAGCGCCGATCGCGCTCAGTCCAGCACAACCGGCTGACGAAATACACCATGCGCGCGCTCAGCTCGACGAGGACGGCGCACAGCCTGATCGCGGCGCGCTGCCGGCTGCTGAAAAGCTGCTCGATCCGCGTGCCGTCGGTCAGTGGTCCTCGGTGGTCGAGCAGCTATTGCGCCGCCAGTTTCTGGTCGAAGATAGCACCGGCTACCGCTTCAGCCACGAGACGTTGCGCGAAGTGATCTATGGCGATCTCGACGAGCAAACGCGGCAGACGCTGCATCTGCGCGCCGCCGAAGCCTTGGAGCAGGAGCATTACGCGCGTGTCGAAGCGCTGGCCCAGCATCTGTACCTGGCGGGTGCTTGGCAGAAGGCGCTCGCCTATCTCGCGCAGGCCGGCGAGCGTGCGCAGGAGGTCTGCGCCTATCGTGATGCCTTCCGCTGCTATGATCAGGCGCTGGATGCGGCAATGCGCGCGGGCACCGACGCGGTCGATACCACGCTGCTTTGGAACATCCAGCTCAAATGCGGCGAGGTCGCAACGTTGTTGGGCGACTATGCCAGCGCCACCGTCACCTACGAGGCGCTGCTCCAGCTGGCCGAGCAGGACGGTGAGGCACCAGCCGGCAACGCGCAGGCCGGCGCGCGGCGCAGCGCGCAGATACAGGCGCTCAACGGCTTGGGCTATATCTACGGCCTGCGTAACGACTACACGCGCGCCCGGTCGTTCATCCGGCGCGCCACCACGCTCGCCAGCGCGAGTCCGCGCCTGCTCGACCGCGCCGAAGTGACCTACCAGGCCGGTCTGATCAGCTATCGGGTGGACGACTATGCCGAGGCGCGGCACTTTTTGGTCGAAGCGATGCGGCTCTATGAACGGCTCGGTCGCGATACCGAGCGGGCGAAATGCCTCCTGGACATCGGTTCGAGCTACCTGCGGCAGGATGGGCCGACCGACCAGGTGCTTGACCACTATGCGCAGGCGCTGGGGCTCTATCAGCGCCAGGGTGATCGTTTCGGTGAGCATCTCTGCTTGCTGGAGATCGCCAACGCCCAGCTGATGCGTGGTAAGCTCGTCGAAGCCACCCAGGCGATCGCGACCTGCCTGCCCTTTTTTAGCTCGATCAGCGCGCAGGATAGCGTCTCGTGGTGCCTGTTCCTGCGCGGTGAGGCGTATCGACGCCTGGGACGCCTGGACGAGGCGATCGCGGCGCTGCGTGAGTCATGCACGATCTGCGAGAACCTCGATCACAACGCCGCAGCCGAGTTCAACCAAGTCTGCATCGCGGCGACGTTGCGTGATATGGCGCGCTACGATGCGGCGTTGGCTGAGCTGGAGCGTCCGCTGCATACGGATGATCGGATGATCAAGCTGCGCGCGCTGCTCGTCGCCGCCGATCTGTGGCGAATCCAATCCCAGAGCGAGCGGGCCTGGGATTGCCTGATCGACGGCCTCGCGCTGGCCCAGCAACTGGGCTCCAAGGCATGCTCTGGCATCGCCTACCGGCTGCTCGCGCAGCTGCGCAGCGCCGATACATCCGAGCAGCTCCCGACGCCGTGCGCGACGACGCCGGACAGCGAAGGCAGCTTCGCCGAGAGCGTGCGGTTGCTGCAAGAGGCGCATCACGACGACGAGTTGGCCCTGACCTACGCGGCCTATGGTCACTATCTGCTTGACCGTCAGCGCCCTGCCGAGGCGCAGGCAGCGCTCGCGCAGGCCCGCGATCTCATGCGCCAGTGCGGGATCACCGATGCGCTGGCGGCGGTCGAGCAGCTGATCGAGCGCGTGCAGGAGTTTCCCGCGCCGCTGCGACCCGGCCAGCGGCGCACCTTACTCGCTCGACGCGGGGTACCGCGCGGGCGTCCGCTGCGGCCCGATGATCTGGTCGAGGTCGCCTGGACGGTCGAGCTACCGGAGCAGCACGAGGTCGGCGGTGTGTTGAACAAAGTCGTCGCGCGCCAGGAACGTCTGCGCCAGCTGTGCGCCGAGGCCGCTGCGCAGGGTGCCGAGCCGACTGTCGGCGACTTGGCCGGCGTTCTGGGTGTGGCAGCGCGCACGGTCGACCGCGACATCGCCATGCTGCGCGCCGCAGGCGTGTTTCTCGCCACGCGCGGCACTGCGCCATCCTGAAACGTGATCACAAGTTGCGTGTACGCTTCGCGTTTCACGGAAGAGAGAACAACATTCTATTCACCCGAATTGCGGAAAGAACAATCGTATGAACATATCAGGACGCTGCTCACGCCTTTTCATGCTGGCACTGATCGCGATCATCTGCGCAGGTTGCAGCACGGCATTGTCGCCCAGCGCCACGCCATCCGCCGAGCCTCGCCCGGCTGCGCTCACCTACGCCTTCCCCGACGACCCCACTAGCGCGGCGACGGCGGCTGCCTGGATCAAGGGCTACGCCGCCGTGAATCCCGCGATTCAGATCACGGCGCAGCCGCTGCCCGCGAACGCCTACGCGGAACAGCTGCTCGCGCGCATCGATCAGACGGCCCCCGATCTCTTCAGCAGCGCCGATACGCAGGTGCCCACACTGATCAAGCGCAACGCGCTGCTCGATCTACAGCCGCTGCTGCCCGCAGTCTCGGTAAAGCCCGACGACTTCCAGCCATCGTCGCTGGCAGCGTGGCGTCAAGGCTCGGCGGTCTACGGCCTGCCCGCCGTGGTGACGCCGCAGGTGCTGTTCTACAACCGCGACCTGTTCGATGCGCACAGTCTGACCTACCCGGCCCCCGGCTGGACCTGGAACGACTGGCTGACCATGGCGCAGAAGCTCACCGTCAGCTCCGACGGCCAGGTGACGACCTATGGCACGACGCTCGCAGGCTGGTCGCTGATGGTCTGGGGCAATGGCGGTGAGTTGACCAACGTTGAGGGTACGCGCAGCTTGCTCGACAGCCCCGAAGCGGCGCGCGGTGTTCAGTTTGCCGCCGACATGGTCAACGTCTACCACGTCGCGCCGCCGCCGTCGGACGCCGGCGGACCCGACCCGATTGCATTATTCAAAGCACAGCACGCCGCCATGCTGCCGGCGTCGAGCAACCTGGCCGCAAGTCTGCTCGATGCGAAGCTGCCGTTCAAGTGGGGCATCGCTCCGCTTCCGGCTGGCACTGTGCCAGTGAGCCCGCTTAGCGTGACTGGGCTCTCGGTGAGTGCGCGGAGCCCCAACGCCGATGCAGCGCTGGCATTCGCGGCCTGGACCGCCGGGCCTGATGGCACTGCGATCACCGCGCGGCTCCAGCCGTTTGTCGCCCCAGCGCTGCGCTCAGTCGCCCCGAATACCACCGACGTGCCCGGCAGCGACGCGATCAGCCAGGCGCTCGCCAATGGCCGGACGCTGCCGGCGATCACGCAGTGGCCCATGATCGCGACGATCGTCAACGAGGCGTTGGTGCCGGTCTGGCAGGGGCAGACGACTGCGAAGGCAGCCTATAGCGCTGTCACGCCGCGAATCAATGCACTACTCGCGGCTAGCTAATCGTAGCTGTTCCTAGTTGCGATTCGCAATCCGTGCCGTATCCTATACATCTTGTGGTCAGGGCAACAGCACAATGTCGCCGGTTTGGCAAAATGATGCCGATTCCTTCTTCTGTTTGTCCAGGTAGCGGGAAAATGCAAAGTAGTCACCGTCGCTCGACGTGTTGTTGTAGGTTGCCCCAAAGTAATAACAGCCCGCGACCTCCCAAGCCCCGTTTGCAGCGAGCCGCATCAGTTTCATGTGCCCTTCGCCGCTTCCCGCACCAGTCTGATCAACAATCGACAGATAGAGCTGCCCTTCCTGCGCCCACAGATAATAGGGATTATTCTTGGCGGTGCGTTCCGTATCGCGGATTTCCAGGTATTTGCGCCATGGTGCCCCCGACTCGCTGATTATCACGCCGGTAACCGACGGCACATACTGATTGGGTAAGTCCAACACCACATTTACTGACGGCTGTAATACCAACCCAATCGCGACCGTCCCTATCTGGAAATACTTCTTGATCTGCCCAGGATGCACATCATCGGGCAGCCGCAGCTTAGGATCTGCGATCGCTACAACGGGCGTGCCATCTTTGATCTGTTGATAGATTTGGCGTGTCAGCGCGGCATTATCCAGGTGAGTCATACTGGTTGGCGTGACTTCTGGAGCTACGAGCGTAGCGGGTGCGGCTGTAGGAAGCGGCGTAGCAGGCATCGCTGTAGGAATGGGCGTGCCCGCGTCTGCGGAAGGCGATGCCGGCGGACGAGCGGGCGGCGTAGGAGCGAGGATACCTGCCTGTTCGGGCATCGCAGCGCAGGCACTGATAGTAAGGACGAGCAGGGTCAGCATAAGGATGTGCTGCACCATCTTCCATGCGTTCAGCATAAACGCGCTCCTTCGTGCCGATATGCGGCATTATTGCGCAGTTGAGCTTGCGAGCGGTGGCGCGTGATCCCATACGGGGCGTCGATAGCGAAAGATCGCACGCAGCCGAGCGACATCGATCTGCGGAAGCAGTTGTTCGACGAGATCATACGTCTCCTCGACCAACGCGGTCAACTCCTGTGCGCCCAGCGCCGGCGCAACCTGGTACACTCGTGCAAGCCGTTGCACCAAGGCATCTGGTTTGTGCGGTAAGCGTTCGGCAACCAGATCGAGCCACTTGAAGCCAAAATAATAGATCCGATTGAGCCCCAACAGCACATGCAAGAGCTGTTGCTGCACCTGCGTGAAAAACTGGTACAGCATCATGACGTTGTCGCCTCGTGCAAGCAACATCTCCCAGCGCCAAAAATGCTCGATCGGCGCATACCGGTTGACGACTGCGACGGCAAGACCAGCGGGATAGGACGCGGCATGTGTCTGCCACTGTTGTACAAGCTCGGCATTATGCAGTGGCACGCCGTCAATGATGCCCGCGATCAGGTTTTGGCTCAGGAGATCTGGCGAATACTGCTGGAGCACCGCGTCGAAGGTGCGCTGCAAAAAGTCGGTCGTGTAATGGGCCACTTCAACCAAGACACCGCTCTGCGGCTGATCGGGGTGCGCCCGACCGAGCATAAAATCGTCGCACCAGACCTCTTCGGCCGGATCGTAGGGGTACAGCCTGACCAGATCGCCGTTGATCTCGGCGGCAACGATCTGACGATCATGCTCGGTGGGCGGCTGATGCCAAAACACGCCAAGCTCGATATCGGAGTAGCGATCAGCGTGGCCGCGCGCGGTCGAGCCGCCAACCAGCACGGCAGAGACGTGCGGATTCGCGGCGTAGATCGGGGTGAACTGTTGGGCCAGAGCGTAGCGCCATTGGCTTGCGGCATTCATAGATTGTTCTCAACCAAACGCACGACATGATCGACTGGCCCATATAGCTATGCCTGTGGGCGTCCTCTGAGGGTACTATTGCGCTTCGCTTGGGGCGTGTTCGCGAGGAATCAACCTAATCAATCCGCGGAGGGCCGTATTCACGGCTTGCGCATCTGGAAAATAGTAGACTTTATCTCGATTAAACCATCGGCTCCCAGGGAGTGAGGCGCACACGAAAGTTGTGTAACGCACAACTGATTTCTGCCACCATATCGCGGATACCGTCCTTAAACAGCCGAATGGTG
>Ga0075423_10005639_pt1 | contig 11718 bp, 7 predicted proteins | sample SoiMethybrSBSTD2_FD_80114 | JGI IMG/M metagenome (GOLD analysis project Ga0075423, IMG submission 80114) | Bulk soil microbial communities from a Populus tree surrounding site in Tennessee, USA - Soil MetaG P. TD hybrid SBSTD2 | ecosystem: Environmental > Terrestrial > Soil > Tree plantation...
AGTGCGACAACGGCTACGCCTGCGTGTATCAGAACAACCTGTCCTGGTCGTCGCCGACCACGCCGCTCCCCGCCGAGGCGCATCCGCGGATCGTCTTCGAGCGCCTGTTCGGAGAAGGCGGCAGCGCCGCCGACCGGCGCGCGGCGCTGCAGCGCCGGGCCAGCCTGCTCGATTACGTGCGCGACGACATCACCCGTCTGCAGCGCGAGCTGGGGCCGGAGGATCGCTCGCGAGTCGACACCTATCTGGAGACCGTCCGCGAGGTCGAGCGCCGCATTCAGAAGGCCGAGAGCGGCGCCGCCGAGCAGCCGCTGCCCGATCTCGATCGCCCGGTCGGCGTGCCCGCGGCCTATGCCGACCACGCCCGGCTGATGTTCGACCTCCAGGTGCTGGCGCTGCAGGGGGACGTGACCCGCGTCATCACGTTCCAGCTCGCGCGCGAGACCAGCAACCGGACCTACACCGAGATCGGCGTGCCCGATCCGCACCATCCGCTGACGCATCACGGCAACGATCCCGCGAAGATCGCGCGGATGCAGAAGATCAACGCCTTCCACGTGTCGCTGTTCGCGTATTTCCTGGAGAAGCTCAAGGCCACGCCCGAAGGCGACGGCTCGCTGCTCGATCACTCGCTCTATCTGTATGGCAGCGGCATGGGCAACCCCAACGTCCACGACCACGTGAACCTGCCGATTCTGGTGGCGGGCGGATCCGCGGGCCGCGTCAAGGGCGGCCGTCACATCAAGTACGCCGAGCCGACGCCGCTCGCCAACCTGCACCTGACACTGCTCGAACGCGCCGGCGTCCGCATGGACGCCTTCGCCGACAGCAAGGGGAAGGTCGATGAGCTGCTGTCGCTCTAGGTTTGGTCCGGTTGCGACGTGTGCGGCGATTCTGTTCGCCTGCAATATCTCTCTCTCCGGGGCCGCCACCTCTCCCCTTGCCGACGCGGCCGAGAAGCCCGATCGCGCGGCGGTCCGGAGCCTGCTGAAACAGCGTGCCGATGTGAACGCGGCGCAGGTCGACGGCATGACCGCGCTGCACTGGGCGGTCTATCACGACGACCGCGAGCTGGCGGATCTGCTGGTGCGGGCAGGCGCGAACGTGAAGGCGGCCACTCGCTATGGCATCACCCCGCTGTCGCTGGCGTGCACGAACGGCAGCGCGGCCATCGTGAACCTGCTCTTGAAGGCGGGCGCGGACGCCAACGGGGCGCTGCCGGGCGGTGAGACACCGCTCATGACGGCCGCGCGAACGGGTGGGCTCGCCGTGGTCAAGGCGCTCCTCGACGGCGGCGCGGCTGTCGACGGCAAGGACGAGTCCCGCGGCCAGACCGCGCTGATGTGGGCGGCCGCCGAGGGCCACGCGCCCGTGGTGCAGGCGTTGATCGCGGCGGGCGCGGACGTGCACGCGCGCGTGCCGTCAGGGTTCACGCCGCTGCTGTTCGCCGTGAGAGAAGGACGGCTCGAGGTCGTGCGCGCCCTGCTCGAGGCCGGCGCCGACGCGAACGAGTCGATTCCGGTCGACGCCGGCCGCAGGCGCCCCTATGGCGGCCGGCTGCCGGCCGCGGGCGCGACCGCGCTGCTCATGGCGGTGAACAACGCGCATTTCGAGCTGGCCGCCGAACTGCTCGAGGCCGGCGCCAACCCCAATGCCAACGCGACCGGCTACACCGTGCTCCATGCGATCACCGCGGTGCGGAAGCCGGGTGTGGGCGACAACGATCCGGCGCCGGAAGGATCGGGCCGCCTGACCAGCCTCGATCTCGTGAAGAAGCTCGCCGCGCGCGGCGCCGACCTCAACGCACGCATGACCAGGCGCGCGAACCTGAACAACACCCGCGCGAACGAGCTCGGCGCCACCCCCTTCTTCCTGGCGGCGCTGACGGCGGATGCCGAGTTGATGAAGACGCTGGTCGCGCTCGGCGCCAATCCCGCGTTGACCAACGTCGAGAACAGCACGCCGCTGATGGCGGCCGCCGGCCTGGCCACGCGGTCGCCCGGAGAGGACGCCGGCACCGAGCCCGAAGTGATCGAGGCGCTGCAGGTGCTGCTGGATCTCGGGGCCGATCCGAATGCGGTCGACAACAACGGCGAGACCGCGATCCACGCCGCCGCCTACAAGAACCTGCCCGGCGCGGTGAAGTTCCTGGCCGCCAAAGGCGCGCGAATCGATGTCTGGAACCGCGAGGACAAGTTCGGCTGGACGCCGCTGGCGATCGCGGTTGGCTATCGGTTTGGAAACTTCAAACCTTCGCCGGTGACCGAAGAAGCGATCCGTGAGGTGATGATCGCCGCCGGTGTCACGCCGCCGAAGACCGTCGTGGCCAAGACGCAGCAAATCTACTGAATTCTTGTTTAAGGCGGAAGGCAGAAGGGAGAAAACTCTGTTTTCTCTTCTCCCTTCTCCCTTCTGCCTTCTCCCTTGACAGGATTCACCGACTCTGCCCGTATCTCGCTTCCTCCGCGTAGTACTGGGGGAACCCGACCGCCTTCTTGAGATCCTCGAAGTCCATCGCCGCCGCCGGCCGCTCCGATCTGGCGAGGCTGGACAGCGCGCTGCGCATCGCCTGGATCGACACGTTGAGGAGCGTCAGCGGGTAGACCGCGATCTTGTAGCCGAGGGCTTCCAGCTCCCGCGGCGGCAGCAGGGGCGTCTTGCCGCCCTCGATCAGGTTGGCCATCTTCGGGCCGTCGACCTGGCTGCAGTAGCGCCGCATCTCGTCAGCGTTCACCGGCGCCTCGAGGAACGTGATGTCGGCGCCGAGGTCGCGGAAGGCCTGGCATCTGGCGATCGCCTCCTCCAGGCTGAGACAAGCGCGCGCGTCGGTGCGCGCCATGATGAGAATGCCGGCTCCGGCGTCGCGGGCATCGACCGCGGCGCGGATCCGCGTGAGCGCCTCTTCGCGGCCGACGACCGCCTTCCCTTCCGTGTGACCGCAGCGCTTCGGGGCGACCTGATCCTCGAGCATGATCGCGGCAAAGCCGGCCCGCGCGTATCCCTCCACCGTGCGCTTGATGTTCTGCGCGCTCCCGAAGCCGGTGTCGCCGTCGCCGATCAGGGGAATCGACACCGCGCGGCAGATGTTCTGGGCCTGGTCGGCGAGCTCGCCGTACGAGATGAGCCCGGTGTCCGGCATGCCGAGCCGCGCCGCCGAGACGGCGAAGCCGCTCATGAACCCGAGCTCGAAGCCGGCCTCTTCGATCAGCCTGGCGGACATCGCGTCGTGGCATCCGGGCATCACGAGGATGCCGGGCCGTTCCAGGAGCACACGCAGGCGGTCGGCAGGAGTCATGTCGCGATCTTAATGGAGCGGCTGGCGCTTGCGTCGAGCTTGCGCCGGCGGCCACCGCGTCGCACAATGCCCCGATCGGCAAGGGAGGTTGAAATGGCCAAGGCGAAGAGTGCGATTCCCGAGGGACATCACACCGTGACCCCGCAGCTGGTGCTCGACAACGCGGCCAGCGCGCTGGAGTGGTACAAAAAGGCGCTCGGCGCGGAAGAGTTGAGCCGTCATCTCGGGCCGGACGGGAAGGTCATGCACGCCGAGATCAAGATCGGCAATTCCATCATCATGGCGAACGACGCGATGATGGGCGCGAGAGGACCGAAGGCGCTCGGCGGCTCGCCCGCGTCCTTCTGGATCTACGTGGAAGACTGCGACAGCCTCTTCAATCGTGCGATTGCCGCCGGTGGACAGGTCGGGCACGGCGGCATGGGCCAGCTGCAGGATCAGTTCTGGGGCGACCGCTCCGGCACAGTGGTCGATCCGCATGGCTACACCTGGACCATCGCCACGCACAAAGAGGATCTGACCAACGAGGAACTGCGGCAGCGTCAGGACGAATTCATGAAACAGTTCGCGGCGAGCCGCATCGCGCAATGAGCTCAAGGGACAAGGGACAAGGGATAAAAGCAGAACGAACAGGATCCGACAGAGACTCGTCTCATCGAAGAAGCAGGGAGCGATCGATGGGTGGTGACAGCCGTGGCGGGCCGCTCGGCTCGGATGCGAACCGGCGGGCGATCGACATCGGAACCGGATCGCTGACCGGCATGCCGACCCCCGGGACGACCGGGATGACCAGCGGAGTGTCGAGCGGCAGCGTGCGGCTCAGGTTTCCGGTGCTCGAAACGTTCGCCTATCAGTACGGGTGGGCGTTCGGCAGCGGGCGCAGCCTGCGCGACGGCGAGCGCCGGCAGGCGCGCGAGATCTTCGAGGACTCGCTCGATCTCGATCCCATCCGCATCGTGACCACGTCGCTGGCCGCGGCGCCGACCACGCTCGGCGACTACATCCGCACCGCCGGCCCGATGACGACCGCGACCCTGATCCACGAGCTCACGCACGTCTGGCAGTACCAGCACGGCGGCGCCGCCTATATCTCGGACTCGTTGTGCGCCCAGGTCGCCGCCTGGGCGTCCACCGGGTCGCGCGACGCCGCCTACGACCTGACCGGCGTCGTTGCCGCCGGCAAGCACTTCAGCGAGTACAGCGCCGAGCATCAGGCGATGATCGTCGAGACGTATTACTCCGACCCCGAGAAGCGCGCGGATCCGGTCTATCAGGCGCTGATCGACGAAGTCCGCGAGCGGCCGCCGATTCCGGCGGCGACACGCCAGCAGGTGATCTACGAGGAAGGGCTGTACGGTCCGCGCGGGCGGAGCGATCGCCTGCCCGATCTGCTCCCCGACGATCGGCGGCTGCCGCCGATCATGCCGCTGTTCCGCATCGACTTCTGAGACAGAGGGAAACTGTTCATGTTCCGTTTTCTCTGCGGACTCCGTTGCTCCGTTTAGGAATCCGTTGTCTCCGTCCCCTCCGTCCAGACTCACTGGTTCAGCACGAATGCGACGAGCCGATTGCCGGCGCCAGCGACCACGTACTGCAGACCATCGAGCTCGTAGGTAATCGGTCCGTTGGTCACCGAGTTGCCCAGTCGCGCGTTCCATAGCGGCTCGCCCGTCGTGGCGTTGTAGGCGCCGAGGCCGCCAGCCGCCGCGTTGAAGAGCACGTTGCCCGCCGTCGTCAGAATGCCGGAGTTCCCGCCGTAGCGCGGAATGCTCCAGCGAATCCTGCCGGTCTTGTAGTTGATGGCCTTCAACTGCGGCTGCTCGGCATAGCCGCCGCGATCGGTCCCGCCCCATCCCATCGGGTTCTCGCTGGCATCGTAGATGTACCAGACGCTGAAGGCACGCGTGGCGTTGACGTAGAACAGGCCGGTCTGCGGGCTGAAGCTCGGGGGATACCAGTTGGTCGCGCCGCCCTGATTGGGCGTGACGAGCGCACCGGCAATCTGCGGCCGCTTCTCCGGGTTGGGGATCGGCTGCCCCTTGGCGTCGTAGTCGAGCAGCCAGTTCGTTTTGATGTATTCGCTCGAGACGATCGCCTTGCCGTTCGTGCGGTCCATGACGAAGAACTGGCCGTTGCGCGACGCCTGCGCGAGCAGCTTTCGCGGCTGGCCGTTGATGGTGCCGTCGAACACCACAGCCGCCTGAGTGGCGTCCCAGTCGTGGGTGTCGTGCGGCGAAGCCTGGAAGTACCAGACCATCTTGCCCGTGTCGGCGTCGAGCGCCACGATCGAGGCCGTGTAGAGATTGGCGCCTTCACGGTTCTTGAAGGCCACCACCGGCTGAGGATTCCCCGTCGTCACGTAGATGTGATTGAGCTCGGGATCGTAGGTGACGGGTTGCCAGGTCATCCCGCCGCCGTGTATCGCCATGTCGAGAGTGGGCCAGGTCTCGAGACCGGGATCTCCCTCTTTCTGCGGCGTGACGTACCAGCGCCAGATCAGGTCGCCATTCTCGGGGCTGCGCGCTTCGAGATACGCCGGCACGTCGAGGTCGTCGCCGCTCGGCCCGAGGATCAGCTTGTCCTTGATCACGACCGGTGCGACCGAGCCGTAGTACATCATCTCGAGCGAACAGAACTCCTTCGCCCATTTCTCGGCCCCGGTCTTGATGTCGAGGGCGACAAGGTTGCAGTCGGTGGTGACGAAGTACACGGTGCCGCCGAGGATCGCGACGCCGCGATTGCCAATCTGGATGCCGCCGCGGCTCCTGCTGAAGGTGTAGTGCCAGACCTCGCGCGCCGTCCGCGCATCCACGGCATAGACGTGGTTCGGCGTCGTGAAGTAGAGGATGCCGCCAACCTGGAGCGGAGTGGCCTTGATCGTTCCGGCAGCGGGCAGATCGTAGATCCACGACAAGCTCAGGTGCTTGACGTTGGCCGCGGTTATCTTCGTCAGCGTGCTGAAGCGGCGCCCCGAGTAGTCGCCGTTGTAAGTGGGCCACGAATCGATGGACGGCTTCTCGATTTGCGCCAGCGTCAGGCCGCTCGAGCCGGCGGCGGCTGCACGCTGCGCCGGCGGCGGCTGCGCGGCGAGTGTCGCCGAAAGAAGCGCAGCCGCGCCGAAATAGACCGGGACTCTCATTTCAGCGTCTCCAGGTAGGCGACCAGATCGTGAATCTGCTTGTCGCTGATGCGATCCAGCAGGTCGATATGCGCCTGAAAGGGATTCGTCCTCGTGACCTTCATGCCAGGCGTGCGACGGACCACACGGACCGTGCCGTCCGGCTCGCGCAGCGTGATGTAGAAGTCGCTCTCTTCGACGAACACTCCAGAGATGGACGGCCCCGATGCCGGAGCGAGGGTGACGGTGACCGCGTTCGGATCGGGGGCCGGCGGTGTCGGGCTGGCAGCCTCGGGCGGGCCGCCGCGTCCGCCGCGGCCTCGTCCCCGGCCTCCGCCGCCGGGGAACAGCATGCGCTGCTGCAGATCGACTGGTTCAGGAATGCGTGTCGCAACTCCCGCAAGGTTACGGGTGGTTGCGTTGTGGCAGGTCGTGCATCCCCCTTCGCCATTGAAATACGCCTCACCCGCTTTGGGATCGCCGACGACGATGTCGCCGACCGTGAAGATGGGCGAACCTCGCATGGTGTCGTTGACCCGCTGGCGGAGGAAGTTGGCCAGCGAAACGACTTCCTCGTCGGTAAACGACGCGCTTGGTTTCTTGCTCTGCGTCGGGTGACCCGCCTTCAGGAACGGTCCGAGCACACTTCCCGCCTGAGCCGCCGTGCGGTCGAAATTCACGGTCTTCGTCCGGATGATGTTCGGGCCCGTCTCCGATCCTCGCGCCTGCGAGCCGTGGCAGTCGATGCAATGGCTCGCCCACAGGGCGCGGCCGCGATCGTGCGCGGCCTGGTCGACAACCGGGGAACGGCTGATCTGCGGCACGGCAGGTGTCTGGACCGGTGGCGCCGCGCCACGCCCGCGACCCTGCCCCGGGCCGGCCCCGCCGCCGCGGCCGGCGGGAGGTTCCTGTGCCCGAACCCACACTGCGGCGCACAGGCCGATGGCAATCCCGATCGAGACCCTGCGAAACAGGCCGTTAAGCATCAAAGACTCCACATGGGCGAGCGCTAATGACCGCCGCCGCGGCGCCCGCCAGGCGCTGGCGCGTTCGGCGCTGGCGCCTCGGGTGCCGGCGCTTCGCCCGCGGTGCCGCGCCCCCTGCCGCCGCGCCCTGCCGGCGGAGGAGGCAGCGCGATCGGTTCCTTCTTCAAGGCCCAGCGGAATCCGCGCGTGAACAGTTCCCTGAATTGATTGGTATTGAACGTCTCGTTGCCGTGGCCGAGCGTGGTGCCAAAAACCCGGTTGCCACGGTACTCGTGCGTCCAGACCACCGGGTAGGTGGAACCATCGGGCTCAGGACTCACGGCCGTTGCCAGCGCCTTGGTGTTCGGCCACACCTTTTCAATCACGTAGAGCTCGTCGATCGGCGTGACATACGGCGGCAGGCCCGCGGTAATCGGATCGCCGTCCACCCACTTGAGCAGGATGTTGTGCGCGTTTGTGTGCCGGCGGCTGGTCATGCCGATCAGTTCGCGCCACGAGTCGTCTGTCATCACCCGGTACGAGTGCAGCGTGCAGTGAAAGAACATCCGGGCGACGTTCGGGCGGGTGATGTTCTGCCTGATGTTCGCCGGCAGATCGCCATTGGCCCAGCACTCGTTGTGGATGACGATGTCCATGCCCTTTGCCCAGTCGGGGTTCTCGTAGAGCGGCAGCTTGCCATCCGGCACGCTGCTCATGCCCTGGACGACGGTCCAGTTGATTGGCATCACGGCATTGAGCGTGTCCATGATGACCTTGCTCTGGCCGGTGTAATCGTGACAGCACCCGCCCGTGACGATCATCGCGCTGATCGGCGTCTGGCCGGCGAAGGGGTTGGCGTTCGGTCCGAGAATGCCCGGCGCTCCGCCCTGGCGCCCGGCGCCGCCGGGTTGCGCGCCCTGTGGCGGCGGCCCGGCTGGCTGAGCGGGTTGCGGCGGTTGCTGCGCGCCGGTCCCCGTTGTTGCGAGCACCAGCGCGATCAGCGCGCCGAGCGCCACGAGCGCCCGCCTGATCCTGTCCATCGCCGACTTCGACACACGCATGAGAGACCTCCGCATCGTTCTGCGCTGATTTCAGTCCGCTGGTCCGCTGGTCCGCTCGTCCGCTGGTCCGCTGCTCCGGGCTGAGCAACTCGAAGCATCAGGACGCGCGGACCAGCGGACCGCGGACCGCGGACTGCGGATCTTAGAACTGAAACCGAATCTGCAACTGCACGCGGCGCGGGTCTAACGCGTTGGTGGCCACGCCGAATCCCGCCGTGCTCGGGATGGCCCGTGATGCAATCAGATTGCCCGAGGCATCGTATGGGAGGTTCGTCGCCGCCGACGCGGTATCGAGGCTCGCGATGTTCATCGTGGTGTTGCGGTTGCTGATGATCACCGCGTCGAAAGCGTTGTACAGCTCGGCCCGCAACTGGAGCTGGCGGTTGCCCCCCAGCTGGATGTTCCGGGCGATCGCGAAGTCGAACGTCCGATCCGGGCACCCGCGCATGTAGTTCAGGCCCGACTCGAGGCCCAGGCTTCCCGGCTGCGGACCGCTGAAGGCCGCCGTGTTGAACTGTCGCGTCAAATCGCTCGAGCAGCCCTTGCCAGGGTCGCCGGTGATGACGATGCGCGCGTTGTAGTTGGGCGTGCCGGTGAGGATCGGGGCGCCGATGCCACCCTGATAGCTGTAGCCGACCGTGTAGGGCGCGCCGGACCCGCCGGTGAAGATGCCCGACAGCTGCCAGTCGTTGACGACCGCGCCCAGGACCGACGAGAGCACTCCGGATCGCGGCAGGTCCGGCAGGTCCCACACGAAGTTGGCCTTCACCACGTGCGTGCGGTCGTTGTTGGTGATGTGGTATCTCCCCTCCCGGTAGTCGTCGCGAAGGACGATGTTGTTGCCGGCGTCGCGGGTGATGCGCAGTCCATTGCCCGCGGTGCCCTTGTTCCGGCTCAGCGTGTAGTTGAGCGTGAACTGGAGACCATCCCGGAACCGCCGGTTCCACGACGTCTGCAGCGAGTGGAAGTTGTTGTAGCCGACGGTCATGCGCCGGTTGATGGCGCCGAACCCGCGGTACGGCCGGTAGAAGTTCGTGGGCAGCGCGTTGGCGCCCGCCAGCGGGTTCGCCGCGAGCGTCGGGTTCTGGTTCTGCGGAAGGTAGGCGGCGCCGAAATCCGGCGCATTGATGTCGGTCTGCTCGAGCAGGTTGTAGCTGCGGTTGCCGACGTACTCGACGTCCATGACGGATGCCCACGGCAGGTTGAACTGCAGTCCCGTATTCCACTGCACCGATGTCGGCATCTTCGCGTTGTACTCGAAGATCGTGAGGCCGGGAGGCGCCGATACCTGAAGGCCGCCCGTCAGGTTCGCCAGCTCGCCGTTGTTGACGGTGACGCTCCGCGAAGCGGGCGGATTGGTAATCTGGCCGAACATCGAGTTGCCGTCCGGCCGATCGTAGAAAATCCCGGCGCCGCCGCGGAGGACGACGCTCTGGCTGCCGGTCAGGTCGTAGGCGTAGCCGAAGCGCGGCGCGAGCATCAGCGCCGGCCACGTGTAGTTCTCTTTCGCCACCGGGCCCGTGCCCGCGGAAAACACGCCGTTGGTGACGTCGCCCGAGCTCGGGACGATCTGGCCGACGACGGCGCTGCTGCCCGGCCCGAGGATCTGGTTGGTCACCGGATTGAGCGCGCGGACGTTCTGCCCGGTGCAGGGCGAGGCCACGCCGGGAGCGCAGACCGGCCGTAACAGCGCCGGCGCCTTGGCCGGATCCCAGCGGTCCTCCAGGAAATTCGAGGAGAAGCCATACGTGTCGTACTGCGGCGGCTGATGCACGAATCGCAAGCCATAGTCGAGCGTCAGCTTCCCATTCACCTTCCAGTTGTCCTGGAGGTACCACTCGGTGTTGCGGTAGACGTAGTTGCCCTCGAGGAACCGATTGGCCTGCTGGTAGGAGGAAAAGATCCCGAGCGCGGCGTTCGCAAACCCGAAGCCTGAATCGAGCGGGTTGTTGGCGTCGTTGCCGAAGCCGACGGTGCCTCGATAGCTGCCGGTCGCGCCCACCCCGGCGCTCTGTGGTTTGTAGCTGTCGTCGATGTAGAAGACCGACTTGCCGGTATAGCGACTCATCACCTTCGTTAATAAGAGGATGACGTTCTGCACGCGGTTCAGCGTGAAGCAGCAGCCGAAATCGGTGACGTTCGGCGGTGCGTTGCTGACGCGGCTCCCCCAGTTGAAGATCGGCGGCGTGCGCATGCGTCCGTTGACGAAATAGGGCGGAGCGACGCCGCGATCGTCGAGCGACGACAGGATGCGGAACGAGTAGAACCGCTCGTCGAGGATGTCGGCGTCCGGGAACAGCATCGGGAACCCGCCCAGACCCACCAGGTCCTTGTTGCTCGCGTCGTTCAGCGGCGTCGTGGCGATCTGGTTGTAGAACCCGCCGTACGACGCCTCGACGAAGGTCGTCGCGTTCAGGTTGTAGTTGGCGGTGCCCGACCACTGGAGCATGAGCGGCACCCAGTCGGTCATGTCGTTGAAGCCCGGAATCAGCGCCGTCGCGCCGGTTCCGAACCGGATGTTGGCGTTGTTCATCTCCGTCGAATTGTCCTGCGTGAGCAGCTTGCCGCTGACGCGCAGCTTCGGCGAGAACTGATAGTCGGCCCTGACCGCCTCCTGGCGGCCGTGCGACTGCACCGTCGGCTTGATGCTCTGATAGTTGTAGCTGCCGGTCGCGGCGTAGCCGGCGCTGTCGTTCGGCAGCGGCCAGTACTTCAACACGTTCAAGCCAACCCCGTAGAGCCGGCTATGCGGGATCTTGCCGACGACCCCGCCATCCTGGAAGCAGCCCCGCGTATCGGTGGCGCTGCACGGCAGTCCCGTCGTGTAGTCCCGGATGTACGGGAAGAGCGCGCCGTTGTTGTCGCGCGACTGCGAAAAATCTCCCTGACGCTCCAGTTCGGTCGGCACGCGGAATCGCGTGACCTGCCCGCCGGTCGTACGCGGACGCCACTCCTGGCTGAAGAAGAAGAACAGTTTGTTGCTGCCGCCGGGCCTGCCCACGGGACCGCCGATCGAATAGCCCCAGTCCTTCTCTTTCGAGATCGACTTGGCGTTGCCGTTGCGCTTGTTCACCCAGCTGTTGCTGTTCCAGTTGGAGTTGCGCTCGATGTCGTACATGGATCCGCGGAACTGGTTGGTGCCGCTCTTGGTGACGGCGGAGATCTGGACGCCGCTCGACCGGCCGTACTCGGCCTGGTAGTTCGACGTCATCACTTTGACCTCGGCAATGGCATCGACGTTGAGCTGGAGCATCTGGCTGTTGTTGCCCGTGTCGACGA
>Ga0075423_10005642_pt1 | contig 11713 bp, 13 predicted proteins | sample SoiMethybrSBSTD2_FD_80114 | JGI IMG/M metagenome (GOLD analysis project Ga0075423, IMG submission 80114) | Bulk soil microbial communities from a Populus tree surrounding site in Tennessee, USA - Soil MetaG P. TD hybrid SBSTD2 | ecosystem: Environmental > Terrestrial > Soil > Tree plantation...
CAGCTCGTGGGGTTCGCGCGCGTCATCTCCGACCGCGCGACCTACGCCTATCTCTGCGACGTGATCGTGGACGAGTCACGGCGCGGTCAGGGGGTGGGCACGCTCATCATGGAATGCATCACGAGCCATCCCGAGCTCCAAGGGCTCGAGCGCTGGAGCCTCGCCACCCGTGACGCGCACGCGCTCTACCGGAAGTTCGGCTTCCAGGAGCTGCTCCACCCCGAGCGCCAGATGGAGATCCCGCGCCGCCCCTGAGGGGGCGGGCCGCGGGGCGTGCTAGAGCCGGGGCATGTCCGGCCGCACCGCCTCTTCGAGGGTGAGGGGCGGGCGGCCGCGGAAGGGCTCGCGCCGCACCACGCAGTCGTCGAGGTCGCACATCCCGCAGTAGGCGCGGTGACAGGGGTCGGTGTGGAACACGATCTCCCCTTCCATCGCGAGCTCGGCGATGGCCTGCTCGGCGAGCGACTCCGCCAGCTCGTGCGCGCGATCCACCGACCAGAACTCCGGCACCACGAGGTGGGCGTCCACGTGGTGGAACCGCCCGGCGCGGATGGCGCGGAGGTGGTGCACGCGGATCACCCCCTGCCCGATGTGCCGGTCGAGCACCCCGAGCACGCGGAGGAGCATCGGGGTGTCCTCCTCGTCGAGCAGGCCGCCGGCGGCGTGGCGGACGAGCCGGAACCCCGTCCGCATGAGGTTCAGCGCGACCACCGCCGCGATCACCGGGTCCAGCCACCAGATGCCGGTCAGGCGGACGAGGAACAGGCCCACCACGATGCCCACGCTCGTCCAGAAGTCGGCGAGCACGTGCTGGGCGTCGGCGACGAGGGTGAGCGAGCGCGCCGCGCGCCCGGTGCGGAGGAGATACCACCCCAGCAGCAGGTTCGCGACGCCCGCACCCATCACGATCCCGAGGCCGACGTCGAGCGCGCGGATCTCCGAGCCATAGAGGAGCGCGCGGATCACCTCGTAGAAGATCATCACCGCCGCGAAGGCGATGAGGCCGCCCTCGAAGGCCGCGGAGAAGAACTCGATCTTGCCGTGCCCGTAGGGGTGGTTCCGGTCGGCGGGCTGCGCCGCGAACACGATGCCTCCGAGCCCGAACACCGCGGCCACCACGTTGACGATGGACTCCAGCGCGTCGGACAGGATGGCGGTGGAGCCGGTCAACCGGTACGCCCAGAACTTCGCGGCGAGGATCACCGCCCCCACCACGAGCGAGATGAGCACGGCGCGCACCCGCGCGCGCGACTCGGCGGCCGCGTCCGCGGAGATGGCGGCGGGGGTGGCGGCTCCTGGCCCGATCGTGCGGGGCTCCATGGCCCCGATGATAGCGCGGCGCGGTGGCCTACCGCCCGCGATCGAGCAGGGGCGCGAGCGCCGCCGCCAGCGCCATGGTTCCGATGGTGCCGATGATCACGAGCCATGACCAGCCGAGCGGGATCCGGCCGGTTTCCGACAGGATGAGCAGGACCAGATTGAGCACCGCCATCGCCACCATCGCCACCACGTTCGCGCGGTTGGCGCGAACGCGTGTGACGAGGCCCAGCAGGAATACGCCCAGCAGGGAGCCGAACGTGACCCCCGCGATCTTGAAGGCAAGCCGGAGGATCTGGTCCTGGCGCGAGAAGCCCCAGGCGATGGCGGCAAGGACCAGGCCGAAGCCCACCACCGCCGCCCGCGACACGCCCACGTAGTGCCGCTCGCTGCGCCCGCGCACGAGCAGCGGACGGTAGATGTCGGTGACGAACGAGGCGGCCAGCGAGCCCAGCGGCGAGTCGATGGAGGCGAGCACGATCGCGGTGAGCATCAGCCCGCGCAGCACCTCCGGCATCGAGGTGCGAATGAAGAAGGGAAAGATCTCGTCGGGGCGCGGCAGCGCCACCGAGGTGTGCTGGGCGTAGTAGGTGAAGAGCCCGGCGCCGATGCTGAGATAGATGGCCAGCGTGGCCAGCGTGCCCAGGGGCGTCAGCGCGAGCGTCTGCTGGCTCTTCCTCCGCGTCTCCACCGTGAGCAGCCGCTGCATCAGGTCGTGGTCGGTCCCGAAGGCGGCGGTCGACCCCACCAGGCCGTTCAGGATGGCCAGCCAGAAGATGTTGGGATCGGACAGCACGCGGCGCCAGAAGTCAGGGTCGCCGGGGGCCGGCCCCCAGTTGATCACGGAGAGCCGGCCCGCCGCGGCCGCCGTCGAGTAGAGGGCGGCGAGGCCGCCGTCGACCTGCGAGACCAGGAAGAGCACGGTGACGAGCCCGCCCAGGAGGAAGAGGGTCGCCTGGAACACATTGGTCCAGACCACCGCGCTCACACCTCCGAGGGCGATGTAGGCGATCGACACCACCGTGAACAGGGCGAGGGTGGCCAGGAACGACCAGTTCATCAGGATCGACACGGCCAGCGCGGCGGCCATGAGCCGCACGCCCGAGCCCAGGAGCCGCGTCACGAAGAAGAAGAGGGAGCCCGTGACCTGGCTGGCCTGGCCGAAGCGGTGCAGGAGGAACTCGTAGATGGTCGTGCAGTCGTAGCGGTAGAAGGCCGGAATGAAGAGGAAGGCCACCGCGAACTTGGCGAGGCTCGAGCCGATGAAGAACTGCACGTATTCCCAGTTCTCGCGGTAGGCGGTGGCGGGCACCGAGATGATGGTGACGGCGCTGATCTCGGTGGCGAGGAACGACAGGCACGCCGCCCACCAGGGAATGTGCCGTCGCGCGAGGAAGAAGTCGGAGGTGTCCTTCTGGCGGCGCGTGAACGCGCCGCCGATGACGATGAGGGCGATCAGGGAGACGAAGAGGACGGCGTAGTCGGGCCAGGTGAGGCCGGCGCTGGAGGCGGAAGAGGCCATGGCCTGGTGCCATTATGCGCGCCGGATTCGGCGGGCCGGGCAATTTAGGTGACAATACCGCGATGGCGACGCGGCGCGAGCGGCAGGCGGCGGTCTGGGCGGTGGGCTGCGATCTGGGCGGCACCACGCTGCGCGTGCTCGCCCGCGACCGCGCCGGGCGCACCCGGCGCCTCCGCCGCGGGGCCGTGGCGGGGAGCGCCCTGCCCGGCATCCTGCGCGCGACCCTGCGGCGCTGGAATCTTCGGCCCTCGCAGATCGGCGCCCTCGTGGTCGCCTCGCGCGGGGTATGGACGCCGGCGGAGCGGCGCGCGGCGGCGGCCGCGCTGCGCGGGCTCGCCCGCCGTGTTCGCGTGATCTCCGACGTCGAGGCCGCGCGCGACGGCGCGTTGGGCGCCCAGCCTGGCATTCTCCTCCTCGCCGGCACGGGCTCGATCGCGCTGGGCCGCGGCCGCGGTGGCGCGCTCGCCCGCGCGGGCGGCCTCGGTCCCCTCCTCGGCGACGAGGGCTCGGCGTTCTGGATCGGCCGCGCGTGGCTTCCCATTCCACGCCGTCACGCCGACACCCTCGCCCTGCGCCGCCTCGCCCTCCGGCCCGACGCGGTGGCGCGGGTCGCCGCGCTGGCCCCCTCGGCACTGCGGGCCGCGCGCCGGGGCCATCCCATTGCGCGCGTCATCGTCGCCGGCGCCCAAACCGCCCTCGCCGAGCTGGTGGCCGGTCTCGCGGCGCGCCTCCGCCTCCGCCCGCCGGTGGCGGTGAGCTGGGCCGGCGGCCTCCTCGCCGACGCCTCCTTCCGCGCGGGGGTGTGGCGCGCCGCGCGCGAGGCAGGGCTACGCCTGGCCGTCATCCCGCCGCGCGGGACAGCGCTCGACGCGGCGGCGGACATGGCCGCGCGGCTCGTCACGGCCTCGCGCGAGACGGGACGCCGAGCCCGATGAACGGCCGGCTGATACACCCGCCCAGTACCCTCATCGTCGGCCTCGTGTGCCTCGCGCTCTTCGCTGGGCTGTCGATCGTCTCGAACGCGGTGCCGAACCCGACGACGACCTGGTGGACCACGGCGGTCTTTCTCGCCTTCGCCGCAATGGCCGCCTACCTGCTCGTGGACTATGCGCGCGCGGATCACGCCGTCTCGCCCGAAGGACTGGCGTACCGGACGCTGCTGGGACGGGGCCGATTCCTGCGCTGGTCCGAGCTCCGCAGCGTCCGGTACGCGCCCGCGATGAAGTGGTTTCGTCTGGAGGCGCAGGACGGAGCCGTGGTGCGTCTCTCCGTCATGCTGATGGGGTTGCCGGAGCTCGCCCGCGAAGTTCTCGCGCAGGCGCCTCCGAGCGCGGTCGACGCGAACACGCGCCCGATCCTCGAGGCCACGGCGCAGGGTCATCCGCCCTCCGTGTGGGCTTGATCGGCCAGGGCCGAGCGATGCAGGTCCGCGTCCTGGCTCCCCACGAGGCCACCCTCCACCGCACCCTCCGCCTGAGCGCCCTGCGGGACGCGCCCGATTCCTTCGGCGAGACGCTATCTCACGCCGAGGCGCAGCCGGTGTCGTACTGGGAGGAGATGACACGCCACGTGACGGCTCCCGGCGGCCAGATCATGGTCCTCGCCTGCGAGGGCGACGAGATCGTGGGTACGGCGTACGGCCTGCTGGATCGTGAGCGCGCGGAGACGGGCCGGGTCGGCGGCATGTGGGTGGACCCCGCGTGGCGCCGCCGTGGCATCGGGCAGGCGCTGCTGCAGGCCGTATTCGGCTGGGCGCGGGAGCATAGGCTGAAGCGCCTGGCGCTGTGGGCGCCGGCGCATCGCCCGGCGGCGATCGCCCTGTACAGGCGGGCCGGGTTTCGCAAGACTGGTGAACAGCGGCCGCTGCCGAGCCATGCCACGTTGACGATCGTCGCCATGGAGGTCGAGCTGTGAAGGGAACCGCATGAGCATACTCGCCACGATCGGCCACACCCGCCTCGTGCCCCTGCGTCATCTCGTGCCGCAGGGGGGCGCGCGCATCCTCGTCAAGCTGGAGTACGAGAATCCGACGGGCAGCATGAAGGACCGCATGGCCCTCGCCATGGTGGAAGCGGCGGAGGCGGACGGACGGCTCAAGCCCGCCGGCTCCGTGGTCGAGTACACCGGCGGGAGTACCGGCGTCTCGCTCGCCTTCGTGTGCGCGGCGAAGGGGATTCCGCTCCAGATCGTGACGTCGGAGGCATTCAGCAAGGAGAAACGCGATCACATGCGGGCCCTGGGCGCCCAGCTCACGCTGGTCCCCAGCCCCACCGGCGGCACGACCAAGGCGCTGACGCTCGAAATGATCGAGACGGCACGTCGGCTCGCCGCGGCGCCCGGCTGCTACTGGACCGATCAGCTCAACAACACCGATCAGCTCGCCAGCTACGAGCGCATGGGCGAGGAGATCTGGGAGCAGGCCGGCGGGCGCATCAGCGCCTTCGTGCAGAGCGTGGGCACGGCGGGCTCACTCCGCGGCATCTCCACGTGCCTGCGATCGCACGACACGTCGGTGCGCATCGTCGCCGTCGAGCCCGAGGAGTCGGCCGTGCTCTCGGGCCGGCCCAGCGGCTCGCACAAGATCGAAGGCACCGGCGCGGGCTTCGTGGTGCCCCTCTGGCACGACAAGCTGGCCGATGAGATCCAGCCCGTCTCCTCGCAGGAGGCGATGGAGACGGCGCGGGTGCTCGCGCGGCACGAAGGCATCTTCGCGGGCACGTCCACCGGCGCCAATGTGGCGGTCGCGCTGCGCGTGGCGAAGCGCCTCGGGCCCGACCACACGGTGGTCACGCTGGCCGTCGATTCCGGCATGAAGTACCTGAGCACCGCGCTGTACGGCGGCTAGACGATGCCGACCTATCTCACCGTGCGCCGCACACGTGGGCCGGCCTGGAATCCGGCTGTGCCAATGCGCAGCCAGCCGCAATGGGCCGAGCACGCGGCCTTCATGAACCGCCTCGCTGGCGACGGCTTCATCGTGCTCGGCGGGCCGCTGGGCTCGGGCGAGCTGCGCGCGGGCGAAGAGGTCCTGCTGGTGGTCGACTCCACGAGCGAGGAGGCGGTGCGGGCCCGCTTCGCCGCCGATCCCTGGACGGCGTCGGGCCTGCTCGTGATCACGCGCGTGGAGCCGTGGACCGTGCTCCTGCGCGCGTCCCGCGCCTGAACAGCCAGTACGCGGCGGGACCGGTGAGCGCCGCGATCACGCCGGCCACCGTGTTCTGCCAGCCCGCCGTCGCCATGGCGAGCAGGCTGAGCGCGGCGGGCAGGGCCGCCGCCAGCCACATGCCGAGCGCGCCTCCGCCCACGCGCCAGGGACGCGGCAGATCGGGCTCCCGCAGACGCAGCGCGACGAAGGCAGCCAGCTCGAGGAGGAGCGCGATCGAGTAGAGCCAGATGTTGAGGACGATCAGCTCCTTGAACGAGAACACGGCGAAGGCGCTGTAGCAGAGGCTCGACAGCACGACCGCGGCCCACGGCGTCCCGGTGCGGGCGCTCACCGAGCTCAGCCATGCGGGGAGCTGGCCGAGGCTCGCCAGCGCATAGGGCAGGCGCGAATTTGCGAGGAGACCGGCGAGGAAGAGCCCCGCGGTGGCGAACAGGGCGCCCGCGGTCACGAAGCTGCCGAGCGCCCACCCGCCCACGGCTTCCGCAACTTGCGGGAAGGAGCCCGTGTCCCAATCCGCCCAGTCGGGCGAGACGGACAGGCCGGCCGCCACCGGGAGGAGATACGCGAGCGCGATCAGGGGCACCGCGGTCAGCATGGCGCGCCGGTAGTCGGAGCGCGGGCGCTCGGTCTCGCCGAGCAGGGTGCTGGGATTGTCCCAGCCCGAGTAGTTCCACATCATCACCGCCAGCCCGAGGCCGATGCCGGCGAGAAGGCCCTCCCCTTCCGCGGCAAAGGGTCTCCAGGGCGCGTGGTCGGCGTGGAGCGCGGCAAGCAGCGTGAATACCGCGACGGGTAGGAGCGCGCCCAGGCTCAGCCCCACCGCGGTCCGGCCCGTGAGGCGCACGCCCGCCACGTTGAGCGCGGTGAGCGCCCAGATGAAGACGAGCGCGATCGTCCATCGGGTGGCGCTCGACATGTCGGAGAACCAGTACTTCGCGTAGTCGGCGAACAGCGCAGGATATACCGCGACGTCCACGAAGGAGTTGATCCAGCTCCACCACCCGACCTGGAAGCCCCAGAACGGGCCGAACGCGCGGCGCACCCACGCCACATAGCCGCCCTCCTCGGGGAGCGCGGCGGCCAGCTCGGCCATCGCGAGGGAGACGGGGAGGCTCCAGACCAGCGGCGTGAGGACCAGGAGAACCAGCGTGAGCCCGGGCCCGAAGGAGGAGACGGCATCCTCGATGCCGTAGGGCCCGCCGCTGACGTTGAAGAAGACAATGGCGAGCAGCGAAACGAGGCCGAGCTCCCGGCGGAGCCCGGCGCGGCTCACCGGGCTTGCGCCTCCTGGATCATCGCGGGCAGGCCCTTTAGCCACTCGTCGATGGGCGTCTCGGCATCCACGATGATCTCGAGCTTGCCGGAGGGCATCCGGCGCACGCGGCCCTTGCCGGTGGCCAGCGGGATCACCACGTGCTCACGGTGCACACCGATAGCGTCCAGCACCGCGAAGATCTTGTTGATCTCGGACATGCCCACCGTGTCGAGCACGAGGGCGGTCTCAGGGTGCCTGGCGCAGCTCGGCCGGCGGGCGATCACCCCCCGGAATGAACGCCGGCCCGCTCGGGCTGTAGGCGGGCAGCGTCGGCACGTTCACCTGGGTATCCGTGATGCGCCGCTCTTCGTGCGCGGGAATCACGACTTCCTGCCGTGTGCCCGGGTCGATCACGCGCTGCTCGGGCACCCAGCGGGTGGCCGGCGGCGGCGCGGCGGGCAGACGTGGCAGCGGCTTCTGCACATCCTGGTAGACCCGGTCGACCGGGTTGTTCGAGTACGGATACCGCGCCCCGCCACCGATGCCGGTGATCTGGGCCCCGGCGGGCGAGGCGGCGGCGAGCACGGCCGCGGTCAGCAGGGCGACGGTGAAACCCTTCATGACCCAAATGGTACACCCGTGCTATGGTGTCGCGCGATGCGGACCCGGATCTTCCCGCTCTCGCTGCTCATCCGGGCCGCGGCGCTGCTGTCCCTGGCTGCCGCGCTGCTCCTCCCCGCCGCGACGCTGCGCGCGCAGAGCGCCGAGCTTCCGATCTTCGACACCCATATCCACTACAGTGCGCCCGACTGGGCAGAGTATCCGGAGGCGCGCATCCTCGGCATCATCCAGCAGGCCGGCATCAAGCGCGCGCTCGTGTCCAGCACGCCCGACGACGGGACGATCAAGCTCTACCAGAAGGATCCCCAGCGCATCGTGCCGATCCTGCGGCCCTACCGCACGCGCGAGGACATGGGCCACTGGTGGCAAGACCCGTCGGTCATCCCCTACCTCGAGTCGCGCCTGGCGTTGAAGGTCCATAAGGGCATCGGCGAGTTCCATCTCTATGGCGGCCAGGTCGGCACGCCGGTGATCAAGCGCCTCACCGAGATCGTGCTGCGCGAGGGCATCTATCTCCATGCCCACTCCGACGAGGTGGCCATCGTCGAGCTCTTCACGCTGGAGCCGCGGCTCAAGGTGATCTGGGCGCACGCGGGCATGTCCTCGGGCCCGCAGGCAGTGGGCGCGCTCCTGGATCGCTACCCGACTCTCTGGGTGGATCTCGCCCTTCGCAACGGCGACGTCGCCCCCGGCGGCACGCTCGATCCGGCCTGGCGCGCCGTGTTCCTGCGCCATCCCGACCGCTTCCTCGCCGGCACGGACACGTGGGTGACGTCGCGCTGGGAAGCGCTCCCCGGCTCGGTGAGCGAGGTGCGCGCCTACCTCAAGCAGCTCCCGCCCGACGTCGCCGAGAAGATCGCCTACAAGAACGCGGAGCGGCTGTTCCCGTAACGGGTCAGCGCGCGAGCCAGCTATTCCAGAAGTACATGCGGGGCGCGGTGCGGAACTCGCCGCGCAGGTCCCGACGCGCAACGTCCAGGGTGAAGTAGTCGCCGAGCTTCACCTGCCCCACGTCCTCGTAGAACACCGTCTGTAGCCGGTCGATGATGGCCTTCCGCTTCTTCACGTCCACCTCGACCTGGAGCTCAGCCAGCAGCCGCTCCTTTTCCTCGTTGCACCACCAGCCATTGAAGGTGCAGCGCAGGGCGACGTGATTGGCGGGGTCGGCGGAGAAGACGAAGCCCGTGGAAAAGACCTCCCAGAGGTCGGGCTTCTCGGTGCGGTGGTTCACCGAGGCCCAGTCCACTACCTGAAGGTCGATGACGAAGCCGACGGCCTCCAGCTGCTGCTTGGCGACGAGGGCGTTGTTGTACATGAACTCGTATTCCTTGGTGGTGATCCAGCGGATGGGCTGGCCGCCGTAATTCGCCTCCTTGAGGAGCTGGCGCGCCTTGTCCTTGTTCTTCTGGTTGTAGAGCGCGGCCGAGAAGGTGGAGTGCCAGGGCTGCTCGGGGAAGAAGAGCGCGGGATCGAGCCGGTAGAACTCCCGGGAGCCGAAGCCCGCCACCATGATCGGCTCCATGTCGAGCGTGGCCTGGAAGGCTTGCCGGACCTTCTTCTGCGTCATCACCCCCTGCTTGTGGTTCATCACCGCCACCGCCCACCCCCGCGGCTTGACGATGCGCGACTCCAGCGCCGGGATGTTCTTGATGCGGCCGTAGGCGTCCTGCTGGATGAACATGGCGTGGTGATACTCGCCGGTCTCAACGCCGGCCAGCCGCACCGCGTTGTCGGGCACGGTGAGGAAGAGGATCTCGTCGAAGTACGCGGTGCGCTTGCCGCCGAAGCCGTTCGAGGGCTCGGGACGCGCGCTGTAGTCCTTGAACCGCGCGAGCTTGATGTAGCGGTCGGGCCGGTGCTCGACGAACCGGAAGGGTCCGGTGCCGATGAACTCCTTGAGCTGCCCCTCCCCGGCGGCGTCGATACTCTCCTTGGGGTAAATGGCGGCGTGGGGCTCCGAGAGCCCGTAGATCAGGGACGCCGACGGCTGCTTCATGCTGATCACCACGGTGTAGGGATCCTTCGCCTCCACCGCCTCGACATATTTCCACAGCGTGCGCCCCACCGAGGCCACGCGCCCCCAGCGGCGGAGCGACGGCACCACGTCGGCGGACGTCATCTCCTTTCCGTTGTGGAACTTCACACCCCGGCGGAGCGTGATCGTGTGGCGCAGCCCCTTGTCGCTCACCGTGTGCGACTCCGCGAGCATCGGGATCGGATTGAAGCCCTTGTCGTACGTGAAGAGGCCCTCGTTGACGTGCCACATGATCTCGTAGACGAGCGTGGCGGTGCTCGAGGGGATGTCGAGCGTGGGCGGCTCCCCGATGGCGGCCACCTTGAGCACGCCGCCCATGCGCGGCGTTTCCTGGGCGATGGAGGGCGCGGCGAGGGCCAGTCCGAGCGCGACGATCGCGGCGGCGAGGCGAAGCGCATGCATACGCATCGGCGTCCTCCAGAAGGAGCGGGTTGTGGTTGCCGTAGTCTACTTCGTCGCGGGCGGCAGGAGATCGCCGAATGAGCCGACGCCGATCCCCAGGGCCCCGCACACCACCGCCTGCCGGTCGAAGCGGTTTGCGGACCTCGGCGCCCCCCGACCCCAGGCGGGAAAGCCGAACACGGGGATCGGATAGTCCGTGCCGAACAGCAGGCGTGGGTGGAGCTCCGGGTGCTTCCGCAGGTGCAGGAGCATGCGGAAGCGATTGGGCAGGGTCAGCGCCGAGACGTCGGCGTAGAAGCCGCGATAGCGTCCCGCGAGATCGCGCAGCGTCGGGAGGAACTTCTCGCGAAGGATCAGGCCGTAGCTGCACGCGTGGGCGGCGATCACCGTCGCGCCCTCGTCCAGGGGCACGCGGAGGCGGTTGGGATCGCCCATCGACTGGTCCTTCCCGATCAGGCTGAACTCGTAGCCCACGTGGCTGAGCAGCGGCAGCCTTCGCGCGGCGAGCGCCCGGTAAAAGGCCTTGTGCCGCGCATCCCCGGGATCGAACTGCTGAGCGTTCGGCAACACCTTCACGAGCGCCGCGCCGGCGTCGGCGCAGCGATGAACCTCGTCGATCGCGTCCCGTCGCATGGGGTTGATCGAGACGCCGGGCAGGAACGCATCGGGGTGAGCGCGCGCGGTCGCCAGCACGTAGTCGTTGCCGATCAGGAAATCCGTGTGCTCCCGGTCGAGCCGGCCGGCCTGATCATAGACGCCGTCCATGCCGAGCAGCACCACCTGACGGACGTGCTGCGACGCGCGCAGCTCGGTCAAGAGATCCTCGACGTACTTGCGATTCGCCTCGGGCGGCCTCGCCGGATCGAGGGCCTGTTTCCACATGAGCAGGCGGAACAGCGGGCTCCGGAGCATCTTCGGCGAGATGTAGCAGCCGTTGTCTCCCTCCGGCACCGCGGCCAGGTGGACGTGGCAGTCGACCAGGGACCTTCCCTCCATCACCGGCTCCATGGCATGTCGCTCTCGGCCGATCAGCCGCCAACCCCGAGATAGGTGGCGGTGACCCGATGGTCGGCGCGGAGGGCGTCCGGCGTACCCTCGAAGACGATGGTTCCGTGATCGATGACATAGACGCGGTCGGCCAGCCGCAGCGCCATCTCGGCGTTCTGCTCGACCAGCAACATGCTGACGCGCTCGTGCTTGAGCTCGAGAATCGTCCCCATGACCGCCTCGACCACGAGCGGAGCCAGGCCTTGGGAGGGCTCGTCCAGGAGGAGCAGCTCGGGCCCCGTCAGGAGGGCGCGGGCGATGGCCAGCATCTGCTGCTCCCCGCCCGAGAGGAAGCGCCCCTTGCGATCCAGCACCTCGCGGAGCTTGGGGAACCGCTCCAGCATCTTC
>Ga0075423_10005643_pt1 | contig 11712 bp, 13 predicted proteins | sample SoiMethybrSBSTD2_FD_80114 | JGI IMG/M metagenome (GOLD analysis project Ga0075423, IMG submission 80114) | Bulk soil microbial communities from a Populus tree surrounding site in Tennessee, USA - Soil MetaG P. TD hybrid SBSTD2 | ecosystem: Environmental > Terrestrial > Soil > Tree plantation...
AAACTGCACAGACTTTCCGAGAAGTTCTCCCACACGGACGGCCACCGGCTTCAGGCTGTACTTAGGTTCGGGTTTGCCCTTCGGCCGGCCTAGATGGGAGGCCAGAATCAGGCGTCCTCCTCGTTCGATTACGTATCGGACCGAAGGAAGAGCGGCTTCAATGCGTGTATCGTCCGTGATCTTGCCGCTGGCTAAGGGTACATTGAAATCGACCCGCATGAACACACGCTTGCCCTGCAGATCGAGGTCCCGAATCGAGAGCTTCCTCATGATTTCATTACGAGCTTGGTTAGGTCACGCAGCCGAACGCTAAAACCCCATTCGTTGTCGTACCAAGAGAAGACTTTCAGCATCCTGTCGCCGAGAGCCTTCGTGAGCGGCCCATCGACGATCGACGAATGTGAGTTGTGCAAGAAATCCGCCGACACGAGCTGTTCGTCGGTGTACTGAAGAATTCCCTTCAATGGCCCATTGGCCGCGGCTTTGAGTGCCGAGTTCGCCGATTCAACGCTGGCTGGTTTGACGGTTCGCACGGTTAGGTCCACAAGAGACACGTCCGGTGTGGGCACGCGAATGGCTATTCCATCCAGCTTGCCTTTAAGATCCGGCAGCACCAAGCCGATCGCTTTTGCGGCACCTGTCGATGTCGGAATCATGGACAACACAGCAGCACGCGCACGACGCAGATCCTCGTGCGGCAAGTCTAGAAGCTTTTGGTCGTTCGTGTAGGAATGGATGGTGGTCATGAGTCCGCTCTCGATCCCGAAGGTCTCGTGAATGACTTTCGCCAAAGGCGCAAGGCAATTGGTCGTACACGACGCGTTCGAGATGACGTTGTGCTTGGCAGAGTCGTAGCTCTTCTCATTCACACCCAGGCAGATGGTTATATCTTCGCCCTTGGCAGGCGCTGAAATGATGACTTTTTTCACCGGACCCCGTATGTGTTTCCGAGCATCTTCCGCGTTTGTAAAAAGGCCTGTCGATTCGACCACGACATCAACACCGAGCCCGGGCCAATCGATCTTTCCGGGATCTCTTTCCTTGAAAACCCTCATCGTGTGCGCATCCACCCGTATGCTGTCTTCGCCGGGCTTGACGTCTGCTTCGAGGTTTCCCAGAACAGAGTCGTATTTGAGTAAGTGGGCTAACGTTTTGGGATCGGTAATATCGTTAACCGCGACGATGTCGATGTCTTTATCCCCAATGCACGTACGGTAAAGATTGCGTCCTATACGGCCGAATCCGTTAATTCCTACCTTGATTGCCATAATTACTCCTCTCCACAGTCGAAAAAGTATACTCTGCGACTGGCATGTATTTCATTTATACGTTGGTTTTCGCAGCCGGCCTGATTCTTGCGTTTCCGTACTATCTCGTTCGGTTCGGTAAGTATCTGCCGACTCTGAAAGACCGTTTCGGTTTCTTGAGAGTGCCGCAATTGCATCGATCAATTTGGGTTCACGCTGTCTCGGTAGGTGAAGTCAAGGCGGTCGAAAAACTTCTGGAACGCCTTCGAAGAAAATTCCCGGAACAGCCCCTGGTGGTCTCAACAGCTACACCCACCGGTCAGCAGTTAGCCAAAGAGTGGCGCGGGATTGTCGACCACACCCTGTATTTCCCAATCGATCTGCCGTGGTGTGCGCGACGTGCGTTGAATCGCGTCAATCCCGAATTGGTAATCATCGCTGAAACCGAAATTTGGCCGAACTTCCTTCGAGAGTGCCGCGAACGAGAGGTTCGCGTGATGATGATCAATGGACGGATCTCAGACAAGTCGTTTCCACGATACCGACTCGCCCGGCGATGGCTGCGTCGCGTGTTCGAGGACTACACCATTCTAGGAATGCAATCGGAAACCGATCGAATGCGCATTGAGGCAATCGGAGCTGATCCTCAGAAAGTGACGGTCTTCGGGAATCTCAAATACGATATCGGACACTTGGGCCGGTCTCTGGACGATAGTCTATCCAGGCTACTTGAAAGCTGGAGTTGTGTGTGGATCGCAGCAAGTACTATGGCTGGAGAAGAAGACCTGGTTCTCGACGCTTACCAGAAACTACGAAAGCAACATCCGCAGCTGAAACTGGTGATTGCTCCTCGTCATCCAGAACGATTCGATTCCGTCGAAGAAATCCTGAAACAAAGGCACCTTGCGTTTGTACGCCGCACCCGGCTGCTGGACGAAAGACAACTGGCGGATGTCTTGTTGCTTGATAGCATCGGCGAACTCGCCGCAACATTTCAGTACGCCGATGTCGTTTTCATGGGCGGCTCTTTGGTCCCCACGGGCGGCCATAACATACTGGAACCAGCCCGATACCGTAAACCAATCGTGTTCGGACCGCACATGGAAAACTTCCGTGAGATGGCACGGCTGTTTCTCGCTGCCGGGGCGGCTATTCGGCTTCACAAGCCCTCCGAACTGGCGGCCACGATCGGAGCGCTCCTGTCGAACCCGAGGCAAGCGTCGGATCTGGGAACTAACGCGTTCAAGATCGTGCAGCAGAATAGCGGTGCCACCGATCGAGTCTTGCAAGTTCTTCAGCCGGCCGGGGCGCCGCGGTGAGCAAGGCTTTCCACTTTCTGCTGCAAACGCGAGAAAAACTGTACGAATCGGGAGTACTTGTTACATCCCGGCTGCACCATCCCGTTATCAGTGTAGGCAATCTTACAGTCGGGGGAACGGGCAAAACGCCGCTAGTTATTGCGCTTGCGGAGGGACTGCGCAATCGAGGTTTTCGTCCCGTTGTTTTGTCGCGTGGTTACGGACGAAGCATGAGAGGGGTGGTCGTCGTGCAGTCGAATTGGGAAGAATCAGGCGACGAACCTCTTTTGATTAAGCAACGGCTCAGGAACGTTCCAGTTGTCGTGGGCGCGAATCGGTACGAGGCCGGACGGCTTGCCGAACAAACGCAACTCGGGAATGTGTTCATTCTCGACGATGGCTTCCAGCACCGAAGACTTCACCGCGATGTCGACATCGTCACGATCGATCCCGTCGAGTGGGCCGCCGGGGAATTCCTGCTTCCGGCAGGCCGCTGGCGCGAACCGAAGTCCGCTATTCGCCGGGCTACGCTGGCTTGCGTGCAGGAAACTGACGGTGTCGACAATCCCGCACTTCCAGTGCCCTCATTCATCGTGCGTACGGAAATAGAAGGCTTATATACAAACGACACTCCCGTCCCACCTGAAAAGTTCAAAAATCGAGCTGTGGTCGCGTTTGCCGGAATCGCTAAACCGGAACGTTTTTTTACAACATTACAATCGCTTGGCGTCCAACCGGCGAAATGCGTGAGGTTCCGCGATCACCATCGCTATTCGGCACGGGATATTGAACGGCTGGGCGGTGAAATCCTGATCACGACTGAAAAAGACGCCGTCCGTCTAAAAGGCGTCACAGACCGCAGCTACAGCTATCTTCGGATCTCTGCTAAGATTCCCGAGTTCGAAAAGCTGATGGCCCTCGTCATTGAGCACTTGCGGGTGTGAAAGTGCGATAAGGACGAAACGGGGTTTAAAATCAGCAATCAATCCAGGGTCTGATTACTTATGGACGTCGGCAAGATCCTTATCCGTGGACCAAACTGGGTTGGCGATGCCGTGCTCGCAATTCCGGCAATAAAGTCGGTCCGCAATCATTTTCCTAAGGCAGAGATCACTCTTCTCGTTCGCCCATGGGTTGCCGGGCTCTTCACATCGGCTCCATTTATCGACCGACTCTGGAGCGAAGCAAAACCTGCAGGTGTCGGAGATTGGACTCGGATTACTCGCGATATTCGTCACAAGCAATTCGATCTTGCACTGCTCCTCCCGAATTCATTCGAGTCTGCGCTGCTGACATTGCTGGGCGGTGTTCCGCGCAGGATCGGATACGCGACCGATGGCCGTCGTTGGATGCTGACAACGGCGATAACTCCACCTCGTGGGTTGCAACATCAGGTGCAATACTATCTCGATTTGGTAAAGGCGCTGTCCGCCGACACCTTCAACACATCTATTGAGATTCAAGCCACAACTGCGGAGCGTGTTGCAGCCAGAACACTTCTGACCGCCGAAGGCATCCAAAACGGTTCTCGCCTGCTTGTTCTCAATGCCGGGGCCGCGTACGGTTCGGCGAAAAGGTGGCATGAGGATCGCTTTGGGGAGGTGGGAGATATTCTTTCATCGGAACTTGGACTTCAAGTCGTCTTCATCGGATCCGATGCCGAGAAGCCAATTGCCGAGCGAATTCGGAGCCGCATGTCCGCCGCCGCCGCAATTCTAAATGGAAAAACTTCTCTGGAAACGCTGATAGGTGTTCTTTCGGAAGCAGCATTGATAATTACGAACGATTCCGGGCCTATGCATATTGCAGCGGCGCTAGGTGTTCCGACTGTTGCCGTATTCGGCTCGACCGATGAACGTGTCACTGGCCCGCGTGGCCGTCGCGTACGGGTCGTTAAGCATCCGGTGGAGTGTAGCCCCTGTCTTTTGCGAGAGTGCCCAATTGACCATCGATGTATGAACGGAATAGCGGTTGCCGACGTTTGCGCCGCCGCGAGAGAACTTCTAGAGTCCGGGAGTAGCCGCCAAATTGCGTCCCAATGAAAGTATGCATCGGGCGATTTTCATGGATCGAGACGGTACCCTATCCGAGGAGATCGGATACATGTATCATCCGGGCCTCTATAAACCGTTTCCGTGGGCCGGCACTGCTGTTCGAAAGATTAACGACAGCGGATTGAAAGCTGTTCTGATCACCAATCAATCCGGTGTAGGGCGCGGTTACTTCACTGAAGCGTCGGTCGAAGAAGTTCACAGCATTCTTCGAGCCGAGTTGGCGAGACACCGGGCGCACCTCGACGCGATTTACACCTGCATTCACGAGCCGGCAGCACGATGCGAGTGCCGGAAACCCAATCCGGGAATGCTGCTCCAGGCACAGGAAGAACTGAATATAGATCTGGCGAATTCGTACGTCATCGGTGACAAACAGATCGACATCGAAACCGCTTATCGAGTGGGTGCGAAGGGCATACTTGTACTGACCGGCTATGGCGTCGAAGAACGTAAAAAGCATCGCGGGAATGATCATCAACCGCATCTGGTGGCTGAAAACCTCATGCAAGCCGTCGACGTCGTGATCTCCGGGACCCTCTGATGAGTTCGCTCCGGCAGATCGTTGAACGCTTCAGGGGGAAAAAAGTTGTCGTTTTCGGGGACATGATCGCCGACGTCTTTCTTTATGGAGAGATTTCGCGGATCTCTCGCGAAGCGCCGGTACTGATTCTCAATCACCGCGAAACCGTTACTGTGCCGGGTGGCGGAGCCAACGCTGTCCACAACATTTGCGCGCTTGGGGGGATCGCGATCCCAGTCGGCCTCGTGGGTCATGATGCGGAGGGACGCGCGCTGGTCGACCACTTCGCAAAAATGGGCGTATCCCCGGACTGGATCGGCTATTCGAAGAACTATCGCACACCCGCCAAAATGCGGATTCTCGCGGGAGCGGTGCATTCTCAGCGCCAGCAGATCGTCAGAGTAGATTACGGAGATCCACTTCGAGACAAGAAAGATCGCAGGGTGGTCGAAGATAACTTGAAAGCAGCGCTGAAAGAAGCCGACGCACTTCTGGTTTCCGACTATGGATATGGGCTAACAACACCGGAGATCGTTTCGAAGATGACCCCGCACCGGATGCCTTCGACAATTGATTCTCGGTTTTCTTTGATGAATTTTTCCGGGTTGACTGCGGCGACACCCAATGAGTCTGAAGTTGAGGCCGCCTTGGGCATTTCGATCGGTAAGGATACCGGTGAACTCGAGACGGCCGGGCGTAGTCTCCTTCGAAAACTCAAACACGACGCATTGCTGATTACTCGTGGAAAACACGGAATGGCTCTATTCGAGCGTGGCAAGAAGACGGCCCATATTCCCGTCCATGGGTCCGATGAAGTCACGGACGTCACCGGCGCAGGCGACACAGTAATCGCCACGTTCACCATCGCCCTTGCCGCTGGAGCCAGCTACTATGATGCGGCGCGGTTGGCAAACTATGCGGGCGCCATAGTGGTCATGAAATATGGAACCAGGCCAGTGACTTTCGACGAATTGCTGCAGACTGTGGACCGGAATAGTAAATGAAGCTGCGTCAGCTTGAAGATTTGCCGGCGATTCTCCAGGGCAAGAAAATCGTGCTTGCGAACGGATGTTTTGACATCATTCACGTGGGGCATTTGCGATACTTGAGAGACGCGCGCGCCCTGGGAGACACTCTCGTTGTTGCGATTAACAGCGACAAGTCGGTCCGCCTGATTAAAGACGCAGGGCGGCCGATTCTCCAGGAGAGCGACCGCGTCGAATTAGTTTCAGCGCTGCGGTATGTAGACTACGTTGTGTTATTCGATGAACCGAATGTCTCCCGTGTGCTGGACGTTCTGCGGCCCGCAGTTCACGCGAAGGGAACGGATTACACAGAGGAGACGGTGCCGGAGCGCGATAGAGTAAAGCAATACGGCGGCGAAATTCGTATTACAGGCGATCCCAAAAATCATTCAACGCGTGACCTCATTAGAAAGATTTTGGAGAAAGCAAAACCGTGCTAACTCGGTCGAAACACGATGTTCTGAAAGAAATCAAACCCAACCGTTTTCTTGTCGTTAAATTCGGATCACTCGGAGATATCGTTCACTGCCTCCCTTCCGTGGCGCAACTCCGCCATACGTTTCCCAATGCGCAAATTGATTGGCTGATCGAACGCAAAAACAAGATTGTCGTCGAACTCAGCCGGCTTGACGTTACCTTACTGCCTATCGACACGTATCAATGGAGAAATAGCCCAAGCATTGGTAGCGCCAAGGAAATCGCCGAATTCGTTTGGGGTTTGAGCACTGATGGTTATGACTGCACCATTGATTTCCAAGGCCTCGTGAAATCAGCATTCTTTGCGTACCTCTCGGGTGCGCCGATTCGTATCGGCTGGGAGCGTGATTTTTTGAAAGAGTCCGTAAGCCGCTTTTTTTACACAGAAGTGGTCACGCCCAAACGCATTCATATCATCGATCAACAGATGGAATTGCTGAGGCCGTTGGGGATCGATCCGAATTGGGAGACAGAAGTTCCGTTGTATCCAGGCGACGCCGCTAGGCGATCCGTGAAACAGAAGCTTGGCGGGCTTTCCGATTTCATTCTCATCAATCCCGGCGGGAACTGGCGCACCAAGTGTTGGGAACCCGAGCGTTACGGCCAGCTGGCGAGCCGCTTTATTGCTGACGGATTTCAGGTGGTCGCAACTTGCGGGCCGAGTGAAGATCATCTCGTTCAGCAGATGCTTCGATCGGCGGATAAAGGTGTGCGCTACATCCCCACCACGCTCGAGGAACTCGTTGCTCTGTGTGAATCGGCGAAATTGTTTGTCGGCGGGGACACAGGACCGATGCATTTCGCTTCGGCCGTCGGTACGCCCATTGTCTCCATTTTCGGTCCAACCAGCAGCGACCGTAACGGCCCGTTTCGGCGTGAAGACATAGTCGTTGAACGAAGACTTGCGTGCAGACCATGCTACGAACGGGATCATTGTCCGCTCGAACATTGGCAATGTATGGTCGACATTACGGTCGAACAGGTTTACGAGGCATGCCGCAAACGATTATTCTCTGCCGCCCCCAGCCACTCTTTCCAGGCGGCCGAGTAAATGGCTCAAAGTCTTCGCGTTCCCGTAGGATTTATTATCGCTGCTGCGGTGATTTATTTCGCCGAGCCAACCATCATGTCAATCGTCGTGGGATTGCCCGTAGCGATTGTTGGAGCTTTGTTCCGAGGCCTGGCTGCCGGTGTTATCAAGAAGGACTCTAGCCTTGCGACCTCTGGAGTTTATGCACTGACCCGGAACCCGCTATATTTTGGCAGTTCCCTGCTCGCTACGGGTTTTGCGATCATGAGCGCCAACGAATTGGCCGCGGCATTGATGCTGGTCCCCTTTGGCCTGATTTATCCCACAGTAATGCTACGCGAAGAGGCTCACCTGGAAACCCTTTTCTCAGACGAATTCCGGCTTTACAAGTCGAAGGTCCCCCGCTTCGTCCCACGACTCACGTTTCGGTTTCCCAGATCATTTTCCTTCACTCAATATCTCTCGAATCGCGAATACAACACTTCGCTCGGGCTCGTCGCCGCCGTCGGTGTTTTCCTCATGAAATATTGGTCCCGCGTTTGATAAAAGCGCACGAAGTATTTGCACCTGTGGGCGCGGTGTACGTAACGGCCTTTCCCCAAATAAGCGGTTGATTTAGTTGCGAGTGAAACCTATACTCAAAAGCGTTTACAGAGTGGGCGTTTCGCCCACTTTTTTGTTGTATGAACATGGGAGTCGAGTGGGAGCGGATACGTCGGCTCATTCAAGACGTGGTCGAAGGGCAAGGATATGAGTTAGTTGATGCGGAATTAAAAGGCGGCGGCAAAAACTCGATCCTGCGCATATTTATCGATAAGCCGGCTGGCATTTCCCATCATGATTGCGAGTTGATCAGCGAACAAGTAGGGACGGTACTTGATGTTGAAGATCTGATTCCGTCTTCTTACACTTTGGAAGTTTCTTCTCCTGGTCTGGAACGGAAACTGGTCAAAGAAGGTGATTTCACTCGCTTCAATGGTAAGTTGGCCAGAATCCAGACCCGAATCCCTCTGAATCAGCAAAAAGTGTTTCGTGGACGTCTTCAGGGACTTCAGAGCGGAAAAGTCCGACTGGAATCGCTTAACGGCGATGTCATGGAGATCCCGCTGGACGTAATTCAGGAAGCGCGGCTGGAGTTTGATTGGGCGGCAGAGAGACAGCGCCGCGGCCCCGCCGGTAAGTAGCTTAGGAGCGTACTGATGTCGAACGTGCTTTTTCAAACGATCGATCAAATCAGCAGAGAAAAAGGAATCGATCCGCAGATTGTGGTCCACGCCATTGAAGACGCAATCGTGGTTGCTTCGCGCAAATACTTCAAATCGAACGAGGAGTTGCGAGGGCGCATCAACCCGGAAACGGGTGAAATTGATGTCTTCGCCATCAAAAAGGTCGTGGACAACGGGAACGTTACGAACCCTATCCGCGAGATTGCGCTGGATGAAGCTCGTGACCTGAAAGCCGATGCCCAACTCGACGAGGAGATCGAATTCAAGAAGCCGACAGTCGGTTTGGGTCGTATCTCTGCTCAAATGGCGAAGCAGGTCATTTTCCAGAAAGTGCGAGAGGCCGAACGAGAAAGTGTCTACGCCGAGTACCACAAGCATGTCGGCGAGGTTGTGAATTGTGTCGTCAAACGTTTCGAGAACGGGGACATCATTGTCGATTTAGGTAAAACAGAAGGCAAACTCGGGAAACGCGATCAGTCGCGGCTCGAGAATTTCTCCGTCGGCGATCGCATTAGGGTGATCATCACCAAAGTCGATAAGACAGCTAAAGGCCCACAGGTGATCGTCTCGCGTACTGCTCCGGAACTAGTTCAACATCTGTTCCAAACCGAAGTGCCGGAAATCTATGACGGAACGGTTCAGATCAAGAGCATTGCCCGGGAAGCCGGCGAGCGCACAAAAATCGCTGTTGCATCGCGGGAGAAAGACGTGGACCCCGTCGGTGCGTGCGTTGGCATGAAAGGAACGCGCGTTCAGTCGATTATCCGGGAACTGCGCGGTGAAAAGATCGACATCATCCAGTGGAATGACGACATCGTTACGTTCGCAACCAATTCAATCAGCCCGGCCAAGATCAGTCGCGTCTCGATCGTGGACAGCAGCGAAAAAATCATGGAGATGGTCGTCGAAGACAGCCAGCTCTCGCTTGCAATCGGCAAGAAGGGCCAAAACGTTCGTCTCGCTTCAAAGCTCATCGGTTGGCGCATCGATATCAAGAGCGAAGAAGAAAAGCGGGCTGAAGTCGAAAGTCAAATGCAGCAGCTGCAGGAAACGATCCCGACTCCGCTCGATACCATGCCCGGACTAACCGCGAGCTTGATCCAAAAGCTTGAATCGGCAGGCATCGGAACGGTCGAGCAGCTGGCTAATCTTTCGCCCGAAGATCTGCAAAACATTCCCGGTATCGGAGAAAAAACGATCGAGAAGATAAGTGATGCCCTCTCGGAGTACTATACGCAGTCACCGGCGTATCAGGACCAGATGGAACGTCTCGCTCAGCAACATATGTTTAGGAAAGACGAGCCTGAATCGGAGAAGACCGAGGAGGCAACAGAAGGGCTGGAAGGCACGGAAGAAAGCCGCGATGCGAAAGCACCGGAAGAGTAAAATAGATGATATTGTTCGAGAATTTCTGGAGAGTTTAATAGAAGGATGCCAAAGCTTCGAGTCTACCAGTTAGCCCGCGAGCTGAATCGCGATAATTCCGAGATTATTCGGGAGCTTCAGCACATGGGCGTACCGGTGACCTCACATTCCAACACAGTAGAAGACCGTCTCGCGGACAGGCTGCGGCGAGAGCTTGGCGTCTTTGTGCCCGACGAAGGGAAAGCAAGGTCCGACGCCGATGAGATTGTCGCCGTAGTCGAGGAAATCGTAGAAACAGCGGAGCCCGCGCATGTAGAACCTGGAGCGGCGCAGATCGAAGCGAAGGCTGAACCGAAAATCGAAGAAAAAGTCTCAACACCGGAAGTCAAAGTGGCTCCTCCTGCGCCGCCAGCGCCTGCTGCACCGCCTGTGACGGCGGCTCCTCCGCAGGCTGCGCCTCCCGTCAAGACGGAACAACCGGCTGCTGTTACACCGCCAACGCAACAGCCGCCCCCGGTACAATCACCGCCGCCCATACAGCCGCCGCAACCACCGCAGCCGCAATTTACTCCGCAAGGTGGCAGAATCATTCCGCCCCCGACGAGGATCGGTCCGGCAGTGCCGCCCATTCCGCCGCCTCCGAAAGTGGAACAACCGCACGAACAACGAAAAACAATGCAGCAAATCGTGCAGGAAAGGCTCCGGCAGGAGCATCGTCTACCGCCGCCGACGCCTCCCGGTCAACAACGACGGCCGTACGATCGGCCCGGACAGCGGCCGATGGGACCAGGAGCACCACCGCGGCACCCGTCCGCGCCGGGTTTCCAGAATCGAGGACCAGCGCCAACAGCGCCTGCAGGCCAGCGACCTTGGACAAGACCGGGAGTTCCGGCACCCCCACCGCCGTTACCGGTAGACCAGCGCCGTCCGCCAGCACACGACCGCGTCGATCGGACGCAACGCTACGAACGTCAGGCGGAAAAAAAGCTGGATACGCCGTTTGTTCGTCCACAACCAAAGCCAGAGCCGCAGCGAGAATTCCGTAAGGTCACATTAACGGAAGGTCTCACTGTGAAAGATCTCGCTGAGAAGCTCGATGTTCTTGCAAAAGACGTCCAGAAGAAGCTGATGGACCGTGGTGTGTTTGCCACAATTAACCAGACGCTCGATAAAGAGATGGCGAAAAGTATTGCCAAGGACTTCAATGCTGAAGCCGAGTTCGTCACATTCGAAGAAAGTGTGATGCTGGACGCGGTTGAAGTCAGCGTCTCGGAAAACAGCTTACCTCGGGCACCCGTAGTCACAATCATGGGCCACGTCGATCATGGAAAAACGTCGTTGCTCGATGCGATACGCAAGACCCGTGTCACGGAGCAGGAAGCCGGCGGAATCACGCAGCACATTGGCGCTTATCAGGTCAACGTGCAGGATCGCAAGATCACTTTCCTCGATACCCCCGGCCATGAGGCA